>Ga0210391_10000240_pt1 | contig 63507 bp, 53 predicted proteins | sample IncBWC12OmetaG_FD_160573 | JGI IMG/M metagenome (GOLD analysis project Ga0210391, IMG submission 160573) | Forest soil microbial communities from Barre Woods Harvard Forest LTER site, Petersham, Massachusetts, United States - Inc-BW-C-12-O ...
GCCAAGCCCGGCAGGGTCAGTTATGGCTCGGCCGGCGTCGGCTCGACCGAACATATGTCGGCCGAATTGTTCCGCGCGTTGTCCGGCACCGACATCATTCACGTACCCTATCGCGGCGGCGCGCCGATGCTCGCCGATCTCATCGCCGGCAATATCCAGATGTCGATCGAAACGAGCGGCGCGGCGACGCCTTTGGTCAAGGCCGGCAGCGTGCGCGCGCTCGCGGTGTCGCCGGCCAAGCGCTCGGCGCTGTTTCCCGATCTGCCGACGCTCGCGGAGTCGGGCCTCAAAGGCTACGACGTCTCGACCTGGTACGGCTTCCTAGTGCCCAAAGGCACGCCGGAGCCGATCCGCACCAAGCTCTACAACACCACCGTCGAAATCCTGAAGTCGCCCGACATTATCAAGAAGCTCGCCGACTTCGGCGCCGAGCCCGGCGGCATGCCGCCGGCGCAATTTGCCGCCTTCATCCAGGAAGAAACCGACAAGTGGGTCGGCCTCGCCAAGAAAGCGAACATCTCGGCAGAATAGCTTCTCTCCGCCGGGACTTGCGTGTAGCCTTTACCCCGAGCTGGAAAGCGCGTGGGACAAGGCTGTGCAAGTCACCCGTCGCAGGTTCCTGAATCTGACGGCAGGCACCGTCGCCGTGTCAGCCGCTTTGCGCAATGCCTATGCGCAAACCTATCCGACCCATCCGGCGCGGATCCTGTCCGGCTTTCCGCCCGGCGGCATCAACGACACTTATGCGCGCCTGATCGGCCAATGGCTGTCGGAACATCTGGGCCAGCAATTCATCATCGAGAACAGGCCGGGCGCCGGCGGCAACCTCGCGGCGGAGATGGTCGCGAAGGCGGAGCCTGACGGCTACACGCTCCTCCTCACCACATCGGCTGATGCCTGGAATGCGACACTCTACGACAATCTCAACTTCAGCTATGTCCGCGACTTCACTCCGGTCGCGACCGTGTCGCGCGGCGCCGGCATTCTGGTCGTGAACCCGTCCGTGCCGGATAAATCGCTTTCCGAGTTCATCGCCGATGCCAAGGCCCATCCGGGCAAGATTTCCATGGCGTCAGCCGGCATTGGCAGCGCGCCCTACATGTTTTGGGAATTGTTCAAGAGCATGTCCGGCATCGACCTGGTGCATGTGCCCTATCACGGCGGCGGTCCTGCGGTCGTCGACCTGCTCGCGGGCCAGGTGCAGTCTTATTTCGGCACCTTTGCATCCTCGATCGAACATGTCCGGGCGGGCCGGCTGCGCGCGCTCGCCGTGACCAGCGCGACCCGCGCCGCAGTGCTGCCCGATGTACCGGCGGTTGCCGAAGTCCTGCCCGGCTACGAAGCGAGCATCTATGTCGGCATCACCGCGCCGCGCGGCACCTCCAACGACGTCATCGCCACGCTGAGCGCGTCGATCAATCAGGCGCTTGCCGACCCCGGCATCAAAAAGCGCATCGCCGATCTTGGCGATACGACGCTCGCAACCTCGCCCGCCGAATTCAGCAAGCTCGTCTTCGACGAGACCGACAAGTGGCGCAAGGTGATCCGGACGGCGAATATCAAGGCCGAGTAAGAGCGGCGCGCTAACCGGCTGGCGCCGCATCGTGCAGTGAGAACGCGACGCGGCACGGCCGGTTCGAACGATTGCTCCAGGCGTGATTGGTGCCACGCTGCACCACCGTGTCGCCGGCCTTGAGATGAACTTCCGCGGTGTCGAGCACGAGCGTGATCTCGCCTTCAAGCACCAGGCAGAGGTCGAGCGTCTGCGTCTTCTGCATATAAGGATGCGGCGCCTTGTGCGGCCCCTTGCCCGAATAGGTCGAGGCCCAAGGCGAGCCCATGGCGCGGAAATAGGCTTCGACCTCGGCGGCGCCGACCTTGCCGCGGAACACGTCGTCCGGCGGAAAGGTCACGATGCGGCACACCGAACCGCCGCGCGGCGGCTCGAGCTGCTGCGGGTGATGCAGCACGGCGTCGCGATAGACACCGATCTGCGGCGGCGAGGCATCGGTGACCCAGATGCGCTCGGAGACGAATCCGGGCCGCGCTGGATCGCTCTTGCGGTCGGGCGTCGGCCCGTCGGCGATGGCGAGCGATTTTCCCTCGGCGTCGTCGATGGTGACGATGCGGCGCACCGATTTCAGTTCACTGTCCGTGGTTTCACTGTTCATGATCCCTAGACTTTCTGTTCTTGCGCAAACGTCGCGCCCATCATGACGAAGGCCATCAGGCTGCGGGCGTTGACATTGGTCCAGCCGTGCCAATTGCCGAGCTGCACCACCACGTCGCCGGCTTTCATGGTGACATTGCCGCGATCGAGCAGCAGCGTGCGTTCGCCTTTGAGCAGAATGCCGTAATCGACGGTCGCGGATTTATGCACCGGCGAGGAGAACCAATTCTGCCCGCCGCGGTCCCAGACGCCGTCGGGACGCAGCCGCGTCGGCCCAAGCGGCTTGAACGCCGGATCCTTCGCCGCGTCGTAGTCGGCGGGTTTGACGTTCGACTGCACGATGCGCAGGTGGCCGCCTGCCGCCGGCGGCTCGAAGTGAAACGGCAGATTGCCGTCGTCGCGCGCCCCGGAAATGATCGCCGGCGCGGTCTGATACACCCAGACGTCGGTCATGCAAGTGCCGCGGCTGATCGCGCCCGGATTGACGTTCGGCGCGGCGCCGTCGAACAGCACGCCGGAGCGCCCATACTCGTCATTGCCAGTCACCACACGCCGGATCGGACGTGGCTCGGACGTGAGCGCATCCCCTCCCCGCATCGATATCCTCCCTGCACTTTTGTCGCGGCCGATCAGGCTGCGCTGCTTTGTAATCCATCGCCGCGCGCCTATCATGCATCAAGAATCGCAAAAGAGCACCGCGGGAGAGCACGAACTCCCCGGCGCGCGATGGAGGACCGGTTGGGGCGATTGCGAATGGTGCTGCCGGTCGGCGTCATTGTTTGCGCGCTGATAAGTGCCTGGGCGCTGACGAATGCCTCGCCTGGTTTCGGCGCCGATCCGGCGCAGAATTTTCCCGATCGCCCGATCAAGATCATCGTCGGCCCGAGCCCCGACGTATTTTCGCGCATTGTCGGCGAACGCTTGCAGCAGGTCTTCGGCCAGCCTGTCGTCGTCGAGCCGCGGCCCGGCGCCGGCGGCAAGATCGCGGCGAGCGCAGTGCAGAATGCGGCGCCCGACGGCTATACGCTGCTGTTCGCGACGCCGACTTATACGATCAACACGGCGATGAAGCTCGCCTCCTACGATCTGCTCAAGGATTTCGCCCCGGTCGCGCTGTCGGGCCTGATTTCTTACGCGCTGGTCGTGCATCCGAGCGTGCCGGCGAAATCTGTCGCCGAGCTTGTCGCCTATGCCAAGGCCAATCCGGGCAAGCTCAATTGCGCCTCGGCCGGCATCGGCACCGTGCCGCAGATTGCCTGCGCATATCTCAACAAGCTCGCCGGCACGAACATCATTCACGTGCCGTTTCGCGATGTGAATTCCGGCATGGTGGCGACCGTCGGCAACACCACGCAGATGTTCTTTGGCGTCGCTACCAATGCCAAGCCGCAGATCGAATCCGGCGCCTTGCGCGGGCTAGCCGTGAGCACGCCGCAGCGCTCGCTGCTCCTGCCCGACCTGCCCACCATGATCGAATCCGGCTATCCGACATTCGACATGCCCGGCTGGGGCGGGTTTCTGGCGCCGGCCGGCACGCCGCGCGAGATCGTCGCCAAGCTGAACCAGGAAATTCAGTTTGCGCTGGCGCGGCCCGATGTCGAGCAACGCATGCTCGCCGCCGGCATGGAGCCGTCGCCCGCGACCGACCCGGCGCATTTCGGCAACTTTATCAAGCGAGATCTCGATCGCTGGGAGCAGTTCGTCGGCGCCGTCGGCCTGGACAAGCTCAGCGAGAGTTCGGCGCACTAGACCTGTTTGAAAGGCGGCTCGCGGGTGACGCGCGCGCCTGATCACAGCTTCGCCAGCACGCCGCCGCTCAACGGATGCGGTGCGCCGGTGGTCGAAGGAAACGTGATCGGCAGACCGCGCAGGCTGCGCACGGCGAGATAGGCGAAAGCCTGCGCCTCAAGTGAATCCACCGACCAGCCGGCCGCATGCGCGGTTTCGACTTTGGCCGGCGCAAGCTGCTCGGCGAGCATGCGCATCAAGGTCGGGTTGCGCGCGCCGCCGCCGGCGACGATCCATGTGCGCGGCGCACGCGGCAATAACGGTACGATGGCTGCGACTGACACCGCGGTCAGCGCAGTCAAAGTCGCGGCGCCGTCATCGACATCGATACCGTCCAGCGCATCGCCGGCCCATTGCCGGAAGTCGTTGCGGTCGAGCGATTTCGGCGGCGGCAGATCGAAGAACGGATGCTGCAGCAGGCGCGCGACCATGTCGGCATTGACGCAGCCCGCGGCAGCATGGCGGCCATCGACATCGAGCGGCTGTCCGGTCTGCAGGCGCAGGAAATCGTCAAGGAGCGCATTGCCTGGTCCGGTATCGCAAGCGATCAATTGGTCGCCGTCGGTATACGTCACGTTGGCGACGCCGCCGACATTGAGGACCGCGACCGGCGGCTCGGCGCCGAGCCGCCGCACCAGCGCCTGATGAAAGATCGGCGCGAGCGGCGCGCCCTGCCCACCGGCCGCGACATCGGCAGCGCGAAAATCATAGACCACGGGAATGCCAAGCCGCTCGGCCAAAACGCGGCCATCGCCGATTTGCACCGTCAGCCGGCGCTCTGGCCGGTGCAGCAGCGTCTGGCCATGAAAACCGACCGCGGCCAAATTCGCCGGCTGCAAACCATTGCTGTCGAGGAACGACTGCACGACTTCTACATGCGCGTCGTTCACCAGGTCCTCGGCGGCGGCGACCACGCCCGGCCGGGCGTTGCGTTCGGTCAGGTTCGCCGCGGCGGCGGTGGCGCTGCGCAACAAAGTGCGCTCGGCCTTGGTGTAGGGGCGGCAGGCTGTGGCGCCGAAATGCGATATCTTCTCGCCATCGGTATCGATCAGCGCAATATCAACGCCGTCCTGCGAGGTGCCGCTCATCAGTCCGATCGCCAAAACCGACGCGGCGGCTGAAGGTCTGGCCGGCGCGTTGGCATCCTTGGGCGTATCGAACTTGGGCATATCGAATGTCGTTTGCTCAGACATTCCGGTCTCTTAAATAGGTTTCTTGAATAAGCCGTTTAAATACGGCTTTTGCGTATCCGGCCTTTCTTTGGGGCCCTCCAACCTGTTACACCACCGGCTCCTCGGTCAGAGCGAAAACCGCCGTCAAAGCCTGAAGATGTCGATGAGCGCCTACAAGTCCGATTTTCTCAACGTCCTCGCCGAACGAGGCTTTATCCACCAGGTTTCCGAGCCCGAGGCGCTCGATGCGCTGGCGCGCACGTCGACGATCACGGCCTATATCGGTTTCGATTGCACGGCGCCGTCGCTGCATGTCGGCTCGCTCCTCCCCATCATGCTGCTCTACTGGCTGCAGCAGACCGGTCATCGGCCGATCGCGCTGATGGGCGGCGGCACGACGCGCGTCGGCGATCCGTCGGGCAAGGACGAGAGCAGGAGGTTGCTCACCGACGACATCATCGACGGCAACCTCAAGAGCATCCGCGAAATTTTTGCGCGTTTCTTGAAGTTCGGCGAGACCGGCAAGGACCCGTCGGACAATGCGGCGGTCATGGCCAACAACGCCGATTGGCTGAATTCGCTCAATTACATCGATTTCCTGCGCGACATCGGCCGCCACTTCTCGATCAACCGCATGCTCGCTTTCGACTCGGTGAAGCTGCGGCTCGAGCGCGAGCAGGAACTGTCGTTCCTCGAATTCAATTACATGATCTTGCAGGCCTACGACTTTGTCGAACTGCACAAGCGCTACGGCTGCGTGCTGCAGATGGGCGGCTCGGATCAGTGGGGCAATATCGTCAGCGGCATCGATCTTGGCCGCCGCGTCCGCAATGCGCAGTTCTTCGCGCTGACATCGCCGCTCATCACCACGTCATCCGGCGCCAAGATGGGCAAGACCGCTGCCGGCGCGGTGTGGCTCAACGCTGATCAGGTGAGCCCATACGAATACTGGCAATATTGGCGCAACACCGAAGACGCCGATGTCAGCCGCTTCCTCAAGCTGTTCACCGTGCTGCCACTTCCGGAAATCGAGCGGCTCGCGGCGCTGAAAGGCGCGGAGATCAACGAGGCGAAGAAAGTGCTGGCGACCGCAGCGACGGCGCTGGTTCACGGCCGCGCGGCGGCCGACGATGCCGCGGCGACAGCGCGCACGACGTTCGAGGAAGGCGGCCTCGGTGCGAGCCTGCCGAGCGTGGACGTACCGCGCGCGGAGATCAAAGCCGGGATCGGCGTGCTGACGGCCTTCGTCAAAGCCGGGCTGGCGTCGTCGAACGGCGAAGCGCGACGCGCCATCGCCAACAATGCCATCATGGTCAACGACACCCGGGTGACCAGCGACAAGGCGACGATCAGCGAGGCTGATTTGACCGCGGACGGCGTGGTCAAGCTGTCGCTCGGCCGCAAGCGTCACGTGTTGCTGAAACCGGTCTGAGCAAAAATCGTCAGCGCGAATTCGGCGGCCCAATCTTCAGTGATTGGCGTTGCCGAGATTGCCGCTATTGCTGTTTGTCGAAGGAACTGGTGGTGCTGCTATCGTCGCTATTGGCGTCGGGCGGCACATAGGGCCCGGTTGCCGGGAATTCGAACACTTTGCGCAACAGGCCCGGCGCCAGCGCCGAAAGCGGATTGACGTGCAAGACCGGCGATCCCGGCTTACCCACCACTTCATAAGTGACGCCGAGCAGGCCTTCTTTTTCGCCGCCGAGGAACAGGCCCACGACGGGAAGCTGGCCGAGCAGGTTATTGGCGCCGTAGAGCGGCACCAGCGTGCCGCGCAGATGCACCTCGTCGCGGCTATAGTCGATCATGCCGTCGATGGTGCCGCCGAGCACCGGCCCGCGCACCACGCCGTCGCGTAACGACAGCCGGCCTTGCGCGCGGGTGAAGTCGAGCTTCAGGCTCGAGAAATCCATGTTGTTATTGTTGGCGCCGCGTGGCGGCTGCGGCCCGCCCTGTTGCGCCACGGCCTGTTCGAGCTGCGACTCGTCATGGACTGAGAAACTTTTGATGGTGACGGTGCCGATCTGTGTCGGATTGCTTGCCGACGGCGCGTCGACTATCGCCTGCATCTGCCCGCCGTTCATGCGCGAATAGACATCATTGTAACGGAAAAATGCGCCGGCATCAGTCGTCTCGAGGTCGACGATCTGCCGCGTGCCGGGCCGGCCGCGCAGATCCCCGGTCAGGGAGCCGTTGCGGCCGATCTTGGCGGCGAGGCCGAGGCTCCTCACCTCGCCGTTGCGGCGCGACATTTTCATCTCGACGCTGCGCAACGCCTCGCCGTTATAGCCGAGGATGGCGCCGAGCTTGATATCGAGATCGACGTCGGGGGTTGCATTCTTCGTCGGCTGTTGCTGCTGGGCGTTTTGCTGCGTGCCCATCAAAGACTTGACGAAGCCGCGCCCGTCATAGGCGTCGCCGCGCATCACGACACGATAAGCGCCGTCCGATGTTCGATCGACTTTCAAGCTCGCGCGGTCGCCGTCGGAAAAACCATAGGATGGGAAATTGGCTGCTTGCAGATTGCCCGAACCGTCGAGATCGACGGTGCCTTTGACGCCGCTGCCGGTGCCTTCGATCAGGAGATCGTCGACGCGGACCGATTGCGGCTTGGTGGTGAGCGTGAACGTCGCGCGCGCCGGTTTGCCCGACTGCTTGACCCAGCCCGGCAGGAAACCGTCGATCTGGGCCGGCGTCAGATCGGCGGTGACCGCGAAGCGGCCGTCCCGATCCGCGGTGGTGCCGACGCGTCCGGTCAGATCGATCGGGATCGAGCCCGAGATCGTGCTGCCCGGATCGATCGCAAGATTGTTGCGCATGGTTTCGTCGAGCATGCCCTGGATGTGGACGTCGGCGGCGTCGTCGCCGCGCATCTTCTTGTAGTCGAGGCTTGCCGGTGTGCCGCCGATCTTCACATCGCCCTTGATGGCGAAGCCTTGATTATTGGCGCTGACTTTCAGCGCCGCGGCTTCGACCTTCTGCCCCATGATCATGCGCTCGGCGGAGAAGTTCGTGGCATCGACGCTGATATTGTAAGCGGTCGAGCCGGGCGGCAGATCGGGCTTCATCGGCATGGCCAAGGCGACGAGCGCACTCATATTGCCGCGCGTCGTCGCTGGATCGAACGGCACGCCGGAGGCGTCGCGCAGGCGGTCCATGGCCAGAAGCTCGGCGGCGGCCGGGACCGGACCGTCGATCTTGAAATGAACATTGGCCGGCGGCTCGTGCGGTGCGGTGTCGGGCACTTCGAACAGGCCCGATGACAAGACGAGCTTGCGTCCTGACGGCAGGTCGGCCGTGGCTTTGCCCACCGCGATTTGCGCATCGCGCCCGACAATATGCACCGTGAGATCGACATCGCGGAGCGCCGGCAAGCCTTGCACCGGCGTGACCGTGCAGTTGGTGGCGAGCGCGTCGACACGCAGCCCGTCATCAGGCAGCGGCGGCCCGCTCGCTTTCAAAGTGTTGAACGGCGCGTTCACGGCAATGACCAGGCGTTCGAGCGTGCCGGCGGAAAGATGGTCGTTGAACCAGTCGCGCACTTTCGGCGAGACGAAGACCGGCCACAGCCGCTTCAAGGCATCGGCCGGCATGCGCGTGCCGGCGACGCCCGCGGTAAGACGCAGTTCGCCGGAGGAGTAATCCCCGGTGCCGGACATGGCGATGCCGAGGTCGCTATTGCCGAAGTCGCCGCCGTCGACAACGATGCGCTTCTTGACCGGATCGAACTGACCGCTCAGCGCAATGCGGTTGAGGACCAGCGGATCGCCCAGGCCGCTGGCGGCGTTGAGCAGGATCGTGCCGCCGCCGACCTTGAAGGTCCAAGGACCGGGCGATTGCGGCGGCGCCTGAACTTCACCCATCAGCGTCATGCGATTGCCGCCGGACAAGATCTGGAACGGCACTGACAGTAGGCGGCTTCCGGCATCCCAATTGAGCTTGAACTCGGCGCGGTCGATATCGATCCGGCCGTCGGAATCATCCGAGCTGCCGATGAAGCCGGCATCCGCCACAATCCGGCCGGCGAGCGACACCGGCACGCCATCGGGGCCGATTTCCCCGCGCAGGCTCGCCGAGATCGGCAGTGTCGTTTGCAACGCGCCGTTGTCGATCCGGGTCGCCAACAGCAGATCGCTGGCCGCCACCTGGCGGGCTTCAAAGGCAATGTTGCGATAGCCGTCCCGTGTCGGGTTGATCGATGCCGTCATCGCCCAAGGATGTTCGGCATTGTCGGAGCCGACGGTCACCATCATGCCGCCGCCGCGGGGGCGTTCGACGCTGAGCGTGATGTTGTGGAAAGTCCGTTTCTTGCCGGTGCGCCGGTCGTCGACAGTGAGGCTGCCGTCCTTCAATCCCAGTTCGCGAAGATCGTGACCGTCCAAGCCGGATTCGCCGATGCCGTCGATCCAGTTCAACAGCGCGGCGATGGTGTCGCTTGCCGGACGCGACGGAACGGTCTGGGCTTGCGGCACGGTTTGGGCCTGCGGCAGCAGCGCGCTCGGCGCGACCGCAGCCCCGGGCAATTTGTCCTGCCGCATGCCCTGGGTGACGCCGAGCGGCGCCGTCGCAACGGGAACGCTCGTCGTCGCGAGCGGACGCTTGTCGGTGCCGGAGGCAAAGACGGTGACTTCGCCGTTCTGTTCGATATGCACGGCGAGCTCGGCGCCGACGAGATTGAGGCTCTCGGCGCGCATATGACCGCTGAGCAGGCTTAAGCCCGAGACCCTGATTTCGGCTTTGGGGGCGCTCGCAACCACGGTGCCGTCGGGATCGCGCACGACGATATCGCGGACACGGACCGCCGCGCCGCCGTTTTCGGTGCGCTCGATCTGGGTGCCGCCGACTTCGACGCTCTCGCGGCTGCCGAAATTGTCGGCGATGGCGCTCGCGAGCCACGGGGTGAAGGCGTCGAGCTGGATCGGTCCGCTCGACAGCCGCCACCACAAGCCGCCGAGGACGACAATCAACAAGCCGGCAAGAACACCCGAGACGATGCCGACGCGCCGTATCAGCCGCCGATGCCGACCCAGGACGCGCCGATAGGCAGCGAGATACCTGCCATCGCTGGAACGATCGCCACGATGAGCCGCGGTAAGGCTGCCCCGACGCCGTTGATGGACGAGCGGCTCCCATCTGGGAACGGCTGCGCTTTGCCTATCTTGGTTCGCCATTCCCGCTCGGGCGTCCCCTCGTCCGTGCCGTCGTCACCAGTGTATAGCAGAACGGTGAACGACATTTCGGCCCACGAGCGGTCGACACCCCGGCTCCCGTTCTTCGTGTGGCCAAAAACAATGCCCCTGGGAAAGCGTCGAAAGGAAGGCACATGGTTGAATCCACGACAGAACTTCCGCAAACCGGCGACAAGGCGCCGCCCTTCACCCTGCCGCGGGACGGCGGTGGAACCGTCTCGCTGAAGGACTTCGCCGGCAAAAAGCTCGTGCTCTATTTTTATCCGCGCGCCGATACGCCCGGCTGCACCAAAGAGGCGATCGCGTTTTCCAAGCTCAAAGCGGCATTCGGCCGTGCCGATACCGAAGTCCTCGGCGTGTCCGCCGATCCGGTGCCGGCGCAGGACAAGTTCAAGGCCAAGCATAAGCTGACCATCGCGCTCGCCTCCGACGAGAAGCACAAGATGCTGGACGCCTATGGCGTGTGGCAGGAGAAATCGATGTATGGGCGGAAATTCCTTGGCGTCGTGCGTGCCACCTTTCTGATCGGCCCCGATCAGCGCATCGCCCACGTCTGGCCCAAGGTTTCAGTGGAAGGTCACGCGGAGGACGTCTTGGCCGCCGCCAAAAGCCTGTGAGTCACCGCACGCGCCGTAGGCTGCTACCATTTTGGCCGCTTGGTGGCCTCTTGTTGGCGCAAGCGGCGCACTTCGCCGCAATTCGTTACCCAAGTGTTTACTGAAGTCCGTAAAATGCCTGCCGGAATTTCCTGAATATTAACCATAAACGGCTGGAATCCGCTCCCGACTTGGGTGGGAGTGTCAATGTCGCAGTGGACCGCGTCTCGGCAGCAGGCCGTCAGACCAAAGCATTTTTCTCCGCATCATCTTCCGCAGCACACGACGCACCATCCGGTCGCGCCTGCTGCGTATCACCATCAGCCGGCGCCGCATGCCGCGCCACCGCAAAAGCAGCCGCCGCGCGAGACGACGCGCTGGCCGGATGCGAAAGAGCGTGGCGCCGATCAGGCGGCGGCGCGTTCGGCTTACACGTTTACCCATGCCGGACGTCAGGTGCGCCTCGGACCGGTCGCGTTCTGGATCGGCGTCGGGACCCTTGTGATCATGGCCGGCTGGTCGGTCGCGGCGGCGACCTACCTCACCTTCCGCGACGACGTGCTGCGCACCTTGATCGCGCATCAGGCCGAGCAACAATTCGCTTATGAAGACCGCATCGCCGAATTGCGCGCTCAGATCGACCGCACCACCAGCCGACAGTTGCTCGACCAGGAACAATTTCAGCAGAAGCTCGACGATTTGAGTCACCGCCAGGCGACGCTCGAGCAGCACGCCGTTGCGTTAGGCGGGGTGACCGACCCGGTCACCACCGGCTCGATCAGGACGCCCGCGGCGCCGCCGCGGGGCAACCGGCAGTCCAGCATCAGCGACAGCCTCGGACGGGTCGAGGCCTCGCTCGATCGGGTCGAGCAGCGCCAGACGCTGGCGCTCAATCAGATGGAGAACCGCTACGAGGGCAAGGCGCACCTGATGCGCAGCGTGCTCGGCCAGCTTGGGCTCAAGCTCGATATGCCGGCGGCAATCGGCGGTCCCTTCGTGCCGGTAAAGCTTCCCACCGGCGAAAGCTTCGAGCGCTCGATGATGCGGGTCAACCTCGCACGCGCGGATTCCGATCGCCTGAGCGCCACGCTGGTCGCGGTGCCGGTACGCAAGCCGGTCACCGGCGAAATCGACCTGACATCGCCGTTCGGCGTTCGCGTGGACCCCTTCGTCCACGAAGCCGCGATGCATACCGGCTTGGATTTCCGCGGCGACATGGGCGAGCCGATCCACGCCACCGCCGCCGGGACCGTCACTGTCGCCGGCTGGACCGGCGGCTACGGCAAGATGGTCGAGATCGATCACGGCAACGGGCTCGCAACCCGCTTCGGCCATCTCTCCGAGATCGATGTGAATGTCGGCGAGAAAATCCGCATCGGCCAGGTGGTCGGCAAGCTCGGCTCGACCGGCCGTTCGACCGGCCCGCACCTGCATTACGAGACGCGCATCAACGGCGAGCCGGTCAATCCGCAGAGATTCCTCGATGCCGGCGACAAGCTGTTTGGCGGGTAGTTCCGCTACTCGACATCCTCGACTTGCTCCGGCCCGGTGCCGAAGGCGCGCTGGGCGAGCGCCGCTTCGGTGAACTGATCGATGTCGCCGTCGAGCACAGCGCCGGTGTCCGAGGTCGAGACGCCGGTGCGCAGGTCCTTCACCATCTGATAGGGCTGCAGCACGTAAGAGCGGATCTGGTGGCCCCAGCCGATATCGGTCTTGGCCGCCTGATCGGCCGCCGCCTTCTCCTCGCGCCTTTTCAGCTCGGCTTCGTAGAGCTTGGCGCGCAGCATCTGCCAGGCCTGCGCCCGGTTGCGGTGCTGCGAGCGGTCGCTCTGGCAGACCACGGCAATGTTGGTCGGGATATGGGTGAGCCGGATCGCCGACTCGGTCTTGTTGACGTGCTGGCCGCCGGCGCCGCCGGAACGCATGGTATCGACGCGGACATCGGACTCGTTGATGTCGATCTTGATGGCGTCGTCAACCACCGGATAGACGTTGACGCTGGCAAACGACGTGTGCCGCCGCGCATTGGAATCGAACGGCGAGATGCGGACCAGACGGTGCACGCCGTTCTCGGTCTTGAGCCAGCCATAGGCATTGCGGCCCTTGATCTCGATCGTCGCCGACTTGATGCCGGCCTCTTCGCCCTGGGTTTCTTCGATGAAGTCGACCTTGAAGCCGCGCTGCTCGGCCCAGCGCGTATACATGCGCAGCAGCATCGAGGCCCAGTCCTGGCTCTCGGTGCCGCCGGCGCCGGCATGCACTTCGAGATAGGTGTCGTTATTGTCGGCCTCGCCCGACAGCAGCGCTTCGAGCTCGCGCCGTGAGACTTCGGTCTTCAGCCGCCGCAGCGCGGCTTCGGCTTCGCCGACGACCGCTTGATCGCCCTCGCCTTCACCGAGTTCGATCAGTGTAATCTGATCGTCGAGCTCCTGCTCCATGCGCGTCAGCGCGGCGAGCTGCTCGTCAAGAGCGGTGCGCTCCTGCATCAGCCGGCCGGCGCGTTGGGAATCGTTCCAGAGATTGGGGTCTTCGGCCTGCTTGTTCAGCTCGGCCAGCCGGGCGCGCGCCTTGTCGACGTCAAAGATGCCTCCTCAGCAGCCCGAGCGACTGCTTGATGTCTTCGACGATGGCTGTGATTTCTGCGCGCATGACGCTGGCGATGTAATGGCTTATGCCGAGCGCTGCAAGCGGTCGCGCGCGATACAGCGCTTAGCTCGCGGCATTAACGTCAATAGAGACCGCCGGTGCCGGTGCGCACCACATTGCCCGCGTCGGGCACGGTGCCCGGCGGCACCGGAGCGCCGTTGGCGGTATCGGCGCCGATCACGGAATAGCTGTCGGGTGGCGCGGTGCCGGGCTTGAAGGCTTCGAGGATGGTCTTGGGGTCGCCAGGTCCGGCGCGCATGCCGTTATGGGCGTCGACGCGGATGAGCTTGATCCCCGGCGGCACGGTGAACGGGATCGGCGGCTTGTCGGCAAGCGCGATTTTCAGGAAATCGCGCACCACCGGCGCGGCGAGATGGCCGCCGGTGGCGAGCCGCCCGATATTGTGCGGCTTGTCGTAGCCCAGATACACGCCGCAGACGATGTCGGGCGAAAAGCCGACGAACCAGACGTCCCTGGAATCGTTGGTGGTGCCGGTCTTGCCGGCGATCGGTTTGCCGACATCGCGCAGCACAGTCGCGGTGCCGCGCTGGACCACGCCTTCCATCAGCGAAGTGATCTGATAGGCCGTCATCGGATCGATCACCTGCTCGCGCTTGTCCACCAGCGTCGGCTCAGTGTTCCAGGCTTTGCTGTCGCCCGCCTTGGCGTCGCAGCCCTGGCACTCGCGCTGATCGTGCCGGTAGATGGTGTGGCCGTAGCGGTCCTGAATGCGGTCGATCATAGTGGGGATCACGCGCCGGCCGCCATTGTCGAACATCGAATAGGCGGTGACCATGCGCATCACTGTCGTTTCACCTGCGCCGAGCGCATAAGACAGATAGGGCGGCAATTCGTCATAGACGCCGAAGCGCTTGGCATATTCGGCGATCAACGGCATGCCGAGATCCTGCGCCAGCCGCACCGTCATGACGTTACGCGACTGTTCGAGACCGAAGCGCAAGGTCGAGGGACCGAAGAACTTGCCGCCGTAATTTTCCGGCCGCCAGATGCCGCCGCCCTGCCCCATATCGATCTCTATCGGCGCGTCCATGACGATGGTGGACGGCGTATAGCCGTTGTCGAGAGCCGCGGCATAGACGATCGGCTTGAACGAGGAGCCCGGCTGCCGCAGCGCCTGCGTGGCGCGATTGAACTGGCTCTGGTCGAAAGAGAAGCCGCCGACCATGGCGAGCACACGGCCGGTATGCGGATCCATCACCACCATGGCGCCGGAAATTTCCGGCACCTGGCGGAGCCGGTACTGGCCCTGCTGCTCCATCGGATCGACATAGATCACGTCGCCCGGCGTGAGCACCTGGCCGACTTTCTGGATCGGCCTGCCGGCACCGGGGCCGGTCGCCGATTTCGCCCATTTGACGCCGTCGAGCGGAATGAGGCCGATCTCGCGGTCCTTGCCCACAGCGCCGGAGGGATCGCGCGCCGGCTGCAGCCCGATGCGCGCCGATTGATCGTCGACCTGAAGCACCACGGCCATTCGCCATGGGGTGATGTCATCGAGCGATTTCACGTCGGCGAGTTTCACGCCCCAGTCGCCGCTGACATCGATTGTAGTGACGGCTCCACGGTAGCCTTTGCTCTCGTCGAAATTAACGAGCCCATTGACCATGGTCTGGCGTGCGACGAGCTGCAGCTTGGGATCGAGCGTGGTGCGCACCGATAAGCCGCCCTCGTAGAGCTTCTTCTCACCGTAATTGTCGTAGAGATAGCGCCGCACTTCCTCGGCGAAATATTCGGCGGCGAAAATATGCGCGCCGGCCGGCCGCACCGTGACTTCGAGCGGCGCTTTCTTGGCCTGATCGGCGTCCTGCTGCGTGATATAGCCGTCCTCGGCCATGCGATCGATCACGTAGTTGCGGCGATCGACCGCTGCATCGTGGCGGCGGAACGGATTGTAATTGTTCGGCCCCTTGGGCAGCGCCGCGAGATAAGCGGCCTGCGCGATGGTCAGTTCATGCACCGACTTGTCGAAATAGAGCAGCGAAGCCGCGGCCACGCCGTAAGCGCCGAAGCCGAGATAAATTTCGTTGAGATAGAGTTCGAGGATCTTCTGCTTCGAGTAGGTGCGCTCGATGCGCAGCGCCAGCAGCGCCTCCTTGATCTTGCGGTCGAACGACACTTCGTTGGTCAGGAGAAAGTTCTTGGCGACCTGCTGGGTGATCGTGGAGGCGCCTTGCGGATGGCCGCCGTGGCCGTAGTTCTCGACGTAGAGCATGCCGGCGCGCAGGATGCCTTGGATGTCGACGCCGGGATGCTGATAGAAATTCTTGTCTTCAGCGGCGACGAAGGCATTGGTGACGAGTTTCGGGATCGCCTGGATCGGCAGATAGAGCCTGCGCTCTTTGGCATATTCGGCAAGCAGCGAGCCGTCGGCCGCGTGCACGCGAGTCATGACCGGCGGCTCGTAATCCTGAAGCTGCGAATAATCGGGCAGGTCTTTGGAGTAGTGCCACAACAGGCCAGCCGAGCCGGCGACCCCGGCGATGAACAGGACCGTTCCACCCGCAAACAGGAAGCCCAGAAAGCGCAGGAATAATTTCACCGCGACCCCGATTTCGCAGAACGTTGCATCAAAGTAGTTGCATCAAAAGTGTCCAGCCCGGCTCCAACCGGAGCACCGCCCGAAACCCATTTGACCGGCCCGACTCACGCTTTAACGCGTGTCAGCGCAGTGTGCCAGCATTGCCCCGGACCCGCCAGAGTCCCCGCCAATCCTCGCGTTGGTCGCTTGGTTTTTTGTTCAAACTGAGGCCGCTGGGGCACATTGGCCACACATTGGGATACCGCACGGCTACCGCCTGGAACCCGACCCGGCCCGGCTCGGGCTGCGACGCTCGCGCCCGCGGTCAATTTGCGCGGGCACCGGCGACATGGGCGGAAAAATAGCTGTCGATGGCGTGCGCCATGCTGTCGGCGGTATGGTCGCGCCAAGTATCGGACAGGAGCGACTGCAAATCCTGCTTGTTCGATACATAGCCGAGCTCGACCAGAACCGAAGGCACGTCCGGCGCGCGCAACACGCGGAAACCGGCCGATTTGACCGGATTCTTATGCAGCCGTGTCGCGTCCTTCATGTCGCCGACGAGCTTATGTGCGAACTGGACCGAGAAGGTCTTGGTTTCGCGCTGCGCCAGATCGATCAGGATGCCGGCGACATCGTCGGGCTCGGATTTCAGGTCGACACCGGCAATGACGTCGGCGCGGTTTTCCTCTTCGGCAAGCCGCGCGGCCTCCGGATCGGTCGCGGTTTCCGATAGCGTATAGACGGTCGCACCCTGGGCATCGCCTTCCTTGTGCGGCAGGGAATCAGCGTGGATCGAGACGAACAAAGCGGCCCCGGCATTGCGCGCGATGCGGACGCGGTCGGCCAGCGCCACGAATGTGTCGTCGTCGCGCGTCAGCAGCACGCGGTATTTGCCGGTCTTTTCGATGCGATCGCGCAGGCGTTGGGCGACATCGAGCACGATGTCCTTTTCCGCTTCCCCGCTCGGCGCCTTGGTCCCAGTATCGATGCCGCCGTGACCCGGGTCGAGCACGACCAAGGGCCGCGGATCGGTGGAGTTCGGCTGCGGCGTGCCGGCCGGAGGAGCTTCGGCGCGGACCAGCTTTTCGTCCTGGGCGATTTTTTTCACGAAGCTATCGCGGTCGGTCGCGGCAAGGTCGAGCACGAGCCGGGCCGGCGCGCCGTCGGCGGCATCGACCACGAAGGCCTTGTCGACGCGGACCGGCCTGGTGACATCGAGCACCACACGGGAACCGCCGGCCATCACCAAACCGTAACGGAACGTCTTGATCAGCCCTCGCCCGCTGTCCCCGGTGTTCGGCGGCATCTGAAACCGGACCTGGGGAATATCGACGACCACGCGGTAAGGATCGGCCAGCGTGAAGACGTGCAGGTCGATCTTGCGGTCGAGATCCATCACGAAGCGGGTCTGCGACTCATCGCCGCCAACCCGCGCATCGGTTGCCACCGGAAACGAGTCGGAGGCCGGCAGGCTCGCTGTCCCGTCCGCCGCGCAGGCAGCCCCGGCGAAAAACAGACCGAGAAGCGCCCAGGCCGCGGCTCGGACAGCCATCGGTTTCCACCCCATTCTGCCCCTCTACTCCATTAGGCGCGCGTGGTTAACCCAAACTTACCCGGCCAGCCGGAACCGGAGTGAAATACCGCGGCAATTCACCACCGTGCCGCCAAATCCCACAGATGACTTGCCAATTCCCCTTCGGGGGCCTTAGAAAGAGAGTGCTGACGGTGAAAGGTTCCGGTTGTGTCGCGTTAGGGCATCCGGTTACGTCCGCCTCAAGATTGGCTCCCGGAGGAAGATGACCGGAGCATGGCGGGCGGCGGGTTTGGAACCGCTCCGGCGCTGTTGCTGCAACGGCCACTGGCCATCATATGACCAATGGTTGCATACGGCCGCGGCGCCACGAAGGCGGAACGAACAGGCGACGCCGATACCCTCGATTATTGAGGACAGCCGGAATCTTGAGCGTGGCGCGCGAACCCAGGAGCCGAATTGCTCCTGGCGTGGCGTTACGCCGTTAGCGTCTAGAGGAATTGCGGCAGCGCCCGACGCTGTCGCCTCATCGCGGTTTGGAGTTCATGTCCCAGACTTTTGTCTGCGAAGCGCAAGTCCAGGTCCAGCCAACGTGGCGCGGTAGCTTTCACACGCTCGCCGGCACATTGGCCTTCACGTGGACCTTGCCCGCTTCGCGGGACTTCCAATCCGTCCCATTCACCGACAATTGGGCCCGTGCCCCCCTCCCGCGCCAAGTCAGATGCCAAGTCAGATTTCGCATCAGACATAACGGCAACGTGGAGCGAGCAGGCATGCCGGCCCCTGTGAGATTTGCCAATGGCGAACAAAATGCTGATCGACGCGACCCATCCCGAGGAGACCCGGGTGGTCGTTCTGCGCGGCAATCGCGTCGAAGAATTCGACTTTGAATCCGCGCAACGCAAGCAGCTTCGGGGCAATATCTATCTGGCGAAAGTGACGCGCGTTGAGCCGTCGCTGCAGGCCGCCTTCGTCGATTACGGCGGCAATCGCCATGGATTTCTGGCATTCAGCGAAATCCATCCCGACTATTATCAGATCCCGGTCGCCGACCGCGAAGCACTGATCGCCGAGGAAGAGCGCGCGCAACGCGCGGCCGACGACGAAGTCGACCGGCGTTCGCGGCGGCATCGTCAGCATCCGGCGGCGCGCCGCAATGAAGCGATGCGCAGCGAGCGGGTCGCCGGCGACCGGGCTGCATCGGAAGATCTGGCTGCATCGGAACATGCCGACCTCGCCCAACCCGGCGACGAAGAGGCGGCGGAAGCCGAGACCGTTGAAGTCGAGGCTCTGAGCGACAGCGCTGCCGATGACGCGGAGCCTGCTCCGCTCGACCACGACGCACCGGATCATTCGGCCGTCGACTCGCAGCCGATCGAAACTCTCGCCGAACAACATGCGGAAGAGCACGCGGACGCGGACGATGAGGCCGACGAGCCGCTTGAGGCTCTCTCCGACTCCGAAACGACCGGCGAAGAGCGTGAACATGACGACGCCGAAGAGCGCCGCGTCGCGGAAGCTTCCGGCGACGAGGCGGCGAGCGCCGCAACGCGCGAAAACGGCGAAGGTTCGACTGTCGTCGAGGTGCATGAGGAGAACGGCGAGGATGCCGCCGAGGAAGTCGTCGAATCGGTCGGCGGCTCCGACGCGCTCGAGGAAGTTCCCGACCGCGCCCCGCGCTATCGCCGGCAATACAAGATTCAAGAGGTGATCAAGCGCCGGCAGGTCATGCTGGTGCAGGTGGTCAAGGAAGAACGCGGCACCAAGGGCGCGGCGCTGACGACCTATCTGTCGCTCGCCGGCCGCTATTCGGTGCTGATGCCAAATACCGCGCGCGGCGGCGGCATCAGCCGCAAGATCACCAGTGCCGAGGATCGCGCCCGCCTCAAAGAGGCGGCCGCCGAGCTCGAAGTGCCGGAGGGCATGGGCGTGATCCTGCGCACCGCAGGCGCGAGCCGCACCAAGATCGATATCAAGCGCGACTTCGAATATCTCCTGCGCATGTGGGAGACGGTTCGCGATCTGACGCTAAAATCCACCGCGCCCAAGCTCGTTTACGAGGAAGGCTCGCTGGTCAAGCGCTCGATCCGCGATCTCTACACCAAGGACATCGACGACGTCGTCGTCGCCGGTCCCGATGCCTATCACGAGGCCAAGGATTTCATGCGCATGCTCATGCCGAGCCATGCGAAGAACGTGAAACCCTATGCCGACACGCAGCCGTTGTTGTCGCGCTACGGCGTCGAGAACCAGCTCGACGCGATGTTCTCGCCGGTCGTGCAGCTGCGCTCCGGCGGCTATATCGTGCTCAATCAGACCGAAGCGCTGGTCGCCATCGACGTCAATTCGGGCCGCGCCACGCGCGAGCACCACATCGAGGACACCGCGCTCAAGACCAATCTCGAGGCATCCGACGAAATTTCGCGCCAGCTTCGGCTGCGCGATCTCGCCGGCCTGATCGTGATCGACTTCATCGACATGGACGAGAAGCGCAACAACCGCGCGGTCGAACGGCGGTTGAAGGAATGCCTCAAGCACGACCGCGCCCGCATCCAGGTCGGCCGCATTTCGCATTTCGGCCTTCTGGAAATGTCGCGCCAACGCATCCGCACCAGCGTGCTGGAAAGCTCGACGGAGAAGTGCCCCTATTGCGGCGGCAGCGGTCATGTCCGCTCGGTGTCGTCGCTGGCGCTGCAGGTGTTGCGCGCGCTCGAAGAGCAACTCATGAAGGGCGCCACCCACAATCTCATCGCCCGCACTCGGCCCGATGTCGCGCTCTATGTGCTCAACCAGAAGCGCGCGCATCTGCGCAGCCTGGAAGAGCGCTTCGCCATCACCATCACCGTCTCGGCCGATGAATCGGTGGCGGCGCCGCAGGCCTTTGTCATCGATCGCGGCGAGCAGGTGCACACGCCGGAAGCGGCCAAGGCGCTGGCCGAGCGGACACAAGCCGACGCCGCGCCGCTTGAAGACGAGGACGATCTCGAAGACTTCGTCGCAGCGGAGGACGAAAGCGCCGACGAGGCAGCCTCTCCCACCACCGTGCCCGAGCAAGGCGAAGGCGGCGCACGCCGCAAGCGCCGTCGGCGCCGCCGCGGCGGCCGCAACGGCGGCGGCGAGCAAGAAGGCTATCAGCCGCACGAAGAGGGTTCGGAACACGGCCACGCTGACGCAGCCGATCACGACTATGCCGAGGCCGCTGGTTCAAGCGACGATTTTGCCGCCGACGGCGATCGCGAAACGGCAGAGGACGACGAGCCGGCCGAGCCGGCTGGCGAGTTCGCCCAGCAAAGCCGATCCGAGAACGGCGACCCGAATCGCGAAGGCGGCGAACGGCGGCGGCGGCGCGGACGCCGCGGCGGACGCCGCAACCGTCATCGCAACGGCGGCGAACGGCAAGACAATCGGCAAGAAAGCCCGCACGAGAACCAGCAAGAGAACCATCACGGCCAGCCGGACGGTTCGGAAGAGACTTTCGCTTCGGCCGAAGAATTGAGTGTGCCGACCTCGGCCGAGCCCGACCTCAGCAATGCCGTCGCCGATCTTGATGCTTCTCCGCCGCCGCCGCGGAAGCCGCGGGTCAGCGCCGAAGCGCCCGCCGCGTCACCACCGGCCGCCGAAGCGGAGCCGGTGCGCCGGCGTTCGACCGTGCGCGAGCGAGCGCCGGTTTCGAGTGACGACGAAACGGCCGCGGTTTCCACCCCGTCGGTGCCGTCGGCTTCGGCCGCACCGGAGCCCGCCGCCACGGACAACACCGGCGAAGCGGCAGGCGATCAGCCGCGCCGCACCGGTTGGTGGTCGCGCCGCTTCGCCGGCAGTTGATAAGCAATGCGGAGCGGCTGGGTCGACGCTGACGCCGAGGCCATCGTCGCGCGCTACGCGAAGTCGGGCATCGAGCGCGAGCTGGCGCTGCGCGTCTATACGACGCGGCTCCTCGGCCGTGATCGTAAGCTCGTGCTGCATGGCGGCGGCAATACTTCGCTGAAAACGCGCCTGCGCGATCTTTTCGGCGCGGAGGTCGAGGTGCTGCGCGTCAAGTCGTCCGGCGCGGACATGGCGACGGTCGAGCCCGACAATATGGTCGCGGTGCGGCTCGAACCGATGCGCAAGCTGCGCGCGCTAAAGACCATCGAAGACGAAGAACTTGTCGGCCTTGAACGCGCCAATCTGCTCGATCCGGCCGCGGCGAATCCGTCGGTCGAGATGATGCTGCATGCGTTCTTGCCGCATAAATTCATCGACCATACGCACGCGACCGCGGTGCTGAGCGTCATCGATCAGCCCGACGGCGAGAAGAAGTGCGCCGAGATTTTTGGCACCCGCCTCGCCTTCGTGCCTTACCTGATGCCGGGCTTTGGCCTTGCCAAAACCTCGATCGAAGTCTTCGAGAAGAGCAAGCCAAGCGACGGCCTGATCCTGAGCAAGCACGGCATCGTCACGTTTGGCGACACGGCGCGCGAGGCCTACGAGCGCATGATCGAGATGGTCTCGCTTGCCGAAGACTATATCGACCGCAACGCCAAATCGGTTGTCGTCGCCACGCTCTGGCGTGAAATTGCGCCACTCACAGCGGTGGCACCAATCCTACGCGGGGCGTGTAGCGAGAGGGATGAAACGGCCGAAGGCGCATGGCGGCGGCAGGTTCTCGAATTCCGCACCAGCGACAGACTACTGACCTTCTTCGGCCTAGCCGACCTTGAACGTATCAGCCAGGCAGGCGTCGCGACGCCCGACCATACGATTCGAACCAAGAATTGGCCCCTGCTGTTGCCGCATCCCGAGGCCCGCGAGCTCGATGAGTTTGGTCGCAGGACCCGCAATGCCGCAAACGCCTTCGCGGCGCGATACCGCGACTATTTCGAGCGTCACAACAAAAGGGTCGGCGGTATCAAGCACGCGCTCGATCCCCTGCCCCGGGTCGCTATCGTGCGCGGACTTGGCCTCTTCGGCCTTGGTCCCACCAAGCACGACGCCGCGATCGCAGCCGACATCGCCGAAAGTTGGTTGCAAGCGGTCAGCGGCGCCGAAGCGACCGGCAAATTCGAGTCGATCAGTGAAGCCGACATGTTCGATTGCGAATATTGGCCGTTGGAACAGGCAAAGCTCGGCAGGCGTGTCGCTCCGCCGCTCCAAGGCCAGATCGTCGCCGTCACCGGCGCGGCCGGCGCCATCGGTGCGGCAACGGCAAAGATCTTCGCCGCCGCGGGCGCGGAAGTAGCTTTGCTCGACGTCAATTTGTCGGCCGCGCAGGAACAGGCCAAGGCCGTCGGCGCAACGGCGCTTCCCGTTGCCTGCGATGTCACCGATGCAGGCTCGGTCAAAACCGCTTTCGACGCCATCGTGAAAAACTTCGGCGGCCTCGATATCGTCGTCTCCAATGCCGGCGGCGCCTGGCAGGGCCGCATCGGCGAAGTCGACGAAGAGATTCTGCGCAAGAGTTTTGAGCTGAACTTCTACGGCCACCAGCGCGTGGCGCAAGCCGCCGTCAAGATCATGCAAGCGCAAGGCACCGGCGGCTGCCTCCTCTTCAACGTCTCGAAACAGGCCGTCAATCCCGGTCCGAATTTCGGGCCCTATGGTTTGCCCAAGGCGGCGCTGCTCGCTCTGGTGCGGCAATACGCGCTCGATTATGGCGCGGAAGGCATTCGCGCCAACGGCGTCAACGCCGACCGCATCCGCTCAGGCCTGCTCACCGCCGATATGATCGCCGCGCGCTCCAAGGCGCGCGGTCTTACCGAAAAAGATTACATGAGCGGCAACCTGCTCGGCCGCGAAGTCACCGCCGACGATGTCGCGCAGGCCTTCTTGCATCAGGCGCTGGCGCTGAAGACGACTGCCGACATCACCACGGTCGACGGCGGCAATATCGCCGCCGCGCTGCGGTGAGCCGCGGCGGTAATACTCATAAATCGCGGCTGACGAACCGACTTCCGCTTTCCCCCGGAAGGAGGCCATTCATTCGCGCAATTTGGGATGTCCGCTAAGTGTCAAAAGCCGTTAATCGTCAACGCGCCTTCGCAAGGTACTGCGCAATTAGCATGAGCCCGATCAAAAGTGATAATTGAGCCCAAGCCGCACGAGATTGGCTTTGAGGTCGATGGTGTGGGCGAACGGATAGGGAGGAATCAGAACACCGCCGGCGGCAATGCCGCCTCCCGATACCGTGCCAAAATCGACGAAGAGGTATTCGGCCTTAACACTCCATTGCCGCGACAAGCTCGCTTCGACGCCACCGCCCACCGTGTAGCCGGTCTTCGAACCGGAGAGCGTCGCCGTCTCCGCGCCGCCGAAAGCGGTCTCGGAGAACGAGAAATTGCCGTGCAGGTCGGTAAACGCAAAACCGCCGGTCGCATAGAACAACCAGGTCCCGGCCGCATAACCGAGGCGGCCGCGCACGGTGGCCAGCCAATCGGTGTTCGCATTTGAGGTCAGCGTGAAGGTGCCAGCCCCACCGTGATACAGCACGGGGCCGGTGCTCGCGCCGCCGCTCAAGTGAAAGGATTCAATGTCACCTTCCAGACCGAACAGCAAATTGCTCGGCTGCCAGTTGTAGCCGGCCTCGAAGCCCCCGGTGAACGCGCCCGGCTTGATGCTCTGCATCCCGGCAGCATTAATGGCCGGGATGTCGGCGTTTATCTCTCCAGCCGGAACCGTCGCTGTTGAACTGGTCGGATCGAAACTGCCCCATGCCCAGCCCGCGGTGCCGCCGATGTAGAATCCGGTCCAGCTGTAGATCGGCGCGGGCGTTGCCGGCGGGGCCTTGACCGCCATGTCAGCAGCCAGAGCGGGCGTTCCAATCAATGCTGCCATCGCGCCGACGACGACCACCAGTGCTACAGTGATGCGCAGCCGCATCGATTATCTCCCAGGCCCAATCTCATCAGCTAAGGAATCAATACTAACAGTTGCGTTGCACTTTTCCATCCCGCTTCGTTCGATTGTGGAAAGTGTGTGTCTGTAATGCCACGGGCTCGTGGAGCTCCAACTTGCACCGTCTCTGCCGGGTGGCCGCGCCATGTCGCCTTGGGTCAGAAGGCGATACTTTGCTCGATCGCGCCGATGTCCGCCCTGCTTTCGAAAGAGGATATCGGCCGACGCAATTACGGGCGCGCGGCTAATCGCTCGACAAAATCACGTTCTTCAAAATCGGATAGATCTGCGTCTCCCAACGCTTGCCGGAGAACACGCCGTAATGGCCGACGCCGGCCTGCATGTGGTGGCGCTTCAGATAAGGCCGCAGCTTGCTGCAGAGATCGTGCGCGGCGACGGTCTGGCCGACGGCGCAGATGTCGTCGCGCTCGCCTTCTACCGTCAGCAGCATGGTCTTGCGGATCGCCGTCGGATCGACCTTCTGGCCGTGCCATTCGAGCTTGCCGAGCGGCAGCGCGTAGTCCTGAAAGATCAGCCGCACCGTTTCCAAATAGAATTCCGCGGTAAGATCGAGCACGGCGAAATATTCGTCGTAGAACGCCTTGGTGACGGCGGCCTTTTCCAATTCGCCATTGGCGAGGTTTTCGTAAAGCTCCTTATGCGCCTTCACGTGCCGCTCGATATTCATGCTCATGAAGGCGACGAGCTGCACGAAGCCCGGATAGACGCGGCGGAAGGCGCCGGGATAGCGCAACGGCACCGAGGCGGTCAGCGTGCGCTCGAACCAGTCGATCGGTTTCTTCCGGGCGAGTTCGTTGACCGTCGTCGGGTTGACCCGGGTATCGATGGGTCCCGCCATCAGCGTCATCGACCGCGGCTGCGCCGGATTATTGGCTTGCGCCATCACCGCGGCGGCGGCGAGCACGGCGACGCAAGGCTGGCACACCGCGGCCACATGCGCACCCGGCCCCATGGTTTCGAGGAATTTGATGATGTGGTCGGTATATTCGTCGACGCCGAAGCGGCCCGCGGTCAGCGGCACATCGCGGGCATTGTGCCAGTCGGTGATATAGACGTCGTGGTCGGGCAGCATGGTCTTCACCGTCGCCCGCAACAAAGTGGCGAAATGCCCCGACAGCGGCGCCACCAGAAGGATGCGCGGCTGCACCGTGGCGACGTCCTTCTTGAAATGCAGGAGTGTGCCGAATGGCGTGGTCAGCGCCGCCTCCTCGCGCACTTCGACTTCGCGATTGCCGACCGTCACCGAGCCGATGCCGAAGGGCGGCCGCGTATGGGTCAGGCCGGCGCGGGAGATCAGCTCGTAGACCGCGGTGAGGTTGCGCATCGCCGCATGGCCGTTGAGCAGCGGCGGGCCGCCAGCATTGGCGGCCAAGCTGGCCCAGGCCCGGACGGGCGTCATTATGTCGGATTGTAACTGGTAAGCGAGATACAGCATCCCGAGGTACGGCTCGATGTCCACGGGCGCCGCGTGTACCTTCGACGGTACAGCTCGACCCCCAACTCTGGAAAGCTAGTGCATTTTTTGTTGCACTGCGACAAGAATGTGAACATCCTGCACAATCGCACTTGCCGGGGTGCTTCGACGGCGCAGACGTTGCTATGGAGGCGACGTTTGTCTAGATCTTAAGTGTTTGATTAGGCTGCAAATTCAAAAGAGAACGACGGGATGTCCAAGGCTACTCTCACCATTGCCAGCAAGAATTACGGGTCCTGGTCGCTGCGCGGCTGGTTGCTGTGCAAAATGGCAGGCATCGACTTCGAGGAGAAATTTGCCTCGACCGACGATCCCTCGACCCGCGCCGAGCTGCTGCTGCTGTCGCCCTCGTTCCTGGTGCCATGCCTGGTTCATGACGGGCTGAAAATCTGGGACACGCTCGCCATCGTCGAATATCTCGACGAGATCGCGCCCGATGCCGGCCTGCTGCCGGCCGACCGGGGAAAGCGCGCCCATTGCCGCTCGATCTGCGGCGAAATGCATTCCGGCTTCAGCAATCTGCGCTCGGCACTGCCGATGAACATCAAGGCGCATTTCCCGGGCTTCAAATCCTGGGCCGGCGCGCGCGGCGACATCGAACGCATCGGCGCGATCTGGCGCGAATGCTTGAGCGAGTACAAAGGCCCTTATCTGTTCGGCCAGGCGCCGTGTGCGGCGGATGCCATGTATGCGCCGGTCTGCTCGCGGTTTGCGACCTATGACGTCGCCATCGATGCGTCGTCGCAGGACTACTGCAACACCATGATGTCGCATCCGTTCATGCAGGAATGGATCGGGGCAGCGAAGGTCGAGCCGGACGAGCTCGAAGAGCTCGACGTCGAGTTCTGATTTTCTTTCGTCAATCCCAGTCGATCGTGCCGGAATAGGCGAAGTTGACGACGCGGCCGTCGGGACGGGCCAGCGCAGCGATGGCGCGCATTTCCATCTCGCTCAGCTTGAAATCGAAGATCGAGGCATTCTCAGTCAGGCGATCGAGCTTGCTGGTGCGCGGAATGACGACGATGTTCTGCTGCACCAGATAACGCAGGCAAACCTGCGCCGCGGTCTTCTCGTGCGCGGCGCCGATCTTGGCCAGCACTTTGTCGTTCTTGGCATTGCCGCGCGCGATCGGGCTATAGGCAACCATCGCCATGAAATTCGCCCGGCAGGCCGCAAGCACTTTGGACTGGCCGAGATAAGGGTGACACTCGACCTGGTCGCAGACCAAAGGCTCGGTCGAGATCCGCACCGCCTCCTCGATCATCGCCACCGTGAAATTGGAAACCCCGATATGGCGCGCGAGCCCGTCGCGCTTGACCTTGCATAGCGCGCCGAGCGTTTCCTCGAGCGGGATCTGCGGATTGGGCCAGTGCAGCAGCAACAGGTCGACCTCGCTCTGGCGCAGCCGCACCAGCGAGTCGCGGGCGGCGCGCTCCAGCGCCCGCGGCGCAAAATGCGACGGCCAGACTTTCGTGGTCAGAAACACTTCGCTGCGCTTGACGTCGGAGGCATTGAGACCCTCCCCGACCTCGCGCTCGTTGTCGTAGATTTCCGCGGTGTCGATGTGGCGATAGCCGAGCCGCAAGGCCTGTTCGACCACCCGCGCACAGGACCGGCCGCGCAGTTCCCAGGTGCCGAGCCCGACCAGCGGAATCTTGGCGCCGTTGACGCTGATGCTGGGGATAGGTGCAATTGAATTCACGAGTAGCTTTGAGCTTGAGCTCAATCCCATTTTGGCGCTTGCGGCGGGCTCACAATACGTGAGTCCGGGCGCCTGAGTTTGCCGATCTCGGCCATCTCGGCATCGCCCAGCTTGAAATCGAGGCTGCCGAGGTTTTCCGCGAGCCGCTCGCGTTTTGAGGTGCGCGGGATCGGAATGATGCGTTCCTGTTCGAGAAAGCGTAAGGCCACTTGCGACGCGGTCTTGCCGTGGGCGCGGCCGATCTTCTGCAAGGTCTCATCGCCCGGCACTTTGCCGCGCGCCAGCGGACAATAGCCCACCACAGCCATGCCGTGGCGCCGCGCCGCGGCAACGATCTTGCTCTGATCGAGATAAGGATGGGTTTCGATCTGCAGCACAGCGATCGGCTCGCTCGCGCGTGCGGTCGCTTCATCGAGCATCGCGATGTTGAAATTGGCGACGCCGATATTCCTGGCGAGGCCCTGTTTCTTCACCTTGCACAGCGCGTCGATCGATCCGGCAAGCGGAATCTGCGCGTTGGGCCAATGGATCATGAGCAGATCCACCCACGGCAGTTTGAGCTTCTCCAGGCTTTCGTCGACCGAGCGCTCGAAATCGCCGGGCGCGAGGCGATTGAACCAGACTTTCGTGGTGAGGAACACATCCTCGCGTTTGAGTCCCGAGCTGCGCAAGCCTTCGCCGACTTCGCGTTCATTGCCGTACATCTGCGCCGTATCGAGATGCCGATAGCCGAGCTGTAACGCCGCCTCGACCAGTTCGACGCATACGTTCGCCTTGAGCGTCATGGTGCCAAAGCCGAGAACTGGAATGCGCGCTCCAAGAGCGTCAATGACTTCCATCCGCGGCGGGCTCCTTGCTTCTCTCGCGTAAAACGAGCATCCGCCATTGCGCGCGGCAATTCCAGCCCCCAAGCGGCGGGTCCGCGAGCCGATCTGCCAAAAAAGCGTGAGCGTTCAGCGCGATTTGCCGAGCACCGCGAAGGCGGCTTCCGGGGCCTCGTCGAGAACCTTGAGCAACGCGCGCGCCGGGCCGCGCGGCGAGCGCTTGCCTTGCTCCCAATTGCGCACGGTCTCGACCGGAACGCCGATGCGGGCGGCAAAGGCAGTCTGGGTCAGACCAGTCCGCCCACGGACGTTGCGCGCATAGCTCGCGTCCTCTTGCCTTGTATCGGGAGCCCGCGCACCGTTACGGGCGGCGGTGCGGATCGCCTGCGGATCGGTCGGTATGGGACGTTCGCTGCCGTCCGACAGAATCTCGACCAACCGTCCGTCTGCTTTTAGACGCACGCGCAGCATGGCATTCGCTCCGCTGAGCCGCCCCGGCATCAGGTCGCTTGCACCATATCTGATTCGTCGTGGATTCAATGAGTTAGTGGGCCAAAACCATGCTAAATGACTAGGCCAATGACAGTGAATTCGTGCATTGGCCTAATAAGCCAATGACCTAATTGCCCCTCCGAGAACGCGGATGGCCGGAGCCCTTCCCGTGCAGAACCTGCAGATCCAAAACCTGCAAATCGACGCGCGGCGGCTTTGGGATTCGCTGATGGAGACGGCGAAGATCGGCGGCACGCCGAAGGGCGGCATTTGCCGGCTCACGCTCACCGACCTCGACCGCCAAGTGCGCGACTGGTTCAAGACGCAATGCGAAGCGCTCGGCTGCACGGTCGGCGTCGACGAAGTCGGCAACATGTTCGCCCGCCGGCCGGGCAAGAACGCAAGCCTGCCTCCGATCGCCATGGGCTCGCATCTCGACACCCAGCCGACCGGCGGCAAATTCGACGGTGCGCTCGGCGTGCTTGCCGCGCTCGAAGCGCTGCGCACCCTGCACGATCTCGGCTACGAGACCAATGCCCCGATCGAGATCGTGAACTGGACCAACGAGGAAGGCTCGCGCTTCGCCCCGGCGATGCTCGCCTCCGGCGTCTTCGCCGGCGTGTTCTCCGCCGACTATGCGCACTGCCGGACCGACCGCGACGGCAAGACGTTCGGCGACGAACTGCAGCGCATCGGTTACAAGGGCGACGAAAAGGCGGGCGCACGCAAATTCTCAGGCCTGTTCGAATTGCACATCGAGCAAGGCCCGATCCTCGAAGACGAAGGCGCAATGATCGGCGTCGTGCAAGGCGTCCAAGGCATCCGCTGGTACGAAGTCACGGTCAGAGGTGAAGCGGCGCATACCGGCACGACGCCGATGCCGCGGCGCAAGAATGCGCTGGTCGGCGCCGCGCGCGTCATCGACCGCATCGACGCGATCGCGCGCGAGCATCCGCCCTTTGCAGTCGGCACGGTCGGCTTGATCGAGAACCGGCCGAACAGCCGCAACGTCATCCCGGACGACGTATTTTTCACCGTCGATTTCCGCCATCCGCAGGACGCCGTTCTCGACACGATGGAAGCGAAATTGTGCGCAGCGCTTCGCGAAATCCTCGAACCTGTGAATCTTGCTTACGAAGAGACGCGGATCTGGTCCTCGCCGCCGGTCAAATTCGCGCCCGAACTGATCGACTGCGTGCGGATCGGTGCGGCGAAGGCCGGATTCAAATCGCGCGACATCATTTCCGGCGCCGGCCACGACGCCGCCTATGTCTCCCGCGTCGCGCCGACCACCATGATCTTCGTGCCGTGCAAGGACGGCATTTCGCACAACGAAGCGGAATCGACGAGCTTCGACGAGTGCGCCGCCGGCGCCCAGGTCCTTCTCAATGCGGTATTGGAATTCGACCGGCGGCTTGGCTAGCGCATGTCCCGGAAAAGTGGGTACCGGTTTTCCGAAAAGGCCATGCGCAAAAAGTAAGCGCTAAAGCGTGCTGAAAAACTGCAGCAGCACGGCGCGGCGCGCCGTCTCGCGCGCCTCGCAGGCGCTGATCATCGGGCCGGCCATCGTGCCCTGGATCTTGTCCCAGTAGAAATTGCAGGTCGTGTCGCGATAAGCGATCCAGGCGCGCTGCATGGCGCGAAGTTTTTCCGTCTGCTGGTCGTCGAGCGTGCCGAGCAGCTTCTTGTAGTTTTCGTTGAGGAGATCGTCCCAGATCGCCGTCTCGGTGCGATAACAATCGGCCGTAGCGGCATTGGAGGCGTGGGACGGTTTGTTGGTGCAGGGCGTGGCGACCAGATTGAACAGGCATTGCTGTTCGACCTTGTCCAGATCGTCTTTGTACTTTACCGCGCAAGCCCGGATCGCAGCGACATCTTTCTCCGTCGGCTTGGGCGTCTGGGCGGAGCTAGATACCGGCATGAACCACGCGAAGAGGATTGCCAGGGCTGCGGCGATTCCAAGCTTCATTTCTTCTCACCGCGTCTTTTCGAAAATCTCGCGGCCGATCAGCATGCGGCGGATTTCGCTGGTGCCGGCGCCGATCTCGTAGAGCTTTGCGTCGCGCAGCAAGCGCCCGGCCGGATAGTCGTTGATATAGCCGTTGCCGCCGAGACATTGGATCGTCTCCAGCGCCATCCAGGTGGCGCGCTCGGCGGCATAGAGGATGGCGCCGGCAGCGTCCTCGCGCGTGGTCTCGCCGCGATCGCAGGCTTTGGCCACGGCATAGACGTAAGCTTTCGATGCATTGAGCGTCACATACATGTCGGCAAGCTTGGCCTGCATCAGCTGAAAGCGGCCGATCGGCTGGCCGAATTGCGTGCGCTGATGCAGATAAGGAATAACGATATCCAGGCACGCCTGCATCACGCCGAGCGGGCCCGCCGCGAGCACCGTGCGCTCGTAGTCGAGGCCCGACATCAGCACATTGACGCCGTTGCCGACCACGCCGAGCACGTTCTCGGCCGGCACTTCGCAATCCTCGAACACGATTTCGCTGGTGTCGGAGCCGCGCATGCCGAGCTTATCGAGCTTCTTGCCGGCGCCAAAACCCTTGAAACCGTTCTCGACGATGAAGGCGGTGATGCCGCGCGCCCCCGCGGTGCGGTCGGTCTTGGCATAGACCACAAGCGTGTCGGCGATCGGCCCGTTGGTGATCCACATTTTCGAGCCGTTGAGCACATAACGGTCGCCCTTCTTGTCGGCACGCGTGCGCATCGACACCACGTCGGAGCCGGCGCCCGGCTCCGACATCGCCAGCGCTCCGACATGCTCGCCGGAAATCAGCTTCGGCAGATAGCGGCGCTTCTGTGCGTCGCTGCCGTTGCGCCGGATCTGATTGACGCAGAGATTAGAATGCGCGCCGTAGGACAAGCCGACGGCGGCGGAGCCGCGCGAAATCTCCTCCATGGCCACGCAATGGGCGAGATAGCCGAGCCCGGAGCCGCCCAATTCCTCCTCGACGGTGATGCCGAGAAGGCCGAGCGCGCCAAGCTGCGGCCACAGTTCGCGCGGAAATTTGTTCGAGCGGTCGATCTCCGCGGCGAGCGGCGCGATCTTGTCGGCGGTGAAATCCCGCACCGTATCGCGCAGCATTTCGACGTCACTGCCGAGGCCAAAATCGAGGCCAGGTAGACTATTGGCCAGCATGGCGCGCTTCCTCCCGTGCTTGGCCGCGATGACCGCACGATTGCATTTGTCGTCTATAAATAGCGGCTCAAGGCGAGCCTGTCAGGATGGCGAAAGACACCCCAGGGCAACAATTCCTGATGGCGCATTCACCGTGATGAAACGTTCCGCGACCAAAATTGCAAGATCACTCTACCTGAACCTGAACACGTTGCCGGCATAACCGAATATCTTGCGCGGGAAGTCTTCCGTCATGACAAACCAGGCGTCGGAAGCATCTGAGGGCGTCAAGTACACTGTCTCAAATTCGCGCCTGCAGCCGAACGAACCTTTGGCTTCAACATCTTCAAGGCAAAATTTGTTGGATTCTCGTTTCCAGTGCGTGATGCCCATTTCAAAGTTCGGCCAATCCAGACAGTTGAAGGTGACGAGACGGCCGTCAGGGAAATAATAATAGCCCTGGACAGGGCAGAGATGGGTGTCGCCATGTTCGTCGCGGGCAGTCTCGCCGGACATAAACGTATTGCCTATTAGAAATGATACGGCTCGAGGTCCTCTGAGCGGGACCTTCTTGTCGCCTCCGGAAAACGCGGTGGCCTCCTTGATTTCCCGGGCAAAATCTTTGGGGTCGAGAGTGATCTTGTCGGCCGTGACATTCCAATCGAGGAGCAGCGCGTTCGCCGCGTTCCCCCTGATGACTGCGTGGACAAACCGACCGTGCTCCACGTAAACGCCGATCCTGCCTGTTCGCTCGTCTACATGAGGTGCTTTAAAGACGCGCGGGGCAGCATAGTACTTGTAGTCGGCATCGTCACACCGTGACGGGAGTTCAAAGCAGATTTCGCTGCCTTGCACTTTCCAATTATCGGTCGCACATTCTCGTTCTCGGCAATCGTATGCGGTGTGCGCATCACTGAAATAGTAGGCTTCGTCATTGAACGGCATTTCGAAACCTTTTGGCGTATCTGTCTTTCTGACAAAAATCGAATTGCCTACCAGAAAGCGGACAGCGTCCTCTCCGGACAGCTCGACATATCCTCTCTTCAGCAAGGCTTCGGTTTTGTCTTTGACGGCAGCGCTCTGCGCTTGCGCAGCACAGGCGCCACCCTGGAGCGACAGTATCATCGCGGCTAACAGTGCAGCGGCTATCAGCGATGGGAACCGATAAAGGTCGTGCCGTCGCAGGGCATTGCGAAGCGGCCGAACGCGCTGCAAAAGCCGTGAGGAGCTGGACGTCATTGACGACCCCCGCGCTGCGTAGCCGGAAATATATCGGCGACGCAGCATGATGGCCGTGCTGTTGTCGAAAGCATGGCGAGATAGCAAGGCGGCCAACGCCGAATTGGATTCGGCAGGCTTGGATTCGAAAGACCCGTTTGTCGGGCGCCGTCCGATCGCCACCGATTTCAATGTGAGGACTTGAGCAAGTGATACGCTACCGGATTGTCGGGGCAAGCGTCGAAGCCGCATTCCAACAAGGTTGCAATGACGTTGAGCGCGACAAGGACAATCACGAGCCATACGGCGGCTCGGCCGAACCAGCCGATGGCGGCCGGTTGGCCGGAATCGGCGCCAGTGAACTGACCATCAAACATCAGCATTACGGCACTGAGAACAATCGCAACGGCGAACCCGATAAAGGCCCAGCTATAGTAATGATAACCAAGCAGCGCCGTGCCGTAGCCCGGATCTCCCGGCGTGATGTGCAGCAGTATCTGCCGCATGGCGAAGCCGGCGCCGGCGACGGCGGCCAGGAGCGACACCGCGTAATGACTGGGCCGCGGCCCAAAGCGGATATTGAGCACGGGGCCTACCGCCAGCATCGCAAATTGGATGCGCTGCATCAGGCATAGCGGACAGGGCAGCTCACCGAGGAAAAGTTGTGCCGCAAAGGCAGCCGCCAGAACCAGCGCTATGGCGTAGAGGCCCAGCGCGTTGAAAGTCACGGCCACGGATTTGGTCATGGAGACATCCAGGGATAGCGCGACTTAAAACGACAATTGCAGCGTATCAGTCGCGTGATGGAGATAGATTGCGACAGAAATCATGAAGGTGGCCGCGAACAGCGCGAGCGCGAGACTTCGCGGGCCTAGCCAGGCGACAAGTAGGACCACTGTCAGACCTAGAAACTGCGCGGTGAATTCCATTCGGTGTCCCCCGCTCTATCGCCGTGTGGCTGATTGCCCTACGCAGACGCGCCTTCGGCCCGCCGCTGCGCGCGCACCGCAGACGGCCGCGACAGGATTTTGTTGATCGATTCCGCCGGGCAGGCTTTGGCGAACAGATAGCCCTGCATCTCGTCGCAACCGGCGAGCCGCAGCAGCACGCGCTGCTCATTGGTCTCGACGCCTTCGCCGAGCACCTTCATGCCGAGCGCATGGCCGAGCGTGACGATCGACTGCACGATGGCGCCGGAATTGCCGGTGGTGCCGAGCGAAGCGATGAAGCTGCGATCGATCTTGAGCCGGTCGAACGGAAACTTCTGCAGATAGTTCAAGCTCGAATAGCCGGTGCCGAAATCGTCGAGCGCGGTCGAAACCCCAAGCGCGCGCAAGGCTTCGAGCTTCACCTGCGTCTCTTCCGGATTGTCGATCAGCACGCCTTCGGTGACTTCAAGAACGACGCGCGACGCCGGCATGCCGGTTTCGGCGAGCACCGCGCCGAGCGTTTCGACGAGATTGCGGCTGCGCATCTGCACCGGCGACAGATTGACGGAGACGAAAAGCTCCGGCCAGCGCGCGCCGTCGCTGAGCGCGCGCCGCAGCGCGATTTCGCCGAGTTCGACCATCAGGCCGGATTCCTCGGCGAGCGGAATGAACATCGACGGCGGGATGGCGCCGCGCGTCGGATGCGTCCAGCGCAACAGCGCTTCGACGCCGACAATGCCGCCGCCCTCGGCGGCGACCACCGGCTGGTAGTGAACCTCGAACACGTCCTTGGCGATTGCCGCCTCGAGCTCGCGCAGGAAGAAGCGGCGCTCGGAATGCTCTTCCTGAATTTGCGGCACGAAGCGCCGTACCGTGCCGCGCCCGGCGCGCTTGGCGGCGCGCAGCGCCAGCGCGGCGCGGCGATTCAATTCGTCGCCGGTCGTGCCGTCTTCCGGCGCCTGGGCGATGCCCATGCTGACGGAGATCTGCCACATCTGATCCATGAAGATCGGCGCGGCGAGCGCGGCCGTGATCCGGTCGGCAAGCTCGGTCGCCGTCTGTGCTTTGCCGGAACCGATAATGACGGCGAATTCGTCGTCCTGGTAACGGCCGAACAGCGCGCCGTCGGGAAGCCAGACCCTCAGGCGCTCGACGATGTTGACCAGCATCGTGTCGCCGCCGGCCCAGCCCAGCATATCGTTGACGTCGTGAAAGCCGTCGATGTCGAACAGCACGAACACGACGACACCGCCGCGGCGCGCCGCCATGATCGCGTCGAGCCGATCGAGCAGCACGCGCCGGTTGTCCAGTCCGGTGAGCGGATCTTGCGTCGTGAGCTTGCGGACCAGATCGACATTGCGGTGCAACGATCGGGTCAGCCGCTGCGTCGCGCCGAGCGCGAGCGCGGCAGCGAGCGCCAGCAGAATGCCGAACAGGCCGGCCGTGTCCCACAACCAATTCATCGTCGCAGTGAGTGCGCGGTCCGGCGCCCAGCTGAGCCAGCCGATGATTCGGCCCTGCGTATCGTGCAGCGACTGCACCTCGCGTCGACTGTCGGCGGCGAGCTCGGCGTCGAATCGGAGATCATCAAGCCCGGAGCGGCGTTCGACCTGCGCGAGCTGATCCGCATCGAAATGAACGGAATCGCCGAACAGGCCGCGCAGCTCGCCGAGCGTCGCTTCCAGCGACCTGTGCTGTTCGGCCGCGCGCGCCACGTCATGACGCTGGCCCGCGCCAAGGCCCGCCACGGCGCAGGCGATCACGGCGAGCGCGAAAATCAACAGGAGAAATGTGGTGATACGCGCGATATTCCGGCCGGGCATCGACGAAACCGCCTGCCTGGCCCATCGCCGCCGCGCCCAACGGGCTCCCAGAGCGGCTTTCATTCCCACGCCCCCACACGCATACACATTGCAGCTCGAAGCTTAAGGGGCTGGGATTAACGGCAAGGAAAAGCTCCAAACAGGCCGATTCTGCTGAAGCGTGGCGTTTTCGCACTAGCTGTAGGCGTCGTATGGCCGCATGAAGGGGCCGTTCACCTTCTGTTAACCGAGCTTACCGGTAATATTCGGGTCAGAGGGACGGCGGACCGGCGGCTTTGCCGGCTTCCAAGGATTGGGATGCGAAGCTTCAAAGCGGACCTTTTAGCTGCGACTTTCATCGCTGCGGCAGTCGCCCCATTCGCGATCGTTTCCGCGCGCGCGGAACCCGGCGCGCCAGTGGCGCCCGTTTCTTCGCAAGCCACACTTCCGCAGGCCGCAATGCAGCTTGCCGTCCAGAACAACACGCCGCTGCCGGCTGAGAGCGCGCCGGTTCCCGTTCAAGCCGACGCGCCGGCGCATCCGCAGGACACGACGCCGGCCGCTTCGGCAAAGCCGGACGCCGCCGCTGCGCCCGCACCAGACTCCAAACAACAAGACAGCGGCAAGGACGGCAAGCCTGACAGCGCCGCGCCCGTTCAGGCGCAATCGCCAGCGCCTGTGCAGGCGACTGCGCAAAACAACTGTCCGGGAAATCCGAATGCGCTCGGCACCAGCCGCGTGCTCGCCATCGATCCCGCCGACTTCAAGCGCCTCGGCCACATGCAATATCCCGACTCGCTACCGCTGCAAGACAAGGAAGTGGTGATCACTTTCGACGACGGCCCGCTGCCGCCCTACTCCAATCAGATCCTCGATATCCTCGCCGCCGAATGCGTGAAGGTGACTTACTTCCTGGTCGGAGAAATGGCGCGCGCCTATCCCGCCGTGGTGCGCCGGGAATATGAAGCGGGCCACACGCTCGGCACCCACAGCGAACATCACCCGCTGCATTTCGGCGAACTGCCGCTCGATCGCATGCGGTCGGAAATCGATGTCGGCATTTCCGATGTCGCCGCGGCGCTCGGTGACACCAAATATCTGGCGCCGTTCTTCCGTATTCCCGGCCTCGATCGGTCCAATACGCTGGAAGACGAACTCGCGGCGCGTCACCTCATCGTCTTCTCCTCGGACACGGTCGCCGACGATTGGCGTCACGTTACGCCTGAGCAGATCAAGTCGCTGGCGCTCAGCCGGCTGATGAAACTGGGCAAGGGCATTCTGCTCCTGCACGACATCCATCCGAAAACGGTCGCGGCGCTGCCCGGCATTCTCAAGGGGCTCAAGGACAACGGCTTCCGCATCGTGCAAGTGGTGCCGTCGGCCTCCTACCAGATCGCAATGGCCAACAAGCCGAAGACGCCAATACTCGCATCCGCCACGCCGGACGAACTCAAGATCGGCGGCGGTATCGACAATGCCGGCGCGCAACCGGCTTGGCCGCAGCCGGCCGCGCTGTCTGATAGTCTCAAGCCTGGGGACGTCGCGCTGCCGGCCCCGGACGCGTCGTCATTCCAACCCGATTCCGGCATGCCGGACGACAGCGCGAGTGTGCAGTGGCCGGAGCAGCCGAAGGCAACGGCGTCATCCGACGAGGATGCGCATGGCGACAAGTCGTCGGAGCACGAGCGTCACCGCAAGCACGACGCCGATTCCGACGAGCACGGACGGCATCACCGCCGCCACCAGCGCGCCCGCAGCAGCGAGGGTCACCGCGCCGATCTGGTCAGCAACATCAAATCGCTCGCCGGCATGTTCACGCCGGCGCATTAAGCCGCGAACGCTTCTCTCTCGTTTATTTGCGCCTGACGCCGGCCATGTCGACGATCTGTGCATAGACCGGCATGTCCTTGCCGATGCTTGCGACGGCTTGCTCCGGGGTCGAGCCCACCGATTGGATGCCGAGATTGGCAAAGGTCTTGATCACGTCGGGATCGGCGGCGACGGTTTGCAGCGCTTGCGCAAGCCGCGTCCTGACCTCCGCCGGCACGCCGCCGGTTGCGGCGTAGCCGTTCCAGGCAATGTATGCGAAACCGGGGATCGTCTCGGCGAGCGCCGGCACGTCGGGAAGCTGGGGCATGCGCTCGGGCGTCGACACCGCAAGCGCTTTGACACTGCCGCTTTTCACCGGCTCGATCAGATCGGACGAATTGCCGAAATGCATATCGACCGATTTCGACAGCACCGCCGTCAGCGCCGCCTGGCCGCCGGTGAACGGCACATGCACCATGTCGAGGCCTTCCTTTCCGGCGAGATAGGCGGCCGAGAGATGATTGTTCGTTGACGTGCCGCCGCTCGAATAGGTGAGCTTGCCGGGATGCGCGCGGGCATCGTCGATGAAGTCGGACAGCGAGGCATAGGGTGCGTCCTTGGCCACGACGAGAACCATGCCGTTGGTGCCGGTGATGCTGACCGGCACCAGGTCTTTCAGCGGCACGTAGCTGACATCCTGCACCAGCGGCAGAACGGTGAAGAGCGTGCTGCCGACAAACAGCAGCGTGTAGCCATCTTGCGGCGCGTGCATCGCGTAATCCACGCCGATGGCGCCGCCTGCTCCCGGCTTATTTTCGACGATGAAGGTCTGGTTGAAGATCTTGCCCAGCCGGTCCGCCGTGACGCGCGCCATCGTGTCGGTCACGCCGCCGGCGCCGTAAGGCACCACGATCCTCACGGTGTGGTCCGGCCATTGCTGGGCCTGGCAAGGCTGTGTGAACCAAAACAACGTCAAGCTCGCAGCCATCGCCGCAAGCCATTGTCTCACTGCCATTCCTGTCTCCTTACGCCGTCGGCGCTGCGAGGCCAGGATGGCAGGCAAGATGCAGGCCAGGAAGCGGCAAAATAAGCGCCAAGATAGGCGGCAAGAGAAATGGCAAGATCGCGTGTGCGTGTCGGCAAATGAAAAGGGCGGCCAACCGGGCCGCCCGAGGGGACTGTATTCATGCCGTGATCAGTGATGTGCAGGCTTTGGGAGATTATAGCCGACCTTGGCCATCGCTTCGCGCAATGCTTCGTCGGACAAGATCTCGTTTATCAACCAGGGCACTTCGTTTTTTTGGTACTTGCCGTTTTCCAAATGCTCTTCAAGCAACGCTTTTACTTCGGCGACGTGCTCACATATCGCCCACACTGCGTCCTTCATCGTAGTCCCCGACGCCTACCCGAACCCCACGTAACAAATTTGCTCGTGCTAAAGAGGCCGAAATGTGACCCACCGCGCTCAAAACGCCGGCCGGCGGGCCCTCACCTGTCTGCCAGGTGGGGGTCAGGTGGGCTCAGGTGAGGGCCAGGACCAAAAAGATCAGAGAAAACAGTGCCGACTTTTCGGCATGGTGCGGCCGAGAGGACTCGAACCTCCACGGGTTGCCCCGCTAGCACCTCAAGCTAGTGCGTCTGCCAATTCCGCCACGGCCGCATGTGGGGTGGACGCGCATCAGCGCGGAGGAGGAGTTGAACGAAGTGAAACCCATCAAGGGATTCTGGCGAGATTACTCCCGCGTGTACGAAGTGCTGCAAATCGGCAACGCCGCGCGGCCAGATCGTCCCCGCGACTCCCACTGTCATTTGCCGCTCATAGGCGACGTGATAGGCAGCAGGGGTTGAACCGCTGGGAGGCGATCCAAACACACCAAATGTAGGACAACTCTTACAACGCCCCGCACCCGTTGCCGACGCGCCGTCTGCGAAAATCGCCGCGTCACCCCGCCCCGAGGGGTAAATTGTAGGGTGAAAAGCGATAAAATTATGTTCCTAAGCCCGGCCATTGCGCCGGGCTTTTTTCATGCTGGCGCACTCACCGCATCACCTACTTTCCAGGACTTTGCGTGGCCGCGTTTTGATTGTCGTTCGACGCATTCATGGCATTGAAGAAATAATTGAGAACAAAGACGCGGATCGCCGAGGATAGATTTCGGGATTCCTGTTGCTCACTAATGAAGGCAACGGCGTCCGATATTGTCCACCTGCGCTCGCTCGCAATTTTCTGTAGCGCGGCCCAAAACGGCTCTTCGAGGCTGATGCTGGTTTTTCGGCCGCGAAGAACAATCGAGCGCTTAGTCGGACTCTTCGGCATGATGAAAAAATCAAAGCTAGGTAATCGATCAGATTTTCCAACAACAATACAATTCGATCCGGCCCGGTTCGGTTCGACGCAATCCGCACTGCGGGTTCTATTTTGATCAAAAACTTTTTTCTCATTGCTTCAAAAGCCCGCGAGCGTTTGGAACGGAGACAAGTTTCTCGCGTTCTGCGCTCCCTACAAAAAGAGAAGTTCGCGCGGAAGCATTACTCTCAAAATGGGAGTCGGCTCGGCAACGCGCCGCATGGCTAAGAGACCGAAGCGCCTCACCACCGACAAGCTCAGCAATCTCACGCGCCCTGACGCGCGAGGGCTTGGACCGCAACAAATCAGTTTCGATGTCTTGGCGCGTTTGGCGTTTTAATGTCTTGGCGCGTTTGGTGGAAGGTAGCCAACTGTGTCCATGGCCTCGCGCAAACCGTCCTCGGACAGAATTTCGCTGATTAGCCGAGGCACTTCGTCAGTTCGATATGTGCCCGTTTCTAAATGAGAATCAATGACCGTTTGAATCTCGCTAAGACGCTCGCAAATCGCCCAGATCGGATTTTTCATTTCTGTTCCAACTACGCTACGCCTACCAAAATACCTACCTAATCTGCTTTGCTTTCTGCGGCTGAAATATGGCTGTTCACGATGAAACAAAAAGAAAAGGGGACCCGCCTCCCCGATCGCCGCTACGCGCGCCGCGCATTCTGCTGCGACCGTCGCACAGCTTGAGGCTATCTTCGGATGACAAGGCGATGGCGTCGCTCTCTACACCCGCGCCGCCGCCTCGCAATGGAAGCCATTTCATTGTTCGATTTTGATTTTGGACTACATAGGAAAGAGGCCGCCAACCGAGGCGGCTTATTTTGGATTTGTCAGTTTGCAATAAAGAGCGAGAACCAACACAGGGCCGAATAACAAAGCGCCTAGCAGATTAATTGTAGCGACAAACTCAAATGTCCTCGGTGCACTCTGGTGCGTGATTAACTGACATTTGCCGGAGAACCTTCCGCAGATGTCCAATTGTCCGGTTGAATGCCATTGATAGAGTTCGTAGCAAACCCACAAAAAAAGGCAGAATCCAAAAGGTATTTGCCAAAGGGATATAGCCTTAGATTTTTCCCTGGCTGTCCGAAGATATGCTTCCCAGGCGTCCCGCCACTTCGACATTCCATCCATCCTGGCAATTTATGAGACTCATAAATTCAAAAGGGGCCAGCCTCAAATTCAAAAGGGACCACTGATGTTTCAAAGGGATGGAAAGGGGCCAGTACCAAATGGCGCTACCACGATCAAGATGGTTCTGGGTAGTTTTCTGGCTGCTCGTGCTTCTCGCTCTCGTTCTATTGGGCGGCTTTGTTGTCTCATCGTTTCTGCATTGGGCAGACAGCATGGCGCACTTTCGATGAGCGCGCGGAATCAAAACCGGCCACTGCGATTTTCAAACCCAGCCACTAGGGTCGGAAACCGGCCAGGACCCAACATCCGAAAAACAGGATCATCGTGGGGCTATTTTATCCGCCGCCCAAGGAATAAAGACCTCTTCAATTGAGCACAGCCGACCGCGCTCTCGAATTTTTGGACCATTGGGAATCCGATCACGTCAAATACGTGCCACCCGCGCAAAGGGGGGCGGAAGCGGTCTTGCTCGCCGAGCAATGTCGTGAAGATGCTATCCGGGCCGGTGTCGATCTCCTAGACCTTCAACGGGCCGCAAAGGGCAATCTCGTACAGAATATGCTTGAGGCCGTAGCCGTCGCCGAAACCAGGGACAAATGAAAGAGACCGCCAACTGAGGCGGCCTACTTGATTCGGCTGTGGACGAATAGACCAATACACAATGCAGCAAGTGCCAAAAGCGGAAACACCGTAAAGCATAAAAAGAGGGCCGCCGCCGCTGCAGCGTCGTTATTATCGCCGCCGCCCTCTCTGTATACGCTGACGAACAAAATGACTTCGGGAATGACAATCAGGCTGGTCGCCGCCAACAATGCGCGAGTCACGGATGCTGCTCCTATTGGCTTCGGTCGGGACAATACCGGAAATTCAAAACCGGCCACTGTGATTTTCAAACCCGGCCACTAGGGTCGGAAACCGGCCAGTACCCAATTTTGGGCGAGAACATTCGGACAATTGGGAACGATGCGCGACCTCCTATTCCCTCACCTTCCGCAAAGGTGAGGGAATGAGCGGCAAAACCATAATAGAAACAATGCAGCATTTTTGATGGTGCGGCCGAGAGGACTCGAACCTCCACGGGTTGCCCCGCTAGCACCTCAAGCTAGTGCGTCTACCAATTCCGCCACGGCCGCATGTGGGGTGGACGCGCGTCAGGCCGACACGCGACGGCGCCGATGTAACAGTTAGGGGACGGCCGGACAAGGCCTGACGGGAGGCCTGTGGGCTTTGAGCCCAGCGCCCGCCATCGGCGAAAATCCTGCTCGGTCAGAGGGTAACGCCGTCGGGGGTGCGCGGCAGCATGTAATTGACCTCGACCGCGATCTTGTTGCCGGAGACCACGACCGTGCCCTTCGCCACCGGGAAATTGTTGACGAGGATGTGGACGGCATCGTCCTCCGTGGCGTCGAGCTCGATGATGGCGCCGCGGCCGAGCCGGAGCACCTGGTGGATTGGCATCTTGGTCGTTCCCAGCACCACCGCGATATCGATTCCTACAGCATCGAGTGTCGGCACTTTGCCCCCTATCTAACGCCTGACGCCTTTACTATCTGGCCTCAAGGATCCCCTGCATCGCCCCCCGCGCCGTCCCCTGCTCTGCCTTATGGGAATCGCCCGACCGCCCAGATGCGATGGCCCCGCAAGTCTCAACCCGCTATGGTTACAAGGTGGTTAATACCCGCGACGAGCTGACATTCGGGCTATTTCCGGCCGCGGGATCCGCGCCGGTCGAATGGCGCGTGAGCGACGCACCGGTCGATTACGACAGCGCGCTCGAATTCATGACCGCACGGGCCGAAGCAATTGCGCACGGCGAAGCAACCGAGCTGGTCTGGCTGCTCGAGCACCCTGCCCTTTACACCGCCGGCACCTCGGCGCAGCCGTCCGAACTGATCGAAGCGCGCTTTCCGGTGCACATGACCGGCCGCGGCGGCCAGTTCACCTATCACGGGCCGGGCCAGCGCGTCGGCTATGTCATGCTCGATCTCAAGCGCCGGGCGCCGGATGTCCGCCGCTTCGTCGCCTCGATCGAGGAATGGCTCATTCGCGCGCTCGCGTCCTTCAACGTGCGCGGCGAGCGCCGCGACGACCGGATCGGCGTCTGGGTGCCGCGGCCGGACAAAGGCGCGGGCGATGGGGGCGGCAAGTTCGAGGACAAGATCGCCGCTATCGGCATTCGGGTGCGGCACTGGGTGACGCTGCACGGCTTTTCGCTCAACGTCGAGCCCGAGCTTTCGCATTTCTCCGGCATCGTGCCCTGCGGCGTCGCCGAGGCGCGTTACGGCGTCACCTCGCTCGCCGATCTCGGCCGGCCGGTGTCGATGCCGGAAGTGGACATCGCGCTGCGTGCTGCCTTCGAGCCGTTGTTCGGCGCAGTTCAAGCCGTGCCCAAGACCGAGAACAATTCGTCGCCGCGGCGCAGCTTGACCTCTGCGGGACTGGCATCGCGGTGATCGACCGCCTCGACCAGCGCGGCAGCCGGCCCGGTCCGGCAGGCCTCGACCATGGCTTCGACCGCGTCGTCCTCGCCGATGAAGACGGCCTCCACCGAACCGTCGCGGCGATTACGCACCCAGCCCTTGAGGCCGTGCGATAGCGCGACGCGCTCGGTCCAGGCGCGGTAGCCGATACCTTGAACGCGGCCGCGAACGACGACATGGCGAAATGTGCTCAAAAAAATTCTCCAAACCTCGGCAGCCCGGCGGTGTCTGCCGGGCCTTTCGGCAGCCAGTGCTCTAAGGAAGATATGTAATCGGCGGGCAGTTCCAGCATGTGCGCCGCTTCGACGACGAGCTCCATATAGCCGAGCCGCGGCCGCCCGATCGGGCACTGGCGCGCAATATAGACCAGCGCCGGGCTCAGCCTGCCGGATTGCTCAATCGGCAAAGTCTCGACGCGATAAAGTCCGCCGGCGACATTCTCCCAGGCATCGAGCGTCACCCGGTCGGGCGGCGTCAGCCGCCACACCAGGCCATGCACATTTTCTCCAGCCGCCGGCGCGACCGAGGCATAGCCGTCGGCGGTGACGATGAAGCGATAGTCCGCAAGCTTCGCCGCGCCGATCGCTTCAGCATGCGGCGCATGCTTGCGCATGACGGCGCCGTGCATGTTGGAGCCGTAGGCGAAGTACAACATTACGCATCTTTGGCGCTTGGCTTGCGCGCCACCCACACCGAGAAACAAAGCGCCACAAGGATCGGCACGAAAGCCATCACGATCAGGATCGCCACCACGACCCAGGTGAGATCGTATTGGCCCGAACCGGCAAGCGCACTGACAACGTAGAGCAAGAGCAACAGCCAGAGCGCGCCCTGGGCACTGGCATCCCCCATCGGCGCGCTGGACGATGTCGTGAAGAAGCCGTCGGCAACGATCAGCAGCAGCACGACCGACAGCAGATAAAGCAGCGCAATGCCGACGGCCAAACCGCTCGAGCGGCCGGCATCGTGCAGGCGCTTGGCGTGCACGCTGAACCAGACCCAGACCAGGAGAAGCTGCACGGCGATGAACGGCAACAGTCCGGACCGGCGCAGAATGTCCGCCGTCGTCAGCAAATGCGACGCGGCGCCGAACAGATAGACCGCGATTGCGCCATAGATGAAAGGCTGCGGCTTTAGCCATCCGCTTGGCGACAGGAAAAAGCGCAAAGCCTGCATCGAGGTCTCACGGTTCGTCATTCCCGGGCGGCACGCAGTGCCGCGCCCGGGAATCCATGGCCCCAGTATTGCAGAACTTTCGTCAGAGTGCTGCGACAACGGCAGCGATTATGGGGTCCGGGAACAAGAACTTACGCAAATTCCATAATCACGGCATCGACGGCGACGCTGTCGCCTTTCTTGACGCGGATGGTCTTGATGATGCCGTCGCGTTCGGCGCGCAAGACGTTTTCCATCTTCATGGCCTCGACCACGGCCAAAGTCTCGCCGGCCTTGACCTCCTGGCCCTCGGCAACGGCGAGCGAGACGACGAGGCCCGGCATCGGACAGCGCACCGCCTTTTCGCTGCCGGAAAGTTTCTTCAGCGGCATCAACCGCGCGTAACGCGCCTCACGCTCGGTGTAGACGTAAGTCTTGACCTCGATGCCGCGATAAGCGAGCTCGGCGCCGTTCGGGATCGGGCGCACATGCATCGCGACCGGCTCGTTGTCGATCTTTCCCGCCCAGACCGGCATGCCGGGGACCCAGTTCGACACCAGCGCATGCCGCGCACCGTCCTCGAAAGTGACGATGATCGATTTGCCGTCGTGCTCGACGTCGGCTTGAACTTCCTCGGCGCCAAGCCAGATGGCGCGGCGCCGCTCACGCGTCAGCGCGGTGTTCAACTGCCCGGAGATTTTGCGCTTGCGCTCGCCGAGCACGTGGTCGATCGCGGCGGCGACAGCGGCGATATTGTGCGCGACCGCGCCGGTCGGCGTCACGCGCTCGAAGCCGCCGGGAAACTCTTCGGCGATGAAGGCGGTCGACAGCTTGCCCGAACGCCAGCGCGGCTTCTGCATGATCGCGGCGAGGAACGGAATATTGTGGCGGATGCCTTCGATGGTGAAAGCGTCGAGCGCCACCGCCTGCGCGTCGATCGCCTGCAGCCGCGTCGGCGCATGCGTGACGAGCTTGGCGATCATCGGATCATAATAGAGCGAAATCTCGCCGCCCTCGATCACGCCGGTGTCGTTGCGCACCGTGATCCCATCATGCACGCCTTCGGCCGGCGGCCGGTAGCGCACCAGCCGCCCGATCGACGGCGCGAAATTGCGGTACGGATCCTCGGCATAGACGCGGCTCTCGACGGCCCACCCATTCAGCTTGACGTCGCTCTGCTTGATCGACAGCGGCTCGCCGGCGGCGACGCGGATCATCTGTTCGACCAGATCGATGCCGGTGACGAGCTCGGTCACCGGATGCTCGACCTGCAGCCGCGTGTTCATTTCCAGAAAGAAGAAGCTCTTGTCCTGGCCGGCGACGAATTCCACCGTGCCGGCACTGTCGTAGCCGACGGCTTTGGCGAGCGCGACCGACTGCTCGCCCATTTTGCGGCGGGTGGCTTCATCGAGCAGCGGGCTCGGCGATTCCTCGAGCACCTTCTGATTGCGGCGCTGGATCGAGCATTCGCGCTCGCCGAGATAGATGACATGGCCGTGCTTGTCGCCGAGCACCTGAATTTCGACATGGCGCGGATCGGTGATGAATTTCTCGATGAAGACGCGATCGTCGCCGAAGCTCGATTTCGCTTCGGAGCGGGCGCGGGCAAAGCCGTCCGACACTTCGGCGCGCGAATGGGCAACGCGCATGCCCTTGCCGCCGCCGCCGGCGGAGGCCTTGATCATCACCGGATAGCCGATCTCGTCGGCGATCTTGGCGGCTTGTTTCTCGTCCTCGATGACGCCGAGATGGCCGGGCACGGTCGAGACTTTCGCCGCAGCCGCGGCCTTCTTGCTTTCGATCTTGTCGCCCATCGCGGCGATCGCTTTGGGATTGGGCCCGATGAAGACGATGCCGGCCTTGGCGAGCGCCACCGGAAAGGCTTCGCGCTCGGAGAGAAAGCCGTAACCCGGATGCACCGCTTCGGCGCCTGTGGCTTTGCAGGCTTCGACGATTTTATCGATGAGGAGATAGCTTTGCGCCGCCGGCGGCGGACCGATCAGGACCGCCTCGTCCGCCATCTCGACATGGAGCGCGTCGCGGTCGGCCTCGGAATAGACGGCGACGGTGGAAATCCCCATGCGCCGGGCGGTCTTGATGATGCGGCAGGCGATCTCGCCGCGATTGGCAATCAGGATTCGCTTGAACATGTCAGCCTATGAATCCCGCGAACCAGCTTCTCGACCTTTGCGGCGCCTCCGCAAAATGTCAATCGATATGCACGTTGGCTTTCTCGATCACGACGCGATACGTGGCGAGGTCGCGCTTGATCCTCGAGCTGAGCTCGGCCGGCGTTGAGGGAATGGTCGAGACGCCGCCGGCGGCGAACTTCGCCTTCACGTCGGGCATGGCGAGGATCTCGCTTACTTTGGCATTGAGCTTGTCGATGATCGGCTGCGGCACTGCCTTCGGCGCGAGAAGCGCGGTCCAGTTCGACGCATTGATGTCGCCGGCACCCTGCTCCTTGAGCGTCGGCCATTCCGGATTGAGCGGCGAGCGCGCGATTGAACCGACCCCCAGCACGCGGATCTGACCGGTCGGCAGGTAGGGCGCCGCCGACGAACTCGCCAGCACCCCAAGCGGCACGTCGCCGGCCACCAGCGCCTGCGCCGCCGGCGCTCCGCCTTTGTACGGAACATGCACAAATTTGGTGCCGGTATTGAGCGCGATGGATTCCAAAATCAGCTGGTTGATGGTGCCATAGCCGGGGCTCGACACGCTCAGCGCTTCTGGCTTCGCTTTGGCGGCCGCGAGCACATCCGCAAGCGTTTTGTACGGCGTATTGCCGTTTGCCGCGAGCACAACCGGCGCATCGCTGACGGCGGTGATCGGCGCCAGATCGCGATCGACGTCATAGGGCATGTCCTTGAACAAAGCCGGATTGATCGCAACGTCGCCGACGGTCACCATCACCAGCGTATAGCCGTCCGGCGCCGATTTCGCCGCGTCCGCAACCGCGATGAAGCCATTGCCGCCGGGCCGGTTCTCGACGATGACTTGTTGGCCGAGGACGTCGGTGAGTTTGCCGCCCACCAGCCGCGCGGCGATATCGGAAATGCCGCCGGGCGCGTAAGGCACCAGAATGCGGATCGGCCGCGTCGGATAGTCGTCTTGCGCTTGCGCCTGGGTGATGGCGAAAGCAAGCAGCGCAAAGACAAGACCAAAGATCCGCATCGTCCAACCTCGCATGAGAGAGCAAAGTCCTACATTGCGGGCCTCAGTGCTGCCGCCACAATAAGAATATGACGGCGAGCGCGAGGATCGCGGCTACGCCTTGCCAGAATCGTACCGGTTGCCGCTCATAGAGTGTCTGCGGCCGGCGCAGGCCGACCGACGCCCGCGCTGGACCGGCTTCCATCTCGACAGCGAATTCGGTGACGTCGCGAAAGCGCTGCGCCGGATCGAGCGCAATCGCCCGGCCGAGAGCTTCCTGCAGCCACGCCGGCAAATCGGGGCGCAATTCGCCGAGCGGGGTCGGCCGGCTCTTTCGCGACGGGCTCACCGCATCGAGATTGCCGTAGGGAAATTCGCCGGTGAAGGCGCGAAACATAGTCACGCCGAGCGCGTAAATATCGGTTTGCTCGTTGCCCTTTTCGTCGGCGAACATTTCCGGCGCCATATAAGCGAGCGTGCCCGGAATATCCTCGGCTGGAAAATCCTCGAGCCCCGGCACGCGCACGACGCCGAGATCGATCAGTTTGAGCGAGCCCTCGGCCTCGAGAATGATATTGTCGGGCTTGATGTCGCGATGAATGATGCCGGCGCGGTGTAAAGCCGCCACCCCGCGCGCGAGCTTGATCGCGACGTTACGGCCCTCCTCCAGCCCGATCAGCGGCCGCCGCGCCAGCCGCGTCGACAACAGCTCCCCCTGATAGAGCGGCATCACCGTGTAGAGGCAGGTCTGCCGTGCCGGCGGCAATTCGATGACGCGCCCGACATAGGGACTGTTGATGCGCGCGCCGACCCAGGCTTCGCGCGCGAAGGCGGCATGATAAGTGGCGACCGCGGCGACTTGAGGCTTGGGAAATTTCAGCGCCACTTCGCCGCCTTCGACCTCGTCGAAAGCGCCGAACAGGCGGGTATAGCGGCCATCCGACATCAGCACTTTGAGGACGAAGCCATCGACGGTCTGGCCGTCGATCGGCGTCGGGATCAGCGGCAGTTGCATGATATCGGCGCCGACTTCGGCGGTTTCCGCCGTCGGCAGATCGACCACGTCGACGACGAGCGCGGTGCAATTGTCGGTGCTGCCTCCCGATTGCAGCGCCGCGGCGACCAGGGCGCGCGCGGTGTCGTCGGAGGCGGAGCGCTGGCGCAGAATGTCGGCGATATGATCCGGCGTCAGATAGGCGTGCACGCCGTCGCTGCACAATAAGAAGCGGTCGTGCAGCGCCACCGGCTGGGCGGCATAGTCGAGCCGCAACTCGGCTTCCACGCCAAGCGCACGGTTGAGAATGTTCGATCGGCTCGCGCCGGTGCCCTCGCGGACATGGTCGGTGGTCAAGAGCGCCAGACGATTGCCGCGCAGCCGATAAGCGCGCGAGTCGCCGACGTGAACGACATGCCCGATGCGCCCGCGCAGGACGAGTGCGGTGAAGGTGCAGCCCATGCCGGTGAGCTTGCTGTCGCGTTTGGCGAGCGCATAAATCCAGTTATTAAGCGAATTGAGAACGGCGGCCGCGGCGCGGCGCACTTCCATGGTCTCGGGCATATCGCAGAAGCCGTCGAGAAAGCCGCGCACCGCGGTTTCGGAAGCCACCCGGCCGCCTCTGGCGCCGCCGATGCCGTCGGCGATCGCGGCGACGATATCGCGGCGGGGCTTCGGCAGCTCATAGCCGAACACCGCGCCGCCGAAGTCCTCGTTGCGCTCACGCGGTCCCGTCTCAGAAGCAAAACCGACGGTCGCCTTGACAGGGGACAGTAGCCGCTCAGCCATGAACGCCGCCGCAAGCACCACTCATGCCGAGCGGCAATGGAGGATGCAATCGAGGATGCGGCGATGGATACCGCCAGGCTGCGGAGTCCAAGCCCGCATCCGCGCGTTCATTCGCCCAATTTGCAACGATCATAGACAAAGAAACCGCCGGTGCTTGATGCCAGGATCACCGTAAGGTCACCGGATTTGCGATCAAGCTTGAAGAACTGTCCATCCGTCGTGTGCCAAGAAATCTGGTCGGCGCCGATGCTCGCCGGGAGAGCGTCGACGGTGCTGTTGTCGTAGTCGATATGGATCTGCCAACTCGCGCCGCTTGCATTATTGGTGCAGGCCACGGCCTTGGCGCCATGCTGTGCAAAGCTCGTTGCGGGGACGGCAAGGATCAGGGCCAATGCCCCACCAACGACCGTCAGTGGCCTAGTCGTCTTCGATGCTATCAGCATTTTCCTGCCCATTTTGTGATCACTGTGCAGAATTTATAGTCATATCTCGCCCCATTCGGCCCGGAGCGTCATGGAAAATGTAGCCAAGTTGTGTCGGATTAATTGGCATAAGATTTGCGAACGATCAATCGTTCGCCCGTGCGCCCCCGGCGCAGATCGGGCTTTTTGGGGGAAGGCACATGGCACTCGTACCATCACCACAATGGCTGGATACCGGTGATAATGCTTGGCAACTCGCAGCAGGCACTTTCGTCGCGTTGCAAAGCATTCCCGGCCTCACGGTCCTCTACGGCGGCATCGTCAAGAAAAAGTGGGCTATCAACTCCGCTTTTATGTCGATGTACGCTTTTGCGTCGGTTCTCATCGTCTGGGTTCTCTTCGACTACAAGATGGCGTTCGGAGAGCAATGGCTGTCGTTTATGGGCCAGGGCTTTCTCGGTGTGCCAGGTCTAGCGACATCGGCAGCTTACACTACAGGTCAGGCGACAATCCCGGCAGCGGCCTCGGGTATGCCGCCGATCCAGTTTCCGATGGCGACGCTGATCTACTTCCAGTTCGTGTTCGCGGCGATCACGGTCATCATTCTGGCGGGTTCGGTTCTCGGCCGTATGAGCTTCACGGCCTGGATGATCTTCTGCCCGGTTTGGATGACTCTGGTCTACACCGTGGGCGCGTTCAGCCTCTGGGGCGGCGGCTGGCTCGCCGGCTTGGGTGTGGCCGACTTCTCCGGCGGCTACGTCATCCATCTGGCCGCAGCATCGTCCGGTTTCGTGGCTGCCGCTCTCGTCGGCCCGCGTCTCCAGGCCGACCGCGACCAATTCCCGCCTAACAGCCTGCTGATCACCCTCGTCGGTGCCGGCATCCTGTGGCTGGGTTGGAACGGCTTCAACGGCGGCGACCCCTACTTCGCCAATGCTGACGCCGGCGCGGCCGTGCTCAATACCAACACCGCGACCGCGGTGGCGCTCATCGTCTGGTCGCTGATGGACAAGATGGCCTACGGCAAGCCGTCGGTTCTCGGCGCCGTCAACGGCATGATCGCCGGCCTCGTCGCCATCACGCCTGCCGCCGGTTATGTCGACGGCCTGGGCGCGATCGTCATCGGTGTGGTTGCGGGCATCATCCCGTGGCTGTCGATGAACAAGTTCCAGAAGCTTGGCTTCATGGCGAAGGTGGACGACGTGCTCGGCGTGTTCTCCACGCACGGCGTGGCGGCGATCTGCGGCGGTCTGTTGACCGGCGTGCTCGCCAATCCGGACATGCTTGTGTATATCGGCACCGACAAGGATGCGCCCGGCGTGAACATCACCGGCCTGCTCTATGGCAACCCGCAGCAGCTCCTGCTGCAGGCTTACGGCGCTGCCTTCATCATCGTGTACAACGTCATCCTGACCTTCATCATCCTCAAGGTGATCAGCTTCATCGTCCCGCTGCGTATGGACGAAGCGACGCTGAAGGTCGGCGACGACGCGGTCCACGGCGAAACCGCCTACGCGATCGGCACCGAAGGCGAATAAAGACTGGGGCGAGTCATCGCCCCAGCACTCCACTTCGCTTGCGAGCTTTGATGGCCGCTCGCAAGCCCGGGTCCGCGCTACTCCTGTCGTGCGGACCCAAACTAGCGTACTCGGGCGGCCCTGATCGGGCCGCCCTTTTTTATCCGGCGATGCGATGTGGGGTATAACGACGCTCGCAGCCGGCATTTCCTGGCTGATCACAGCCATTATCCACCCGCCGTGCGCCGGTCACACAAGCGTCATCTCGCGGGGTGAAAAGACGGCGCCCCCTTTCCGCCCCCCTTTGCCCGGAGCAGTCCCATGCGACCGTCACTTCTTCTCGGTACGGCAATCCTGCAGCTTGTCGTCCTGCAGCCTGTCTTCGGTATCTTGGGGACGACAGCGTTCGCGCAAACCCCCGCCTCGCAACCGCACAATGTCGTGCTGTTCGTTGCCGACGGCCTGCGCTCCCGCATGGTCGACGACACCACCGCACCGACCATGGCCGCGATCGCGCGCGATGGTGTGAGCCTGCGCAACAGCCATTCACTGTTCCCGACCTTCACCACGGCCAACGCCTCCGGCATGGCGACCGGCCATGCGCTGGGCGACACCGGCGATTTTTCCAACACGATCTATGCCGGCTTCCCGGTGCCGGGCGCCAACAACAGTTCGACGCCATTTCTCGAGAACGACGTCGTGCTCGGCGACGTCGACGAGCACTTTGCCGGAAACTATCTCGACGAGGCGACGATCCTGAAACTCGCCCGCGACAAGGGCTACAGCACCGCCTCGATCGGCAAGATCGGCCCGGTGCTGATCTTCGACCCGACCGAACGGTCCGGCGAGCAGACCATCATCGTCGATGATGCCACCGGCACGCCCAAAGGCATTCCGCTGTCGGCCGATCTGACGCAGCGGCTGCAGGCGGCGAACCTGCCGGTCGCCGCGCCCGGCCGCGGCGCCAATGGCAATCCCGGCAATATGACCACACCCGGCACGACGGTCGCCAATGTCGTGCAGCAGGATTACTTCGCGGCCGTCGCATCGAAGGCGGTGCTGCCGCTGTTCAAGGATCGCAATAAGCCGTTCGTGCTGGTGTTCTGGTCGCGCGATCCCGACGGCAGCCAACACAATCAGGGCGACAGCCTCAACACGCTGGTCCCCGGCATCAACGGTCCGACCTCGCTCGCGGCGATCCATAATGCCGACGACGACCTCACCCGCATCCGCCAGGCGCTGAGCGATCTCGGCCTGCTCGACACCACCGACATCATCACCACCGCCGACCACGGCTTCTCGACCATCGGCAAAGAGAGCCAGACCAGCTCCGCCGTGAAAGAGAAATTCGCCGACACGCCGGAAGGCCATTTGCCGCTCGGCTTTGTCGCCCTTGACCTGGCGCACACGCTGGAAATGCCGCTGATCGATCCCGACGACGGCTACAAGACCATCGCCGACGGGGCGCACACCAAGTTCGGCAACGGCCTGATCGGCGGCGACAAGGACAAGCCGAAAGTGGTCGTCGCGGCCAATGGCGGCTCGGACCTCGTCTATATCCCCGACGGTGACAAGGCGCTGGCCAAGCGCGTCATCGATGCGCTGATGGCGCAGGACTATGTCAGCGGGCTGTTCGTCGATTCAAAGCTCGGCAAATTCCCCGGCACGTTGTCGCTCGACGACATCGCGCTCGAGGGCAGCGCCATCACCCCGCACCCGGCGATCGCGGTCAATTTCCGCTCCTTCGACACCGTCTGCGGCGAGCCGGTGCGCTGCACCGTCGAGATTGCCGATACGGTGCTGCAGCAAGGCCAGGGCATGCACGGCTCGTTCAGCCGCGGCGACACCTGGAATTTCATGGCCATGCAGGGACCGGACTTCAAATCGAAATTCGTCGATCCGGCGCCGGCCAGCAATGCCGATCTCGGCCGCACCATCGCGCAGCTGATGCAGCTCGACGTTCACGACAAGGGCGTGCTGGTCGGCCGCGTGCTTTCGGAGGCGCTGCCGAACGGCACGGTGCCGCCGGTGACCAGCAAGGTGGTGACGTCGGAGCCCGCGGCCAACGGCCTCGTCACCGTGCTCGACATGCAGACGGTCGGAACGACCCGCTATTTCGACGCGGCGGGTTTTCCGGGCCGCACGGTGGGCCTGACGGCAACCGCGCTGCCGAACGCCACGCAATAGGTGGAGCGCTCGGCCTAAAAGCTGCGCTCGGCAAGCCGGATTCGTGGAAGGCTAAATCCTGACGAGGGCGCGGCCGACGCGCCGCCCCTCCTCGGCGATCCAGCGCAGGATCGCGAGGTCGGCATCCTCGAAGCCGGCCGGGAAGTCGTCAAACAAGCGTGCGCGCGACGGTTGCTGGGCGCATTTTTGCAGGCGCTTTTGCGCCCATGCGCGAGCAACAACGATCGGCGAGTGCACGATCGCCAAGGCGAGAGTTTCGATGTCGGGGCGTTGTTCGAGCGCCATTGTTGTTACGCCTCCAGTACAAGACTCAAACCCGACCAATCGAACCCGGTTCCATTTAAGTCGCCGGAGAATCCCGAAAGGTTCAGTTTCAACGCTCACCCGCGAGGGTGGCTCGCGAAGGGCGGAGATGGGGCAATCTAACGGCATGCCGGTTAATGCCCGGCTATTGTTTTGGCAGGATCGGCCGGCAGCCGCCAAAATCGGCAAAAATGGTTGGGAAAATCTTTGACCCGGAAGTCCGGGAGCCGCGGAGGATTTTTCCGCCAGAGGGGCCGGTTCTGGCCGGATTGTTCTTTCAAATCAAAGGAATATTACCGCCCCAGCCCCTGGCTATGACGGCGCGGCAGCCGTATGTAATGGTGGCAACCGCATTAGCCGGACAATCCCGTAAAGACATCGATTCAAGGCATCAGCCCAGTTGGAGGTATCCATGGCGCTTCAGATTGGCGACACCGCCCCGGATTTCGAAGCCGAGACGACAGAGGGCAAAATCCGTTTTCACGACTGGATCGGTGATCATTGGGCCGTGCTGTTCTCGCACCCCAAGGACTTCACCCCAGTCTGCACCACCGAACTCGGCACCATGGCGCGGCTGAAGCCGGAATTCGACAAGCGCAATGTCAAGATCGTCGGCCTGTCCGTCGATCCGGTGGACAATCACAAGAAATGGGCCGCCGACATCAAAGACGTGGTCGGCTTCGCGCCGAATTATCCGATGATCGGCGATACCGATCTGAAAATCTCAAAGCTCTACGGCATGCTGCCGGCTGCCACGGGCGGAACGTCGGAAGGCCGCACGCCGGCCGACAATCAAACCGTGCGCAATGTCTTCGTCATCGGGCCGGACAAGAAGATCAAGCTCGTGCTGGTCTATCCGATGACCACCGGCCGCAATTTCGACGAGGTGCTCCGCGTCATCGACTCGCTGCAGCTCAACGCCAAGCACCGCGTCGCGACGCCGGCCAATTGGAAACAGGGCGAAGACGTGATCCTCACCGGCGCGGTCAGCGACGAAGAGGCCAAGAAGCTCTATCCCCAAGGCTGGAAGACGCCGAAGCCTTACATCCGCGTCGTGCCGCAGCCGCGGTCCTGATCCGACGGCGGCTCGATCACCGCCAATTTGCTAGACAGTGAAGGCGCGGCATCGGCCGCGCCTTTGCTTTATGTGCATCCGTTTGAGGACCATCTGAATGAATCCCGATGCCGATTTGCAGCCGCCCTTTGCCGATTTCCTCGGCATCAAGATCACCCATGTTTCGCCGGACAAGGTCACGGCCGAGCTCGCCGCCCGCGCGGATCTGACCAACCGCAACGGCACGCTGCATGGCGGCGCGGTGATGGCGCTGGCCGACAATCTCGGCGGCACCGCCACCATGGCAAGCCTGCCCCAAGGCGGACGCACCGCGACGATCGAGAGCAAGACCAATTTCTTTGCTGTCGTTCCGGCCGGCGACACCGCCTATGCCGAATGCACGGCACTGCATAAGGGCCGCACCACCATGGTCTGGCAGACCCGCATCACCCGCGGCGACGGCAAGCTCTGCGCGCTGGTCACGCAGACGCAGATCGTGATTCTGCCGGAAAAGACCTAGTGCGCCGTGGCGTTGCCGTCCGTTGCATACCTGCGGCTTCGCATGTGTAATGCGTCGATAAATTGAATTTCGCATCGGGGAGGTTGTTCGCGGTGGCACTTTTCGGAATCGTTGCGCGCGTATTCGCTCTGCTGCTCTTGCTCGACCTGTCGGCCGCCGCACAGACCTATCCCGACAAACCCGTACGCATCATTGTGCCGTTTGCAGCCGGCGGCATTACCGACATTCTCGCCCGCGCGCTCGCCCAACAGCTGACCGACCGCTGGGCGCAGCCGGTCATCGTCGAAAACCGGCCCGGCGGCAATTCGCAGATCGGCGCTGAATATGTGATGCACGCGCCGCCGGACGGCCACACTCTCCTCGTCAGCGCCGACGCCACCTTCGTGATGGCCCCGCATCTCTATCGCGAGAAAAAATATACGCTCGATGACTTCGCGCCCATTACCGGTCTCGGCGTCAGTCCGCAGGCCCTTGTGGTCCATCCGAGTGTGCCGGTGAACAGTGTCGCTGACCTTATCGCTTACGGCCGCAAACAGCCGGGTGCACTGAATTACGGGACCTTCGGCATCGGATCGAGCGGCCATTTGAACGTCGAAATGATCCAGATGATGACGCAGGCGCAGTTCACGCCGGTCCACTATGGCGGCGCGGCGCCCGCCATCAACGACCTGATGGGCGGGCATATTCAATTCATGACCGTGAGCATCGGCCTGGTCGCGCAGCCCTGGAAGGCGGGCTTGCTGAAAGTCCTTGCGATAGGCAGCAGGGAGCGCCTGAAGGAATTTCCGGACACGCCGACAATGACTGAGGGCGGCTTGCAGGGTTTTGAGACCGGCTCCTGGTACGGCTTAGTGGCGCCGAAAGGCACGCCGCCGGAAATCATCGCTAAAATCAACAACGATGCCGTCGCGGCCTTCAACGACGCGGCGTTCCAGCAAAAGGCACTGGCGCCCAGCTTTATCTATTCGATCGCCGGCGACCCGAATGACTTTGCCGATATGATGCGGCGCGAGTCCGAGAAGTGGAAGAGAGTGATCGACGCTGCCAACATCAAGCTCGATTAAGCTCGTCTCCGCGCCTCACTGCCGGCGCGTTACCGGTGGACGCGGTGCCTGCGTCGACATGGCCTGCAAGACGTAATTCAGTGTCTGCTGTTGCAACGACGGCGTGGTGTCGATGTTGAGATGGTCGATCGCGGGATCGCCGCTGAGATCGACGTTCTGCACGATGCCGCGCGATCCCGGCCAAGGCGTGATCATGAAATGCCTGGTGTAGTTGATCGCGGTGGCGACGGTCGGCGGAATCTGGTGCGGCTCGGTGCCATCGAACAGCACCAGAACCGAAACCGGGATGTTGTAGTGCGCCAGCGTATTGGCGATGTCGGCCACCGCATCGGCGCCAAGCGAATGACCTATCAACACGATCGGACCGTGATCGCCCGAATTGTACGTCGTCATGATCCGGCTGGCGACATAGTCGGAATCGGCATGGTTCATGACGGTCGCCGAGATTCCGTCGGCCTGAAGCTTGCCGGCGAGATCGTCCATGCCGAGCGAAAACACGTTGAGAAGGCCGCGGAGCAAATACACTTGCGGCGGCCCTTGCACTTGGGGGTATTTGGGTGCCGACGGCTGTGCGCGAACTGCGTTTTGCGCGTAGCGCTGCGGGCCTTGGTCAGCGGGACCGACAGCACGCGCATCGGAGGAAACCGATTGCAGCACAGTCGCCGCGACCGCGGTCAACGGCGCCATCAAGAAACACACCAGGGCAAAGGAAGACGTGATTCTCAGCATTTGACCACTGTTTCATATTTGCTGTGCGAGACAAGTCGGCCGGCCGCTCGCGCTTGAGGATACGCTCAGTAAATCCGGCGCCCCAGCCCAGCCGCGGCGCGGATTGTAGCGGCAACGCCAAGCCGGATGGAAGTGGGCTTGAAGGCGGCTTTCGCGGCAGTCCTATTTCGCGGCCGCCTTTTCGGCAACCAGCATGGATTGCATGATCTGATCGGAGACCTCGCGCACGGCTCCCGGCGAATGCGACAGGAACAGCGTATTGGTCTTGTCCAACTCGCCGATCGACTTGATGGTGTCGAAATATTGCGTGACCAGGACCAGTTGCATGACCTCGGAAGTCGAGGCGCCGCCGATTGATTTCTGAAATTGCTCGATCGAGCCGCGCAGCCCCTCGATGATCGCCTTCCTCTGGTTGGCGATGCCCTGCCCTTGCAGCGCCTTGCTCTCGGCTTCGGCTTCGGCCTTCTTCACCACCAGGATTTTCTCGGCTTCGCCGCGCGCCGCGGCGGCGACCTGTTCACGCTGCGCCGCGTTGATGTCGTTCATCGCCGACTTCACCTTGGCGTCGGGGACGATGTCGGTGACCAGCACGTTGACGATCTCATAGCCGAAGCCGGCCATGTCGGCATCGAGCTCCTGCTTCACCGCGGCAGCGATGCCGGATTGGCTGGCAAAGACCTCGTCGAGCGTCATGCCGGGCACGTGGCCGAGGATGACCTGCTCGACATAGGATTGAATCTGTTCGACCGGATTGGACAGCTTGTAGAAGGCGTCGAAGACTTTGTCGGGGCGAACCTTGTTTTGCACCGAAATCGGTATCGTCACGAAGACGTTGTCCCTGGTCTTGGTCTCCATCGTCAGATTGATCTGGTTGACCCGCAGACTCACTTTGCCGGCAATGGTGTCGATGATCGGCCATTTCCAATTCAGGCCGGGCTCGGCGGCGCGAAGAAATTTTCCAAAGCGCGTAATGACCGCAACTTGGGCGGTGCTGACGGTGAAGAAGCTTCCGAGCACAAGCGACAGAACGAAGAAGAGGAAGATCGCGTAAAATGTCCAGATCACCGCATCCATGGGAGTACCTGCCCTGTCTTCTTTTTGCCGGCGAAGCCAAATTGACGCGACTGAAATGACGCGACAATGACGCGCCGCCGTTAGTCGCATGACTGCCGAAAAGGTTCAATCAATTCTATAAAACGCGATCTTCACCAGATCCGGTTCGCGATGTCCGGTACAGATTACGATATGCCTGGTCAGCCAGGCGTATTGCGCGGCCCCGGTCTCGAAGAACGTCGCGCCGCGAAAATAATAGCTGCCGGGCGCGACCGGCCGTCCCGCCGCCAAATCCGCCATCACCGCGGGCGGCCCATGGCGCAGCGCCATGTTGCGGACATGGATCAGCGCGCCGTCATCGGTGCGCAGCGTGTAACGCGCGTCGAGCTCGGCCACCCCATCGCCGCGAATGATCTGCCAATCGCCGCCGCCGCCGAGAACCGCGCCGTGCATTGAGGGTCCGGAAAATTCGCCGCCGGTGATCGGCACGACGCGGCGGCGGCCTTTACCGATGTCGCCGAAATCGAGCGGCCCTTCGACCGTGACATGCGCCGCGAAGATGAATTCAAGCCGCGGCGCCGGCAGATCAGGCATTGCCTCCTCCCCATTTCTTGTCATTGCATGTATCGTCCCAAGCACGTTCGTCTGCATCACCATTTTTGCCGCCCAACGATCGAGGACAATCATGGACGTTCGCGCCGCCGTGGCAACCGCCCCCGGCAAACCGCTTGAAGTGACCACGGTGCAACTCGAAGGCCCGCGCGCCGGCGAGGTCCTGGTCGAGATCAAGGCGACCGGTATTTGCCACACCGACGAATTCACGCTGTCGGGCGCCGATCCGGAAGGCTTGTTTCCGGCGATCCTCGGCCATGAGGGCGCTGGCGTGGTGGTCGATGTCGGGCCTGGCGTGACCTCGGTGAAAAAGGGCGACCATGTCATCCCGCTCTATACGCCGGAATGCCGCAACTGCCCGTCCTGCCTGTCGCGCAAGACCAATCTGTGCACCGCGATCCGCGCCACACAGGGCCAAGGCGTCATGCCCGACGGCACGTCGCGCTTCTCCGTCGGCGGGCAGAAAATCCACCACTATATGGGCTGCTCGACCTTCGCCAATTTCACCGTGCTGCCGGAAATCGCAGTGGCAAAAATCCGTTCCGACGCGCCGTTCGACAAGGTCTGCTATATCGGCTGCGGTGTCACCACCGGCATCGGCGCGGTGATCAACACTGCGAAAGTCGAGCCCGGCGCCAAATGCATCGTGTTCGGGCTCGGCGGTATCGGGCTCAATGTCATTCAGGGCCTGAAACTTACCGGCGCCGACATGATCGTCGGCGTCGATCTCAATCCGGACAAAAAGGCCTGGGGCGAACGCTTCGGCATGACGCATTTTGTCAATCCGGCCGAAGTCGGCGGCGATCTGGTGCCCTATCTCGTCAACATGACCAAGAGCGGCGACGACCAGATCGGCGGCGCCGATTACACGTTCGAATGCGTCGGCAATGTCAAGCTGATGCGCATCGCGCTCGAATGCTGCCATCGCGGCTGGGGTGAAAGCATCATCATCGGCGTCGCCGGCTCGGGCCAGGAAATCGCGACGCGCCCGTTCCAGCTCGTCACCGGACGCGTCTGGCGCGGCAGCGCCTTCGGCGGCGCGCGCGGCCGCACCGACGTGCCCAAGATCGTCGACTGGTACATGGACGGCAAGATCGAGATCGACCCGATGATCACCCACACGATGCCGCTTGCCGACATCAACAAGGCCTTCGATCTCATGCACGCCGGCAAGAGCATCCGCAGCGTGGTGGTGTATTAGGGCGCCGGAATGAAGTAGATCACCTTGAGTTTATGTCGTGCGGCTGACGCTAGTGACTGGACTGAGTATTGCAGGGATCCGTCACCAATAACGGCGATAACCACGCGCCAGATGGCTGTGGAATTCTTTAGTGAGTTCGCAGTGGAACTTTCTAAGCCTCGCGGAATATGGCGCAGACTCTGTGGCCGGAACGCCCCCGCAGCTTTGCCAATTCCAGATGCACGCGCGAATTATTTTTCGACGGCCGTTCGATCGGCGTGAAATCCGAGTTTGGCCACTAGCGGACATCGGAGCTCCGCCGGTCAACCTCCTATCGGCAGTCGCCCAATGTTCATCTGGTCAAGTCGGCGACCTGAGCCGGCTCATGCTGCGCGAAGGGACATGCAACCTTGCATTTCATTCTTAGTTAGACGCGAGGGGGCAAGCGGCGGAGAAAGCAAATGTCTTCGGCCTCAGATCTTTCTGGCGATTTTGAAAAACTAAAGTCTGACGCGGCGCATGTTGCAGAAGAGAATGCCAGATTGCGTAGTATTAATGTCAAAATGCTCGACGCCCTTCGCTATGTGTTGCCTCTTCTTCAGCAGGGTCCTCCCGAGACCGTCAATTTCGATTGGACGGAAGAAGCGGTCGCCAAGGTCCAAGATGCCCTGGCTGTAGCAGAGCGCGATCCTTAGTTCCGCTCGACAGCTGGACCGACCGCTCAATGCCGGCCTAAGAGCCGCGAAGACAGCAACGCTCCCGCGTAGGCCGTCTCAGTTGGCGGCCTCATTATCGTAGCGAACCCGCGCGGCAATATCTGCAATTGGCCCAAAGCGGACACGCTGGTCGGGGACTGTCGCGGCGGCTTTTGGGTGAAAAGCAGACGCCGCAAATTGCGGCCGTCGCGGCAGCTAATGACCCAAAGCGTAGCTCAGGGGATAGAGCAACAGCCTTCAAAGCTGAAGTCGCTGGTTCGAATCCAGCCGGGGTCGCCACCACCATCATCGAGATGTTTAATCTCAACGACTTAGACGCCAGTTTGTAACTTGGGGTCGCAAGGTTTGTAGAGCGCCACCGAAACGGTCCCGCCGCGGCACGCCAACCTTCTCAAGACATTCGGCTTTGAGTGCCTGCCAAGCCTAGACTTTGCGCGCGCGAGACGGCTTGTGCCCGCTTTTCCACGTTTAGCTTGGCGAAGATATTCTTCACATGCGACTTCACTGTTTCAGGGGCGATGACAAGATCCCGCGCGATCTCCTTGTTGGATAGTCCCTCTGCAATCAATTTGAGTATGTCGGTTTCGCGCGCACTCAATAAGTCAGCAACCGCTGAGGTCGTGGTCAGCACAGTCTCTGATTGATAACGCGACCTCCAGCGCTCAACTAGCTCGGAAACGTAAGCAATGAGCTCCAGAGAACTTCCTGTTCGTTGGGCGCTCTCCTGAATGACGGCAAGTAGAGGTCCAACTTCAGCGCCCTCATCCAAAATCGTCCGATAGATACCTGCCGGGGCACACGCGAATCGTTTCGCCCTGAATCTCACGATCGCGAGAAATATCTCCACACGAAGCGCGAAGTGAAGATTGCGCGCGTTCTCCAACTCGCGCTGCAACCCTGTCAGAATTGAAATAGCGTCGTCGAAGCGCTCCTCGGCCGAGGCAAGATAAGCGCGCGCCAATGCCGTATATCGATGGATGTCCGACCAGGCGCAATTCGATGGGGCCGGATGGTCCGCGCTAAGGCGCTCCAGTCGATTGAGATATTCGGCTGCTTCCTCTATGCGGTTCTTATTGAGGCAGAGCCGCGCTCGCTCAAACACCGCAGCGGCCCTCAGACGTCCCCACCCACGCGTGTTGCCCTGATTCTCAGCCAATTCGAGCAACGTGCTGGCGCGCTCCAGGTTAATTCTGTGTACGGCAATGAGATTCAACCTGTCCATCGTTCGCCTTCCTTTCCGTTTGATCAGAAGTCGGCAAGCCGGCTTAGCAATTTCACCGCGGCGGCAAGCTGTTCATGCTCACGGGGCGCAAGCTGCGTCTGGAGGGCGCGGAAAAGCCAGTCCTGCCTCGCCGCGCGGCCGATCTTGACCGCCTTCAAAAACGAGGGCGTGAGGCTCATGAAGGTCTGCCGGCCATCTTCAGGATCTGGTCTTCCGCTCACGACGCCTGCCGCTTCCAGCGCGGCAACCGTTATTCGCATCGACTGCGGGCGCACGCCTTCGGCGCGTGCAAGCATGGATACGGTTGCGGCACCGTCGCGCTCGAGCCGCAGCAGGACGGATCTCTGTGCATTCGTGAAATCCCCCGCATCCGCCTGCTCCCGTAAGCGACGGATCAGTTTGACGACTACGGCCCGCAACTCATCTGCCAGTGCGGTCAGCTCCCGTGGCTCGGAACTTTGGGACGTCCTGCTCATGCTATATACAGCTAATCTGCACAGTTATAATGTACAGTTGAACTGTACATTATAATACCCCACCGTCAAGAGCCATGGCATGTGACCAGGCGCAGCGACACATTCCGGGACCGGCGCCTATCGAATCTTCTGCGACCAACTTACTCAGGTGGGAGTTTTGTCGGAAATATTTGGAACATTCCTAGCTATCCGATCCGCAACGAATCGAGACAAAGCCGGGCCAATGATAAGGACGAGCATAAAACGAGCGATCTGCTGCGCCATAACAAACCCGACATCGACATTGGTGGATGCCGCAATAATGGCGACCGAGTCTGCCCCGCCCGGGCTGGTGGCAAGATAGGCCGTCAAAGGATCGATATCGAAAACTTCGACGAGAGCGAAGGCCAAGCCGCCACAAAATGCGATTAACATCAGAATTGATACTATCATTTTCGGCAAAGCCCGGATGGCATACACAAGAATTTTCCGGGTAAACCGCAAGCCAATCGT
>Ga0210391_10000242_pt1 | contig 63202 bp, 57 predicted proteins | sample IncBWC12OmetaG_FD_160573 | JGI IMG/M metagenome (GOLD analysis project Ga0210391, IMG submission 160573) | Forest soil microbial communities from Barre Woods Harvard Forest LTER site, Petersham, Massachusetts, United States - Inc-BW-C-12-O ...
AGACATGGACCGTAATAGCGCTTTTCTCTAACAATTTTGCAACGGTGCCTCATCTTTATCCACCACAAATTGAGTGGTCCATCCGCGAGGGTATTACGGCCGGTCGCGGAGGCAAGCTAATTGCGTCGGGAACAGTTGCAGCATCTTTAACGCCAACGGGAAGGTCGTTCGAGGGCGAAGACGAATATACAGCACTCGGCTACCTCTCGCCCAATACCATCGTTACCCTCGGTCCCGGTATTTATTGGATGACCGCCGTGCCGGTGTGCAACGTAGATCTCGTAGACACTTGCCAAGGCGCACTGTTCAGTATTTCTTCAGTCGAGGACGTACCGCCGCCAAATCATGTTGGCTATGAGCCGAACGACCACTCATATATCTACTGGCTGGATGGGCGTGATTATTTCGCACCGCTTGCGGGGCAAGGCGGGCTCTGTACAACCGGCTGTGACCGATTTTCGGCGGGGCTTTTGGGCTTCTCCACTACAAATTAACCTCTGAGCGAAAGGAAAAATCAAAAAATTGAGGAGTTGGCCGGGTGGCCCAGGCTTTCCCCGCCCCTGTTGGTTTTTGTGGACAGTATCCCTTGTCGAGGGTGCCCCATCCTTTCGCGTTCTGTGCGAAAGGGTGGGCAGCACAGACCTCAAACCCCCAAGTTGATACGTCGGTGGTTCCCACCCTTGCAAAGGACGCAAGGATGGGGCACCCTGATTCGTGGTGGCGCTCGCGTCCAAGAATTCGAAGGGGGGGCCACCGCCCTAGACGTTAACCCTGACGTGCCGGTCTACGTCCTGACTGTTTCCCCCATGTTGACGGAGGAAGGAGATGCGTTCACCGGCCCAAAGTTTGGCACCGGTCGACCGTTGATGTCACTCACTTACTCCGTCGCACGATCCGCCGATCTTCTGCGGTTCGGAACGGCCGTATTTCCGAACAAAATTCCCGTCTCCACCTCGACTGGCGTGCCGTCCGGACGATATGGTTTGAATCTCCATTGTGCCAGCGCGTCGCCGATTGCTTTCGCCTGGTCGGGAAACGCCCTGAGATAGTGGATGTGTTTGATCTTGCCTTCTTTGTCGATAATGATCCGCACCGGCACTGGATTGTATCGATGTTCGGTAAAGACCGGATCGACCCGCGAAATCATGTTTTCCTCGCGCGCATAGTCTTTCATGCAGACTGGAACGTCTTCACCTCCGGTTCCCGCCGTTGAACCGGTATCGGCGGGCAGTTTCATCTTGTTCAGGTCGAGCGTGAGATTTTCGAGCAGTTTCGTGTCGCGGCTGCTCAAAATAAGTTCCACCGCATGGCAGCGAATCTCGGTGGCCAGAACGTACCAATGCAACTCCGCCACCGGCGACCAGTAGGCAAAGAAAGTAAATGGACGGTCGGCGATCTTCGTGGGCGTCGGGGGCATTTCCACTTTGTAATCGGACTGCAAATGATTCTTGGAATAGTTCACCAGCTCCAAAGCATTGCTCGCCGGCAACGGCGTGAAGAACATGTCCTGCGCGGTAATCAAAATTGTCGCGCGATCCGGGCTTTTGAATTTCTCCGTCGGACTGAACTGTGCGAGAACGTAACGGCCGGTATCCGATGGCGGCGGGCCGTCGTATTTCTGAGCGAAGGCGTCGGGCAGGGAATAGCTCATTCCGAAATACTGGTCTGTAAAAACATTGTTGGCCACGCTCCCGCCTTCGGGCACGGGAGTTGCCGAATCGCTGGCGCTCGGCCATGCTCCCTTCACCAGAATCACTCCGGTCGGAACCTTGTTCAGTGGCTCCGCATTATCGGAAAAGTCTCCACCGTTTTTTACCGCGGGTTGCGGCTTGGCAGCCTGAGGCCACGCGAATGATGAAAAAACGAAAGTGAGAACAACCAAAGAGCAGGGGAATTTCGCGGACATAGATCTCCTTCACTTTTCCAGTGGGCCAGGCGACAGCACCGCCAGAGCATTTGCGCTCCGTCGCCCAGAGCTCGATTCTCCGAAAGTCAGGCTGGCGGGACCGCCAGGTGTCCCGCCAGCCTGGTACGACTCAAAACGCTACAGCGATCGGAGGAAGTCGAGAATTTCCTGCTGCTGTGTCGAGTTGAGGTCGAAGAACTGCTCTTCGACGAACGTTGCTTCGCTGCCATTGCTCGCGTGGTCTTGAATGGCAGTAATCAGGTTGGTGGTGCGGCCATCGTGCAGCAGGAAGATTCGCTGTCCAAGGCCCCACAGCGGAGCGGTGCGGAACTGATCGCCGCCCGCCGAACCTTGCGAGACGTTATCGTTCAGTCCGTTGCCCATATCGTGAATTTCTATGTCTGAATAGGCAGGCACTGCAACTTTGCTGAGTGAAGTGGTGAAATTCGACACCTGCGTTGTGCCCGGAGTGGGATTGTGGCAAACCGCGCATCCGATCGAACTGAACAGCGAAGCTCCCGCCGAGATTGTGCTCGACGAAACTTGCGATCCGTTCAATACAACCGTCCCCGTCGGAGGCGGCGCCAGGAAGCGCATGAAGTTGGCGAAGGCAGAGACGTCATCGAGCACCGCCGAATTCGGCGTCGCTGCAGGATTCGAGGTGTCTTCCGGATAACCCGTACCGCTCAAGTTCAGGCAAGTCGAGGCTAGCCCGGTCAGTTGCTGATCTTCTCCCGGTAATGGACGATCCTGTGGGAAAAGCTCGTTGCTGATGCCCATCTCCACGTTATAAGCCTCGCCCGAGAAGATGTGCAGCGACTTGTTCTGCGCTTTCCAGCCAAAGCGGCTGATCGTACCATCGTTGCCGTTGTGGTTGAAAGTTCCGCTAACGCCAACGTTGTTGTTGAGGTTCTTCAACTGATTGTTGAGCAGCGTGGAATCATCCAGATTCTCGATCAATCCAGTGCCGAAAGTTGGCGTCGGAATCCGGAAGATCACGTTGTTCTCTGCCACCGCGGTACTAAAGCTGGGCTGGGGCAGCGTTGTGGCGCTGTTGCACGTCCCGGCATCGGAGCGGCCGGTGACAGTGAACAGGTCTTCTACGCCTCCGTTGGGCGCGTTGGTGTTCACCGAGCCGTTGTTGTTGAAGAAGAATGGGAACCGCGCCTCACGAGTCGGCCCGGTGGCTGTAATGAAAGACGGCATGGTATTGCCCGGCGCGACCCCGTTGCTCGTAAAACCGAATTGCGGGTTAGTCGCGGCGCCGGTGCCACCGACCGCAGGCTGAGCGTGGCAGGAACTGCAGCTATTGGAATTGAATCTGGGTCCGAGCCCGTTATTTCCGCTGGGGTTGCCGGAAACGGATTCCACGGCCTGAAAACGACTTTGTCCGTCCGTAAAGAAGGAAAGGATTCCAGACGGGCTGTTCGACGAGACAGAAGAAAGTGCGGCGCCAGTGCCGCGGCTGCCGCTTTGAACTCCAGGGTCGGTTTGAGCCAATCCTGCTCCAGCGAGCAACAGCACAGTTACAGTCAAAACTGAAGCAATCCTTGTGGTCTTTGACACGAGTCCTCCTGAGAACCTGTTCTCACTTTCATGCAAGGGGTTGAAAGTTGCGGGAACCGAAATCCCAAAGGAGCGGGGGGAATGCGGTCTTGCCTCCCCCGCTGGGGGAGTGAACTGCATTGCACGGAGCATAAGCTCCTCCTTGAAGGATTTTTCTTTCGGCCAGGGACCGCAGTGGCACACGGCTGCAAAAAGGTGAATTCAGGCCGGTGCGAGCGTACCGGTGCCCGAAATCGAGTGCCGGAGTTCTAGCGCAGTTACGATTGCCCTACAGGAAATTTCGTAGCTTGTTACGGAGTCGGAACAAGCAAAAACGCCCCACAACCCTAATTATTTGAGTTTTCAAAGGGATATAGCCAATTCAGAGGAGCGGCTGTTGGCGCCGAGAAATGGCAAAAACCGGCCGCTAAGTTTCGAAAGCCGAAACTCGTTTGGGCAGGTCGACAACTCGGAGGTTGAGGTACTCGAGGCCGCCAAAGAAGAATCGACAAGATTCGGCTCAAGTCGCTTCTTCAAAGACTTTCTAGTGAACGAATTTATAGTCGACGATGGAAGCCGCCAGAAGGCTTGGATCGTTTTCCGTTTCTGCCCGACCCTGGTCCGCGTCTTCGTTCGTTTTCGTATCCTTGGCTCGGATCACGCGCCCCTGGCAGAGCACGTTGCGGTTCTTCTGTCCAGAAATCTCTTCCGGCATCTCGAAAACCATCTCAATCAGCGCGTTCACGGGCAGTCCCTGAGGACCACGAAATAAAAGCCCAGTCTGGCTCAAGTTGTCGATCACTCCCTCATGCCAGGTGCTGGTGCTGTTCACGCGGTATCGCAGAGGCAGATCGAGCTTCAATCGCCGCGCGCGCGGAGTCCACGAAGGCCGCTTCTCCCGCGTATGCGAACGCCGCATCGTATTCTCTGGCTTGGCATGTTCCAGGCGTTGAGTCCGGCGCATGGTCGCCCAGTCGTACTTATATTCAGCGGCGCACAGCAAACAAACCTGGTAATACTCTCCATCACCACCGCGTCGTGGCCAGGAGAATTCATGAGAGCAGCGCCCAAGCATAAGAACGTCCATGATTTTTTGCGGCATGGTGGTTACTTCCGGACCCAGGCAGCGCCGGAAATTCATCATCTCCCGAAGGCGAGTTCTTGGATAGGTTACTTTCGTGTCGGGTAATTACGGCCGCGAGGCCAACTCAAATCACAGCTTGCACTTACGCTGTGAATAACCCGGCAGAGCGATTCCAAACTCCTCAACATCCATCCGTGTATCATCGGAAAATGGGAGATTATCCCATTGACGTCACCGCCTTCATTCTCGCTGGCGGCAAAAGCACGCGCATGGGCAGCGACAAAGCATTTCTCAACTGGGACTCATCGAATCTTCTGGCTCGGGCCATGGAGACTGCTCGCTCAGTTACACCTGACCTTAAGATCGTTGGCAGCCGGGAGAAATTTGCCTCGTTTGCACCCGTGGTCGAAGACATTTTCCCCGGCCGCGGGCCGCTAGCCGGGATCCACGCTGCGCTTATAGGCTCATCGGCCGATCTCAACCTTATGCTCGCCGTCGACATGCCCTTCGTCACCGGCGAGTTCCTGCAGTATTTGATCGGCCAGGCGCGAAGCGCCGACGATGTGATTGCGGCCGTTCCCCGATCCGGAGGACGCCTGCAGCCGCTCTGCGCCATCTATCGGCGGAGTTTCGCCGTGCATGCAGAAGAATCGCTGAAAGCGGGCAGAAACAAAATCAATTCCTTGTTCGACAGCATCCCAACTCACGTCATCGAAGAAAACGAAATCCAGGCCGCCGGATTTTCCTCTACGATTTTCCGCAACGTGAATACACCGGAAGACTTGAACCTGGCGCGACGGGAGCTTTTGCCTCAACTCTAAATATGCCCCCCGATCAGACAAATACCGATCGACCTAATAACGATCGTCCGAATACCGATCATGCAACCAATGATCGCCCGATTAGCGATCAGGCAGTCAATGCTCAGCCGGACAGCGATCCGCCGATCCTTGTTCCCGTGCCGCCCGAAAATATCCAGGGCCCCTACATCGAGTTTCGTGAAGTCAGCAAGTCTTTCGGCGACCATCACGTGCTCGACCGCGTCAGCTTCAGCGTTATGCCCGGCGAAACCCTCTGCATCCTCGGACGCAGCGGCGTCGGCAAGTCCGTCTCCCTCCAGATTCTGATGGGCTTTCTTAAGGCCGACTCCGGATGCGTAACCGTCGCCGGCGAAGACATCACCAATTTTACCGAGGAGCAGATGGAAGCCATCCGCAAGAAAGTCACCATGGTCTTCCAAAATGGAGCGCTCTTCGATTCGCTAACCGTCGGGGAAAACGTCGCGTTTCCGCTGCGCGAAGGCGGAGGCCTATCCGAAAAGCAGATCTACGAAGTCGTCGATGGCCTGCTGAAGATGGTCGGCGTCGATCACATGCGCGACCTGCTGCCCTCCGATCTATCGACCGGCATGAAGCGCTCGGTGGCTATCGCTCGCGCCCTCGCCGCCCGCCCCGAATGCGTTCTCTACGACGAGCCCACCACCATGGTCGACCCGCTCATGGCGCAATTGCTCGGAGACCTCATCAAGCGCCTCAAAATCCAACTGCACCTCACCAGCATCGTCGTCACCCACGACATGCGCCTGGCGCAAAAGCTCGCCGACCGCGTCGTCTTCCTGCACGAAGGCAAGTCGATTTTCTTCGGCACCTACGCTCAGATGGAAAAATGTAACGAGCCGATCATTCAGGAATTCCTCTCGCTGGATGAACTGAAAGTCGAAGCGTAAGACGGAGAGATGGTTGTGCAGCGTTGGTCTTGGGTGGCGCAGGGCTTTTCGGCTCCGCCATGACCATCGCCGACCAGGCGCCTGATCACGCTTTGCTCCTTTTCTCATATCCGCTGCACTCGCGAACCGGTAGCTGCGGGTATTTCGCAAATCGCGGATCGGTAAATGAAAGCTGGCACTGCAGAAATGTCGATCCCTTATCCGATGTGATCAAGCGGGCATGCACACAATCCGCGCAAAGGCCTAACCCGGCAGATGGATTCGATTCCGAGAGTGCCACTAGAACCCCTGCCGCACCAGCTCTTCAATGGTCAGCGAACTCTCGCCATTCTCCCGGCTCATCATCTTTTCAACGTACTTTGCGATCAGGTCCGCCTCCAGATTCACCGGATCGCCGGTCTTGAGCGAGTTGAGATTCGTCATTTCGACCGTATGAGGAATGATCGCAACCACGCACTCTCTGCCTTCGAGCTTCGCCACCGTCAGACTGATGCCCTCGATCGAGAGCGATCCTTTGTAAACGGTATATTTCTCGATCTCAGAAGGAAGCTCGATGCGCAGCCAGTAATTCCCGGATTCGGCGATGTGCTCGAGAGCAATAAACTTGCCGACTCCATCGACGTGCCCCTGCACGATGTGTCCGCCGAAGCGGCCATCGGCCTTCATCGGCAGTTCAAGGTTCACGAACGTGCCTTCACGCACTCGCGAAAACGAAGTGCGAACCCACGTTTCCGGAGCGAGATCGGCACAGAATGATCCCGGCTTGATGTCCAGCGCAGTTAGGCAAACGCCGCTCACCGCAACGCTGTCGCCGGTTTTCAATTCCTTCGGCGCGTTCACCGAAGAAATGGTGATTCGCCGGTTCTCGCCGCGCTGTTCAATGCCGGTAATGCATCCCACTTCTTCAATAATGCCGGTAAACATGAAGACCTCCAACATAAGAACGAAACATCATAACTCCACCTCGCAGCCATACCACGAAGAGAGAAATATGAAACCGTCTTCTCTGCGCCCCTGTGACTCTGTGTTGAGTGGGAATTAATCCTCGTAAGGGTTGCGCAAATATCCCTCCACCGCGAGGTCGTCTCCGAAGCGATGCAACTGAACATCCCGCACCTGCCGTGGCTCAAAGTGCGCTCCCGAAGCGAACGGAATCGCATCATCGCTCAAAAGTGTGGGTGCGTAATAAAGGAAAACTCTATCGACGACTTCCGAAGCGAGAGCCATGCCGTTCACAGTTGATCCGCCTTCGATGATCAGACTGGTGATCTCGAGATCCCCAAGATGATGTAAAACTGCACGAATGTCCGGACGCCCGCTTGCATCCGCCGCGACCTGCTGAACTTGAACTCCGCGCGCCTGCAATTCATTTTTCCGTTTGTCATCGGCAGACGAATGGAAAACGAGAACATCGCCTTTGCCACCGGATTCTGCAATGCTTCGGACAAGCCGCGACTGCAAGGGCAAGCGCAGATGCGAATCAAGAATTGTCCGGAGCAGCGGACGCCGCCGCGCTTTGCCGCTGCGATCCGTAAGCAAGGGATCGTCGGCAATTATCGTGCCCACACCCGCAAGAATCGCGTCGCTGGCATGACGTTGTTCGTGTACATGAGCGCGCGCCGCTTCACCTGTAATCCATCCGCCCGGAGAAACGCATTCGCCTTCATATCGTTTTGCGTCCGCGGCAGTGGAAGGAGCGATCTTGCCATCGAGCGTCATCGCCGATTTCAGCATCACAAATGGAGCGCGATGGCGAATGTAGTGGGCAAAGGCCTCGTTCAGGCGGCGCGCCTCGGACTGCAACCGCCCCACCTCGACCTCAATTCCAGCCGCTCGCAGGGCCTCAAAGCCGCGCCCGCTCACCAACGGATTCGGATCGGCCATCGAAGCTGCGACGCGGCGAATTCCCGCTGCGATGAGAGCGGCAGTACACGGAGGTGTGCGGCCCTGATGTCCATGAGGTTCGAGATTGATGTAAAGCGTTCCGCCCCGTGCTTTAACCCCCGCCTGTTCCAGAGCTTGAATTTCGGCGTGCTTCACGCCCTCATAGGTGTACGAACCGCTTCCCACTATCGCGCCTTGCGAGTCGACGATCAAGGCGCCAACGCATGGGTTTGGCGAGGCGAGTCCGACACCCTGGCGAGCGAGATCGAGAGAGCGAGAAAGAAACTGTTCGTCGAGGGACTGGTCGGACATGGATCGAGTGGGCGCTGTCAGAATGCTATTCGAACAGCGAATCCACAAACTCCTTCGGGTCGAAGGGCAATAGATCCCCAGCTTTCTCGCCAACCCCGACGTAACGCACCGGCAAGCCCAGTTCACGGCAAATCGCCACCACCACGCCGCCCTTCGCGGTCCCGTCAAGCTTGGTAAGCACGATGCCGGTCACTCCAGCCGACTGCGTGAACAATCGCGCCTGCTGCAGGCCGTTTTGGCCGGTCGTTGCGTCCATTACGAGCAACGTCTCGTGTGGCGCCCCGGGAATGATGCGCTGCGCGGTGCGGCGCATCTTGTCCAACTCTGCCATGAGGCTGGTCTTGGTGTGCAAACGTCCTGCCGTATCGACGACAACATAATCGGCTTTGCGCGCCTTCGCCGATTGCAGGGCATCGAACAGCACCGCCGCGGGATCGCCTCCCGGCTTCGTCTTGATCACTTCCGTGCCGGTTCGCGATCCCCATATCTCCAGTTGATCGATCGCCGCCGCGCGAAACGTGTCTGCGGCGCACAGCAAGACGTTCTTGCCTTCCGAGCGAAATACCTGGGCGAGTTTTCCAATGGTTGTTGTCTTGCCGGTTCCGTTCACGCCAACCACGAGAATGACCTCAGGTTCACCGTCCACCTTGCGAACGGGCTGCGTATTTGCCGCGTTCAGAATTGCCAGTAGCTCAGTCTTGAGAAGCTGTTTGAGTTCCTGCACGTCTTTGATCTGCTTGCGGTCGGCCTTGTCGCGCAGCTTTCCCAATACTTCCTGGGTTGTGGTTGAACCCAGATCCGCGCCGATCAAGGTTGCTTCCAGATCGTCGAGAGTATTGCGATCGATTTCCTTATTGAAAGAAACGACTTCTTCAATGCGTTCCGCCAGGTTTTCACGCGTGCGCGTGACTGCCTGCTTCATGCGCTCAAAAAGTCCGGTTTTGTTCTCTTCCGTGCTGCCAAACAGGGTTTGAATCATCAAGAGACCTAAGATTTGATTATAGCTTTGTAGCCCCGGCAGCGAAGGACGGGGCGCGGCCAGAGGCGGGGAAGTGCGTTAAACGCGCGACCGTTCGAGGTTGGCGGCTTCGGCGGGTGTAATCGGGGGCGCAGCGACCGGCGCCGGAGTCTCAGCAGGCACCTCGGCTGCGGCAGCGGCGGCCGCTCTCCTGATGGCGATGCGCTGGACGCGGATCTCGCCGCGGGCATACACCGCCAGCAGCGCAGCAACCGGCTCCGGATCGAGGCGCTTGCCCGCAAGGTTCTGAATGATCTTCAGCGCTTCCTCGGGTGTATGCGCGGTTTGATAGGGACGGTTGGTGGTCAACGCGTCGAATGTATCGGCGACGGCAATGACCCGCGCCAACAGCGGAATCTGATCTCCTTGCAGGCCATAAGGATATCCACGGCCATCGAGCGCTTCGTGGTGAAGTTCAATGCCCGGCAGCATCTCGGCGAGTTGCGTTACCGGACGCAGAATGTTCGCTCCCTTGGTGGTGTGAGTTTTCATCACCTCAAACTCTTCGGCTGTGAGCGCGCCCGGCTTCTTCAGAATGCGGTCTTCGATGCCGATCTTGCCCACGTCATGAAGCTGAGCCGAAATCTGCAGCGTCTCCATAAACGTCGCGTCCAGCTTCATTTCTTTCGCGATCATCATCGAGTAACGGGTTACGCGGTCGGAGTGGCCTCGCGTATAAGGATCCTTTTCGTCGACCGCACCCGCGAGCATTTGAATTGACCCTAGGAACAGAGCGCGATTCTCTTCGGCCGCGCGCTTCAGATCTTCGACGAAATGTTCGAGTTCCTCCGACATGGTGTTGAAAGTTTCGGCCAATTCACCAATTTCCGTATGACTGCGCAGATGAGCCCGCTGCGAAAAATCGCCGCGCGCCAAAGCACGGCTCGATTGAGTAAGAATCTGCAGGGGGTTCGTAATTCTGCGAGCTGCCACAATGCTGATTATGATGCTTACCAGCACGGCAACCAGGGCGAGCATCCGAGCGGTGTGTTGCATCTCATAAACGCCGCGATAGGCCTCCAGTCGCGGTTTCTGAACGACCACGGCCCAATTGAGCGCGGTAACCGGGCTGTAGGTGCCAAGCATCTCAACGCTTGTCTTATTTTCTTGAACCGAGAATTCCTTGGTAGCGGCCAACTGCGCCTTGTTGCCCTCATCCACGAAATTGCGGACGATTTCCAGGCTCTTCATATCCTGGCCGGTGACATATTGAGTGGTACCTGCGGCAACCAGGCGGCCTTGAGCGTCTACGACGTAGGGGATCAGGCCGCCGCCGCTGACTTCGCGCAGTCGCCGAATGAGAAACTGGAGATCGACAACCGCGCCCACCATGCCGAGAAAACGCCCGTCATAGCTGACTGGGTTGCTCACTATTACAACCGTGCGCGCGGTTTTTCCGTCCTCTACCTGAAGGGCTTGTCCGTTATAAGCGCGGCCGTCGCGGGCGGCGTCAAACGCGTGCTGCAACTCCCGCTGCAGGAAGGCGTCTGGCGCGATGCGCCCCGCGGAGATTCCCTTTGCGTCGGAGTTCAACAAGGTCGCATACGCCAGATCGTCCGACGAAGAGACGAAGTTTTCCAGTAACGCCCGCAATTCCGGCGATTCGATATTCTTGCTGCCGATGTCGCCGCCGCTTGCGACCTGAACGGCCGATGCCAGATTCGCCAGCATCATCCGCAGCGAGCGCTCATGTTGTGAAAGATCGTCGGCCAGAGAGCGCGTTACGGTGTTTTGCAGCAACATTTCATTGGTTTTCAGCCGGTCGCGGTTGATCGCTTCGACCTGTGCTGAATAGAAATACATGGGGACGATGCTGATGACCAGAAGTACACCGAGAATCACGTACAAAATTGGAACTCGAAACACATTGGTCGCCACGGTTGCGTGAGGGGGGGCCGGAGGCGGTTCGCTCCCCGGGCTCTCGAATGCGCCCATAGTCGAAGTGGTGGAGGCTGTCACAGGCTCTATAGAAGTTTAATGGTGCAAGAAAGACGGGATGTCGAAAACCCGCGAAGGCGCGGTTACGAAAGTACCAGCGAGTCAGCACGACTGGTGCGGCTTTTGCGATTCGGAACTGCACAGACGGAGGCAAATCACTTCATCAGCGCTTCGCTCTTGCCGCTGCGGGTCATCAGCTCGTAGATGGCGTCGCGGGGGGGCTTGCCGGTATGCAGGATGGCATACATTTGCTCGGTAATGGGCATCTCGATGCCGTGCTTGCGCGCTAACTCCATCGCCGCTGTTGTGGTGAAAACTCCTTCGGCAACCATGCCGTGCATGCCTGCCAAAATCTCAGTTAATCGCCGGCCACGGCCCAATTCCACGCCGACGGTACGATTGCGCGACAGGCCGCCCGTGCAGGTCAGTACAAGATCGCCGAGTCCGGCGAGCCCCGCCATTGTCTCTGCTTTGCCTCCACAAGCCACGATCAGTCGCGTCATCTCCGCCAGTCCCCGGGTTATCAGGCCCGCGATTGAATTGTGGCCGAGGCCGAGTCCGGCGCACACGCCAGCCGCAATGGCGATAGTATTTTTTAGCGCGCCCCCGAGTTCCACTCCAATAGGATCGTCGTTCGTGTAAACCCGAAAGCTGACATCGCTGAATTCGCGCTGCGCGAGCTTGGCCAGTTCGAAATCTTTGGAGCCGATGGCAATTGCCGTAGGATCGCCGCGCGCGGCCTCAATAGCGAACGACGGTCCGCTGAGGGCCCCGATGCGCGGCGCCGAACGATTGCAGGCGCCAAACGTTTGTGCGATCACCTCAGTCATGCGCAGCAGCGAATGTTCCTCCAGTCCTTTGGTTGCGCTCACGATAATGGCTTCGTCATGCAAGTGGGGAACAATTTGCTCAAATAGCACGCGGCAGTGTTGTGAAGGCATGACGCTCACCACGATGCGCGCGTCTGCCAACGCTTCAGCCAGGTCGTTGTAGGGAGCGACGTTTTCAGGAATCAGTTGGCCCGGAAGAAACTTGTCGTTCAGGCGCCGTTGCTCAATGCTCGTGCAAATGTCTTTTTCGTAAGCCCAGAGCCGCACTTCGTGAGCTCTGCTGCGGCCAAGCACAATCGAGAGTGCTGTGCCCCAAGCGCCCGCTCCGATGATCGCGATCTGGCTCATGAGTGCTTCTTCCCCAGGCGATTTTCTGTGCCATCGATTAGACGCCTGATATTCGAGTGATGCCTTGCCACGATGAGCAGGGAAGCGGCCGCCATGAACATTACCGCACGAGCATCATGGCTGTCATGGGGATCTCCTCGAAAAACGAGAAGCGGAAAGAACGCGACAGCGACAATTGACGCGAGCGATACGTAACGAAAAAGAGCAAGAACAACGAGGAAAATGCATATTGCGATCAGCACGGCTCGTGGCGTGATGACGAGAAAAGATCCCAACCCAGTGGCAACGCCCTTGCCGCCACGAAACTTTAGCCACACCGGGAATGCATGTCCCAGAACCGCGAAAAATGCCGCCATGGCCATCGGCAGAGAAGATCGGCCGCCATCGGCCATCTCGCTCGATAAGCGATACGCCAACCAGACGGCGGCGGACCCTTTCAGCGCGTCGAGGAGCAGAGTGACAAGGCCCAGTGCTGGAGACTTTCTAGAAACGTTGGTCGCTCCAATATTTCCGCTGCCAGTACTGCGAACATCTTCTCCGCGGACGAAACGCACCAGTAAATACCCGAAAGGAATGGATCCCAGCAAGTAACTTATAGCGGCGATAACCAGCAATCTGTTCATGCAGTAGTCTCGATGCGCTCTTGAAGGACAAACCGGGCGAGCTTGGTATATTTCGAGCCACCGGGTGAAAGCCGACTCTGGTATAGAAAAAACTCGCGGGCGGTCATCGTACCGAACTCAGGCGAAGGCAATGCAGCAAGTTTCTCCTGCAAGAGGCGGAAGCTGGCTGGCCGATTAACGCCTTTGTGCTTGCGCACTCGACGATCGTTACCGGCGCGCGCGAGAGTGAGATGCGCATTGTAAGCGTGCTCTTCCTTTGGAATTCCGATTGTTGCCAAAGCCTCATCGACAGCGGCGGCCAGCGATCCAAGCTCTGGGCCAGCCTCTATCCCGATCCAAAAAACCTTCGGCGCCCGCGCAGTTGGGAAGAATCCGTATCCTCGAACCTTCAGATCGAACGTATGGGGCCGAATCGTTCCCAGCGCCCGCTTGACCGGTTCAGTCTCTTGCTCACTCTTCTCGCCGACGAATTTCAAAGTGATGTGCAAAGACTCGGGAAAGACCCAGCGCGCGTCTGTGGCAAAACCGCGGACGCCGTCGAGAAAGTTTGATACTCTCTGCCGAATTTCAGTCTCAATATCGATGGCTACAAACAGGCGCATAGATTGAAGGTGAATACAGAGCGAAGGTGAAATAAAAAGAGACTCCAGCAATAGGGCTCAGATCAAGTGTTTGCGCACCATATCGAGCGCCATGGTCGATGCCAGCGAACGAATGCGCTTACGGTCGCCGGCAAATTTTCGTTCGATCACCTCGGTTCCACCATCACTGGCCAGGGCGTGAAATACTAGTCCCACAGGCTTTTCCGGCGTTCCTCCCGTGGGGCCGGCGACGCCGGTGATGCCGATTCCCAGCGTTGCATCGCAGCGGTAGCGTATGCCCTCCGCAAGCGCAACCGCCACCTCGCGGCTGACCGCACCATGACGATCAATCATGTCGGCGGGCACTCCCGCAAGTTCAGTTTTCAGTGCGTTCGAATACACGACGGCGCCGCCGTTGAAGTAGCGGGAGCTGCCGCTGACGGAGGTGATCCGCTCGGAGAACAGGCCGCCCGTGCACGATTCCGCAGCGGCGAGCGTCGCCCCGCGCATTTGCAGCCAGTAGCCGACGATCTGCTCGAGGGACTTGCCGTTTGTAGAATAGACGGCGTCGTCCAACTCTTCCTCGACCGCATCGGCTACTTCGTCCACCCGCTGCTGCGCCGCTTCAAGGGTGGCTGCGCGCGATTTGAAATGCAGTTGAATCTCTCCCGCTCCCGCCAGGATTGTCGTTTGCACGTCCCGATAGCGCTTGTAAATCGGCGCGACCCGGGCATCCACGTGGGATTCGCCCAGCATGGCGACTTTCAAGACCCGGGTAGCGATGGATGCCGGCGGCAACTTAGTCCGCAGCCGCTCACGGCACTCCGCTTCGAACAGAGCCTTGAGTTCATGCGGAGGGCCGGGAAGCAATATGACGATGTGCTCGCGCCGGTCAAACTGGCCAGAGAGCCACTGGCCCGGAGCGGTACCGTTCGCGTTCGGCAATGCTGTGGCACCCTCGATAATATCGGCCTGCTTGGCATTGTTGGGCGACATCTTCCAGCCGTGGGCCGCAAAGCGATCTTCGATATGGGCCAGAACTGTTTCATCACGGCGCAGCGGCAATCCGAGCGCCTCGGCAACAGCTTCGCGAGTCAAATCGTCTTCGGTTGGTCCAAGACCTCCACTGAAGATGACAATCTCGGAGCGAAAAAGCGCATGTTGCGCCGCCGCGGTGAGGTTCCGCAGGTCGTCGCCCACGATGCTCTTGAAAATTACCTCGACGCCGAGATTGTTAAGTTGTTCGGTCAGGTAGAGCGAATTCGTATCGGCCCGGAAGGGCGTCAGCAGCTCAGAGCCGACCGCAATGATTTCCGCATTCACGGCTAGAGTGTAAATGAAATAAGGAAAGTGCGGGGCGGGCTTGAAGTGTCAATGAAGGCAATAGGAATCAAAGACAAAGAGCAGTTCATTCCGGCAGCAGCGGCAGCCCCGGGATGTTCCACGAAAGATGATGCACTGCATCAGTGGTCGCGAGAACCACGCTGCGGCCCGGAGCAAAGGCAAGACCGACAAGCCCATGGCCTGCTATCTCGAGACTTGCTTTTCCTTCCGGGGTAATTTTCACGACGCCACGCTTGCCGGCTAGTGAAGCGGCGACATAGAGATTGCCGCCCGCATCGAAAGCCAATCCTTGCGGGCGCCCCAGGCCGCGGTAAAACTTGTGAACTGTCCCCTGGGGATCTATGCGCCACACAGAATCAAAACTTGAAGTCGTTGGCCCGGTCACGAACAAATCTCCCTGCGGCCCAAAGGCGAGATGGTAAGCCGAGACACTGGCTTCCAGCGTGGCAAATACGAAGACCTGCTGGTCGCGGCCGATTTTGAAAATGGTGCCGCTTCGGTCTCCTACGTACAAATTCTCATTTCGATCGAAAGCGATACCAGTGGCAATTCCCATACCTCCAGCGTAAGAGGTCATCGTTCCATTCGGCGCCACGCGGTAGACCGCGCCGTCATGGCGCGACGAAACATACATCTGGCCTGCGCGATCGAAGGCGATTGCGGTGGCGTTCATCATCTCCGCCACATAAGGCTTCTTCGTATAGTTCGTATCGATCTTGAAAATTGCGACCGGAACCTTTTGGCCGCGCGAACCCGAAAAAGTCGCGTAGATGTTCCCTTGGGCGTCCAGGGCGGGGTTTGTCACTGGATACAAGTCCTCAGCGATGGAAACCGCCACTTGGACGGTCTGCGCGTTGCTGACATGGCCATCCGCCGCAACTACAACCGGCCCAGTCGTGGCTCCGTGAGGGATGCGGGCGACCATAAACGAGTCGGAGCCGACCACTACGCCCCCCTCCAGATCGCCAAATTGTACACGCGGGCGTTGGAACTGTTGCGCCCGCAATCCCGATCCGGCGATGCGCACTTCGCCTCCAGCCAGCGCCAGTACCGGCGACACCGACTCGATGTGCGGCCCTCCGTTCACATTTTTCTTGCCGCGTATGCGGTCAGAAAATCCCATGAGGAAAAACTCGAACCAGCAGCTACTATTTTAGAAGACCAACGCGCATCAGCAGATGCACACCAATCAGAGCGTACACACCCGCGGCAACGTCGTCGAGAACGATTCCCGTGCCCTCGGGAAGCGTCTCTAACTGTCGCACCGGTGGCGGTTTCAGAATATCGAAGGCGCGAAAAAGAATAAAGGCCGCCAAAAACAATTTCCAGGAAAGCGGCACGGCAATCAGCGCGATCAGTTGCCCCGCAACCTCGTCAATGACAACGAACTGCGGGTCTTTGATGCCAGAGCCGCGCGAAATGAGGGTAGCTGCGGGAATCCCAACAGCGATCGCAAGGCAAGCCAAGCCGGTTGCCGCTGGTGCACGCGCGGGTATCGATAAAGCGCTCGCTAGCGCAGCCCACAACAGCACGGTGACGGCCGACGCCCAGGTTCCCGGCCCGCGGCGTATCCTGCCGATGCCGAAAAAAGTTGCGGTCAGTTCAGCCCATCGCGGTGTGTGAGCGTTGGAGGTCAGTCCCGCGCCCGCACGAAGCGCGTCATCTGCCGGCGTTTCGGTGGCTGGCTTCACGAGTCTTCATCCCGATCTTCATCTCGCCGTCGCGAAAGAACGTCTTCCACTTCCTCATCGGCATCCGTAATCGGCGATGGAATCACGTAAGCGCCGCTCGCCCATTTTCCCAAATCGATGGTGCGGCAGCGAGGGCTGCAGAAGGGAAGCTCCGGATCACCGCTCTTGACAGCTTTCTTGCAGATCGGACAGCGAAGTTTGACAGAACTCTTGCGGGCCATGGGAGTCAACCAGCGTCGCTCCGGGTGGGAGCTTCAATCAGTATCGGCTACACAATCCGCGCGACCAAATCGTAGTCGTGGGCTTCGGTGATCTCGCAGCGATGGAACTCACCCGGTTGCGGAATTAGTTCCGCGGGAAAATCGTTGACAAAAAGTTTGCCGTCGATTTCAGGCGCATGCATCGCTGTCCGGCCTTCCATCAGCAGATCGGTCTCCTCCGACATGCCTTCGAGAAGCAGTTTGAACTCCCGCCCTACCAGGGCCTTCTTTTTCTTCCGGCTGATTTGCCGCTGGATTGTCATCAGGTGTTTGCGGCGGCGCTCGATCTCGGCCGGGGAAACCTTCTTCGCCAGATCGTGTGCGTCCGCCCCATCCTGATCGGAATAGCCGAAAGTGCCCATCCAGTCGAATTGAGCTTCTCGAACGAAATCGCACAGTTCTTCAAATTCCTTCTCGGTCTCGCCGGGGAAACCGACAATGAATGATGTGCGCAAGGTTAGATCGGGAATCGCGCGCCGCATCTTATCGATGGATCGATGAAAGACTTCGGCCCCGCCCCCGCGCTTCATTCTCTTCAGCAACGACGGCGACGCATGCTGAAGCGGCACGTCCATGTAGGAGCAAATCTTTTCATGAGCCGCAATCGTTTCGATCAGCCGTCCAGTGATCTTGTTCGGATAGGCATAGAGAAAACGCACCCACTGCAAATCTTCGATCCCGGCAAGTTTTTCGAGCAGGAGCGCCAAACCATCCTTCAGTCCCAAATCTTCGCCGTAACAGGTCGTGTCCTGACCAATGAGCGTGATTTCACGCACGCCGCCTCGCGCCAGCCGTTCAGCTTCGGCAACGACCGATTCGAAGCGCCGCGAGCGAAATTTCCCCCTCAACTGGGGAATAATGCAAAAGCTGCAAGGATGATCGCAGCCTTCGGCAATCTTCAGGTACGCGGTGTGCTTCGCTGTGGCTAAAACGCGCGGAGTCTCATCGTCATACAAATAGTTCGGCAAATCCGCGATGGCTCCCGCCCACTGCTCGCGTGAGAAACGCCCCTGCGCTTCGCGCGCGTCACCTTCCGCCCGCGTGTTCAGTACTACAAATGGCGAGCCGGTTTGCCGGACAGCGGACGATTGAGCAATGCCGGCGGCAGCAAGAATGTTTTGCAGTTCGCCGGTTCCAACCACGGCGTCGACCTCGGGAATTCTTTTCTTGATCTCATCGCGAAAGCGCTCTACCAGGCATCCGGCCACAACCACTTTTTTCGCCCGCCCTGCGATCTTGTGCTCAACCATTTCGAGAATGGTATTCACCGACTCCTGCTGGGCGCTCTCGATAAAAGAGCAGGTGTTTACCACGACTACGTCGGCGTCTTCGGCGCGCGGGGAAAGTTCGGCGCCAGCCTGAGTAAGAAGCCCCATCATGACTTCGCTGTCGACCAGGTTCTTGGGGCATCCCAAGCTGACGAAACCGACCTTTGTCCTGGCCGCGGCGGCAAAAGCAATTTGCGATTCCGGGTTGGATTGGTCGACGGATGCTGTAATAGTGGGGTTCTTAGAGGGCATGTAATGCCACTATTTTAACATTTCCCCTACTTTCCCTCGAGGCATGTACTTGTTCCCGCCAGAGTTAACGGGCATCAGGAAAGGTAGCAGCCTCGCGTTTGGAAGCAAAACGCTTCATGCTAGGCTAGCCTCACCGAAGAGATTGTGTTTCCACGTGCGGAGGGGAAATGCCGTTGAGGGGTGGCGTCTTTGCGTTCCTCGCAATCGTTCTTGCCGTTTTCTCGGCTACCGCCTCCGCGCAGGATGAAAAAAATCAGGTGACCGGAAGCCTCGGGAGAATCTTCATCAGCGACCAGGGAATTCAAGGTGCAACCTACTTCAATCCGTTTGTGCGCTCGGGCAAAGGACTGACATTCGAACTTAGCTACGCTCGCCGCTTCTTCGCAAATCCCATCTTCGGCGTCTCGGCGGAAGTGCCAGTGGTCTGCAATTTTGATGAAGATCTCAATTCGGGAGCCAACGTCGTTCCCACCGATTACCGGCAGATATTCGTAACTCCGGCCGCCCGATTGAATCTTTTTCCACTTACTAGGGTTTCGCCGTGGGTGAGCTTCGGCGGCGGCTTTGCCCACTTCAGCGAAAATGGAAGCCTCATTTATGGCGGCGCCAATCCCGCGGTTTCCACGACCTCCGGGGTGATTGAAGGCGGGCTCGGCATCGACGTGCGGCCTTTTCGCGGACGTGTCAGGCGCCTCGGAATTCGAGGAGAAGTCCGGGATTTCTGGTCCGGCACACCTGATTTGCCGCTGGCCGATACCGGCAAGACGCGCCAGCATAATTACCTGTTGGGCGGCGGCGCGACCTGGAACTTCTGAGAGCTTTAGCGCCTCGCAGCCGATTCTATTTCTTCCAGCAGTTCCGGCAACTTGCGCGCATCTTCCACTGAATTGCCGAAGCGCGCCGATTCATAAGCGTCGGTAAATCGCCGGAGAGGCGGCCGAAGCCGGGAATCTTCCAGCCCACGAATGAACTCCTGCGCGGTGTGCGAGGGAGATTTCTGAATACCTCGACGAGCCAGATGCTTAGTCATGCGCTCATACCACATGGTGGCAGCCTGCTCGAGCGAACTTTCGGGATGCGCCTGCAGGCGGTTCACTCGAATCGCGCGCGCGATGCGGCCGGCGTTGACCAAAGCCAGCAAGAAAACACAACCCGACAGGCACGCCGCTAACCACCATCCCGGTGCACGCATGGCGCCACGCTGACCTTTGCGCGCGAGATTAAGCAGGCGTGCATAGAGAAACCGCGCCCTCATTCGCGTGCGATCTAAATTGCTGCGCGTTTGGGTCAAAACGGAGTGGCCGATAACGTATTGGTGCGATGAGTCGTAGCTGACCACCCACTCGCGCCAGAAAGATGCAGCCGCGTCAAGGTAAAGCATGGCGTGTCCCCAGCCTTGCGGGGATCCTACCGCTCCGCCCGGAGTCGGATCGAACGTGACCCACCCATAGCCGGGAAAATAGGCCTCCACCCACGCGTGTGCATCTTTCGCGCGAATCACATATTGGCCCGTGACGTCGTTGAACTCGGAGCTGCGAAAGCCGTTCACCACCCGCGCCGGAATGCGCAAGGTCCGTAGCATTACGGCCATTGAAGATGCGAAGTACTCGCAATGTCCTTGTTTGCGGACGAACAAAAAGTTCGCCAACGGATCGTCAACCGGGGTGCGCAACAACTGCAACGTGTATCCGTAATGGGCCTTCAAATATTTCTCGATGGCTACTGCTTTGTCATAGTTATTGGAAGCCGAATTCGAAACCTGGCTTGCGAGCTGCGGAATCCGCGGATCGAGATCGGGAAGTTGCAGGTAATTCAAAGCGAAAGGCGGCAGCAAATCGTCGGCGTGGCGAAGGGCGTCTGCCGGCGGCATCGAAATATCCGAGTCGGCTTCATAGATGCTCACCCCACGCTGGTTGTCGATATCGGATACGGCTCCGCCTGAATCGATTTGTAAGCCCCGATACGCCCCAGTGATCCGCCGCGGCCACGGAGCAAGGAAAAATACGTTGGTGCCGATTGGCTCCATCACCACGCGATAGTGAATCAATCGGCGGAAGTCATGCGATGCACTCTGGCGGAGAGACGGCCCAGCCTCAGGCAATCCGAATCCAGGAACAAAGAAGGCGCCGTCTGCACCACGATGCAACAAGTACTGCTCCGGCGGGTTCGACCAGTTCTCCCCGTCGAAAGAGGCCAGCGAGACGCCGCGCCAGTGCAGAGCGTAGCGGCCTTGCTTATCGCCATCGATCTGAATGCGCATGACGACAGCGTTTGATTGCTGAATCTGCCCAATGCCCCCCAGTTGTACCCGGTCGCTGAAGCCGGTAGAGAAGTTGGTGCCAAATGCATAGGCGCCCATGTAGCCAGCCGACATGCGAGGCAAAACGAAAAACAACGCAGACGCTCCCATCAGGATCATCAGCGCCAATGCCGGTGTTAATCGTGCCAGAGAGAAAGCGAGATGCCGGTGCTCGTGAGCATCCGGCGAGTTGCGTGCCTGAACTTCAGCCGCCTGGCCAGAGCGCCGCATCTCCATCAGGATGAACGTGGCGACGGCCATCAGCATGAACCCGGCAAAGAATGCGAGGAAAACACTGTCGACCGTAAGTACCGCCGACGCCAGAACCATGAGGAAAGCGACAATCGCGAGCATCAGGTAATCGCGATCGCGGCGCAGCGAGAATGCGCGCACGACGACCGCAAAGAGCACGAGATGCACCGTCGCGGTGAGAAAGCTGCGGGAGAACAAGAAATAGTCGGCCGCGTAAAAAACGAAATAAGCGATGCTGAGCGGAGTCGTCCACTTCTCCGAAATCACCATTCGCCGGCCGGATGCCAGCAAATATCCCCGGAGGGCCAGCGCACTGCCCACCAATAGCACCGTTGCCATGTCGAGCGTGCCGGTACTGGCCACCGTTCCAAATCCCATTAGCACGAGCAAATAAATCGAAAGCTCAAAATACTTGTCGATCGCTCGGGAGACTGGGATCATATCGAATTGGTTTGCGCGTTCGGGCATAACACTTCATGCGGCGTGGTGAAACGGCGCGGATCGATCAATATTCGCCATCCGGACCTCGGCCCCAACCGCCACTCTCCTATTGTTCGACAACCCGGTCGAGAAGGGAAGGCCCTCCCGCTGTTCCTTGCATCGAAAGTCACTCCAGGGTCTATGAACAATCAAGATCGTGGCGGTCTCAACAGATACAACAGTTTCGTTTGATAAGATGGTTGAGGTCAGGCATCGGTCTCACGCGACGCACTCTCGCCAACCCCGCCAGGTCCGGAAGGAAGCAACGGTAACGGGCTCTTGCGTGTGCAGTGGGTCGCCGGTGTCTGGCTTATTTTTTCACCAAACCCGTTTCGGCAACTTGCTCGATCCCGCGCGCGACATTCTTTTACACATTCCTTACAACTCTTTGCTGCAAGAAACGCTCTTCACGTTCGTCCTCAAGAGTCAGGCTTTCAACTAAATTTCAGGGAAGGGCGTCGAGCAAAAATGATTCATAATTTTCCCAAGAAACAGATTTCTCCCTCCGTTACTATCCGCGTCTCCGGCAGTTTGTCTCAGGGGCACTTATCGTATCTCGATCAACTGGTGGCTTCTGCGATTGATTGCGGTCTGTGGCCTCTGCTCGACATGATTCATCTACAGGAACTGGACCGCGTTGCCCTCGCCTATCTGATCGGCGGCGAAGGGCGGCATTTCGGCATCGTCTCCTGCCCGAATTTCGTGCGTGAATGGATGCAGACCGAACGAGAGCGCAGCGCTGCATAAAGTTCTTCGAGCGGCGAAGTAAAGCTCGCTGCGCCGAGAGTTAGACATTCCCGCTTCAATCGTTCAAAATACTGCTTCTGCCAAATCAGGAGCCCTCATTGAACGATCAGAGCAACTCTCGCCGCAGTGGCGGGAGAGTGAAAATCAGCGCCCTCGGCACGTATGTGCCGCCACGCCTCTTAACGAACGCCGACCTGGAGAAAATGGTCGACACCAACAACGACTGGATTCTCGCCCGGGTTGGTATTCGCGAACGCCACATTGTCGACAAAGGCGTGGCGACCAGCGATTTGGCGGTTGAAGCCGCAAGAAAGGCCCTCGCGCGCCGCGGAATCGGCCCCAGTGACATCGATGCCATCATCGTGGGAACCGTCACGCCCGACATGTTTTTTCCCTCCACCGCCTGCCTCGTGCAGCATAAGCTCGGCGCGACGGGCGCTTGGGGTTTCGATCTCTCGGCCGCCTGCTCGGCGTTTATTTACGCCGTGCAGACCGGAGCGCAATTTGTCGCCACCGGGGCGCACAAAAGAGTACTGGTGATCGGAGCGGATGTGATGTCTTCGATCATCGATTACACCGACCGCGCTACCTGCGTGATCTTCGGCGACGGCGCCGGTGCCGTTATTCTCGAACCTGCGGAGGACGATTCGGTCGGACTCATTGATTTCATCCACGAAGTCGACGGATCGGGCGGGTGCTTTCTTTATATGCCAGGCGGAGGCAGCCTCAATCCCTCCTCTCACGAAACCGTCGATCAGAAAATGCATTACGTGCACCAGGATGGCCAGCAGGTTTTCAAATTTGCAGTGCGCAAGCAGACCGAAGCATGCCTGAAGTTGCTGGAGCGCAACGGACTCAAAGGTTCGGATATCGACGCCTTCATTCCTCATCAGGCCAACCTGCGCATCATCAATGCCACCGCGGATCGCCTCGGCCTTCGCCCGGAAAGCGTAATCGTTAACATCGACCGCTTCGGCAACACCACGGCGGGGACAATTCCCTTGGCAATGAATAGCGCGATCGAAGATGGCAAGCTAAAGAAAGGCAGTTTAGTGCTCATGGCCTCAGTTGGAGCGGGATTCACGGTAGGTGCAACGCTTCTCCGCTGGGCATTCTGAAAAATCTTGTTACATGGGGTGGGGCTCTCGCTTCTCTTTCCTGGCAACTGACGGGCCTCCAGCCACCGTGACCTCGGTAATGCTCCTCTCCTTGTATGTCTAGCGATCAGCAGCCGCACGCTGTTATGTTGTCGCAGCGTCCGCTCCACGTGGGGATGTGGCGGACGGGCAAAAACCATGCTTCGAACAACGTATTGTTGCCTTCTACTGGCGGCTTTGGCGCTCGGGCAATCGGCCGTTCAGAAATCGAAAGACGACTCTCAGCAAACCAAACTGCTCTTCATGGAGCGGCTGTGGAACGAAGCGCAGGTTAACCGCGATGCGCGCTCGCTGGACGCGATGCTCGGCGCAAACTTCGTCAATACTGAGTACGATGGTGAGGTCAGCGACCGCAACAAGTTTCTCGCCGATATCAAAGACCCGCAATTCAATCTGGCCAGCCTGAATATTCAGGATGCCAAGGTGAGCATGTACGGGGACTCTGCGGTTGTCGTTGGCACTTATCGCACGAAGGGCACGTACGCAGGCAAGCCCTACGAGCATGTCGGCCGTTTTACCGACACCTGGATTTTCACCGACGGCCGCTGGCAGTGTGTCGCCAGCCATACCAGCCTGGTTAAGAAGTAATTGTTTTCAGCCAATCCCACCGCAGCACGCTGAGCCTGTCGGTTTTGCTTCTGGTTCCCATCGAAACTTTTCGTAACAGGCTATTGGTTCCTGAATACAGATGCGCGATCTAACGCTCGACGGAGGTTAAGCGTCTCCGCCGACACTCCCATGCCTGCCACTTTCAAACCTCCGCGATGGAAAACGTTCCTGGCTTTCGCCATCATTTATTTTGTCTGGGGTTCGACCTTTCTGGCTATCCGCATCGGCGTGCACCAAATTCCCCCGTTTCTGTTTGCCGCGATGCGCTTCTTCACCGCCGGTGTCTTGCTCTACGGGTGGATGCGGGTAAGGGGTACTCCTTCACCCACCGGGAGGCAATGGGCGGGAGCTTCTCTTCTCGGTTTTGTCATTTTCGTCCTGGATTACGGCTCGCTCTTCTGGGCGGAACGGCGCGTGGCCTCCGGCATAGCGGCCGTCATGCTGGCGACCATTCCTGTCTTCATGGCGCTTTCAGAAATTATTTTCTTGCGTACGCAGAAGATAACTCTGCGATTAGCCCTTGCCATGCTCGTTGGCTTGGGCGGTGTTGCAGTGCTGGTGAATCCTGCGGTCGGGCTCGGCCAAGCCCCGGTGGATCGCCTCGGAGCGGCAACCCTTCTAGTCGCCTCCATCAGTTGGTCGATTGCTTCAATCCTGAGCCGTAAGCTGCCGCTGCCAGAATCCAAAGCAATGAGTTCCAGTGCCCAGATGCTCACCGGAGGTTTCATGCTCACGGTGGCCGCAACGGTGCTTGGCGATTTCCGAGGGTTTTCCGTCCGGGCAATTCCAGTTGGCATATGGGCGGCCCTCGCCTACCTGATCTTCGCCGGATCAATCGTCGGGTTCACGGCCTACGTATGGCTGATCCATCACGAGTCGCCGACCAGGGTTGGGACGTATGCATACGTGAATCCGGTGATCGCGGTGCTGTTGGGATACTTTGCCGGCGGGGAGGGGCTGGGCGCGCGGACGATTCTGGGAACCCTGCTAGTGCTGGTGAGCGTGGTGGTGATCACGACGACGCCGAAGCACAAGCCGGCGGCGATTCCAACGGTAAAACTGGAAGAAGGCGTGGAATAAATTATCCGAGCTGGCAGTGAACCCAGATATTGCAACGACTACGGCCGCGTCATCTTCTCCGGCTTTACCAGCTGATCGAACTCCTCACCCGTAAGATAACTGAGCTTCACGGCCGCCTCGCGCAGACTGCTGTGATCAACAAGTGCGGTGTGGGCGATCTGCGCGGCCTTGTCGTATCCCACCTTCGGAGCCAGCGCGGTCACCAGCATCAGTGAATTCTTCACATACCACTCGACTTTTGCGCGATCGATTTCGATGCCTTTGATCATGTACTCGACGTATCCGTGGCACGCGTCGGTAATCAGCGTTACGGAGTGCAGGAAGTTGTAAATCATTACCGGCTTGTAGACGTTGAGTTCGAAATTTCCCTGCGAGCCGGCGAAGCCCACAGCAGCCGTCCCGCCATGCACCTGCACGCAGACCATGGTCATCGCCTCGCACTGCGTGGGATTTACCTTCCCTGGCATGATCGATGAGCCGGGCTCGTTCTCCGGGATCGTAATTTCTCCCAGGCCGCAGCGCGGGCCGGAAGCCAGCCAGCGAATGTCGTTGGAAATCTTCATGAAAGAGGCGGCGAGGGTTTCCATCGCGCCCTGCGCGAAGACGATCTCATCGTGCGCGGAGAGCGCGGCAAACTTGTTGCCGTGTGAGCGGAAGGGAAGTCCGGTGAGTTCGGCAATCTTTTTCGCGGCGCGCTCGGCAAACTCCGGATGCGTATTCAATCCCGTACCCACGGCCGTTCCGCCGATGGCGAGATCGTACAAGCCGTCGAGCACCTGCTCAAGCCGTTTGATGTCGCGCTCGAGCAAGCTCGCCCATCCGCCGAACTCCTGGCCGAAAGTAAGCGGAACAGCGTCCTGCAGGTGCGTGCGCCCAATCTTCACGACGCTGTCGAACTCTTTCGCCTTCGCCGCAATCGCATCGCGAACGCTGCGAACCGCGGGAATGAGCGCATTCTTCACGCGGTACGCCGCTGCGATATGCATGGCCGCGGGAAACGTGTCGTTCGACGATTGCGACATGTTTACATCGTCGTTGGGATGAATTGGCTTCTTCGATCCCATCTCGCCGCCCGCAATCTCAATCGCGCGGTTCGAGATGACTTCGTTCACGTTCATGTTGGTCTGCGTGCCGCTGCCCGTTTGCCAGACGCGCAGAGGAAACTGATCATTCAGCGTGCCCGATATAACCTCGTCCGCTGCTTCAACGATGAGCTTGGCTTTTTCGGCGGGCAGCTTGCCCAAATCCTGGTTCACCAAAGCGCACGCTTTTTTCAGAATGCCGAAGGCCCGGATCAGTTCGGGGGGCATAGTGTCGCGCCCAATGTTGAAATGCAGCAGGGAGCGTTGCGTCTGCGCGCCCCAATAAACGTCGGCGGGAACTTCGATCTTCCCCATGCTGTCGGATTCGATGCGAGTGCGTGCGCTGGCTTCGAGTGAAGTGGCCATAGGTAGGTGTCCTGATGAGAAATTGCGCGATGATTAACACAAAATTATAGCGCGGAAGCGGATGTGGCCAGCGCTGCGAGTGTAATGGAGAAGGCATCGCCGGTCACCGCCCGCATGCTAGAATCATCGGTCTCTAACCATCTTCAACTTGCCCATGCGGTCTACGAAAGCTGATGCCTGAACTGTTCGCCGCCGAAGAAATCGAAACGCTTCCCAAGGTTCAGACCCTTGCCGAGCCAGAGATGCGATGCGACGTTCTGGTCATTGGGGCCGGCCCCACAGGCCTCGCATGCGCCATTGAAGCACAGAAGATTGGCCTGAAAGTAATCGTGGTCGATAAAGGCTGCCTGGTAAATTCGCTCTTCCACTACCCAGCCGGCATGCTGTTTTTTACTACTCCGGAACTGCTCGAAATTGGCGACGTGCCTTTTTCTACCGCGCACCAGAAGCCTACGCGGGAAGAAGCGCTCGAGTATTACCGTAAGGTCTCCGAACACTATCTGCTCGATGTTCGGCAGTATGAATGGGTGAAGACCGTGATGGGGGAAGATGGAAACTTCAGCATCACGGCTACCGACCGGGCGGGCCGGCCCCACGACTACCGCACGCGCAAAGTCATCGTCTCCACCGGGTACTACGATCTCGCCAACCAGCTCGGCATTCCCGGCGAAGATCTGCCCAAGGTTTCACACTATTACGGCGAACCGCACCCCTATTACGACAGCGACGTGCTGGTCATTGGCGGCAAGAATTCAGCGGCGATTGCTGCGCTCGATCTGTGGCGGCATGGAGCCCGTGTAACGCTCGTCTATCGCGGATCGCAGCTTCATCACCACGTCAAATACTGGATCAAGCCCGATCTTGAGAATCGAATTAAGAATGGAGACATTGAAGCCCACTTTAACAGCACGGTGCAAGAGATAGGGATCGATCACGCCGTCGTGAACACGCCGCGAGGCACCATTCGGCTGAAAAATGATTTTGTTCTGGCCCTGATCGGCTACCACCCCGACTACGATTTCCTGCGCAGCATGGGAATTGAACTATCGGAAGATCAGTGCCGCCCGGTTTGCGACCCGGTCTCGCTGGAGAGCAACATTCCTGGAATTTACGTGGCCGGAGTGATCGTCGCGGGATCGCGAACGAATGAAATCTTCATCGAAAACGGCCGTTTTCACGGCAGGCAGATCGCCGAGGATCTGAAGATCAAGCTCCGCCCATAGCAATTTGTGTGGGCCCCGATCGATTGCACCTACTTCAGTAAATACTCCTTTACAAACATCACCGTCGCGTAAAACTGGTAATCGCTGTTTTTCTTTTTGTGAAAGCCGTGGCCTTCGTCTTTGGCCAGCAGCCACCAGACGGGAGTTCCGTTCTGTCGCACCACTTGCACCATCTGCGCCGATTCGCTTGCCGGAACGCGGGGATCGTTCTGCCCTGCGATTACGAATAGCGGCTTCGTGATGTTCCTTGCCTTATTCGCCGGGGCAATCGACTCCAGGAATTCACGCATCTTCGGGTCGCGCTCATCGCCGTATTCGACTCGGCGCAGATCCTTTCGGTACCCGGAAGTATGTTCGAGAAATGTCACCAGATTCGACGGCCCGACCACGTCGACCGAACAACAGATGCGGTCGTTGTAATTGGTCGCCACGGCAAGCGTCATGAATCCGCCATAACTGCCCCCCGTGATCATGACTTTGCTTGCATCCAGATCGGGTTGTGTTTGAATCCAGTCGAGCAGTGTGTTGATGTCTTTGTAAGAGCCTTCGCGGAGAAATCCATTGTCGAGTTTTTGAAAACTCTTGCCGTATCCCGTCGATCCGCGCACGTTGGGATAAATCATCGCGATGCCCAGTTCGCTGAGGTAGTAGTTGTCATGATCCTGGAAAAAAGGCCGCACTTGGCCTTCAGGGCCGCCGTGAATATCGATGATTACGGGCCGCTTGCCTGTGAACCTGCTCGGCGGCTTGTATAGAAAGCCGGAGATCGAGCGATCGTCCCAGGATTTCCAATGAATCAAATGCGCCTCGGAGAACTCGGACGCGTTCAGGCCGCCGGTTTCGCTGAATGTCCAGCGTTCTAGCTTTCCCGTGGCGATGTCGAAAGTGAATGTGTCGCCGGGGTGGCTCGCCGTCTCAAAACTGAACGCAAACTCACGGTTGTCGCGCCACTTGATATTGCCCGCCACGCCAATTTGCAACTGCGGACCAACTATTGTTTTGTTCGCTTTTGTATCGAGCACGTGCAGCGCGCTGATTCCATCTTCATTCGATCCGTAGGCAATGTACCGCCCGTCTTTCGAGAGATCGAATTCTTCAATATCCCACTTGACGCCGGAAGTCAGGACGCGTGTTTTGCGCGACTCCAAGTCCATGTAGGCAAGCTGCTGAAATTCCGAGTCCTGATCGCTGGTGAAGTAAATTCCTTTTCCGTCTCTCGCAAAGCGCGGGTTGCTGTATGCCACGGTCTCGGAGCCGGACTTCGGCGTGAGCAACTCCTTCTTTCCCGAGTCAACGTCAACCAGCCAGATATAGCTCTCAGCCGCCGAAACGCCATTGAGGGCGAGCAACCGCTTGCCATCGGGCGACCAATCCTGCACCTCCCATCCTCCGCCTTCCATCTGCGCGACCATGCGGGCACTCGACGGGTCTGTCGAATTCACCACCCAAATGTCGAGATCGTTGCCGGTGCGTTTGGTCGAAGCATAAGCGATGCGGTCTCCCTGATGCGACCAGTGCGGGCTCACATTCCGCGACTTGCCGTCGGTGAGCAGTGTGATGTTGCCGGTCGCGAAGTCGTAGCGGTAAATCTGGAAGAATTCTCCTCCGCCCACATCTTTACTGAAGAGGAAAGATTCGCCGTTCACCGGCTGGTACTCGGCGCCGGCGACGCGATCGGGGAAAAAGGTGAGCTGGGTTCGGGCGCCGCCGGGAAACTTCACCTGGTGCACCTGATAGGTATCTCCGAACCGCGTTTCAATCAGCATCTCCCGCTTCGTGGGATGCCAGCTTTCGAAAGCAGCGGCGCGGTAATCGCTATATCTTCCTGCGACGTCCGCGATAGCGGCGGGGATCCGGGGAATGCCTTCCGCAACCAGATTCTCGTTGGGAACGACGAATTCGCCCTGCGCGAAGGCGAAAACCGCAACCAGAACAACCACAAATGGAAACAAAATATTGAATCGCTTCATCCAGATATTCTCCGTCGGTAGGAAAACACTTCAGTTTTGGCTCCGCCGAGTGGTCGCGTGAATCTTAGGCGGACTACGAAACCCGAGTCAACCGTGCTAGGCGCCAAGAGCCGAACGCCAAAGTTTTGCTACCCTAGCCATTCCCATGGAACCACAACCAGAGCGCGTCATGCCTACGATCTCGCTGGCTTCGTATCTTTATCTGGTCGCCGAGAACCGGAATTTCCGGCGACTGTGGCTGGCGCAGATCGTCAGCGAAATCGGTGACTGGTTTTACACGCTCTCCATCTATACGCTTTTGCTGCAATTGACCGGCCGCGCGAGTTCAGTAGCGCTGGCGCTGGTTCTGCAGGTACTGCCACAAACCTTCATTGGACCAACGGCCGGCGTTGTGAACGATCGTTTACGCCGCAAGCATGTGATGATCACGGCCGATCTGGTGAGGTTTGTCGTGGTACTCGCCATGCTGCTGGTGCAGTCGCGATCGACGGTATGGCTGATTTATCCGCTCCTGTTAGCCGAAACCGTTATGGCCGCATTCTTCGAGCCGGCGCGCAATGCGGTGATCCCGAACATTGCTGCGAAGGACGAAGTGCTGATCGCCAACACGCTCTCGTCGGCAACGTGGTCAGTGAACCTGCTGGTGGGCGCCTCTATCGGAGGCCTGGTCGCAGCATTCTTCGGCCGTAACGCCGTGTTCATTCTGAATGGATTGTCGTTTCTCGCGTCGGCGGTTCTTATCGGCGGAATGCGATTCGCCGAGCCCCACGCGGAATCGGCCGCACCGCTACGCGCCCGGGATCTCGTGGACTTTTCTCCGGTGCTGGAAGGAATCCGTTACGTTCGCAATCACCGCACGTTGCTGCCTACGGTTTTTGCGAAAGCCGGTGAACTGATGATCGGACCAAGCTGGGTGATCTTCACGGTGTTGGGAGCGCATGAGTTTGCCGTGCATTGGCGCGATATCGATCCCTCGCGCGGCGCGATGCTTGGGATGAGCATCCTGCTCGGCGGGCGCGGCCTGGGAGCATTGTTCGGGCCCATCATCTCAGCGCGCTGGGCGGGACGCAGCGATCGGCGGCTGCAACTGGGCATTCTGTTTGGTTATCTGACGATTGCGGTTGGCTACGGAATACTTGGCCTATCTACGACAATTTGGCTTGCCAGCTTATGTGCGCTGGTTGCACATGCCGGAGGATCGACAGTGTGGGTCTTCTCGACGACGCTGTTGCAGCTGCACACTGAAGATCGTTTCCGCGGGCGCGTTTTTGCCGCCGATCTTGGCTTCTCAATGCTGACGATCGCCGCTGGCGCTTATTTCTGCGGACGTCTTCTCGATGCCGGCATCGCCGCCCGCACGGTAGCAACCTGGACTGGACTCGTGATGGTGATTCCGGCCTTTTTGTGGGCGCTGGCAACGCTTCGAAAAAATGAGACCGTAGAAAATCCGGTGCAATCTATAGATTGATTGCTTGGAAAAAACAAGCGGTTGGAGGCGCAAATGATTGCACGTGTTTGGCGTGGCCGCGCGAAACCAAAAGATGCTGACGCTTATGAAGCCATGCTCAAGCCAGAGCTTCTGCCCGGCGTGAGCAAAGTGAAAGGCTATAAAGGCAGTTACCTGTTAAGACGGGAAAATGAGGAAGACGTTGAATTCGTCACCATCTTGCTGTGGGACTCTCTCGATTCCGTTCGCGCGTTTGCTGGAGCAGACTTTGAAACTTCCATCATCCCTGAGGAGCGGAGAAAGTATTTATCGCAGCACGATGCCAAGGCAAAGCATTATGAAATCGTAGCTGAGCAATGGCCTGAGCGACAGCAAACACAAGAGCCGAAATAAGCAAAAAGAGCCGAAGACCGGGAACCGGTCACCGCAAGTCTTCTTAGGAAGCCACCCGGTCGATCTTCGCAGCCATGATGAAATCGCTTTCGGTGAGTCCGTCGATCTTGTGGGTCCACAGCGTGATCTCGGCTTTGCCCCACGCCAGCAGAATATCCGGATGATGTCCCTGCTCTTCAGCTAAATCTCCCACGCGGTTCACGAAAGCCAGCGCCTGCTTAAAGTCAGGAAATTTAAATTCCCGCTGAAGATGATGCTCGTTCACGACATTCCATTGAGGAACGGCCTTCATCAAATCCTGCAGCTCTCTTCCTTTGATCGGGGGAACTCCACCGCGGCAAGGAACGCACTTTTTGTCGGCTAATTGTTCGCTCATACATCTTGTCAATAAACCTTTGTTGAATGCGCGTCAAGTTTGATCGCGGGTCGCTGCCGATTTGCTGAAACCCGCTGCGCGTCAAAGGCATCTCTAATACCCCGCCGTTCAGAACGGTGCGTCCTGACATTTTCTGTTCGCAGGGCAAGTTTCGCGGCCAGTCGTTTGGCCGGTCGCAGGAAGAGAATGGCTGCCGCACCCTCACAACCAAATTCCGACCAGGGTCGTCAGGCTGAATCCGGCACATCCGCTCCTGGAGCCGGCTCCGCTGCGAAACCCGCCTCAAATCCCTGGCTGATTGCCAGCGCGGTCATGCTGGCGACGTTCATGGAAGTTCTCGATACTTCCATTGCCGCAGTTGCGCTTCCCTACATTGCGGGCAGCCTTTCGGCCACGAACGACGAAGCCACCTGGGTGCTTACCAGCTATCTGGTGGCGAATGCGGTCGTGTTGCCGGCGAGCAGCTGGTTCTCGCTGCGCTTCGGACGCAAGCGCTTTCTCATCACCTGCATCATCATCTTTACCATCTCGTCATTTGCCTGCGGTGCAGCCACCAGCCTCGCCATCATTCTGCTTGCGAGAGCGGTCCAGGGAGCCGGTGGCGGGGCACTTCAGCCGCTTTCGCAAGCGATTCTGCTCGAAAGCTTTCCTCCGCAGAAACGTGGCATGGCGATGGCAGTATTCGCGCTTGGAGTGGTTGTCGCGCCCGTGCTTGGCCCAACCCTCGGCGGGTGGCTCACCGACACTTATTCCTGGCGCTGGGCGTTTTACATCAACATTCCGGTCGGCATCTTCGCAATATTCATGATCTCGCGATACGTCGAGGATCCTCCCTATATCAAAAACGCGCATCCCGGGAAGTTCGATGGCATTGGCCTCGGATTGCTCGCCGTGTGGCTGGGTGCTCTTCAAATTATTCTCGACAAAGGCCAAGAGGACGACTGGTTTGGCGCCACCTGGATTCGCTGGGCCGCAGTCACCCTCTTCCTTGCGTTGATCGCGTTTCTGATCCGCGAATTACGGGCGCGCCAGCCGCTTGTCGACCTGAAAGTCTTTCGACATCGCAACTTCACCATCGGATGCATTCTCATCGGCCTGTTCGGAGCCAGCATCTATGGCTTGGTCACGTTGCTTCCGCTTTTCTATCAGGAACTGATGGGCTACACGGCGCTCGCGGCTGGATGGGCGGTGAGCCCGCGCGGCGTCGGTGCGATTCTAGCCATGCCGATGATTGGCTATCTCACGGCAAAAATCGATAACCGTTACCTCATCGCCTTCGGCTTCGCATTGTTCGGCATCGCGAGCCTGTGGTTCGGCGAAGTCAACCTCAGCATCAGCCAATGGACATTTCTTTGGGCCATTATCATCAGCGGATTTGGATCAGGCTGCGTCTTCGTGCCGCTCTCGACCACCACGATGGCGTTCTTGAAAAACGAAGAAATCGGCAATGCCAGCGGCTTGTACAATCTGCTGCGCAACATCGGCGGGAGCGTGGGAATTTCCGTCGTGAACACAATCGTCGCGCGCCACGAACAACTGCACCGCAACGAACTGGCCGCCTCATTAAGGCCGGGCCGCGTCACCGTGATCGGCACCCTCGAAGGAACGCAGCAATTCCTCACCGCCCAGGGCGCTTCACCGACCACAGCCCTGCGGCGCGCCTATGGTTTGGTCAACCTGACGCTGAATAGCCAGGCGCGCCTGTGGTCTTACGTCGATGACTTCCGCTACATGGCGCTAGCCTGCTTTGGGTGCGTTCCGATCGTGTTTATGCTGAAGAAGGCGATTCGCAAGGGTCCGGCGGGGCCGGCCCACTAGCAAGGCTGGAAACGCCTAGAACGGAATATCCTCGTCGGTGATCGGCCCCGAAGCTCCTGCAGGCTCGTTCTCCGGCACGCGTTGATCGAAGTTATTGCCCCCGCCTGAAGCGGATGCGCCAGCCCCCCGCCCGCTGCTGAAGTCTCCGCCACCCTCGCCGCGGCCGCCGAGCAGGATCAAGTCGCTGCCCACAACTTCCGTCATGTATTTCTTCTGCCCGCTGGTCTTGTCGTCCCACGAGCGGGTTTGCAGCCGTCCTTCAATGTATACCTTACCGCCTTTTTTCAAATACTCGCCGGCGATCTCGGCCAGCCGCTGCCACAGCACCACGTTGTGCCACTCGGTGCGGTCCTGCCACTCGCCGCTCTTGTCTTTGAATCGTTCGTTAGTGGCGATGGTCAGCTTGGCCACAGGCGTGCCCTGCGGCGTGAATTTCACCTCTGGATCTTTGCCCAGATTGCCAATCAGTTGAACCCGGTTGAGACTTTTTCCAGCCATGTTGGTGCTCCTTCGAATGTGGGGCGGGTGCTGTGCCCGCGAGCCGCATTTGTCCTGTTCATAGGCGTTCAATATAACAGAAGGGAAGCGGCGGAAATCGCAGCCGACGTGCGAATCTCAGCCGGAGTATCATTTTGGGAGGGAATCAAGGTGCCGCTCAAATTTTGTGTTGCATGGCAGGCGATTTGTGCCACTATCTGATGCTTTGCATCCAGCGATATTCGCGGAATTTCGGGTATCCGTGACTAGTTCGTAGATTTTCGTCAGAACTGATGAGAAAAATGTGGCGAAGATGGTTAATCTCATGCTTGTTATTGCTGCCGCCGGGTGTGTGGGCGCAAACCCACGGCAAGGAAGTCTCGCTTCCAGAACGCCTGCAAACACTGGTCAAAGATCGATTTGAGGCGACAAGGTGTCCTGGTTTATCGGTCGCCGTAGCTTTGCACAACCAGATCGTCCTCTCCAATGCACTGGGGAAAGCCGATATTGAGCAGGATGTCCCCCTGACCACAGCTAGCGTTCAGCGCCTCGCTTCATTATCGAAGCCGATAACGGGCACCATCATTATGGATCTGGTTGAAGAGAACAAGCTCTCGCTCGACGCTTCTATTCGCCAATATCTTCCTGAGCTTCCGGCTTTCTATCAAAGCGTGACCTTGCGCGAGTTGCTTTCTCATCGGTCTGGCGTGAGAGGTTATGCCGATGAAGAAAGCGTCCTGTTCAACGCTGTCCACTACGCAGACTCGCGCGACGCCCTGAAAGGAATGATGACGTACCCCCTCGTTTTCGCACCGGGGACGAAGGTCGAATACTCGTCGCTCGCGTTCACGGTCGTGGGTGCAGCCGCAGAGGCGGTCACGGGGCACTCATTTCAACAGCTTTCCGCAGAGTTCTTTTCCAGGCATGCGATCCGCGGCTTTTTTCTCGATGATCCTTACGCGATTGTGCCTCATCGGGTGCATGGATATCTGGTTGACCGAACTCTGAACCTCCAATTTAACGATGGCCGCGGGGCCGGGCGCGACTATCTGAAGGGTACAGATGGGGAAATCACCAACGCCCATTACTACGACATTAGCAATCGCTATCCATCTGGCGGCTTTGATGCATCCGCAGAGGACTTGCTGCGCTTCGTAATTTCAGTCGGGTCCGGCAAGGTGCTGAAATCTGATACGGTCGATGAAATGTGGGCTGGACAGCGCACGTCCGACGGAGCGAGTACGGTTTTCGGGCTGGGCTGGGGAGTCTCGAACTGGAAGAAAAAGACGAAAATGGTGGGCATGAACGGACTGGAACTCTCAACCGCTGCATTCCTTCGCTACTTACCGGACTCGGGGACCGGGGTTGTTCTACTTTGCAATGCGGAGGGGCCCAAGGGATTTTCCCAGTTAGGGGATGAAATTTTGGGCGCGACAATTCCATAGAGACCGCCGCCATTGTCGATAAAACTGCGCTGGGGAGCGAAAAAGCAACTCCATAACACGCCCCGTTCAGTCTATAATTCCGGTCATGCCGACAGCACCCGGTGCCACAAAGGCCGTGGGGATGGTTCCCGACGAACTCAAGTGGGAACCGAAATCCAAGGGTCTGACCACGCCTCGCAAGAAGAAACCAAAAGAACTTGCCGTCATTACCGAATGCTGCACCGGATGCGCCGGCTCGCCCGCCTGCGTGGAATATTGCCCGGTGGAAGACTGCATGTTCTGGGTGCCCGACGAAGATAACCCGCCATTCGGGCGCATCGCAATCGACCCCATTCTCTGCATCGGCTGCAAGAAGTGCCTGAGCAAAGGCCCCGACGGCTGTTTCCTCGACGGCTGCCCCTGGGATGCCATAGCTATGGTCGACACCGTGGAAGTGGAAAAAGAAGTCGGCGCGATGGCGATCTGAAGGCGGTCTGTCAGCGATCACACTAACCTCTTGGCAATCGCAACCGCTATACATGTAATCCTGAGCGGGACATGAAATTCGTCCTGCGAATTTCATGTCGGAGTCGAAGAGTCCCTATCGCCTGCTTTTCTTCGCTCGCTGGCTCGGCTTCTTCGCGCTGGGCTCGCCTGAATGTTCGGCATTATTTCCTGGTTCAGGGAAATCCGTATCGGCGTCTTTTATGCGCGGGTCCTGATCGCGATGTCCCAGTTGTTCTTCGAACCCAATGTTGCCGTCGTGATTGTGCTCTTCTGGTTCGACCGCGCCTTTCGCCCGGTCCGGATCGTTCTCTGAAATCTTATTCATGATCAATATTAGAGTGCTTAAGTGCACTCAATCGTTGCAGTGGAATCTCCTCCGTAAAAAGAAATCTGCCTTAGCCTAGACTCCCGGCCGGCTTGAAACTCCCAGTTTCCGCAGCCTTTCCCGCGCCTGCAAGGCCTCATTCGATTTCGGATAACGCTGAATGACGCGCCGCAATTCGCTGACGCCGTCATCCTGCTTGCCAAGTTCGATGAGAGCGAAGCCCTTTTTCAGTTGCGCCGAGGCAGCTTTGTTTCCCGTAGGGAAGTTCTGCAGCACTTGATCGTAGCTCTGCGCCGCCTGGTCGTACTTTCCCTGGCGAAACTGAATTTCTCCCATGTAGTAGTAGCAGTTTCCCGCGAGATCGGTATTGGGATAGAACTTTAAATAGTCGGAAAACTCCTGTGTAGCCAGATCGTTGTTGTTGCCATTGTAATCGCGTAACGCGTTGTTATAGAGCACGTCTGGCGGCGGAGCCTGCGCCAGTGCCTGCGCTTTCGCCTGATCGGCGGCTTGGTTGGCCTGGATGCTCTGCTGCGACGACTGCATGTCTTCCAGTTGCTTGCTGACCTTCGTGAGCCGCGCCTTGAGTTCGTCCAGCGAATCGTTCAGCGCCTGAATCTGCCCCGAAAGCTGATCGACTTTTCCGCCCGAGTCCCCCTGCTGCTTTTCCAGAGAGTTCTGCAGCGCTGTAAGCGCAAGCGCAACCTTGTTCACGGCGTCGGTATCCTGCTCGACCAGGTTCTTCATCACGCCCATGCGCTCATCGAAGCTGCGCTGCATGGCGGTCATCTGCTCCTGCAGTTGCTGCACCTGGGTCTGCAGTTGGATCATGTCTTTGTTCACGCCGAAGGCCGGAGTCGCGGACAAGCCAATCGTCGCCAGTAATCCGAGAAAAGCGGAGAATCGTTTGATTGTCATAAGCCTTATTCGTAGGGAAGGAGTTCCCGAATCCATTTTAGACGGGACGGAAGCGCCGCGGGTTGCGCCAGCTATCAGAGAGTAAACAGGGACTTTGGAATGCAAAACTGAAATTCAGGGGCGGATTTCTCCGCCCCTGGCGAACGTTCGAAGCTACTTCTGGTAAACGAAATGCCCGCGGCGGTTCTGCTGCCAGCACGCTTCGTTCTCTTCCATGCAGAATGGTTTTTCCTTGCCGTAGCTGATGGTCTTGATGCGGCTGGCGTTGACTCCGGCTGCAACTAATGCACTTTTCACAGCTGAAGCGCGCTGATCGCCCAAAGCCAGGTTGTATTCAGTCGATCCACGCGAGTCGCAATGGCCCTCAATCGTGAAGCTGATATTCGGGTGCTGCGCCAGGAACTGTGCATCTCCCTGGATCGCGCCTTGCTGATCCGGCCGAACGTCCGACTTGTCATAGTCGAAGTAGATATCTTTGACATTCTGGCCGAACAAGTCTTCATCCGTCGGTCCTGGGGTGGCTGCCGGCGGCGGTGGTGGCGCCTGCGTCACGGTCAAACGTGTGGTTGCTTCCTGCGTTCCACCCGCGCCTTTGGCGACGAGGTGATATGTCGTCGAATCGCCCGGGTTCACCGATTGCGATCCGCTGGCCTGCACAGCTCCGATTCCATCGATCGAGACATCGGTGGCGTTCGAGGTCTGCCAGCTCAAGGTAGCCGACTGCCCTTGTTGAATGGTATCCGGGCTTACCGAAATGGAAGCCGTGGGAGACGGAGGCGGCGGTGGTGGCGGCGGCGGTGGTGGTGCGGCTTTCTTCTTACATCCGGCCAACATTAGAACCGCGCACAATGCGATTACGGTAGCGGACGTCTTCACAGCTTGTTGCAGGTTCATCTTCTTCACGTTATCCCTCATTAGCTCAATTCCTCCTGCGAACTCAAACATGCCTTGAGTTCAGACGAAGTGAAATATGTATTCCCAACTGTTATTTAAGATTCCTACTTCCAACTCCAGTTCGGTTGCGAGTTACGCCCAGTAAAAGTCAGCTGATGCATCTTGGTTCCATCGGCAAGCATCATCCAAATCTCTTCTTTTCCCGACCGGCTGGATTGAAACACAATATGCCTTCCATCCGGCGCCCACCAAGGAAAATCGTTACGCCCGCCATCGTGAGTGAGCTGCACCCATTGTTTGCTGGCGATATCCATCAGGTAAATATCGGAGGATCCAGGTTCGCCGGGGCCGTATTTGCGCGTCCACGCCAGGGTCAGAAATTGCCCGTTTGGCGCCCAGTTGGGCGAGACCGCGTACCCCTGATCGGTCATGCGTTGCTGGTTGGTGCCGTCGGCTTCCATGGTGTAAACCTGAGGCAGGCCGGTACTACCGCTTACAAAGGCAATCTGCGCCCCAGTCTTGCGATTCCAGGTGGGAGAAACATCCGGCCCTTTGCCGGTTGTCATCGCGCGAAGGCCTCCGCCCGAAGCATCGGCAACGTAAATCTCCGAGTGGCCGTTGCGCGAAGACGACAGCGCCAGCCGCGTTCCATCCGGAGACCAGGATGGCGAAAAGTTTCCGCCACCGAAACGAGGAAAGCTAACCAGCCGGTTGAGTTCGGTGGAGTACATCTCGATTTCCCAACCTGACCGCGTCAGCGAACTGAAGGCCAGCCGCGTGCCATCCGGCGATATGCGTGGCGAAAGAGCGATCGAAGCTTGGTGAGTGAGCTGGTGCTGATTTGAACCGTCGTAATCCATCGCCCATATTTCTTTGTGGCCAGAGCGGTCGCTGACAAAATAGATCTTGCTTTCGGCAATGCCCGGAATGCCTCCGCCCAGGCGGAAGATGATCTCATCGGCAAACTTGTGGGCGATCAACCGCGCGGCGTCGTCGGTTGGGATGTCCATATACTGCTTGCCCAACACCTGAGGCGAAGCCGTGTTCTTCACGTCATAAAGCCAGCCTTGTACCACGACTTTCCCGCCGGCAACGGCTAGATTGCCAAACGCCAGCATGGCGGCGTTCGGCGGGGGTGAGTTCCACGACGGATAAGTTACTTCAGCCGGCTGCCCCGGCGCCTGCAACGGATAAAAACTCTTTGAGACGAGTTCGACTACACCAGAGTTATCCAGATCATTCCAGAACGTGTCGTTGAAAGTCTTGAGCAGCGCGGCGTCCTGAGGATCGCTATTAGCAGCCTTGAAGTCGGGAACCGCAAGACGGACTTTATCGACACCCAGCCCCGAACCGGTCCGAACCCAATCTTGCGCGGAACAGAACAAAGTGACGGCCGAGGAGAAGAGCAGCAGAGAAATCAAAGCTCCGGCAAAGCGGACGCCGGCTGCACCGGGAAGAGAATATTTTCTATTTTTTCTGTCCATCCTTTTGAAGCCGTGACGCGATCCGCTGGGATAAAAGCATACTCCAAACGACAATATCGTAGTCCGATATGTTTCTCTTGGCAAGTTACGAATAACCATCCTCAAGGTTTGGAACCTGAACCATCATCAGGGCGGTGGCCGATTCTCGAAACATCGATCACAAGAATCCAAATTGCCGGCCCCTTCCAGTTGATGCCGTCGAGAGGCGCAGAGACATAATTATTTCTTGCTGTAATCGAACCAGTACTCGACCGAGATTTTGCTTCCACTATAGTCGGGAGGCAGAGGCCCAAATGTGTCGATCCTCTGCAAGGCCCGCGTTGCCGATACGTCGAGTGAGGGCACTCCGCTCGATTGCTCGACCTGTACGTTGTAGGGATGCCCATCGCGGGCGACATCGAACGTTATGAAAACCCGCTGCCCGGTATTCACGCTCGGATCGACTTCATACTTCAGCCAATTCTCCGAGACTTTGCGCTGGATGATCTGCACATACCATCCATACTTCGTGCCAAAATCCCCACCGCTTCCGCTGACGCCGAAACCGCCCTTCGCTCCACCGGCGGCAAAACTGCCGTAAGGGCCGCTGACCGGTCCACCTTCGCCAAATGCAACCTGATTTGTCGGTTGCTCGGGCGTCGGCTTCGTCTTTTCTTTCGTTACAGTTGGCGTTTTATTCGGTTTGATCTTCGTGTTCTTGCCCTGAATCTCAATCGCGTCCGGCTCTTTTTCCTCCGGCTTCGGGTCGGACTTAGTCAACCCCTTCGATTCGTTCGCTAGAACGTTCTGCGCCTGCGGTTGCGATGCCGGTAAAGGCACGTTGCTCACCAGCGAGACCCCAATTGCCGATCCGCCCCCGCCCGAACCCCAACCTTCGCCGCGCGATCCTGTGAATACCACTGCGTACAGCAAAATGAACAATGCCACCGCAACGTGGAATCCGGCAGACCAGCTCAATGCGCGCGGCCAGCTATCGTGCTCGAAAAAAATCTCAGCGTTTCGCGCCATTTTGCTCCAGAGGCTGGGTCACGATGCTGATGTTGGTAATGCCCGATTGCTTCACCGCATCCATCACGGTGGCGAAGGCGCCGAACGGGACGTTCTCATCCGCCCGCACAAAAATAAACTGATTGCGGGGATCGCGAATCTTTTGCCGCAACTTGTCGGCGATCTGATTGATGTTCACCGCGTCGTTGCCCAGGAAGACCCGCTGATCCTTATTGATGGTGATCACCGTTCTCTCTTCGGTGATCTCCTTGACTGTGCGCGTCTTCGGTACGTTCACTTCGATGCCGGACTGCAGGATTGGAGCGGTCACCATGAAGATGATGAGGAGCACGAGCACCACATCGACCAACGGGGTGATGTTGATGTCGGCAAGAGCAGTTTGCGTTCGGCCGTTGGAAGTCGTAAACGCCATCAGCGCCTCACTTCGGCCGGTGCAGCCTGCGGTTGAAGGCTCTCAAGGGCGTTGAGTACCTCAAGCGAAAAGTCGTCCCCGCGCGCTGCGAACACGCGGATCGAATTGCCGATCAGGTTATAGGCAATCACGGCGGGAATCGCGGCCGCCAGTCCAGCCGCCGTCGTAATCAGCGCCTCCGAAATTCCCGGAGCGACCGCGCGCAGGGTCGCGCCTCCCGCGGTTCCCAGCCCGTGAAAGGCGTCGATAATTCCCCACACCGTTCCAAACAAGCCGATGAAAGGAGTGACGGCTGCGGTAATCGCCAGCCAGGGAACATTGCGCTCTAGTCGCGTGATCTCTTCCGAAGCTCCGATCTGCATGCCGCGCTGTACCGCCGTCAGGCTTCGCAGCGACGACCCCGGCGACGAAAGCTGCCGCTTGTACTCCAGGTATCCGCCTTCAAACACTCCCACCAGGGGACTCGGGCGGAACTGGTCGGCGACCGTGGCAATATCCTGCAATCGCTGCGCCTTGCGAAAGGCGCGCAGAAACCTCCCGCTTTGCAGGCGTGCCCGCCGCAACAGGCTCCATTTTGTGAGGATGATCGCCCACGAGATCAGGCTGAATGCCAGCAGAGTCAGCAGCACAAATTTGGCTACCGGGCCGGTGCTGGCAACAAGATCGACGATTTCGCCGCCGACGAAGAGGGCAAAGAAGCACAAGGAATGCATCGTTTGAGAGGGTTCCTTTGTTGGCGATTATAGATGATGGCACGCCTATCCGGCTGGGGCGTTCATGAAACGAATCCAAAACATCAATGGACTAAATATTTGCGCAATGGTCGCCGAGGCCGGTCGCGCGCAGAAGCGACATTTTCACCGGTATACTCCATCCCCTGGGGCGGCATCCAAAGGTTGCGGGGATTTAAAACTTCTAACTTGCGAAGGGATGGGATCTATGGCGCAGCTCGGAATGCTGAGAGACTATCGTTTTACCGATGCCGCAGAAGATATTCGCGGCTCAGAACTCTATGGATCAAACGACGAAAAACTAGGGAAGATCGACGACGTCATCTTTGATCATGCCGGCGGAGACATTCGCTACATCGTAGTCGACACCGGCGGCTGGCTTTCAACCAAGAAGTTTGTAATACCGGCTGGCCGGATTCGCACCTCGGCCGACCACAAAGATGATTTTGTTGTCGATTTGAATAAGCAGCAGATAGAGAACTTCCCACCCTACAATGAGGCTGACCTTGAATCCGACGAGCTATGGGCCGACTACGAAGGCCGTTATCGCTCAAAGTGGGAGGCCAATCCAATCATGCATCGCGCCGGAACCGACCTCAACATTACTCCCACCACCCGGCAAATGGAGGGAAACCGTTCATCCGAGCGAGCCGCTGCTAGAGCAGATATTGTCGGTGCTGGAAGCAACCGGGCCGCTGCAAGCGGCGAATCAGAGGACGTTGAAGACGATGGCGCATTCGAGACCGGAGGCTACGCCGCCAGCACAGATACGGTCTACATCGACAGCAATGCGGTGGGAATCGGCCCTCGCTGGGATACATTCCAGGATCGCCTGCGCGAACGCCGGAAAGAAGTAATCGAGCCTCAAGCCGAAGCGGATCCCTATCGCAAGGCCAGTTAGCGGCGGAGTTCCTCACCTGTTGATTTCAGCCACGGCTGTTGCCGTGGCTTTTTTCGTGCGCGAAGCGGCGACTGCAATGAATAAAGTTACCCCCCGCCGTTTCGTGCTATGCTGCGCAAAAGTTCAAAAGATCGCGATCGACAGGGTGACCCGTGCTGCTTGAACTGCGGCTCGAAAACTACGCGGTAATCGACAATGCGGCAGTCGAGTTCGCCTCTGGCCTGAATCTGCTGACCGGCGAAACCGGCGCGGGCAAGTCGATTCTGATCGATGCTCTGGCCCTTCTGCTGGGGGATAAGGCATCCAGCGATGTAATTCGGGCCGGCACAGAAAAGGCCGTTGTTTCTGGAGTTTTCGAGTGCGAAGGCGTAACCGAAGAAGCCATCGGGAAAATACTGGAGCGCAACGGGCTCGATGAGCCCGATCCGGGCTCGCTCATCATTCGCCGCGAGATTGCCGCTGAAGGCCGAGGCCGCGTCTTCGTAAATAATCAGCCCGCCACAGTTTCAGTATTGCGGCAACTGTCGCCTCATCTGGCGGTCATCCATGCGCAGAACGAGTCGGTCGCGTCTTTTGACGCTCCGGCCCGGCTGCAACTTCTCGATGGATTCGCCGGTAGCTCACTGGGGCCGGCCGCGGCGGCATACGAAGCTTGGAAAAATATTCACGCCCGCATCGCCGATCTGGAGCACGACGAACAGGAGCGCCTGCGCCTGGTCGATCTCTGGCACTTTCAAAAGCTAGAGATCGAAGAAGCGAGACTTCAGCTCGGCGAAGACGAGAGGCTTGAAACCGAGAAACGCGTCTTAGCGAACGCAGAAAAGATTTACAACGCGGCCATGCATGCGTTCGACCTTCTCTATGAGGGGGATGCGTCTACATCCTCGACGCTGCGTGCCGCTCAGAAGCAGCTCGAAGAGCTTGCCCGATACGAACTGAAATTTCAGGAAGCGTTGGCGGCATTAGAAACCGCGCGCATCAGTGTGGAAGACGTTGGAGCCACGGTCCGGGATTATGCCGGCGGCATCCACGCCTCGCCGGAACATCTTGCCGAAGTGGAAGACCGCCTGGCGCTCATCGATCGCCTGAAACGAAAATACGGTCCGGCGCTGGACGATGTAATCGCCTTTGCAGCCGACGTCTCCCGCAAACTCTCCGAAGTCGAAAATAAAGATGAACTCCTGCGCCAGCTGCGCTCTGAATTAGCTAAGGCGGTCGAGCAATATCTGCAAGCCGCCCGGCTGCTGTCAAAAAAGCGGCGTGAAGCCGCACGCAGCCTGGAGAAAATGGTCGAGCGCGAAATTAATGATCTGGCCATGCGGTCAGCCTTCCGCATCGAGATAACCAGCGGCGAAGAAGAAGGGAATTGGAATGCCGGCGGAATCGATCAAGTGGTTTACATGATCGCCACGAATCCCGGGGAACCCATGCGCCCGCTGGAAGACATTGCATCGGGAGGCGAGTTATCTCGCGTGATGCTTGCTCTCAAAGTGAGCATGGAAGCCGGCACAGGTCGTGTAGAGCGCCCACTCTTGCCCGCGAAGCCGTCGATCCCAGGAAAAGCTGTCCAGCGCACCATGGTCTTCGACGAAATCGACATCGGCATCGGAGGCCGCGCCGCTGAAGCTGTCGGCAAGAAACTCAAAACCCTCGCCCGCTCGAACCAGGTCCTCTGTATTACGCACCTCCCGCAGATCGCAACCTTCGCCGACCATCACTACGTGATCGAGAAGAAAGAACGTGCCGGAAGAACTCGCACCGGCATTCGGGCCATTGTCGGCGAGGAACGCACCGAAGAAATCGCCCGCATGTTAAGCGGCGCCAAGCTTACCGACACCTCCCGCAGGCACGCCGAACAGATGATCAAGACGAATGGGTGAGCCGTTAACTACGAAAATGCATCCGTTCGCTGCTAATCCCCGCCATTTCAGCCTCTTACATTGACCCCAGCCATCCTTTCCAGTAACCTGTAAGTATCCGCCAAATTGGGTTAACGTGTTGGGTAATCTCATAATTTTGGCATTGATTCCGCATCCGTAGCACCATTAGAACGATCACATATCGGGAGGAATTTAATTAGTGCCAAATACCCGGGGAAAAACCTTACTCCTGTTGAAGCCGCGTGGCTTTTGCGCCGGCGTGGTGCGAGCCATCGACGTTGTCCGCATCGCGCTCGAAGCTTTTGGCCCGCCCATTTACGTGCGGAAAGAAATCGTTCACAACAGCTTTGTGGTCGATGAACTGCGCGGTAAAGGCGCCATCTTTGTTGACAGCGAAGATGAGGTTCCCAACGGCGAGCGTGTGATCTATAGTGCCCACGGCGTTTCCCCGGAGGTGCGCGAGCACAGCCGACGACGCGGCCTGCGCGTAATCGATGCGACCTGCCCGCTTGTCACCAAGGTTCACGTTGAGGCGGTCAAGTTCGCTAAGGAAGGCTATTCGCTCATCCTGATTGGACACCGCGATCACGACGAAGTGGTCGGAACTTTAGGCGAAGCTCCGCTGGTCACTCAGGTCGTGGGAAATCCCGAGCAGGTTAAGTCGCTCACAGTGCCCGATCCGAATCGTGTGGCCTATCTTACCCAGACCACGCTGAGCCTCGATGAGACCAAAGACATCATCGCCGCGCTGAAGGAAAAGTTTCCTAACATCAAAGGCCCTGCCGCTCAGGATATATGCTACGCCACGGAAAACCGCCAGGTCGCGGTCAAACAGGTCGCATCTGAAGCTGACTTGCTACTGGTGGTCGGATCGGAAAACAGTTCAAACTCGAATCGTCTGGTGGAAGTCGCGCGCAATCTGGGAACGAACTCGCACCTGATCGACAGTTACAAAGACATCGAGCCCGAATGGCTCGTGAACGCGAAGACAATCGCGCTGACTGCGGGAGCATCCGCTCCAGAGTGCCTGGTCGAAGAAACCATGAAGTTTTTGTCGACCAAAGGTTTCGACAACGTGCAGGAACTCGAAGTGATGCCGGAAAACGTACGCTTCGGCCTGCCGCCGGAGATTGTCGAAGCCATCGCCGCCGCTCCCGCAAGCGCCACCGCGGATTAACGGAGCCGCACTGGAATGGACACGAACTCCCCCGACTCGCATTTAGCTTCCGAGCCCCAACTTCGCTTCGGCAAAATAGACTCTCTGACCAGCCGTGTCGCCGCGGCTACCAGCGCGGCGCGTAAATTCCTGTTCTCCCAGCAGCACGATAACGGCTATTGGTGTGGCGAACTCGAAGCCGACACCACGCTCGAGTCCGATTACATCCTGCTTCACACCCTGTTGGGTACTGGGGACCAGCAGCGCTTCCAAAAGGCCGCCAACTGGATCATCCAGCACCAGAACGAAGATGGCGGATGGAGCATCTTCGAAGCTGGCCCGTCCAACATTAGCGCCTCCGTGAAGGCGTACTTCGGCCTTAAGTTAGCCGGATATAAAGCCGACCATCCCGTTCTGCAGCGAGCCCGCAAAAAAATTCTTGAACTCGGTGGCGTCACTGAAGTCAATACGTTTACCAAAATCTATCTCTGCTTCTTCGGCCAATACGACTACGACGCCGTCCCGGCAATCCCGCCAGAGATCGTTCTGTTCCCCAACTGGTTCTGGTTCAACATCTACGAAATTTCGTCCTGGTCGCGGGCCATCCTGGTGCCGCTCTCGATCTGCTACGCAAAGAAACCATTCAAAAAGATCCCGCGCGAAATGGGCGTCGAAGAACTTTTCGTCGGCGGCATGATGAAGTCGCAGATGTACCTGCGCTGGTCGAAAAAAATAATTTCCTGGCGCAATTTCTTCCTGTGTCTCGACCGGCTTACGCACTGGTTCGAAGCGGTTCACGTTCGGCCGCTGCGCTCCATTGCTCTAAAGAAAGCCGAGAAATGGATGCTTGAGCGCTTCGAAATGAGCGACGGTCTGGGCGCGATCTATCCCTCGATGATGAACGCCATCATCGCGCTGCGTTGCCAGGGGTATTCCCTCGACGATCCGCAAGTCATCCGGGCTCTCGATGAATTCGAAAAGCTGGGCATTGAAGAGCGGGTGAACGGAGAGGATACGTTCCGCATGCAGCCCTGCATGTCTCCGGTGTGGGATACGGCCTATGCGCTGTTTGCGCTGGGCGAGGCCGGAGTTCCCGCCAACGATCCCCGCATGGTGAAATGTGCTGACTGGATCCTGCAGAAGCAGGTACGCAATCCTGGCGATTGGCAGATCAAGAACAAAGCGGGCAAGCCCGGAGGGTGGTACTTCGAGTTCAACAATGAGTTCTATCCCGATGTCGATGACACCGCAATGGTTTGCCTCGCGTTAAGCCGCGTCGAACACCCCAATGGCCGGTATCAGCGTGAATCTGTGCAGCGGGCGATCGACTGGGTTTTATCGATGCAATGCAAAAACGGCGGTTTCGCATCCTTCGATAAAGACAACGACAAGATGGTTTTTCAGCACATCCCGTTCGCCGATCACAACGCCATGCTTGATCCGCCAACGGTCGATATCACCGGCCGCATCCTCGAAATGATGGCGACCTACGGCTTCGACAAAAATCATCCTGCGGTTAACCGTGCGATCCAGTTCATTCGCGATGAGCAGGAACCCGACGGAAGCTGGTTTGGCCGTTGGGGCGTGAACTACATCTACGGGACGGCACTCGTGCTTCGCGGCCTTGAAGCCATTGGCATGGATAACCACGAGCCCTGCATCCAGCAAGGCGCCGAGTGGTTGCGCATGATGCAGAACCCGGACGGCGGCTGGGGCGAAACCGTCGGCTCGTACGATGATCCCACACTTCGCGGCCAAGGCGACAGCACACCTTCACAGACTGCGTGGGCTATTCTCGGCCTGCTTGCCGCCGGAGACACGCGCAGCGATTCCGTCGCCCGGGCCGTCGCCTACTTATTGCGTACACAAAAAGACGATGGCTCCTGGGATGAGCAGTTCTTCACCGGCACCGGCTTCCCCCGCGTCTTCTATCTGAAGTATCACCTGTACCGTGAGTATTTTCCTTTGCTGGCGCTGACGACGTACGCGAAGGTGATGGAGAAAGAGGGCAATTAGCATTCAGCGACTGTTATTTCAGTATTGAATAAGGCAGGTCTACTGTTTACCTCTACCAGCTAAATTCCACGTCTGTACCTGAACGAGCTCTCATCGCTGAGAATCGCAAATGCTAGCTTTCCTTACCGGCGCCACCGGCTTCTTAGGTTCTCATGTAGCTCGCCTTCTGTCTGAGCAGGGTGCCAAACTCCGCCTGCTCGTCCGCCCCACGAGCAACCTGAAAAATCTCGAAGGCCTGAAGGCGGAAACGGTCACCGGTGATTTGCGCGATCCGACGTTGCTCGAAAAAGCCATTTCCGGCTGCGACACCGTCTTTCATGTCGCTGCGGATTATCGCCTGTGGGTCCGCGATCCCAACGAAATGTACCGCTCGAATGTCGACGGAACCCGCGCGATTCTCGATGCTGCCTACAAAAATAAAGTCCGCTGCGTTGTCTATACCTCCAGCGTCGCCACAGTCGGATTCACCGCAAACGGCCGACCCGCCGATGAAGATTCGCCGGTTTCTCTCGCCGACATGATCGGCCATTACAAGCGCTCGAAATTCATGGCCGAGCAGATCGCTCTTTCAGCCGGGCGCCACGGAATGCGCGTAGTTACAGTGAATCCCACCACGCCGGTAGGTGAACAAGATGTTAAGCCCACTCCAACCGGGCGTATCGTGGTCGATTTCCTCAAGGGCAAATTTCCCGCCTATGTGGATACGGGCTTAAATCTAGTCGACGTTCGCGAGTGCGCCCGCGGACATATTGCAGCCCTTGAAAAGGGCCAGAGCGGCGAACGCTATATTCTGGGTGGAGAGAACTTGACCTTAAAACAGATTCTCGACAAGCTCGGCGCGATCTCCGGCCTGCCTTCACCCACCGTGAAGCTGCCCTACTTTGTCGCATACTTGGCTGGCGCGGTCGATGAGACTTTCTCGGGCCGCGTGCTGGGTCGCGAACCGCGTGCCACTGTCGAAACCGTTCGCATGGGCAGGAAAAAAATGTGGGCTAGTTCCGACAAGGCGGAGCGCGAACTGAAGTGGAAGATCGTACCGGCCGACGATGCATTGCGCCGCGCCGTCGAGTGGTTCCGGGCTAAAGGCTATGCGTAAAGTTGCGATCATCGCTGCGCTTGAGCGCGAAATCGGAGCCCTTATCGCGCCCGCGAAGCGAATCGAAGGCGAATATCAGGGCCGCAAGTTCACATTCTTCGAGCGCGGCGAAACGGTCATGGTTTGTGGGGGAATCGGCGTGGAAGCCGCCCGTCGCGCTGCCGAAGCGGTCATCGCTCTGTATCGTCCGGAAATTCTTCAGTCGGTTGGTTTCGCGGGCGCGCTACAATCCGATTTGCGTGTCGGCGATCTCTTTATGCCCTCGGTCGTGCTCGACGCCCGCGACGGTAGCCGCACCAGCGTCGGAAGCGGGACCGGTATTCTCCTGACGTTTATGAGCGTCGCCGGAGCGGCACAAAAATCCACTCTGGCGCAAGCTTACGGAGCACAGGCCATCGACATGGAGGCGGCTGCGGTGGCGGCCGCGGCCCGCGCTCACGGTATTGCTTTTGGCGCAACTAAAGTCATCTCCGATGGTTTGAACTTTGAGATGCCCGATATGTCCCGCTTTATCGACATCCAGGGCCGCTTTAAGACCGCGGCCTTCGCAGCCTACGTTGCGGTCCGTCCCTGGCTCTGGGGCCGGGCGGGTGAGTTGGCCTGCAACAGCAGTCAGGCCGCAAAAGCGCTGGCGGCGCATCTGAGTCAGTCCAGTGACCTCGCCAGTGGCATGATTGAAGCAAAGACGATGTAGTATTCATCTAACCACCTTCATGAGCATTGCCGGACAAATCGAGATCGAGCGGCAAGGCCAGACGATCCCCACGACCATGTTGGCGGCGGTTTACCGCGGTGTGAGCGATGTCCGCCTGGAAACTGTTCCCGTCCCGAAGATCGGCCCGGGCGAGCTGCTGGTTCGGGTCCATACCTGCGGAGTCTGCGGTACCGATCTCAAGAAGATCGCCACCGGTTCCCACGCCGCGCCTCGTATCTTTGGTCATGAAACTTCAGGGGCAGTCGCCGCAGTCGGGGAGGGCGTCCGCAACTTCGGCGCCGGAGACCGCGTCGTTGTTTTCCATCACATTCCGTGCGGCCAGTGTTACTACTGCCGCCACAAGACTTTCGCGCAGTGCCTCACATACAAAAAGGTTGGATGCACGGCCGGCTTCGAGCCTTCCGGCGGCGGTTTCGCCGAATACGTCCGCGTGATGGACTGGATCGTCGAGCGGGGAACAGTGAAGATTCCCGAAGCAGTCTCTTTCGAGCAGGCTTGTTTCGTTGAGCCCGTGAACACCTGCATGAAGGGAATCGAGGCTTTGGGTCTCAATCCCGGCGAGACCGCCCTGGCCATCGGTCAAGGGCCAATCGGCATCATATTGAGTGTCTTGGCGCGCAAGGCAGGGGCCACGGTTATTACTTCCGATTTATACCCCGAGAGGCTTAAAATAGCTGAAAGCCTGGGATTCGAACATAGGGTGAATGCATCGCAGCAGGACGTGCTGCGTTCTGTGCGGGATTTGACCGAAGGGCGAGGGGCTGACGCGGTTATTTTAGCGGTCGGCAGCAACGCGCTGATTCGGCCCGCGATGGATTCCGCCCGTCCCGGTGGGCGTGTTTTATTATTTGCACAAACCCAGCGCGGCGAAGTCGTCGTTGATCCGGCGGCGATTTGCGTGGATGAGAAGGCTTTGATCGGTTCTTATAGCGCGTCTGTGGATTTGCAAAGGGAGTCGGTTCGTTTTGTGATGAGCCGCGAGATGGACCTGGAAACTCTGATCAGCCATAGATTTCCGCTGCACGAGGCCGCGCAAGCTCTGGAGCTTGCAGCCCACCCGCAGCCCGCGTCGATGAAGATCGTGATTCAGCCCGGCAGTTCCTGGAAATCCGGAGAGCTACTGGAAGGAAACCAGCAGTGAATGGAAAAATGACGGCTGCCGTCCTGTACGGCAAAGAAGATCTGAAAATCGAGAAAGTTCCGATCCCTCGCGTCGAAAAAGGCGAGGTCCTGGTGAAAGTGCAGGTGGCGCTGACCTGCGGCACCGATCTTAAGGTCTATCAGCGCGGCTATCACGCGCGCATGATCGTGCCCCCCGCTCTCTTCGGTCACGAACTCGCCGGAGTTGTTGAAGAAGTCGGCGAAGGCGTGGTCAGCTTCAAGAAGGGCCAGCGCGTTGTGGCCCTCAATTCCGCGCCCTGCCAGATGTGCTTTTATTGCTCCAAGCACCAGGAAAATCTCTGCGAGGATCTCCTCTTCAACAACGGCGCCTACGCCGAATACATTCGAGTGCCGCGCCGGATCGTTGAAGCCAACATGCTGGTGATTCCCACCAACGTAAGCTTCGAAGACGCCGCCATGACCGAACCCCTGGCCTGCGTGCTGCGTGGCTTGCATGAGACTGGGGTCGAAATCGGCGATACCGTCACCATTCTCGGCGGCGGCCCGATCGGCCTCATGTTCGTGCAGGTGGCGCGGGCCATCGGTTGCAATGTAATTTCCGTCGTCAAGCGCGACGAACAAGTCGTCGCCGCCAAGCATATGGGCGCGCATGAAATTGTCCAGATCACCAAACCCCCAAACGTTGTCGAAGCCCTCCGGGCGCTGACGCCGCAGAAGCGCGGTTGCGATGTCGTGATTGAGGCCGTCGGACGCCCCGAAGCCTGGGAGTGGGCGGTGCAGATGGTTCGCAAGGGTGGCACCGTAAATTTCTTCGGCGGATGCGCTACCGGCAGCAAAGTGCAGCTCGAAACCGACCGCCTGCACTATTCCGAAATTACTCTGAAGGCGACGTTCCATCACACGCCGGAAACCGTGCGCCGCGCCTTCGGCCTGATCGCCGCCAAGAAAATCCGCCCGACCGACTACATCACCGGTGAAGCGCCGCTGTCGAGCCTGCAAAAAGTATTGCGCCATATGTTGAACCGTGGCGGCGACATTAAGACGGCGATTATTCCCGGCCATTGAGACAGTCGTTTCGCGAAAGCTCCGTGGAAGAGCGGGGCTTTTAGCGCAGCAATGATCGGGAAGGGCACGACTTCACTCGTGCCGAATAAGAGGCTGAACGACAACCGGCTTTAGCCGCTGAGGTCACTTATCTCGTCGCAGAAGTCAGCCGGTCCCATAATTCGTGACCCAAACCGTCACTCAAAACGCGCTTCCGGTTCCATCCAGCCTATCTTCGCTAGGCTGGAGCCGTTTACCCGCGCAATACGCAATCCCGAAGTCGGCCCCATCGCTTGAGGAAGCCCAACAGTACTGCGCCCGCCTGGCCCGCACTCATTACGAGAATTTTTCGGTCGCAACCTGGTTTCTCCCCAAAAATCTCCGCCAGGATTTCTTCAACGTCTATTCATACTGCCGCATCTCCGACGACCTGGGAGACGAAGTAGGCGATCCCGCCGCTTCGTTAGCGTTGCTCGATCAATGGCAAGCCGAACTCGATGCCTGCTACTCCGGTAATCCGCGGCATCCGGTCTTAGTCGCGCTGACGGAAACGGTCCGCGCCTTCGAAATCCCGAAGCACGAATTTTCCGACTTGTTAGTCGCCTTCCGTCAAGATCAAACCGTCACGCGGTTTGAAACCTTTAACGACGTGCTCGCCTATTGCCGATACTCGGCAAACCCTGTGGGTCATCTCGTCCTCTACCTTTGCGGCTACAAAGACCCGGAACGACAACAGCTTTCCGACTACACCTGTACCGCTCTTCAACTCGCGAACTTCTGGCAGGACGTCACCGTCGACCACGCGAAAGGCCGAATCTATCTTCCGCTCGAAGATCTGCGGCGCTTCAACGTTAGTGAAGACGATATTCTTTGCAGTCGCAACACGCCTCTGTTTCGCGGCCTGATGAAGTTCGAAGTCGAACGTGCCCGCGAATGGTTCGACCGCGGCCTGCCGCTGGTCGGTAAAGTCAGAAAAGAGCTGGCCATCGATCTTGAGCTTTTCAGCCGCGGCGGCCAGGAAATCCTGAATGCAATTGAGCGCCAGGACTTCGCCGTTCTAGGCCGTCGGCCCGCAATCTCCAAGTCACGCAAGCTCGCGCTAGTCGCCCGTGCTGCACTGAGGAAACTTATATGAGCGCCGGTGCAGAGCCAATGCTGGCGCCATGGGCGCCGGCTCCGGCGCAGCTCACCATGGCGTATTCAGTCTGCCGTGGCATTACGCGCTCCAACGCCAGGAATTTCTATTACGCATTTCTGGTCCTGCCCAGGCACAAGCGCGAAGCCTTGTGCGCCGTCTATGCGTTCATGCGCCGCTGTGACGATATCGCCGACGACGCAACTCTCGCCGTCGATGAACGCCGCCTCAAACTGAACACCTGGCTCGACGCGCTACATCGCGCCCAACAGGGAGATCCCACCGACGATCCAATTCTCATCGCCCTCACCGACACTCAATACAGATATACGATTCCCGCGGGCCTGCTCGATGAGCTAGCAACCGGTACTGCCATGGACGTCGCCGGCGGGCAAAATGGAATCGAAGAAGATGAGCCGTTGTTCGCAACTCCGGCGATTCCGGGCCTCAGCATTCATTACCAGACCTTCGAGGCTCTGAAGCTGTATTGCTATCGCGTGGCGTCGGTAGTCGGCCTCGTCTGCATTCACATTTTTGGATATCGCGACCCCGCTGCCGAGCCTCTGGCCGAGCAGTGCGGCCTGGCCTTTCAGCTCACCAACATCATTCGCGACGTAAGAGAAGATGCCGCCATGGGCCGCGTGTATTTGCCGCAAGAGGATCTGGCGCGCTTCAACCTCTCGGCCGCTGAACTGCTTTCGATGCCCGATCCTGCCCGCTTCCGTCCTTTGCTCGCCTTCGAAGCCGACCGCGCCCGCGAGTTCTATCAGGCCGGCGACCAACTCGGCGCCTACATCTCTGAAGACAGCCAGCCGGCTCTGTGGGTTCTGGTCAATATTTATCGCGCGCTGCTGGAAAAAATCGCCGCGCGCCAGTATGACGTATTCACCGGCAAGGTATCGCTGAGTGTGACCGAAAAGCTGCGAATCCTCGGAAAAGGCTTTCTGCAGCGCCTCACCTGATGCCGCATTCTTTCACTCACTGCCATTCCAAACGGGGCCGAAGGCCCGGTGAGGCTTGCCCTGAGCGCAGTCGAAGGGCAACTGCATTTTTCGCGCAACGGCAACGCTGCCGCAAGTCAGCATGAACCAGAACGCTACTCAACCCACAGTTGCCATAGCCGGCGGTGGCCTCGCCGGCTTAGCCGCGGCCTGCGCGCTCTCCGACTCAGGTTTTCGCGTCACGCTCTTTGAGCGGCGTCCCTATCTTGGAGGCCGCGCCTCATCCTACGAACATCCCGGCACCAGCGAGGTCGTCGACAACTGCCAGCACGTTCTCTTCCGAGTTTGCACAAACCTGATCGAGTTCTACCGGCGCATCGGAGTCGAAGACAAAATTCGCTGGTTCGATGAAATGACGTTCATCGAACCCGGTGGCCGCGCGACGGTGATGCATTCCTCTCCGCTGCCTGCGCCCTTGCACACCGCGCCATCGTTTATGCGTTTTCCTTTTCTGACGGCCAAAGACAAGCTGGTGATTTCGCGCGCCTTAGCCGCGCTCACGCTGACGAAGCAGCCCGAAAGAGCCGAATCTTTTCTTGACTGGTGCCGCAGGCATCACCAAACCGGGAACGCAATCGAAAGATTCTGGAGGCCGATTCTAGTCAGCGCGCTCAGCGAAGATCTCGAACTGATTTCCGTCCCCTATGCAGCACAAGTTGTACGCGAGTCGATGAAGTCTCCCGAAGCCCGTCATATGGGCGTTCCCAGCATCCCTCTCACCGACCTCTACAACAAAGCCGGCGACTACATCCGAGCTCGCGGCGGCGACATTCGCCTCCGTGCCTCGCTCGAATCTTTTGCGCCGGCCCAGCAGCAAGTCCAGCTTCGCGCCGGCCGGGAAGAGAATGTATTCGATTATCTTGTGCTCGCGCTCCCCTTCGAAGGTCTCGAACAGGTGCTGCCCGAAGCGGCGGAAACCGTCCCGTTGCGAGAAAAGCTGAGCCACTTCGAATCGGCCCCTATTACAGGTATTCACCTCTGGTTCGACCGCCAGATTACCGGCCTCGATCACGCCGTCCTTCTCGACCGGACGATTCAATGGATGTTCCATAAATCGCGGCTCTTGGTAACGCGCTCTAAATCGTCGGCTGCACCGCCTGGGGAAGACAGAGAACCCAACGGAGCGAACGGCAGCTACATAGAACTTGTCGTCAGCGCTTCCAAAGATCTCATCGATAAATCGCGGTCCGAGATTGTCGATCTCGCGCTCAAAGAAGTCCGCGAATTTTTTCCCGAGGCGCGTACGGCAAAGCTGGTGAAGTCCACCGTGGTCAAGGAAGTTCGCGCGACTTATTCGCCGCGGCCTGGCATTGATGCCTACCGCCCGCCGCAATCCACAGCATGGCCGCGCGTTTTTCTGGCCGGCGACTGGACTGCCACAGGATGGCCGGCCACGATGGAGGGCGCGGTGCGCAGCGGATACCTGGCTGCGGAAGCTCTGACCCGCGCTTCCGGAATGAACAAGCGCTTTCTCGCTCCCGATCTCCCATCGAGCGGCCTGATGCGTTGGTTTCGAACCTAGGCATTGATCTCTGGAGACGAACGCCGAGTCAACTCTATTTCCGGCCTATCCCAGCTTCAATCCGCGAAACGAACTTCGGAGTATGGCTCTTCATCAGCTGCTCTAAACCCGGCCCGAACTCGTGCAGCAGGTTCATTCCCGCATCGTTGCCTACGGTCGATCCAAAGTTGCTGAACGGAGCCGAAACCGGACGGTTCCAATAAGGCCGGTATGCTGTGTGGATTACCGCTGAGGTCAGCACCCCGAGGAAGTAAGAGGTATTCAGCTTTGGCTGACCGGAAGGCGTGCGACTGATGAAAGTGTGGGTGGCGGCATTCATCGCGCGGCCGATCAGGCTGCCGCTCTCGGAGTTGCTGAGATACCTGCCCGTCTGTGCAGAAAGGAGCTGCCTGGCCAGGAAACCGCGCTCCTGCCTGGTACTGGAATCTAGCTTATAGAGTCCCTCGAAAGCAGTTTGGAGAAGATAAGAGCGAGGAGCCGTTGGATCGCTAAGCGGCCTCCGGTACGGAGCGGACTTGGCGGAGACCAGCGCAGATGGCGCGTCGGGCAGGGCTTTCGAAGTGGACTGTGCTTCGCTCCCCTGGCAAAAACCGGCGCAAGTGGCCAAGAGAAACAAAACCGGTACCCGGCTTGCACTGATGCACATTGCCCAACCTCGCCGGCCAGGGTTTAAAGAGCACTCCGGTTGCCATTCCGGCAGCGGGAACGCTCGCCATGCATAAGCTTAGTTGATAGAAACTAAAGGGATGTTGTTCGGACAATTCGCGGTCAATCGCCCGGCTGCGTGCGCCGTGCATAGATTCTCTACGGGATAAGCAAATATTTTCACTCGTAAGCCGGGTATAGGAGCTATGGATCGGATGGTGCGTCAGCCAGCCAACAACGCTACTCCCGCGGCTACCAGGCCGGCGGCGATCCAACGCCGGCGGTCCACGCGTTCATGCAAAAATATCTTGGCCGCGACGGCATTGCCTATGAAGGTGAGAGAAGCGGCTGCTGGCGCGACCAGGCTTACGTCTCCCCAGGAGAGCGCAAAGAGCAGACTGAAAAACGCGACCGACATCGCCGCCACGCCGACGACAAAGTGCGAGTTCCGCAGTGTCCGCCGGATTACGACTCCCAAGCCCGCTTGCCTGCGAAGCTCTCCGACATCGCCCACTTCTTTCATCGCCCGGGAAAGCAGCACATCGCCAATCACGGAAGCAACGACGATCGCGAGAATTGCGCCCCAAGTGTAAATCGTTCTCATGATTTCGCTCTCATCGTTCCGCTCTCCATCGCGCAGCTCGACCTGCGCTTCCCGCGCTCGACATGTTCATGTCGGGTCGCTCTTCCGGATGCGTCATCGTAGCGGGCTGAGCATGCTTGGTGATCTCCGGGCCTCCCGCTATAAATCCGACTCCTCCGGTAATCAGGGCAATCCCAAGCCAGCGCGACAAACTCACGTGCTCATGGAGCACAAACCTGGCGACCAGCGCCAGCAGCACATATCCCAACGAAGTTGCGGGCAGAACATAGGTTAGGTCGGCCCACGAAAGCGCCGTCATATAGGCCGCAAAAAATGCGAGAAGTAACACGATGCCGAATGCCACCCACGGGTTCAGCACCGCCAGAATCAGGCTGGGAAGATGATCGATCGAAACGCTGCCGGTTTGCTTCATCCCGTGCGAGAGCATCGAGTCTCCGGCTGCGGCGAAGACCCCGACCCCGGCCAGCACAAGGTACTTGCGAAAATTCACTGAAGTATCGGTCCTGTTTCAGTATAGCGAACTATTGGGGCGGGGATTCGATGGTTACCGGCCGACGTGGTGGCCGTGTGTGAGATATCAGGCATTCTAGGCGTGTGCCACAACTCTCCGTTTTGCCGGACAATCCGGGTCTACCAAAACAAAACGGGGGACGGTTGCCCGTCCCCCCGGCCCTTCGATGCTTTGAACTCTTACGCTTTTACGGGCTCGGCCGCAGCCGCAGCCTCGGTCGCGTGCCTTTTCACCAGCTTATTTCGCGCGGAGCGCAGTTTCAGGAAGGTCTTCGCCTCTGTGTAAAGCCGCTTGCGGTCGTTGCTGTCGAAGGCTGCTTTCTTCAGAATCCGAAAAATAGCTTTCGGTCTGAAGTAATATTCATCGTAGAAGCGGTGCACCGCCGAAAGAATTTCGTCAGCCGGCAGACCTGGGTATTGAATGTGCGCCAGTTGATGCCCGCCTTCATCGACCATTTTGTTGTCGCCAACCATGAATCCATTCTTTACCGCATAGTCGTAAAGCTCAGTTCCGGGATACGCATGGGCTACCGAAACCTGAATAGTTTCGACATCCAGTTCCTTGGCAAAGTTGATCGTATTGTTGATGGTCTCGTGCGTCTCGCCAGGCAATCCCAGAATGAAGTCGCCATGGACCACCAGTCCCAGCTTGTGGCAATCCTTGGTGAACTGCCGGGCCCGCTCGACGGTCGCACCTTTCTTGATGTTCTTCAGAATCTGCTGATCGCCCGACTCATAGCCCACGATCAAGAGCCGGCAGCCCGCTTCCTTCATTGCCTTCAGCGTTTCATAATCGGTGGTTACGCGAGAGGTGCAGGACCAGGTCAGCCTCAGCGGTTTCAGCTTTGCACACAACTCAATCGTCCGCGCCTTTTGAATGTTGAAGGTGTCATCGTCAAAGAAGAATTCTTTTACTTCCGGCCAATAAGCTTTTACCTTCGACATTTCCGCGGCCACATCGTCCGTCGAACGTTTGCGCCACGGGTGACCGCTCAATGTCTGCGGCCACAGGCAAAACGTACACTGCGCCGGACAGCCGCGCGTGGTATACAGCGATACATACGGATGCAGTAAAAACGGCACGTTGTACCGTTTCACGTCCAGATCGCGCTTGTAGACCTCCGTCACGTGCGGCAGTTCATCCAGATTCTGGATCTGCGGAGCATCGGGATTGTGTACGATTTTCCCGTCCTTCAAAAACGAAACGCCCGCAATTTCCTCGAGAGGCTTGCCTTTGGCGTAATCGACCACCGCAAAATCGAATTCCTTGCGCACAATAAAATCGATTGCCGGACACTCCCGCAATGACTTTTCAGGCAGAACGCTCACGTGGGGTCCTACGAAGGCAATCTTGATCGTTGGATTCGCCGCTTTAATCGCTTTTGCCAATCCGATGTCGCCGGGAAAACCAGGCGTGCTGGTGAAGAGCACGAGGAATTCGTATCCCTTGGCAATTTCGATGGTCTGCTCGGCGGAAATATGATGCGGAGGCGCATCCAGCAGGCGCGCACCCTCCAGCATTCCCGCCGGATAAGCCAGCCAGACTGGGTACCAGTAAGACTCGATCTCGCGCGTCGCAGGCCAGCGGGATCCGGCCCCGCCGTCAAAGTTGTCGAAAGAGGGAGGGTTCAAAAGCAGTGTTTTCAATGGCATATTGGCTTCTACTATTTTAGCATTCGTGAGCCGCGCGCATACGAAGTCGCAGTGTGCATACAGGTTCGTGGCACACTGGCGAGCCTTCGTCCGGTTCCTTGCTCACGGATGCGTGACCTAAGTCTACGCAAATAAGAGAGATATCCGCATGATTATTCGTCAGACTGGTGATTTAGGGCACCGAACAGCGAAAAAGACGCATCCGCGTGAGTCTCCGTTTCCTGCCTGAAACGAAGAAAAATGCGTCCACCAGTCTCGCTATTTTCCCGCCAGAACCCAGGCTTCCAATTCTCCGGTAACCCGCATGAGCGCCACCTGGCTGCGCTCCAGTGCGAACGTCACATCCTGCAGGGCAATGAAGCGTTCACTCACCTGGACCTGCGCATTATCCAGATCGTGCAGGTTCGCCGTGGAAGCTTCCATCCTGGTCTTCACCGCCTCCACATCCTGCTGCGCAATCTCGTATTCGAGTTCGGCTACCTCACGCGCATCCTGCATTTGAGTCACCGACCGCTGCAGGCGCAACGTTTCCTCCGACGCCGAATTTCGCACGGCCTCCGCCTGTTTTTTCGCCTTCAACGCGTCAGCTTCGGCTTCTTTGATCCGGGCGTGCTGCGCGAAATTCAAGAATGGAAACCGAACCGCCGCTCCCACCGTCACGTTATTAGGCTGGAACCCAGCCCTGTAGTACCGTTCGTAGTTGCTAAAACTCGGCAAGTTCGCATATTGTGCGGCAAAATCCATGTTCGGCCAAAGAGCTCTTTTTTCTCCCCGCAGCCTCAGAAACTGCGCGCGCGCCTGCTCCACCGCTGCCTGTACCGCCGGATTCGCATCGGAACTCTTTTCTTTCAGATCCTCATCCTGTTTCACCGCTGGCAAAGCCGGCACCGACTCAGGATCTACTTCGAACGAAGTCACCGGTACTCCCGTCAACTTTGCTAGATGCTCCCGCAAAACGTCGGCCGCCCCACTCGCTTCAGCCACACGCAGCCGCACCCGCGCCACCGAAAGCCGCGCCCGAGTCGCATCCATTTCGCTGTCGATACCTTCTTTCACCCGCTGTTCCACCGCCGTCTGCATCTTCTCTTCTTCGCCGAGCGTTTCCCGCAGTCCGCTCAACCGCCGCTCCCATTTCGCGAGTTCGGCGTAGCTCAGCACCGTATTCTGAATCACCGCATTCCGCTGGTCCTTGGTGTTGAAACTGCCAACTTTAACGTCGTCGCGGGCAGCCCGTATGAAATCGCTCAGTGCTGGGTTGAACAGGGCCGATTGCGCCGTTATGTTAACCAGCGACGGCGCAGCGCCCTCCAGACTCAGCGGAAAACCATCCGTGTAACCAACTCCCGCACCCACGTTAAGTTGAGGAATATAGCTGTTGCGCAGCTCGTGGTAGCTCGCGTTGGCCCGCTGCTGCTCCGCGGTCGAAACCCCGATTCCAGTGGCATGCTCCAGCGCCAGTTGCACCGCTTGCCGTAGGGTGACCGGCTCGGCCATCAATGCAGCGGGAGAGAAAGAGAATAAGAGAAGCAAAACAATAGTTCGATACAAGCCGGCCGCACGATAAATACCCTCAAAATACGATCTACATTTCATGGTTCTTCCCTCGCGGTTCCTCGAAAGATTCTACGGACATTTAAGACACGAGAGAAATGATAACCATGAGTCAGGCGAAGGTGAGCCGAGTCTCGGCGGAGAATTAGAATGCTTTCGAGAAGATCAGCGAGGCGCGGCAACGACGATTCCAGCGTATCCGACAACCAGGTCCCGGTCTCCAGAGACATCGCCCGAAGTCGCATACTTAACCAACTCGGCCGATCGCGCGCCGAGTTTTTTCGCCGCCGTCAACATGGCGATAGCCGGGCCGAAGCCGCACATGCTCACGTGCCGCTGCGTGACTATTTCGAAGAGCGCGGGCGCATCCAGGCGGAGGATGGCGGCAATCGCTGTCTGATCTTTTACGCGCGTGACTGCGTCCGACTCATAATGATTCATGTCGCTCGAGGCGACGATCAGCGCTGGCGTATTCTCCGTGGCGAGAACATCGGCGATGGCCTCCCCCAGTTGCTCGAGAACTTCGAACTTTCCGGTTCCGATGGCGATGGGAACGAACCTAAGCCGCGGTTGGCGTACCTGCAAGAACGGCAACTCAACTTCGGCGGCGTGTTCGTTGCGGTGCGCGGCCGAGTCCTCGTTAAGAAGCGGAAAGCGCTGGGTAAGAGCGGATGCGAACTGGCTGTCAATTGACACCTCACCGAGGGGCGTTTCCCACGCGCCTCCGCTGACAATCGCCAGCGGCTGGCCCATGCCCGTGTGGTTCGGACACAGCACAAGGCACAACTCCGGAATCTCGATTCCGGCAAACACAGCTCCCGCTACATGGCCGGAATAGGCATATCCGGCATGAGGAGCCATGCAGCCAAGAGCCCGAATCGGCTTTTGCGTTTCCGAGGGCAAAAGGTAGTTGCGAAGGTTCTCGCGCAAAACTTCGGCGTCGCCAGGGTAAAAACGTCCCGCAACTGCAGGATGACGAACGGTAGTCGTGGCCATGTGCTTCCTCCACGAGAGGAATCGGCGTGAGCGGCGGCGCTTTCGTTACGAGCTGTCGCGCGAGTCGCGCAGGGCGCGAAACAGTGCAGCGTTCTGTTCCAGGTTCAACGTTTCAGCGCGGGCGGCGGGCTTTATTTTCGCCTCGGCAAGCGCCGCTCGCAAATCGGTTTCTCGATATTTCGATTTTAGATTATTCCATAGCGTCTTGCGCTTCTGTCCAAACGAGAGCTTAAGGAAATCGATGAAGCCATCAATTGGCTGCCCATCCCCGTCCAGGCCAAGCTCATGTTGTCGCGGCTCCATCGTCAGCCGCAGAACGGTGGAATGAACTTTCGGCGGCGGCGTGAATGCTCCCGGCGGCAACGTGACAATTTTCTCGACCCGGGAATAAAGTTGCGCTGTAGCCGAGAGCAATCCATAGTCGCGGCTGCCCGGCTTGGCTGCTAGCCGGTCCCCGACTTCGCTTTGCACCATGATCACCAGCGTCGCAAAATATTTCGAGTACTCGAACAGGCGCAAAAGAATATCCGACGTGATGTAGTAAGGAAGATTGCCGATCACTTTTGCGGGCGTGGGTTTAAATTCGAGGCCGGGGCGTCCCAAGCCGGGTTTCGGTCCAAAGAGGGAATCGAAATCGACCGAAAGAATATCCGCCTCGATAATCTCGACGTTCGGAAACATCCCAAAACGCAGCCGAAGCTGCGCGGCGAGCACACGATCCAACTCAACCGCAATCAGTCTGCGGGCTTGCTTGGCCAGCAGGGAAGTGAGCATGCCGCGTCCAGGACCGATTTCGAGCACGGTATTTTGCGAAATATCGCCGAGGGCATCGGCAATCTGAAGGGCGTAGCTGTCGCTGGCGAGGAAATGCTGTCCTAACTTGGGCTTCAGTTGAGGACGGCGTGTAGAAACGACCTTCGGCACGTTGACCCTCTTTTCCCCGGGCATTAGACTGATGATTCGGCCCGCCTGCATTGTGCGGGAGTTCGGGTCCCGCAACCACATATTCCATCATATCGCGCCCGCGAAAAGCGGGTCTTGCCAGAGGAGAGAGAATTCATGCACATCGCATTCGTGGCTTCGGAAGGCGTTCCGTATTCCAAAACCGGCGGCTTGGCTGACGTTGTCGGCGCCTTGCCGCGCGCTTTGGCCGCGCTGGGTCACCAGGTAAGCGTCTATTTGCCGCGCTACAAACAAACCAGGCTGGCCGATCCCGCCACGGTGGTGCGCAGCATCACAGTCCCTTTCGACGACAAGTACAGGTTCGCTTCAGTAGTAACGACAGCAGGCCAATCCGGAATCAAGTTCTATTTCATCGATTATCCGGAGTTCTTCGAGCGCGATGCGCTCTATGGAACGCCCGCCGGAGACTATCCCGACAACGCCGAGCGTTTCGCTCTTTTCTCACGCGCCGTATTGGAAGCCACAAAGATTCTCGGCGTGCCCAACGTGTTTCATTGCCACGATTGGCAGTCGGCGCTGGTGCCGGTTCTGCTGCGAACCGTCTATGCCGAGGATCCCGCATTCCGCGATGTGGGCACGGTCTTCACCATCCACAACATGGGT
>Ga0210391_10000243_pt1 | contig 63162 bp, 52 predicted proteins | sample IncBWC12OmetaG_FD_160573 | JGI IMG/M metagenome (GOLD analysis project Ga0210391, IMG submission 160573) | Forest soil microbial communities from Barre Woods Harvard Forest LTER site, Petersham, Massachusetts, United States - Inc-BW-C-12-O ...
TCAGAACGAGGTGGTGTCAAGGGTCTTCCTGAATTTGCAAAAATGACCAGGGAAAGGAGTTGCTCAGAACTCTAACTATCTAAACGACGTTCCGCCTATCGTTGCGCTACCTTACGAAATCGATGGGGGCGGGACGCGGCATGCTGCACCACTAAAAAGTCGAACGGCGAAAGTAGAGGAGCGCTGGGGGATCAGCTCATGTAGAGGCCACCGTTGGGGTTGATGGTTTGGCCGGTGATGTAGGAGCTTTGGGCCAGCATGACGGCGATGCGGCCCACTTCGTCGGGGGCGCCCATTCTGCCTACCGGAATGCGGGCGGCGATGTCTCTGGGAAGCGCGGCCACCATGTCGGTTTCGATCAGGGCGGGAGCGATAGCGTTGCAGGTGATTCCTTCTTTGGCGAATTGCGCGGCGTAGGAGCGCGTGAGGCCAAGGATGCCGGCTTTGGTGGCGGCGTAGTGCGGGCCGATGACGCTGCCGTATTGAGCGGCTACCGAGGAGAGGTTGATGATGCGGCCCCATCGGGCGGCGCGCATGGCGGGGAGGACGCGCTGAGTGAGGAGAAAGACGGAGGTGAGATTGACGCGGAGGTACTCATTCCAGATTTCTTCGGTCACTTGATCAGGAGGAATCATTTTGCCGATCCCGGCATTGTTCACGAGAATGCCTACAGGGCCTAATTCGTTTTCAACCGTTTTGACGAGGCGCTCGACGTCCGCCGAGAGGGAGACGTCGGCCTGGATCGTGATGCACCTCGGTCCCGCGTCGCGGATTGTTTTCAAGACGTTCTCCGCGGCTTCGGCCTGGGCGCGATAGTTGACCGCGATGTCAGCGCCGGCTTCGGCCAGAGCTATGGCAATGGCTTTGCCGATGCCGCGGCTTGCGCCGGTGACCAGGGCGACGCGTCCGGCTAGGGTGGGCATCGAAGAAACTCCTTTGCTGCGGGGATTGGGGTTGGCGCAAAAGTGGCCGGGGGGGCCCCTCTCGGGTGATAAATGGGTCTGGCTCCGGTTGCCCGGAGCCAGATACAAACTGCGGAGTGGACAGGATATATGCCCCCGAAATGGGGCGCAGCAAGCGGTGCCCCTTGAAGTGGCGGCTGATTAGTCGCCGGCTACGGCTTCGGTGGCTTTTTCAGCGGCGGCGCCGTTGCCGTTGGAGTGGCCGTTGCCAGCAGCAGGCGCGATGGTTACCGGCTTGCCTGCGCCGGTGAAATTGGCCGGGGTGGCTTTGGCGATGTCGGAAACCGTGCCGATTTGAACGACGGTCGGCTGGGGCTTTTTGAGAACGAGCTCTTCGTAGATGGCGCGAACTTTGGCTTGCTCCTCGAAAGCTTTCTTTCGGCGGGCGCGATCTTCTTCGGCAGCCGTTTGCGGGATGTCGTGCTCGAGGTGGCGAACACGGGCGGCGTCATCGGCGTCGATCTTCAGGGAGTGTTCGAAGCTCTGGAGATTGACGCTCTTGCCTTTGGCGTAGATCTCGTGTTTGCCGTGGTTCTTGTACCACTCGGCGACGGTCGCGTTCTTGTGCATGTTTTCGATGATCTGGCGCCAGCCTACGCCGGTGTTATAGGCGCAGAAGGAGATTTCACCTTGCTGGGTGGCGTAGGGGATGATGCACATTTCCGTGCGGCGGAAGTCGTAGTTGAAAAGATCCTGGAACCACATTCCGGCGATGAAGAGGAAGTTCCAGGGATCCTGGCGGCGCTTCATAGCGTCGTCAATCTTGCGATCCGGCGAGGTGCGGCCGTACTTGGTCGTCGATCTCTTGGTGAGCGCCCAGGTCTTGTCAAACTTCTTGAAGAGGGCCGAGAGCGTCAGGCCCTTCGGTCCGCGGAACGGGTGATAGTTCTTCAAGAGGGCCATAGCCATCATGAAGTTCGAGAAAGTCTTGCCTCGGGCCGCGTCGGTGATGGCGGTGACGTCTTTCGTCAATTGCACCGCATCGAGAAAGCGCGGAACGGGCGCCCATTCCTTGGTCTCTTTGTTGATCATCATGGCGGTGCCGACGCCGCAATTGGGGTGGCAGCCGCAGCTGAGGGAACCCCAGGTGGATTCCGTGCCCTTCACCATGTCCGCGAATCCGGCGAACGTGCTGATGAAAGAGATGGGGAACCAGTCGCGCGTGGGTTCGACCTTGCCAACCTGCGCGCTGACGTCCTTTGCAAGATGCGAAAGCGTATAGCGCTGGCGGAGACGGCGCTCCGGAGTGATGTCTTCATCGCGGCCAGTGAAGGAAACCGGCTGGAAGCTGACGAAGGCGATTTTCTTGGGATTTTCCATCGCGAATTTTACGACAGAACCGACCTGGTCGTTGTTCACATTGTTAACAATGGTGACGACCAGAACGATTTCGATGCCGGCTTCGTGCATGTTCTCGATGGCGCGGAGCTTCACGTCAAAGAGGTTGCCGATCTGGCGGTGGCTGTTGGCATCGTTGCCGATGCCGTCGAATTGCAGGTAGGCGTAGCGCATACCGGCGTCAAAGGCTTTCTTTGAAAATTCCTTGCTCTTGGCGAATTCGATGCCGTTGGTGGCGGCTTGAACGCTGTTGTAACCGATCTTGCGGGCGTAGGCGACGGCGTCCAGGAAGAGCGGGCTCATGGTCGGCTCGCCGCCTGAGAACTGGACCGACATCTGGCGGCGCGGCTTGATTTTAAGGGCGTTGTCTAAGATTTCTTTAACTTCATCCCAGCCGAGTTCGTGGACGTAGCCGACTTGGTTGGCGTCCATGAAGCAGGGATCGCACATCATATTGCAACGGTTGGTGAGGTCGACGGTCAGAACGGAACCGCGGCCGTAGCGCACGGTCGAAGAGCCGTGCTTGTGGAGATCTTCGTCGTTGTGCGCGGGAATATCGCGGCCCGGGAACTGCTTTTCGATCCAATCGAGGAACTTGGCATCAATGGCCATCATGTCCTCGTAGTGGCCGTGGATGGGGCAATCCTTGATCATCCAGATCTGATTGTCGCGCTCGATGATCTGCGCCTTGATTTCGCCGACTTTCTCGTTCATCAGATCACGCCAGTCTTTCTTGCCGGCGATGATCGCTTCCCGCGCCTCTTTAACGCATGCAGGGCACAGAGAATCGGTTTGCCGCGGGAAGCCAAGCGTGGGCTTGGTCTTTTCCCAGGACTTGAGCAGCGGCTTATCGGACCACTGCGGCGTGACGGAAGGATTCGGATTGCGCTTGTTGAAATGCTGGATGCTGTTAAAAGTGATGGCTGCGGTCTTGCACAGCGCCCAGTCAATCGTTCTCAGAATCTGTGTCCCCACACGATTCGGCATAAAGCTCTACCCTCGCTTTCAAAAAATGCGGCCCAACAGCTCACTTTATTGGATGAAAACCGAGCCCTCTACAGCCCCCCGGCCCGGAATACCGTACCATTCTAGCTGGGTACTTCCAATAAGTCTTTGTGCGCCTATAGTTTGACGGTAAAGGGGGGAGGAAGCCAGAAGGAAGCGGTGAACCGTCGAAATTGGGGGTTGAACGGTAATGGAGGGCAGCGAACGGCAAGGGAGGAGGGGGCCGGAGGGGGGTTACTTCTAGAGCGAATGGGCTAGAACTTTGCGCTTTTCGGGAAGGGACTAGTTTCGTTTGGGGAAAATCTAAGCATCGGGCTACTCGTTCAAAGTGGGGCGTATGACGGCGGTCACAAAATGGGCGAAGTGAGAAGCGCCTTCATCAAGCTGGAGCCAGCGCACCACGCAATGATCGGCGAGATACTTTGTCACCCGCGATTCGGGGATGCCGAGATGCTCGGCAAGCTGCGGCTTGAGGGAATCGGCGCCGCGGCGACTTGCGCCGCCGCGCAGGAGATTTCCGACGGCGATGCGCAGAGTCTGACAGGCCTCGACGTAGTAGTAGCTGGTGAGATCGGAATCGGTAAGCACGAAAACGCCGGGACCGACGGGCGCGTGATCTGCTTCGCTGAGTTTTACCGGGGGGCAGGTCAGTAAACGCCGGAGTTGCATCTCGAGGAGAGACAGCCTCGAGGAGAGACCGGGATCGCCCGAACGCCCGCGGACGCTCGGGCCGCCGGGATCGCCGATGGGTTCCGCGGGGAGCGAAGCAATAGCGCGGTTATCCGCGGACCTGGAGGGCCTGGGCTTCGATGGTTCATCGAACACTCGCTGGGGCAAACCTTTGGCGGGAGCCGGTGGAGCTGCTTCGGCGGTCCGGGACGCGGGCAGAGCGGCGGAGCCCTTGGGGGCTTCGCCTTTGCGGCGATTGCGGCCTCCGCGGCGGCCACGACGGCGGCGCTTTTTGTCCGGCGAATCGGCGGACTCCGCGACGGCATTCAGGGAGGCCTCCTCGGTCGCCATTTCGGATTCGGCAGCCGCACTCGAAGACTCAGACGCAGCCAAATTTTCTTCAGCAGCAGAAGCGGGCTCGGCATCGGGACCAGGCGGCGTCAGCATAAAATCGCCGGAGGAGTGCGCGGGATCGACGGCGGAAACTTCCGCGCCGAGGCGGACTGCGGCTTCCTGCGCCTTCGTTTTCCAATCGGCTCTGCGGAAACGCTCGGCTGCTGCGAGATACCATTTGGCGGCTTCAGGATTTTGGCCGGCGGTTTCGAAATAGCGCGCCAGTTCAAACGCCACCATGGCATCGCGCGTTTTTTCGTACAAACTGGAGAGTTGCCCGACGGGGTCCTTGCCGGTGCGGGCCCGACGAATCCGGGCGGTGATCTGTTTCCAGTCAGCCATGTGTCGGGATGCATTGTAGCAGCGGAAGCGCGCTACAGCCAGAGGAGGCAGGCAAACCGAGGCAAAAGATTATTTTGCCCCGGGGGATGATTCTTTATTGACGGCGGGAAAGGCTGTGAGTATTCTCGGAGTAGCCCTCATGGAGGCTTCAATGGCGCGCTCGCGCGAAATTGTTGCTGCAATCTTAGCATCTGGTTTATTAATGACTCCTGTCTGGGGCGCTTCTACCGGCGCGCTGGGGACAGTTGTATCTTCGGACCACGCGAGTATCAGCGGAGCGGGCGCAGCCGTTGGCACAACCATTTTTGACGGCGATACGTTGAGCACAGCCGACACCGGGAACGTGCAGTTGCGAACGGGGAATGCGCGGTTTCAGCTTTCAGCGTCTTCGGAAGCCAAAGTCGGTGATGTTGGCGGGATGCCCACGGTAACTCTGCTGCGGGGATCGGGTACATTCTCGACAGCCAGCGTAAAAGCGTTTGCCTTGAATGCGTTGACGGCGGTGATCAAGCCCGTGTCGGACGAACCCACGGTCGGAATCGTGACCGTGCTCGGTGAAAAGGAATTGCTGGTGAATTGCACGCGTGGCGCGCTGACGATTACGGTTGGCGATGACTCGCGGGTGATCCCGGAAGGCAGCGCCTATCGCATTGTTCTCGAACCGTCGGCCGAGGAAGCGCAGGACCAGCCTCCGCCGCAGGGAGCAGGGTCGAAGGGAACAGGCCGGCCGCCGCTCATGGCAGCGAGGAGCAGGTTTGTGTGGTACGCAACGGCAGCGGTGGCCCTGTTGACCGTCTTCGCGATTCACAAAGCGCTGGAAAGTCCGGACCGGCCGTAATTCGTTTTTCCCCGCAGTTCAAATTGTCGCGATAACTTCCATTTCGACGAGAGCGTCCTTCGGCAGCCGTGCGACCTCGACCGTCGAGCGGGCCGGAGGAGTCGTGCCAAAGTAGCGGGCGTAAACTTCGTTCATCGCGGCAAAGTCGCCCATGTTCTTCAGAAAGACCGTCGTCTTGATGACGTGTCCCAGCTTGCTTCCCGCCGCTTCGACAATGCCCTTCACGTTTTCCAGTGTGCGCTCGGTCTGCTGCTGGATGTCTCCGCCAACAAATTCGTTGGTCTTCGGATCGATGGAAACTTGTCCGGAAACGAAGAGAAGCCCGTTCACCTTGATGGCCTGCGAATAAGGGCCGATCGGTTTTGGCCCGCGATCCGTTAGAACAATTTCTCTCATGGCTTAGTCTCCTTGAAATTGCTGGCGATGGAAGCAGAAGCATTTTCGTAACGTGCGCGAAACTCATCAGGTACGCCGGGGCGTTTCATCCACAGCCGGACGAACTCCGCGACATTCTGATGGCTCTCCTCTTCAAACGCGGCTATAAAATCATCGAGGTTGAAGCCGCGCCCCTGGCGAGCCGAGAGCATGTGGTTGATCGCGTGGCGGAAAACATCCCGGCCATAGCGCTCCTCGAGCGCGTAGAAGAAGAGAAAACTCTTTGCGCGCACAACGTTTTCCTCTTCCGTCTTACGCGCACCGGCGCTCTTCGGAATCATACCCAGGGCCCGGCGGATTGTCTCGGTGCGGGAAGAAGGGCCCTCGATGGCTTCTTGTCCGAGCGCTGAGGCGAAAGCGGGTAGCGCAGAAAGAGGAGGCTGCTGGTCGTAATAGCCCGGGTTCTGACCGTACCCGAGCCAGCTTGCCGCAAGGGCAGGCGCGGCGGCAGCCAGTTTCAGAGCTCCGCCGCCAAAATCAATGAGCACGGTGTCCAGGGAGGCCAGTTCTGAGGAAGCGGCGCGAGGCTCGCGACTCAAGAGATCGGCATAGGAAGATTCCCGGGCGGTAAAGCAGCCGTCTCGGGCGGGACATTCGACAATCCAGAAGGGACGCGACTTCTGGTGGCGGGCACCGAAGGTGGCGTCGTAGGCCTGGATGGCACGGACGAGAGCTTCGGCGGACTCGCGCAATGGAGCGGATTCCCGGGCGCGTGCCCAGAGAAAGACTTTGTCGCCTGTGCCGGTGTCCGGCGATGTCTCCTGGTAAAGGCCAGCAACGACGAACGGATAGCGGTCCTCGGGATGTTGTACGGACTGAACCGTGACTTCGCGTGCCGTGCGCGACATTTTTTGGGAGCGGCCGCTCGTGTGAACCAGAAAACCTTCTGGCACGCGCACGATCAACTTCCACTCTTTTGGAGGAACTCCCCCGCTGGCAAAGAGGCCCTCGGAGGGGAGCAGCTCTGGCGCCCAGCCTTCCGCGGGCAGAAAAAATGCATCGGGCGCAAAACGGAAACCCTCTGATCCAGCGGGCGGACTCTGAAATTCGGAGGAGAGATGGAGAGTGTGACGCTCCTGAACCTTCCAGGGCTGGGGAAGAGCGAGCGAAGTGGCGCGCTGGTTCGCAAAGGACTTTTGCTCGGCAAGTGACGCGCCGTCCCAACTGGCTTCTGAGGCCGCAACCTGAAAGCTTCGCCGCCCGGGCAGGCGCAGCTCTAGACTGGATACGGGCCGAGTTCCCGTATTCCGGAGCTGGTAGTCCGAGTCGACGCGAATCCTCGGATCGGGCCCGGGCATGAACTGCACGCGAATTTCCTGATTCTCAATGGAGTAGCCCGGTCCGAGGGCGACGGCGCAGGAAGAAACCCAAAGTCCTACAGGGGCGAGAAGCAGACAAAGAAGCAGGCGGAGATGCGGGCGCGGCGGCAAAGCGGTTCGATTGTAGCGGGGGAAACGGGAAGAAGCAAAAGGGAGGAGCCCGGTCGGGCCGCCCGGAAACAACAGGCCTCAGCCGGGTTTGCGGCCGCGAACCCGGACAAAAGACGTGTCTTTGTGATTGCGGGCGCTCTCGCGAGCTTTAATTTCCTTTTCGGCCTGTTCGTCCGTCATTCCGGCATGGATGCGGTCGAGGATCTGGCGTTCTGTCAACCCGGTGTTTTTGAGCCGCGAGATTTCGGCGCTGGCCATAACAGGCAAGCCGTCCAGATGGCGCTGAAGGACGAGCTGGACGGTCGAATCCGAAAGACCGATCAGCTTGAGAGTAACGGCGTCGATGCTGATGGCATCGAGCTGGTCGGCGTGAGCGATATCGAGAATCTGCTGCTCCGTAAATCCGGCGCCGGCCAGATCGGAAGCGGATTCGGCGCTCAGGAAGATACGCTTGTGAACGTGTGCGGCGCTCACCAGCTCCACACAAGTGTCATCGCTGATCCTTGCGTGTTTCATCTTGACGACCTGGGCAATCTCCGGGTCCGAGACATTGAGAGCCTTGAGCTGCTCGATGTCGCTTGAAAACATCCCTGCCTGGTCCAGCGGACGATAGTCCGTGAGGGGATGCTGATGGCAGCCCGCCGCTGCCAAAACGCATACGCCGAGAAGGAATCGTGGGTGCCGCATATTCCTATTGTAGGGTCCCGGGAAGCGGGAAATGAGGATGTGTGCCTGGCTGATACCCGGCAGAAAGGACAGGTCCCGGAAGCGGCAAGCCTAGATTTGGTAGACGCGCTCGACGCCGAAGACGCCGGATACTTTTCGAATGTTGGTGAGGATGGTTTCGAGCTGGCGCCGGTCGAGAATTTCAAGGCTGGCTTCGATGCGGGCATTCTGACGGTCGGGGCGGCTCTCGAGGCTGCGAATATTGGACCCCGCTCCGCTGATGACCGTAGTGATTTCCGCCAGAAGTCCGGCGCGGTCCTTCGCCCGGATGGAAAGCTGCACCGGGAAGGTCGCGGCGCTTTCGCCGCCCCACTCGACGGCAATGCGGCGTTCGGTCTGGTACATGAGGTTCTGCACGTTCGGGCAAGCGCGGGTGTGCACCGCGACGCCGCGGCCGCGGGTGATGTAGCCGACGATGTCGTCGCCGGGAATCGGATTGCAGCATTTTGCGCGATAGACGAGCAGATCGTCGTGGCCTTTGACGATCAGTGGAGCTTCGCCAAAGCCGAGCATGCGCTTGACGGTCTTGACAAGCGTCGGCCGGGAATCTTCCGTTTCCGCTTCCCCGGCCTTTTCCGGTTCGCCAAGCAGGCGCGTGAGAACTTGCCGCGCGGAATATTTGCCAAAACCGACGGCGGCGTAGAGATCCTCCTGTTTCGAGAGGCCGTAGTCAGCGAGCAGTTTTTCCCACTCCGCTTCGGGAATTTTCTTGAGGCCGCGGCCGAATTGCCTGGACTCCTTCTCAAGAAGCTTCTTGCCCATGTCGGTGGCTTCTTCGCGTTCGTGCAGATTGATCCACTGGCGGATCTTGCTGCGCGCGTGCGAGGACTTGACGAAACTGAGCCAGTCCCGGCTCGGCGTGTGGCTTTTGCTGGTGAGAATTTCAACCACGTCGCCGCTGACAATCACATGGCGCAACGACACCATTTGGCCGTTCACTTTTGCGCCCACGCATTGATGACCGACTTCGGTATGCACGGAATAGGCGAAATCCACGGGAGTGGCGCCCCGCGGCATCTCCAGAACGCGGCCTTTGGGCGTGAACGCGTAGACCTCGACGGGCGCGAGATCCACCTTGAGAGTCGAAAGAAATTCTCCAGGTTCCTGCAGCTCTTGCGACCACTCGATGAGCTGGCGCATCCAGGCGATGCGCTGATCGTCATCGCCGGAGGCAGGTTTGCCGCCCTTGTATTTCCAGTGAGCGGCGACGCCTTCCTCCGCAATGCGGTGCATTTCCTGCGTGCGGATCTGGACCTCGAAAGGCTGGCCGCCATGGAGGACCGTGGTATGGAGAGACTGATAAAGGTTTGGCCGCGGCATGGCGATGTAATCCTTGAAGCGGCCCGGGACCGGCCGCCAAATGTGATGCATCACGCCCAGCGCGGCGTAGCAGCTTCGCTCGGAGTCCGTGATCACGCGGACGGCGAGCAAGTCATAGACTTGCTCGAGGCTGCTCTGCTGCCGCTGGATTTTGCCGTGCAACGAATAGAGGCCTTTGACGCGCGCTTCCAGTTCCGCGGGAATGCTGCTTTCCACCAGCTTCGTGCGGATGGTGCCCTGCACTTCTTCCAAAAACCTCTGGTAAACGGGGCTCTTCTCCGTGACTTCTTTTTGCAGCGCGAGAAAAGCCTCCGGCTCGAGAAAACGGAAGGACAGGTCCTCGAGCTCGCCGCGGATCACGCCCATCCCGAGGCGGTGAGCGATCGGCGCGTAGATGTCGAGAGTTTCGCGCGAAATGCGCTGCTGTTTTTCAGGCCCCAGAAATTCGAGCGTGCGCATGTTGTGGAGGCGGTCAGCGAGCTTGACCATCACGACGCGAACGTCATTGACCATGGCCAGGAGCATTTTGCGGACGTTCTCGGCCTGCCGGGTTTCCGGGGCGGTCATGTTAAGGCGGCTGATCTTCGTGACGCCTTCGACCAGGCGAGCCACGTCCGGCCCAAACCGCTCTTCAATGCGAGCGACAGGATATTCGGTATCTTCGATGGCATCGTGAAGAAGGGCGGCGGTGAGCGTGGTGGCATCCATGCGCATGTCGGCGAGAATGTGGGCCACTTCGAGAAGGTGCGAGATATAGGGATCGCCGGAGCTGCGGAACTGGTCGCGGTGACGCTCGGAAGCAATTTCGTAGGCGCGGCGAACCACCCAGGGGTCTTCCGAAGGCCGGTTTTTTCGAAGTTTTTCGAGGAGTTCCTCGAAGCGAGACTCCAGCAGCCGGATGGCGCGATCCCGCTGGAAGCTTAGAGGAACATTACTGGGAGACGGCATGTTCCAGTATACGCCCGAAAGGGGAACGGGCGCGAGAGGGAGCCGGCGGGGTGAAAAAAGATAGGACGCCCCGGCGGGCGTCCTGTCGCTAGAAAATCGATTTACTACAGCTGATTCAGCGAACTTGCTCAGGGAGTTTGTTGCTGCTGATCCAGGCGCTTCTGCTTGATCTCCTTGATCTTGTCGAGCAGGTCGTCGGCTTGCTTCTGCAGCGAAGCGCGCTCATCCGCGCTTTCCACCATGTCCGCCTTGCGGCGATAGAGGAGGCTGAGGTAGGCCATCGCGTCGTCGTAGTCCGGCTTCAGCGAGATGGCCTTCTGCAGGTCGGCGATGCCCTCATCCACCAGTGGACCGTCCTTGGTGGCGTAATCCGTGCGAACGGCCGTAGGCATCGGCTGGTCGTCATGCACCTGCTTCTTGATATTGTTCTTGTTGTATTCAAGACGCATGGCTGCGTTCGCGCGCCAGGCGAGCGTCCAGTCAATCACACCGATCCAGTAGTAGGGCTCCGGATCATCTGGTTTGATCTGAATGTGGCGCTGATGGTAGGTCTTCGATTCCTCGAAGCCTTTCTCGTCGACCGGCGGCGTCCCCGCCATCTGGAAGAGCAAGGAGCCGATGCCGTCAATGGCGGTCAGATTGTTGGCGTCGATTTCCAGGATGTCTTTGAATTCCTTGATAGCTTGTTCGCCGCGGGCTTTGTTTTCCGCGGAAGGGGCGCCCGGAATATACAGGCTCGCGTAAGCCGTTGCCAAATAGACGCGAGCCATCATCAAACTGGGATCGAGTTCCGTAGCGCGCTTGAAGTCCTCGATGGCCGCGTCCGACTGGCCGGCCTTGAACGCGTTCACACCTTTGTTCAGGAGGTCGCGGGCCTTGAGCTTATTGCAGCCCGAAACGCCGACGGTGAGGATCAACAGCGCTGCCAGAGAAGCTGTCCGGCGAGCATTACGAACTGAAGCATAAGTCATCGAAGCATCCATCCCTGCTTGGATTCAGATCCGCCCTGCGAGGGGCCAATCTACACTATTTAGCGCGCGTTTTCGAGTTCCGGCGTCATCAGGCCCACCGTCGTGATTCCCGAGCCGCGCATCAGATCGATGGCCCGGGCGACGACACCAAACTCGAGGACGCTGTCTCCACGGACAAAAGCTACGCGACTTGCCCGCATCTGGAAAATCTGTTCAAGCCGGCCCTGGAGATCCTGCCACTCGACCGGATCCTGGTTGATCGACAGCGTACCGTCCCCAGAAACTTCGACGACAATGACACCCGGCGTTGTCCTGGACCCGGTTTTCGTCTGCTGCGGCAAATCCGCAGAGAGACCATACTGCATCTGCGGACAAACCACCATGAAGATGATCAAAAGCACCAGCAGAATATCGATCAGCGGAACAACGTTCATTTCCGAGACCGGACCGAGCTTTCGACCGCCCAGCGAAATTCCCATGAGTCACCTCGCACAAACCAGATTGCCCCGCGAGGAGGACTCCCACACCCTGCCCGGGCCGAGACGCGGCCCCCGTGAAAAAGGAAATTCTTGCTGCTTACTGCCCGGCCTCGAGCTTGGCCGTGATCAAGCCGACTCTGTCGATGCCGGCGCCGCGCATGATATCAATGGCGCGCGCCACTTCCGCGAACAGTACATCGTTGTCGCCTTTGACGAAAGCGATTTTCTCGGCGCGCTCCTTGAAGATCGTTTCAAGACGCGGGCCGAGGCCGTCCCAGGTGGTGTCTTCGTTGTTGATCTTCAGCTTGTTGTTCACGAGCACCTGCACCACGACGGTCTTGTTCTCGAGCTCAACATCCTGCTTCTGGTTCGGATTGGGCTGAGGCACAAGCGCATCGAGCCCGTGAGGCGTGAGCGGAGTGATGACCATGAAAATGATGAGCAGCACAAGCAAAATGTCGATCAGCGGAACGACGTTCATCTCCGCCATCGAACCGCCCTTATTATCTCCAACAGACATTCCCATTGAGAATCTCCTGTCAGCCTGCAATTCGAGAGCTTGCAGGCCATCCAGCCTCGCCAGGTGGGATCCGGCGAGGCCATTTTGACTCAGCAAACGAATGGTGCCAGTGCTACACGTCCCAGCCGAACGAACTCCGCGCGGGCTTCAATCAGCCGAAGGAGCGGAACCGTTGGGTGGCGGAGGCGGTGTACGACGTTCTTGTTGATTCTGCTCGGTCAGCAGGCCCAGCTGGTCAACGCCGGCGGAGCGGATTTCGTCCACCACGGCAACCACATCGCCATACTTGGCGCGAGCATCGCTCTTCACGTAGACAGTTTTATCGAGCCGGGCGGACAGCATATCCTTGATCTGCCCGGTGATGTCATCCTTGGTGATCTTCGTATTCTTCAGATAGATCGTCCCGTCTCGAGTAACCGCCACAATAATCGCGTCATCCTTGTCGGCGTCCTGCATTTCGTGCGCGTTGTTGACCCTGGCCATATCCACCGGCAGGCTCTTCTGTAACATCGGTGTAACGACCATGAAGATGATCAGCAGCACGAGCATGATGTCGGCCATGGGAATGACGTTTGGCGCCGCCATCTGCGCCCCGACTTTTGGTTTGTAGCCCATTGGTTTACCTTATTTCTTCGCGCCGCGACGCAAAATGAAATAGTTGATCAACTCCATGGAAGAGTTGTCCATTTCGACGTCGAAAGCCTCGACTTTGTTCGTGAAGTAGTTGTAGGCCCACACGGCGGGCACAGCTACGAGAAGACCGAGAGCCGTGGTCACGAGGGCTTCCGCGATACCGCCGGCGACCGCCGAGAGGCCGGTCGCTTTGCTGGTCTCGATGCCTTTGAAGGCGTTCAAGATGCCGACCACCGTGCCGAACAGTCCGACGAAGGGAGCCGTCGAGCCGATGGTGGCCAGCGCCGAAAGGCCGCGCTTCATTTCCGCGTGAACGATGGCGACGGAGCGCTCGAGACCGCGCTTGGCCGCTTCAATCACGTCGGCGTCAGTAACTTGCTGCGAAGCGGATTGAAACTCGGAAAGGCCGGTCGCCACAACCTTGGCGATATGGCTCTTCTTGTTCCGCTCAGCGATGGCGATCGCTTCATCCAGTTTGCCTTCCTTCAGAGCGCCGGCAACCTGCTGCACGAAAACGCGGGACTGCTTGCGAGCCGCGCTGTACATCAGGGCGCGGTCAATCATCACGCCGAAGGAATAGATGGAAAGAATGAAGAGAATCGCAACGACGATCCTCGGAAGAGTGCTCATGGAAGACCACATGCTCCGTAGATCCCAGGAAGTAGCCTGGGATTGCAAGAACAGGGCCGCGTTCACAAACAGGGTCGCTACCATTCGTTTTGCTCCTTAGTTCTGATGGTCCCCGGGTCTCCCGGGGCCAACGCGAAAGTTTGCCAAGCTTTGCCGCCCGGACCAGCGCGCCTGTCCCACGACCGGCACGCCAGACCGCTTACTGGTTCAGAGAGAAAATCACGTCGATGGTGGTGTCGACTTCGACCGGCTCGCCATTGAGGAGCGTCGGCCGATAGCGCCACTGCTTCACCGCATCGAGCGCGGATTGTACCAGCAGTGGATGCCCGTTGATGACTTCAAGTTGCTGCACCGAGCCATCCTTGCCGATAATCGCGTGCAGGCGCACCGTGCCCGAGATGCGCGTCTGGCGAGCCAGCGGCGGATACATCGGCTGGACTCTGTTGATGATCATGGCAGCCTGCACCTGGCCGCCCTGCTTGATGCGCGTCTGCGTCGGCTTCGGCGGTGGCGGAGCTCCGCCCATTCCACCGATGACGCCGCCAATCACGCCGCCCATCGAACCGCCAGGCACGCCGCCCGGAACGCCGCCTTGAACGCCGGCATCCATATCGGGCGCGTCTTCCTTAATAATCTTTACATCCTTCGGAATGGCCTTCGGCTGCACGAGTTTGCCGGCATCCATCAAATGGACTTGCGGCTTCACGTGAACGACCGCCGCGGGGGGCGGCGGTGGAGGCGGAGGAGGCGGTGGCGGCGGAGCGGTAAGCATGGTCGCCATCATCGTCTTCGGCAGCGCTTCTGTGTAGATCAGCGGAATGAGGATCAGGATGCCCACGAGAACGGCTTGCACCACCATGGAGAGAACGACCGTCCACGGCTTGTTCGTTCGCTTGGTCTCGCCTGAAAGCACCATATCTTCAAACATAAAACCTACCTCCTCCCCGAAGGAGCCAGACGCCCTGCGACGCCCTCGCTTCCGCGGGTTTTGTTTCCGGCTGCGGGTCCGGTGCCAACTGCGACGCCCCGTTGGCCGCGCCAGCGATTCCAGGCGACCACGAGCGGTGCAGCAATACCAAAACTGGAGTACGTTCCTACCACAATCCCCACCACCAGAGCAAAGGAGAATGCACGAAGCACCTGGCCGCCCATCAGGAACAGAACGAGCACGGTAAGGAATGTCAATCCACTAGTTAGTATCGTCCGGGAAAGCGTCTGGTTGATGGACTTGTTGACGACGTCCGGAAAGGGCTCACGGCGCAGCAAACGATTGTTCTCCCGGATGCGGTCGAAGATGACGATGGTGTCGTTCATCGAATAGCCAACCAGTGTGAGAAGCGCCGCGATAACCGTCAGCGAAATCTCGAAATGCAACAGCGAGAAAAAGCCCAGCGTAATCAAAACGTCGTGAAACACGGCAAGAACCGCGGCTGCCCCGTAGACCCACTCGAATCGAAAGGCAATATATAACAGCATGCCCCCTAAAGCATAGAGGGTAACCACGATGGCCTGGCGGCGCAGCTCGCCGCCCACTTTGGGGCCCACGACCTCGGCGCCGCCCATCGCGAAGGCGCCCAGCGCATAGTTGTTTTTCAACGACGAAAGAACGGCCGGAGTCACTCCATCCACTCTTGAAAGATCATCGAAGTTCGTCAGCACGCCTTGGCTCGCCGTATCGCGATAGGCCAGAATTTTTCTTGCCAGCTGTTGATAGCGGTCGCCGGCATTCGTCGACAGCAGCAGAGGATCGTTTTTCGTCAGGGTAGCGGTCAACGTGGCGGGCGTAGCGGCGTTCAAATCGGGCTTCGAAGAGTCGGCGGCCCCGTAGATCTTATTCAGCGCGTCGATCACCTGGACCTTGCTGGCGTCCCCGGCCTCGTCGCCCTGATTCTTCTGTTCCACGAAGATCAGCACTTCGTTCGAGTGCGGGCTGGCGATGTCGCTTACGGATTGGATTTCCGCGTTCGAGAGGCCCTGCGCCGTCAGGCCTGCGCGAAGCTTGTCAATATTGGGAGGCTGCGCAAAGCGCACATCCACATTGGTGCCGCCTTTGAAATCGATGCTGTAGCGAAGGCCGCCATGCAGAAAAACGGAAGTCCAGCCGGCAAGGAGCAGTATGCCGCTTAGGGCATAGAAATACTTGGCTTTGCCCATCCAGTCGATGTTGGGCTCTTTGAATAGCTCGATCATGCGGCTTTTTACTTCCCTTCTTTAGACTCCAATGTCAGTGGATAAGTTCCCGCCGCTTCTCCCTCTACCCTAGGGCTAGTTGGAGAAGATTGCTATGACCCTCTCGTTTCCGGCGAAAGAACCCTTTGCACTATACGTCCTAGTACAGCCTAGATGCTCAACTCACCCTGGCGGTCCATCTTGGCCAGGTGATACTGGAAAATCGCCTTGGATACGTAGATAGCCGTGAACACGTTGGCGATCAAACCGATCGTCAGAGTGATGGCAAACCCCTTGATCGGCCCCGTCCCGAAGAGGAAGAGAAAGAACGCCGAGACAACGGTCGTAACGTGCGTATCGATAATGGTGAGGAAGGCTTTGTCGAATCCTGCGTCTACGGCCGAGGCCGCCGACTTGCCGTTGCGCAATTCCTCGCGAATGCGCTCGAAAACCAGAACGTTCGAATCTACGCCCATGCCGATCGTTAAAATTACGCCAGCAATGCCCGGCAGAGTAAGCACGGCGCCGAAGAACGCCAGCGCCGCAAGCAGGATGACCAGGTTCAGGATGAGAGCGAGGACCGCGTTGCCGCCCGAAAGCCGGTAGTAGAACAGCATGAAAATCATGACCACGAGCAAGCTCAGCACCGAGGCCTGCACGCCGTGGCGGATAGAGTCCGCGCCGAGCGAAGGGCCGACGGTGCGCTCTTCTAGATACTTGATCGACGCCGGCAAAGCTCCTGCACGCAACACCAGCGCCAGATCATGGGCGGATTCCTGGCTGAAATTGCCTTCGATCATCCCGGAATCGTCGATGCGTCCATTGATGGTCGGGGCGGAATAAACGCGATGATCGAGAATGATGGGCATTTGCCGGCCGATATTTTGTTGCGTGAAGGGACCAAAGCGCCGGGCGGCTTCGGCAGAAAGCGTGAAGTCGACGACCCATTGACCGGGGTTGTTGGTATTGCGATTTTCCGTGGCGCTGCGAAGATCGCGGCCCGTGACGATCGGCGCGCGGCTCACGATATACCATCCCTCGCCCTCGGGAGAAGCCGCGGAATTGGACCTGGTATCCACTCGTCCCGGTATGAGTTCCGTGCCAGGAGGCAGAACGCCGCTATGCTTGCTCAAAGCGTCGGTTTCTGAAGTGTAGACGACAGGATCCTCAAGGAGCCGCAGCTCCAGCTGGCCACCGGCTTGGATGACTCGCTTCGCCTCCGAAGGATCGCCCTCGCCGGGCAGTTGCACAAGTATTTCATTGCTATTCTGGCCGCCGCGAAGCTGGATGGTAGGCTCCGTCAGACCCAGGGCATTGATGCGCCGGTTAATGGTCTCGAGCGTCTGCGTCATCGTTGTTTCTTGAATCTGGGCGATGGCCGCGCCCCGAAGAGTCAGCGTGTAGCCGGAAGGATCGCCTGCAGTAGGCGAGATATCCCAGAAATTCGCAAATTGCTGATTGAGGTAGTCGCGAAAATCCGGCACCCGAGCGGAATCGACGTTGCGCACCAGGATATGCGTGTCGTCCGCCCGTCGCACTTCGTCGTAGCGAATGCTTTTGCTGCGCAGCCAGGTGCTGACGCGCTCGACCATCTGGTCGGTCTCTTGCGCGATGGCTTCCTGCGTCTGCACCTGCAGAACGAGGTGCGTGCCGCCCTGCAGATCGAGGCCGAGCTTGATCTGGTGAGAAAAGTTGTCTTTCAGCAGCGCCACGGAGGTAGGAAATGTGGGCAGCCCCACGAGGCCATAGACGCAGCCAAGAATGACAAGAACGATGAACAGGAATTTCCACTTCAGATTGGGGTTCATGGTCAGAGAGTTGAGCGCACGCTCTGGCCGCGGGCGGGTTTATTTCGCATCTTCCGATGCCTCCACCTGCGCAATCGCCGAGCGCGCGATGCGTATTTTTACCTGATCGGCAATTTTGAGGATGACGGTATCGCCGTCAATGCCGTTGATGGTGCCATAGATGCCGCTGTTGGTGACCACTTTGTCGCCGGATTTAAGCGCCGCGATCATCGCCTGCATCTTCTTGCGCTGCCGCTGCTGCGGCAGAATCAGCATCACGTAGAAAATGGCCATCACCACGACCATCATTACGAGGGGATTGCCGAGAAGGCTCGCCGGCCCTGAAGCCTGAAAGAAAATCGCCGCCATGATCGTCAAGAGCTGCATCATTCCTTTCACCAATCCCGCGCCGTCCGGGGTCACCGAAGATAGAATCAGCCCGGCGGGTTCCAGTTGCCCGCTCTCACAGCCCGCCGGATTCTCTGCTCGTGTTGCCGCGCAGGCCGCTCCGACCCGGTCGGAGCGCACTTGAAGAATCTCGGACGCTATTCCCGTCCAACGTTCAGGCCGGGCCTACGGCATAGCGCGCGTGCATCTCAGATGAGAAATTCGCTAGGTTCCCAAACTCGATAGCCTCGCGGATTTGCCGCATTAAGTCAAGGTAAAAGTGGACATTGTGGTGGGTGGCCAGGATCGCCGCGGTGAGTTCTCCAGCAGCGAAAAGATGACGAAGATAGGCGCGCGTATAGCGCCGGCAAACCGAGCAGGAGCAGTTCGGATCGGGCGGGCGCTGGTCCATGGCGTAGCGGGCGTTCTTGATGAGCACGCGGCCCTGGCTCGTGTAGAGGCATGCATGGCGCGCGGCGCGCGTCGGCAACACGCAATCCATCATGTCGACGCCGAGCGCAACATAGTCGGCGATTTGCTCGGGTTTTCCCACACCCATCAGGTAGCGCGGACGATCGCGCGGCAAGAGCGCGGTCACTTCGCCGGTCATTTCACAGGTGAGCGAGTGCGGCTCGCCGACGGCAAGCCCGCCGACGGCGTATCCCGGGAAATCCAATTCGAGAAGTTGCCGCGCGCTTGCGCGCCGCAAATCGGCGAATGTCGCCCCCTGCACGATCCCGAATTGCCATTGCTCGAGTTCGCCGTTGCGGCTGGCCTTCTCGAGAATATATTTTCGCGCACGCCCCGCCCATCTCGCCGTGCGCCCGACCGCAGCTTCGGCCTTGTCGCGCGGCGCAGGCGTTTCGATGCACTCATCCAGCACCATCGCAATGTCCGACCCCAGCGCCAGCTGAATCTCCGCCGCCTTTTCCGGCGTGAGCATGTGCTCCGAGCCGTCCAGGTGCGAACGAAACCGCACGCCCTCATCCGTCACTTTTCGCAATTCGGAAAGACTGAATACCTGAAAGCCGCCGGAGTCGGTAAGAATTGCGCGCGGCCAGGACATAAACCGGTGCAGCCCGCCGAGTTTGCGGACGGCTTCGTGCCCCGGCCGCAAATACAGATGATAGGTATTGGAAAGGATGATTTCGGCGCCGAGCTCCTCGAGCGCCTCGTTGCGGAGGCCCTTCACGCTCGCCTGCGTGCCCACGGGCATGAAAAACGGCGTCTCGACCGGGCCGTGCGGCGTCAGCAAAACGCCGCGCCGCGCGCCACTCAGCTCCGTTTTCGCCACTTCAAACGAAAAACCCACGCATCGAGTCTATCAGAGGAAAATCCACGCCAGCATGGTGAAGAAGAAGATCAGCGAGAAAGTCGTTCCGAAGGCGATGCCAAGCGCCTTGCCGATCGGCGCCTTCTTCGGATCCGCGGCGGAGAAACCGATGGCCATCAGAATGACGGCCCAGATTGCGAAGATGTCCAGACTCCCGCCAAGAATCAGCTGCCAGGCCGGGGCGTTGTCTCCGAGGAATGCCCCGACATTCGACGCCAGAAAATTCTGGGGATCGATGCTTTGCGGATCCTTCAGGAACGTGACCGGGATTGCCAAAACCTCCCGGAGCGACATCGGCAGATGCGCGAAAACCGTTATGGCAAACGCGGTGCGGAAATTCGTTCGGACTCCACCGATAAGCTTGAAGGTTCCAAAATTGATGGCCGCCGCAATCAGGATCAGGAGCGGCCAGCCGATGACACCTCGCACGTACTGCGTGATCTTCGAGCGCTCGGCGCCTTGCTCGTAGGCGCGTTCCTTCTGCGCATCCGGCAAGTTATCGATTTGCGCGGCCGCAAATTTGTTTTTCTCGATCTGCTGCTTGGTGAAGTCCAGCCAATCCGCGCGTTTGACGAGCGCGGCACACAATCCGAACCAAATCACAATCATGAGCAGCATGGGCACGATCCAGCTTGGCCGCTGGACTATGTCCTTAAAGGTGGCGCCCGGCGAAAAGAACACTCCCACGATACGGCTGACGGCGCTCATCCGGGGCTGCGGCTCAGGCGCAGCCGGGGAAACGGCGGTTGTCGTTGCCATTGGATCCTCCACCACGAGGTTTAGAGACGCTCTCTACCCTGCCATTACGCAGAGAGCTTCCCAAAGATTTCGTGGGGCGGATTCTAGCCTGAACGAGCCAGCCTTGTCAGCGTGCCATTTGAGTCAGGTCAGCTCTGCCCGATATATTCCCATGCATTTACTTCACGATTCTAAGGATACCCGGGGTGGCCGGCCTCACGACCCGGACCAGCGGCAGGGCAATGCCGGGACGGCCCCGAGCAGCTCCCGGGTGTAGGCGTCCTTCGGCTCCTGGAGAACTTGGTCGGCGAGGCCGACCTCGACAAACCGGCCGGCGCGCATGACGGCGATCCGCGTCGCCACCTGCGCCACCACCGGCAAGCTGTGTGAAATAAAGAGGTAAGTCAGCCCGAACTCGGTCTGCAGCTCCTTGAGCAGCAAGAGCACCTGCGCCCCCACGGAAACGTCCAGCGCGGAAACCGGCTCGTCGGCAACCACGAGCTTCGGCCGGAGAATCAGCGCCCGGGCGATGCCAATTCGCTGGCGCTGCCCGCCGGAAAACTCATGCGGGTATCGTTTCAGAGCGTCGGCGCCAAGCCCCACGCGTTCCAGGATCGCCGCCGTGCGCTCTTGTTTTTCTGTTTGGCGCAACTCCGCATGATGGATCGCCAGCGGCTCGCCAACAATTTCTCCCACGCGCATTCGTGGATCGAGCGATGCGAACGGATCCTGAAAAACCATCTGCATCTGCCGGCGCTCCGCCCGAAGCGCCGAGCCGCTTAGGCGAAGGAGGTCTCTTCCTTCAAAACGCAGGCTGCCCGAGTCCGGCTCGATAAGTCTGAGAAGCATCCGCGCCAGCGTCGTCTTCCCGCACCCGCTTTCGCCAACTACGGCAAACGTTTCGCCGCCCTTGACGGCAAGCGTCACGCCGTCGACCGCTGTAAACCGCGGCCCCTTGGCGCTGTTTGAAAACACGCCGCCGCCGCGCCGATAGGATTTTCTCAACTCGCGCGCTTCGAGAAGGATTTCGCTCGGGCTTAGAGCCGCGGATGGGTCTCCTGTCAGGGACGCAGTCCTATCGTTCGCCATGGGATTCACTGGACCAAAACGCAACGCGCCGTATGGCTCGCCTCCGCGCGTCGAAGCTCCGGAACCGCGGTCACGCAATCGGCGCGGCGCAACGAGCAACGCGGCTCAAACGCACAACCGGGCGGAAGCGCCGTCAACTGCGGCACCGAGCCCGGAATCGGCGAGAGCTTGCCGCGTTCGAGAGTAGGCGAAGCCTTCAGTAAACCCTGGGTATAGGGATGACGGGGCGCAGCCAACACTTCCAGGGTCGGCCCTTCCTCGATAATCCGCCCCGCGTACATCACCGCGACGCGGTCCGCGACTTGCGCGACCACGCCAAGATCATGCGTAATAAAAAGCAAACCAAGCCGCAACTCGCGCCGAAGCCGGTCAAGCAGATCCAGGATTTGCTTCTGCACCGTCACGTCCAGCGCTGTCGTCGGCTCATCCGCAACCAAAAGCCGGGGCCCCGCCGCCAGAGCCATGGCGATCATCGCGCGCTGGCGCAACCCCCCGGAAAGCTGGTGCGGAAACTGTTGCGCGCGGATCCCGGGCTCGGTAACCGCCGCGCGCTCGAGCGCCTCTACGGCCCGCTTTTTGACATCCTTCTCTGTCAGCCCCGACTCATGCGCACGAATCGCCTCTTCAATCTGCGCCCCAATCCGCATCACCGGATTCAGCGAGGTCATCGGCTCCTGAAAAACCATCGCAATCTCCCCGCCCCGCACCGCCCGCCACTCGCGTTCCTTTAACGCACACAGGTCCTTCCCCGCAGGGACTCCTGATCCCAGAGCGCTCTTCTCGCTGGCTCGCTTGGGCTCCCCTGCCCCCGTTGCCTTCTGTCCAAGCCAGGCCTCTCCGCCGACCCGCGCCCCTGCCGGCAACAATCCCATCAAAGCCAGGGCCAGCATCGTCTTCCCGCTACCCGACTCGCCGACGAGCCCCAGCGATTCGCCCGCCGCAATGGAGAGGGAGACTTCATTCACCGGGCGCACCCAGCCCGCCGCCGTCGGCAATTCCACCGTCAAACCGCAAGCATCCAGCAAGGGTGTCACGCAGCCATCTTAGAACTGAATTTGGCAACTCCAAACGCGAAACTGCACGGTTGTTCCCTCAGGATGAGTTCGGCGGCTTATCGTTCGCCAAGCGGAAGAACAAACTTCAGGGCCGTGTGGCTGGCGGAGAAGCCCACAACCTTCACATCTTTCAATCCTGTTTTTCGCCCGGCGGCGATCACGTCGTTCTCTGTGATGGTCTTTTGTCCTTTGGGATAAACAATCCACAGCGCGGTTGCTCCCTTCAGCGACCTCGCGATTTTCGCGACGGAAGAAAGTGCCTTCCTCGAATCGGCTGCGAAGAACACCACATCGGTGTCAGTTCGCACCTTGTCCTTCTCGACCGAGCCCGTCACCAGCCCGAGCTCATCGAGAAACTCCGCCTCGAAACCTCCCCAAAGAGAGACTCTCGCTCCCGGCTTCACGCCGATCTTTTCCATGCGCGTCTTCGGATGAAGTATCTTCTTGCACCACTTCTCGGCCGCCGGCCCAAGCCCGAAAACTGCCAAACCATCCGCGGTTTCGAGACGCAGCTCGCCATCCAGGGCTTTGGCCGACTTGATCGAAGCAAACGGAATCTTCAGCCGGAACTCGCCGCGAAAGAGCACTTCGCTGCTTTCCAGCAGCGCCTTGCCTCTGGACATTTCCTTGCCGAAGCGCACCGTGCAGTTCATTTCGCTTCCCACGGTTCATTCTCCGATCCGCGGCTCTTCGCCGAATTTTTTGGCCAGCGACTTCAGATACGTTTCGATCGTGCTCGTTTGACGGAACACAAAACGCGACAGGAACCGGAAAAACGGATTCGTAACGTAGCCGCGTTCCGTGATGCGCAAAGCCGCGCCATCGGCAACCGGCGTAATCTCAAAAGTCCAGGTCCCACCGAATGGCAGGTTGCTGTCGGCGATGCGCGTCACCAATTTCTGCGGGGGAGTCATTTCCAGAGTTTCCATCGGAAGTTCCGCGGAGCTGGTTATTTCCAGATGGGCCGGCAGTCCGTTCTGATCCGGCAAACGCTCGACGCTCTTCAAGCCTTCTCTCCAGCCCGGCATCGCCTCCACGTCGGTAATCGCCTTCCAAATTGCCTCCGGCGGCTCGTGGTATCGCCCGAGTCGCGTGGCGATATGATCTTTTGGCAGGAGCCAGCCAATCAAGGTGATCAGTATCGGCACCCCGGCCAAAATCAGGAACACCCACAAGGCAATTCTCATCGTTCACCTCGCCGCCAAAATCGAACCCGCGCTTCAATCCGGCAATCGCCCGCGCCCCGGCTTTCTTCGCTTCTCGTATTCTTCGGTTTGCTCCGCAGCCGCCTTCGCCAGCAGCGCGAGACCGGCAATCCCCGCCGCCCGCTCTTCCGGCGAAAGCCGCGCCAGCATCTTCCTGACGCGCTCCGTATCGAGTACGGAATTCGCCTCCCGCACGCGCACCCCGCTCAGAGAAAGCCGCAGCCTCAGCCGCCGTCCATCGCGCGCATCGCGCACGCGCGTCACGTAGCCCTTCTGCACCAGCTGCTCGATTTGCAGCGACATCGTCGACGGGGTCACTCCCATGTGGCGCGACAGCTCGAGCAGCATCACCGGCTCCCGTGCGTCGAGATGATCGAGGATGCTGCCCTGGTGCGCGCTGAGGACTCGCTTCGATTTGGGGTCGCGTACATGGCGCCGGTGGCAGGCAAAATAGATCCTCGGATAAAACTCCATCAGTTGCCGGACCGCGTCGTTCTGCATGCCCGCCGACGATAGCGGATATTACTTTGATTTGTCAAATCAAATTATTATCGCGAGAACTTCGGGCAAAACCAGGGAACAGGTCCGGAACCGGAGAACCGAACCACTTGGCTCTGCCTTGAGCACAACTTGTGCCATCGCTGCTTCCTGAATCCCGCGAAGCCGCTAAAATGGAGGGCTCATCAACGCCATGGCGACTGCCGTCACAACTCGTGTCGATTGGAAGCTTATCTGGGCGCAGCGCGGCTTCCGTTTTTTCTTTGTGGCCATGTTTGTGTCGCTCTTCGGGAGCGGCATGAATTTCGTCGGCGTGAGTTGGTACATCATGGCCGCCACGCACTCCACGGTCAAAGTCAGCCTGCAGGTCATTGTCGTGACGCTGCCCGGACTTATCATTCCGTTTCTCGGCGGCGTGCTCATCGACCGCTTCGATCGCCGTTATCTCGGGGTTGTGCTGGATCTGGCTCGCGGCGTTTTCGTGCTGGCCACCGCCTACATCGCCTGGCGCGGCAGTCTCGAGCTCTGGCATCTCTATGCCATGACGCTGATCACCGGCACGGGCTCCGCGATGTACTGGGCTAACGTCAACGCTCTCGTCCAGGAAGTCATTCCGCCGAGCCAGTTCACCGGCGCCAACGCCGCCGTTCTCGTCGGCGTGCAGAGCGGCATGCTGATTGCCGGCGCCTTCGTCGGCTTCCTTTATGACCGCGCCGGAATCGCCGGCATTCTTTCTATCGACGGCCTCACCTACTTCGTCTCCGCGTTTTGCCTTTACCGCATCCGCAGCGGCTACGTCTCGCCGCGCGATCATCTGAAATATCCGCGCGAATATTCCGAAGCGACCGAAGCCACCGCGGAAGCTCTCGAATCAGGAGAAAATCCGGAAGTCGCCGAAGCCGGCCTGTCGCTTGCGGTCTACTCGGACCTCAAGGAAGGCTTCGCCTATCTCAAGAAGCAGCCGCTCGTGCGCTCGCTCGGAGTCACACACTCGATCATGATGGCAGGAGTGGTCAGCAGCAACGTGGTCCTCGTAGCCCTGGTGAACGACGTTCTGCACGCCGGCGCGCGCGGCCTCGGTTTTCTCGAAGCAGGCTGGGCCGTCGGCGCCATCACCGGCGGGTTCATCGTCAGCCAGTTACGAGGCGCAGTACGCATGCCGCTCTATGTGGCCGTCTGCGCCGTGCTGGCCATCGGCCACATGGCCACGCCGTTTGTCGCTTTTCTCCTGGGCGCGGTCGTGCTGCAAGCCATTTTCGGCCTCTGCCGCGCCATCGGCGGCGTCACCGCGCAGTCCGGACTCATGTCCATTGTCCCGCGCCACTTCATGGGCCGCACGCAATCCGCCATGGCCATTTTCACGACATGCGTGCAACTCACGATGAGCATTGCTCTGGGAGTCGTGGCGCAAGGCGTCAGCCTGATCGCCGGTTACGCCTTGCTGGCGCTGCTCTATGCCGGTGCCACACTCTCCGCCTCCCGCGCGCGCCAGCTCATGCGTTAAAATCCCGGGGTATTCGCCGGTTCTCGAAAAAAAGGAAAGGTCCGAGACGCCGTGAAGAGAAATGGTTCCATGAGCCCGCCCGGCTTGTTTCTCGGCTGCGCGAATCTCGGAATCGACTATCGAATGGAGTGAGGCGCAATGGAAATCCGCACGATACAGCCGTTCCTGCATTATTTTGAAAATGTCCGCGGGCGCACCATGCGCGTGGCGCGCCTGATTCCGCCCGACAAAATCGATTGGAGCTACGCGCCCGGTAAATTCACGCTCGGCGACATTCTGCGGCATCTCGCTGTAGCGGAACGGTTTATGTGGGCCGAAAACGTACAGTGCCGGCCCGCTCGTTACTCAACCCACGGCAAGGAACTGGCCGACGGCTACCAGAACGTCATGGCCTTCCTCGAGCGCCTTCACGCCGAATCGATGGAAATTTTCGGCAGGCTCACCGAGGAACAACTGCTGCGAAAATGCAAAACCCCCGACGACACACCCATCACCACCTGGAAATGGCTCCGCCTCATGCCCGAGCACGAAATCCATCACCGCGGCCAAATTTATATGTATCTGGCGATGCTTGGCGTGAAAACGCCGCCGCTCTACGGCCTGACTTCGGAAGAAGTTCGCGCGCGCAGCGCGATGGACTGAGAAGCATCCGGGCGGAAATGTATTGGCGGTTCTTCGGCGGGCACGAAAGTGCATGCCTGCTTTTTCAGGCTGGCTTCGGCGGGGGCGGCGCGGAAGCGCCCGGCGGAGCGGCAGAGTCCTGCCCCAGCAAGTCCACCGCTGCCTGATTCAGTTTCGCGCGCAATTGGTAGCGCTCGTTCGCGCGCGTGATGTACCTGACGGCAATCTCCACGCCGCCGACCACCGGCTTCACATTGATGGCCGGCACCGCAGTCAAGGCATGCGCCTTGTCGCTCGACCTCGCCACGCCCTGCCATTCCTTCTCCGCCTCCTTTGCTGTCTCCGAAGTCGCCTCCAGCACTTTCTTCTGAATGGCATCGACGATCGGGTAGGGATCGCGCCCCGCCGGCAGAACCACTTGCAGCTCGTCCCACAGCCACTGCCCGGAAGTCGAAAAATTGAAGTAGTGGCCTTCAATCGCAAAACTGTTCGTAAACGTGACGCGACGGCCCGTCGGATGCCCTGAATCTGTCCAATTTCCCGTCTCGAGCAGCACGGTGTGGAACATCCCCAGCTCGACGACTTCCCCGGTCACTCCGTTGATCTCCACCCAATCGCCCAGCCGGATTCCGTTCTTCCCCATCAGTACAAACCAACCGAGGAACCCCACGATGAAATCCTTCAGCGCCACCGTCAGCCCCGCGCCGGCAAGCCCGAGAAAAGTCCCCAGCTGGCTCGGGATTCCAAAAATCACGAGCAGCACGATCAGCACGGCGATCACCTGCAGCGTCACGCGCGTTACCGTTCGCAATGTCTCGACCTGTCTCCGGTCGAGCGCGGTTTTCCCGAGCAGCCGCTCGAACCAATCATCAAAGAAAAGCCCGAAGACCAGGATTCCAAGGATGACCGCGACATTGATCAGCATGCGGTGAATTACGGCGCGCTGTTTCGCCCCCACGAGCAACTGCCAGTTGTCGTAGACCTGCGCGAGTTGCTTCTCGTCATCAATCCGCTTGTCATACGAGCTCAACGCGCGCCGGTCGGCCGCACGTTTCTTTGTAGTCGTAACCACATCGGAGGCGTCCCCGGCGTTCTGGTTCGTCGGGCCCGGCGTTGCGCCGTGTGAAGCGGCCTGCCCCGCCAGAGCCTCGCCCGCCGGGGCCGGCGCGTTTGTGTTTTCTGTGTCCACTTTCGATTCCAGCGCGTTGTGGAGCAAGGTGATGGATCCTACGGCCGATTCCGCGGCCTGCCTCGCCGCCGTCAATTGCAAATCCTTGTCGTGCAGCGCCAACCATTGCCGGTAGAGACTGACGAGCCCGCCTCCTGTCGGCGGGGCCGGCGCCGGCGCAATGGCAGCCGTGTTATGGGAGCTCGCCTCGTGTTCCTGCTCGAGCGCCAGGATACGGGCCTGCGGATCGCCGCCGGCGCGAATCAAGTCCTGCTTGGCGTCGTCCACTTCATCCTGGTCGAGCTCCTGCTGCGATTTCGCCAGATTCCACTGGTTGGTGAGCTGGTCCTTCTTCGCTCCGCTCGCCTTGCCGGCCGCCTCGGTCAGTTGTGCCACCTGCACGTTGTCCGTGTCGAGGGCCTTCTCGTATCTCGCCAAACGGTCCTGAATTTTTTTCGCTTCGGGGCTCAGCGCGGGCGGGTGCTCGGTCACCTCCCGCAGGGCCGCCGCGAAAGTCAGGTCCACTTCATGGTCTCCCAGCCGCAAGGCCTCTTGTGCGAACTTTTGCTCCGCGCGGCTGTTGGATAACTGCGCGAGATTCTGCGCTGTCGTCAGCGGCGTCTGGTCCACCATCGTCTGCGCCTGCATCGTGCCGAGAGGGGCGAGGATCGCACGGAGGGCTACAAACGGCTTCGCCGTCCGGTACAACCCGAACGCCGTCGCCGACAGCAGCACCACAAGTACAACCGTCGCAATCTTTGTTCGCGTTTTCATTGTTCCTCGTCAGGCAGGGTTGGTCCGACATTCTAATACGCGCCAACTTCGAGCGAAACGCTCATCTTCACGCTAACTTATCTGAAATTCCCCTCCGGGATTTTCGTGCGGCGCCGCCTTCCTTGAGCTACGCTCAATCAGCGGAACATCCGGATAGGAGCGGCCAGACTTGGACTCACGCCTGCCCAAAATGCTGTTCATCCTGCTCGCCATCTTTGCGGGGATCTGTTTTTCTTACGACTATCCACGCCTGCCCGATGAGCTCGCCTCTCACTTCAACAGCCGCGGCTTTCCGAACGGCTGGCAATCCAAACCCGTTTTCTTCGCGTTTTTTGCCGGGGCCCTCGCGATGACCGCGCTCGTCGCCCTCGGCCTCCCGCGCCTCCTCAAGAGCTTGCCCCCCGAAATGATCCATCTTCCCAACAAACAATTCTGGCTCAGTCCGGAGCGTTCAGAAGCCACCCTCGAATTCTTCAGAACCTGGTTCGCGTGGTTCGGCTGCGCCGCTCTCGTACTCCTTCTTTTTACGTTCCATTACGCCGTCGAATCCAATCTCGACCCCGATCACCGCCCGGATCCCGGCCACATGCTCTACGCCGTCCTGGCTTTCGCTGCCTTCGTGGCCTTCTGGGTCACGCGCCTGGCCGCCCGTTTCGCCCGCGTCCCCCGAGACAACGTGGGGAACTGAGGCCGATTCCTGCTGAGCCTGGCTTTGGCCAGGAAAGGCTCGAGGCGTCATCCCGATGCTCGGACAAGACGGACAGGTAGTTCGCTGAGCCCGGGGAAGCGAAGAATCATCCTGCCAGACGAGGAGTCGATAGACGAGCTGCGGAGTTTGGCAGCAAGACAAAAACGCCCCGATTTCTCGAGGCGTTCCGTCTTTCCGATTTCGATTTTCGAATTTCCGGTCCTTCTAGAGATAGTCCCGCGAAGGCCCTTCCAGAAACGCCCGCAGCTTCCGCGAGCGCGAAGGATGCCGCAGCTTGCGCAGCGCCTTCGCCTCGATTTGGCGGATGCGTTCGCGCGTCACGGCGAAGGACTGTCCAACTTCCTCGAGGGTATGCTCGCTGCCATCATCCAGACCAAACCGCATCTTGATGACTTTTTCCTCGCGCGGCGTCAGCGTCTTCAACACCGAAGACGTCTGCTCCTTCAAATTCAGATTGATCACAGCGTCTGACGGCGAAACTACGGCCTTGTCCTCGATGAAATCTCCAAGGTGCGAATCTTCTTCTTCGCCAATCGGCGTCTCGAGGGAAATCGGCTCCTGCGCAATCTTCAAAATCTTGCGCACCTTGGACACGGGAATGTCCATGCGCTTGGCAATTTCTTCGCTGGTCGGCTCGCGGCCGAGTTCCTGCACCAGCTGGCGGCTCGTGCGCACCAGTTTGTTGATCGTCTCGATCATGTGCACGGGAATCCGGATGGTACGCGCCTGATCCGCAATCGCGCGCGTAATGGCCTGCCGGATCCACCACGTCGCATACGTCGAAAACTTGTATCCGCGGCGCCACTCGAACTTGTCCACGGCCTTCATCAAACCGATGTTGCCTTCCTGGATCAAATCCAGAAATTGCAGCCCGCGGTTCGTATATTTTTTGGCGATCGAAACCACCAGCCGGAGGTTGGCTTCGATCAATTCCTTCTTCGCCTGCTCCGCTTCCGCCTCGCCGCGGTGAATAAACGTCAACGTGCGCTTCAGTTCGGTGAGCCCCACTTCGCTCGCCTCTTCAATGTCCTTCAGCTCCGTGCGCCGCGTGCGCAATTCCTTGCGCGCTTCCGCCGCCACATCGCCTTTCGCGGCATCCACACGCCGCTCCAGCCGCCCCGCTTCGCGCTCGAGGGACTGCAGCCGCTCGACCGTCCCGCGCATCTTGTCGATCAGCCGCTTCTTCTCAAACGGGTTGAAATCAATCCCGCGAATCTCGACCGAAATCTCGACGCGCGTTCGCGCCACCGCCCATTTGGCCTTGATGTACGGCTTCTTTTTGGCCTTCGGCGTGTTTTCCAGCTTCTCCGCCTGCTTCAAAGCCAGATCGTACAGCTTCGCAATCTTGTCGATGTACTTCAGCGTCTGCTTCGTCTTGTTCGCGATCTTCTCTTCGGTCAGCTCTTCGTCGTCAAACTGCACGATCTCTTTGATGGACCGCGCGCCCTTGCGCAAATCCTCGCCCACCGCGATCAATTCCTTGATCACGATCGGCGACCGCGTGATCGACTTCATCACCACCAGCTGCCCGCGCTCGATGCGCTTCGCGATGGTCACTTCGCCTTCGCGCGTCAACAGCGGGACGGTTCCCATCTCGCGCAAATACATGCGCACCGGGTCGTTGGTCTTTTCAAGAGATCCCGGTGTCAAATCCAGATCGCTGCCGCCTTCGTCCGAATGCGCGTCGTCCTTGACAACCGCATCCCGATCGCCCGCCTCCGAAGACACTTCCACCGCTCTGGCGGCCTTCGCCGACGCCTGGTCCTCGTAAATCTCAATGCCGTTGCGTTCAAATGTAGTGAGAAGGTCGTCGATCTCTTCCGAGGAATGCACTTCCGCCGGAAGCGAATCGTTCACTTCGTCGTAAAGCAAATACCCGCGCTCTTTGCCGACGGCAATGAGCTGCTTTACCGCATCATATTTTTCTTCAAGACCCACTGCCGCCACGAATTCCTCCAGGCTTCCAGGCGCGACCCCAAGCCTTGCCGGTCAGCGCCGCCAAAAAATTTATCCAAAAGCACCCAAGCGAAAGGCGCAGGCAGTATGCCACGCTTGCGCAGCCCGTCCCTCTGCGGTCACCAAAACAAACTGTGGGGAATCCCCCACCAGGTCACTCGTCTTTTTGTGAATTCCTTTATGGTACGCCCGGCCGCCAGCTTGCCGCTTGCCCTGTACTTCGCCCGTTATGCGCTCTCAGAGTACGTTCTCGCGCCTCTAAGTACATCTATATAGATGCAGTTAGGTGCGAATTCGTTACTCGCGAAACCCTATTACGTTACAAGCTTAAGTCCGTCCCCGTCAACAATTTAATCGGTGGAAATCTGTGGAAGGTTCTTGTCGTCGGTCATTTGACCAAGAAGCGCTCTTGCCGCGGTTTCCGTACCGGTCGGGTTCTGTCAGGTCCTCGCTTCCAGAGGTTGGATGTTCCCGAGCCAAAAATGGCGCGCTCAAAATGGTATTGTCCTCACACACGCACCAGCCAGCCCCCGATCGGCGCATGCTTTTACCGGCACCGCGAAGGGCGCCCGCGCAGCCGGAGCGCTCTGCTCAGGCATTCCCCGGGAAGCTCGCCTCGCGCCATTCCTTTGGCCTATACTCGGCCCATGCGGCAAAAAGTCCCTATCCGCGCTGGCTTGCTGGTATTCGTGCTTGCCCTCGGAGGAGGACTGTTCTCCCAATCCAATCCTGACTGGACCGAACCCTTCACGCCGTTCCGCATCGCGGGCAATCTGTACTACGTAGGGAGCAAGGGTCTTGCGAGCTATCTGATCTCGACCGCGGAAGGCAACATCCTGATTAACAGCGATCTCGAAGCCAATGTGCCGATGATCTCCCAGAGCATCGAAAAACTGGGCTTCCATTTCAAGGACACGAAGATTCTTCTGATCAGCCATGCGCACTGGGATCACGATGCCGGCAGCGCCATGGTCATGCGGATGACCGGCGCAGAATATATGGTCATGGATGCGGACGTTTCCGTGGTCGAATCCGGCGGCAAGACCGATTTTCAGTACGGCAACACACCCGGCTCTCTTTATCCGGCGGCCAGGGTCGGCCGCATACTTCACGATGGCGACAAAGTGAAGCTTGGTGGCACGGTTCTGGTCGCTCACCTCACTCCCGGCCACACTCGAGGGTGCACCACGTGGACGATGAAGGTTAGCGATGGCGGCAAAACCTACGATGTGGTGATCGTTGGCAGCCCCAACGTCAATCCCGGCTACAAACTTGTCGGCAACCCCGCCTATCCGCAGATCGCCGAAGACTACGAACGCATGTGGCGCGTTCTTGAGTCATTGCCATGCGACATTTTCCTCGGTGCCCATGGCGGCTACTTCGGCCTTGAAGAAAAATACCCCCTCAGGAAAGAGGGCGGCGCAAACCCTTTCGTTGATCCTGATGGTTACAAGAGGTTTATCGCCCAAAAGGAACAGGAGTTCCGCGAGGAATTGGCGAAGCAAAAACTCGCCGCCCGATGACCGGGTGGCCCTGGAAGGACAACGGTCGGGCGCTCACCTCGCCGCTGCTAGCCGTCGCATCAGATGCTGCTTTTTCTCGAGCAGCCCGCGCATCTCCGCGACAGAAGGATTGGCCTCAATGCTCCGCTGGACGTCCGCCAGCTCCCGCTCCGCTTGCCGGTGCTCCAACGCTTCGACGCAACTGAGGGCCTCTTCCCAGGCAGGCTCGCTGGCCTCCTCGAAGAGAATCTCGAAGAGCATGCGCCGGTCGCGTTCTTCGAGTTGTGCAGCTACTTCGGTAGCCTCTATGGGCTCATCGGCGAGGCTTGCGACAATCAGCGCCGCGAAAACTTTCTCCGTCTCGAGCCCGCGATAGAGCTGAGCTCCCTCGAGCCGCTGCGCCAGCTCGCGGCGAAATCCTTCGGCCTCCGCCAGCATGCGGATCAATCGCCGCTCCACGGGCTTGGCCGAACGGCCTACCAGTTCCGGCTGGATCTTCAGTTCGCTGTGGCGCTGGGTGGCTGCCTTGCTGAGCGCGGCTCGCAACACGGGCTCGTCCAGATGGAGCTGCTGCGCGATCCGCGTGGCCCATTCCGAGCGAAGGATGGTATTAGGAATCTTCTGGACGTAGGGCAGGAGAAAATTTACCGCGCGCCGCTTCCCTTCCCCGGTTGTCAAATCCATCTTCCGCGCGCGCGCAATCAAGTAGTCCACGTAGGGCGGGGAATCTTTCAGCAACTTTGTGTACTCCTCGGCGCCTCGTTCCCGGATGAATACATCCGGGTCAGCCTTCTTGTCGCCGACCGGAGGCAGCGCCAGAACGCGCACCTCAAAATCTTGCTCGAGCAGGAGCGAGACGGAGCGCTCTGCTGCCAGCTGGCCCGCGTTGTCCGGGTCGTAATTGATAATCACGCGTTTTGTAAAACGGCCGAGCAGCTTGATCTGCGGCTCGGCAAGACTCGTGCCGCAACTTGCCACCACGTTGCTGATTCCCGCGCGGGCTACGGCAATCGCGTCCATGTAGCCTTCGACGAGCACTGCAAAATCCGACCGCCGCAGCGCTTCCTTCGCGCGGTCCATGTGATAGAGCACGTTGCTCTTCGAGTAGATGGGCGTCTCGGGCGAATTCAGATATTTCGGCTGATCATCGCCCAGAGCGCGCGCGCCGAAGGCCACAATTTTTCCGGAATCATTGGCAATGGGGAAGGTGATGCGCCTGCGAAAGCGGTCGAACAACCGTCCGCCCTGTTCGCCACGCGAGATCAGGCCGGACTCGACCAACAGTTTTTCCGGATATTTCTGTTTCAGAAATCGCAGCATCGCGTCGCCGTCGCTCGGCGCATACCCTATTCCGAACCGGTCAATCGCCTTGTTATCGAGCCCGCGGTCCTCGAGGTAGGCCCGCGCCGCCTTGCCCTCGAGGGTCCCCGAAATCTGTTTCGTAAAAAACGCCTGCGCCTCGCGATGCATCTCGACGAGTGCCGCGCGCTGCTGGTTTTCCTGCCGCTCTTCCGGCGACCGCTCCCTGGGCCGAGGAATGGCAATCCCGCACTTCTCCGCAACGGTGCGCACCGCTTCCGGAAACGCGGACTTCTCCATATCCATCACAAAATTGAAAACGTCGCCGCCCTTGCCGCAACCAAAGCAATAAAAAATCTGCTTGAGGGGAGACACCGTAAAGGAAGGAGTTTTTTCCTGATGAAACGGACAAAGCCCTGAAAAATCCTTACCGGTCTTTTTCAGGCGCACGTATTCGCCCACCAGGCGGACGATGTCCGCCTGCTGCTTTACCTTCTCCGCAAAGGATCCCGCTTCCGCCACGGCTTCCCCGAGAATTGTAACCAAACTGGGGAGAGGAATATATCCCGCCGGGAATCGCGCAAGCCTCCCTCGAGCGGCGCGCGTAGAGACAGACCCCGGTTTTGACGCGGCGGCCGCGAACCCCGGCGGCTCTCCATTTCAGGCCCGCAATTCGACGACCGTGATGGCTTTGCCGCCACGCTCTTCGGCCTCAAACGAGGTCCGGAGAACCAGCGGATGCGACTTCAGGAATTCTCCGAGCCCCTTCCGCAGCGCGCCGGTTCCGTGCCCATGAATAATGCGCACGCGCGTCTGGTTAGCCAGCGCGGCTTCGTCGAGATATTTATCCACGCGCTCGGTTGCTTCTTCGACGCGCATGCCAATCACGTTGATCTCGCCCGAGACCGAGCCTTCACTGGGTTGCGCGGCCACGGTGACGCTGCCACGCCCCGGCGACTGCAGGGACGGGGCTTGCCCCGCCTGCTCGACGCCGGTGATCTCGTCGACGGCAACTTTCATGCGCAGCGGGCCGGCTTCGATTTCGGCCGCCGACCCGTCCAGCCGGCGAAAGATGACCGCCTTGCTGAAGCCGCGGACGCGAATGCGCGCGCCGGGTACCAGCGCGTCGGCGCGAACCGGTGCCTGGCTGGCCGAACCGGTGCCCAAATCGGCTTGTGAACCCGAGATGGTCTCGAGCAACGCGGCGTTGAGCTCTTCGCGGGCTTCGCTGCGAATGTCTGTGCCCTTGCGCCGCGCGGTTTTTTCGAGCGAGGCGCGCAGTTCGCGTTCTTTCACGGATTCGATGAGGCGAGCGACGTTTTCATCGAAACGTTTCTGCATCTCGGCGAACTGCCTTTCGAGTTCAATGATGCGCTTCTGCTGGCGTCCGACCCACTCCGTGCGCAGCTTTTCGCGTTCTTCTAGGAGAGCGTGCCGCTCCCTGGCCATCTGCTGTTGCATGCGGTCGAGTTCATCGCGGCTGCGATGCAAGTAGGCAATCAAGTCGGCAGCTTCGCGGGATTCCGGCGTCAGCAACGAGCGCGCTCGTTCGATGACGGACGGCAGAAGGCCCAGCCGTTGCGCAATCGCGATTCCGCTCGATCCGCCAGGCACGCCGACCATCAACCGGTACGTTGGCCGCAAATTTACATCGTCAAATTCGACGGCGGCGTTCACAACGCCGGGGGTCGTCGAAGCATAGGCCTTCAATCGGTCGTGATGGGTCGTGGCCAGCACGATGCAATTCTTGGCGCGAAATTCATCGAGCAGCGCCACGGCAAGCGCCGCGCCTTCCTCCGGCGCCGTTCCGGTGCCCATTTCGTCGACCAGTGCCAGCGATTCTGGCGTCAGGAGATCGAGCATGGACTTCAAATTCAACATGTGCGCCGAAAACGTCGAGAGGTCCGCGGCGATGGACTGTTCGTCGCCGATATCCACGAGCACGCGGTCAAAAACCGGCAGCACCGCGCTCTGCGCCGCCACCGGGATGCCCGATTGCGCGGACAGCGCCGCGAGTCCCGTCGTCTTCAGCGCGACGGTCTTGCCGCCGGTGTTCGGTCCGCTGATGACCAGAACCTTTTCCGCGCCGCCCAGCGCGAGTGTCATCGGCACGACCCGGCGATCTTCGCGGCGCAGCTTGTCTTCAAGCACCGGGTGCCGGGCCGCCACGAGTTTTAAGTCGCCCGCGTCAGAAAATTCCGGCATCGCCGCATCAAAATCGCGCGCAAAGCGCCCGCGAGCGAAAACGCTGTCGAGCTCCGCGATTGTCCCGGCTGCCGCGCGCAGCGGTTCCTGAACGACCTGCAAGCGCTCCGTAAGTCCGCGCAAGATCCGGAGAATCTCCGCCGCTTCGTCCTCGGAAAACTGCGTGAGTTCGTTGTTCGCTTCGACCGTTTCAAGCGGTTCGAGGAAAACGGTCTGTCCTGTTCCGCTCGCTCCATGCACAATTCCCGGAACGCTCCGCCGGTTTTCCGAACGAACGGGAATCACGAACCGTTCGTTGCGCAGCGTGACGTAATCCTCTCCGGCTTCCGCGTTGCGGGAGCGGAGAATCTGCTTGAGCGTTTTCTGAATCGACTCGCGTGTCTGGGCGATGCTCAGGCGGATGCGGCGCAGCGTGGACGATGCATCGTCGCTGATCTCGCCATTCGGCAGCACACACCGCCGGATCGCCGTAAGCGCCTCGCGGAAATCTCCGAGCGAAGCCGCCCGCGCAGCCAGCAGCGGAAATTTCGCCGCCGCCTCCCTCGATTGGCCGCGCAACCACGCGGCAGTCTCAAGCAGGGAGGCCGCCTCCAAGAATTCCCCGGCTTCGAGAACAATCCCCGGCCCCTCCAGTTTTTCAAGCCATCCCTCGGGATCGGCCAGCCCGCCGAACCCCAATTCGCCGCCACGCAGCCATTCCCGCGCCTCGCCGATCAAGGCAAACGCGGCTTCGAGCGCCCCCCGGTCCGTCCCGAACTCGAGAGCATCCACCGCACGCCGCCCCGGCGCACACGTCGTCCGCAGCCGCAGCAATTCGCGCAGCTTGTCGAATTCGAGTACGTCTTCTGCCGTCCGCGACATGTGTCCTTGCTTTTCGCGTAGTATGAGGGACTTTCCCTCGTCATGACAAACGGCCCGAGAGAATTGCGGCATCCGGCTGCCGCGGACCGGGAGAGAGGGAGGACTTCATTTCTGTTTGGCGGGCTCGCGCGCAGGGGCAGGCGCGGGTGTCGCGGGTGCAGCGTCAAATTCTTCGATCATCGCGATACACAGTCCGTTCAGCGCATCGGCGGCTTCGTGATTCTTTCCACCCTGGTTGTTGCTCAGGAAAGAAAAAATCAGGCGCCGGCCGTCCGGCGTTTCCGCAAAACCTGAAAGCGTTCTGACGTGTTCGACCGATCCGGTCTTCGCGTGAATCCTCCCGGCCGCTATCGTGTTTTTCATGCGGTCCTGGAGCGAGCCGTCCACCCCGGCCACGGGCAGCGACGCGAAGTAGGGAGCGAACCACGTCTGCGCCTCTGCATACCTCAGCAAGGTCACGATAGCGCGCGGCGTGACCAGGTCGTGCCGCGAGAGTCCCGAGCCGTCCGTCTGGATCACATCGTCCGGCGCGATCCCCGCGGCGGCGTAAAAATCCTGCGGAGTTTTCAGCATCTCTTCCGGAGTGTTCCAGACGCCGTTTTGCCGCGCGGCGGTTCGCAGCAACATTTCCGTGTGCAGATTCTGGCTGATTTTGTTGATGAGCTTTACGGAATCGCCGAGCGGCACGGACACATGCTCTGCAAGAATGGTGCGCGGAGTCGCATCCGCCTCGGCAACATGAACGGCCCGCACTTTTCCATCGAGCTTCACGCCGCGCTCGGCCAGCAAACCCGCAAGGACAAACGCCGCGTGCTGCGCCGGTTCTTCAATCGCCAGGACCAGCTTGCGCGGCACGCCTTTGGCCGGCATAGTGCCGCGGACGACGACGAGATTCGCGCCCGGCTCGCGCGTGAGAGTCAAATCGGATTTCAAACCCGGCGTCGCTGTCGTCACATCGTTCTCGAGCGTAAAGTCCGGCGTCAGGGGAGCAACCGATGCCTCGACCGGATCTCCCGTTTTTTCGCCCGGCGTGAGCGTCACTGTCACGGTGTTGTCGTCGACGACGATTGCGGAAATGGCTGCGCCGTACTCCCAGACCATGTCGTCGATTTCCCAGCCATTCGGATAGCGCTCGCGCGGGAAGTAGCTGTCGTCGCCGACCAGATCGCCCGAAATCTCCTTCACGCCGCGCGCCACCAGAGAGTCGGCCAATTCGGTCAGCACTTTTTCGGGCGGCCCGTCGAACTCCTCTTTCAGATCGTAGGGGAATCTGCGGTTTGAGAGATTCGGATCGCCGCGCCCCACCAGCACCGCGTCGCCAGCGAGTTTGCCGTCCGCCGAGATCGTGCCTCGCGTTTCAAGAGTGGTGTGAAATCTGTAGTCCGGCCCGAGCCTGGCCAGCGCCAGTGCGGTCGTAAAAAGTTTCATGTTCGAGGCCGGAACAAAATAGCTGTCGGCGTTCTTCTCAAAGAGCGTAGCTCCGGTTTGCGCATCAACGATCAGCAGCCCCCAGTCACCTTTGCCGGAAGGCCCAGCGCCAAGCAGCGTCTCCGCCAGCACACCAAAGCGCGCCGTTGCCCGAGCCGGGTTCGGGGAGTGCTCTTCCCGATTGCCGTCATGCTTTGCCGCGCAGCAGGCTTGGCCTTCTGCCGGGGTTGTTTGCGCATGGCTGGCGGTTGCCGCCAGAGAAGATAGAACCAATGCCACAACCCATTCCGGCGCCCGCCGTCCCGACGCTTTAGCTGAGCCCATGTTTCGCCTGCCTTGAAACCGCCCGAGATAAAAGTATAGTCGAAACCCCGCGCAACATTTTCCCGGCGGGGCGCATCTCCTCCTATGTGGCACGGTAGCGGAGTCGGCCCCCATAAACTGCAGGTTGCGCGCGAACCTTTAGCAACCTATGATTAGCAAGCCCAGTAAATTTCAGCGAGGTGAAATTTGATTAAGCGAATTAGCTCCTGTCTCATGGCGCTGGCGATGATCGCCCCGGCGCTGCTCTCTCAAGACAAAGAAGCCGACCGGCTCGACAATTGCGGCACAGTGATCAAGGAAATTATGGATATTCCCGATGACATTCCTCAGGATCTCATCGACAAAGCCGAATGCGTGATCGTTTATCCTTCGGTCCTGAAAGCCGCTTTTGTGGTTGGCGGCAGCTACGGCCGGGGCGCGATGACCTGCCGCACCGGCGAGCACTACACCGGCCCCTGGAGCGCACCTTCGATGATGGCACTAGAAGGCGGGAGCATCGGCTTCCAGATCGGCGGGCAGGCCACGGATTTCGTCCTTCTGGTGATGAACCCGCGCGGAGCACACTCCATTCTGAGGAGCAAGGTGAAGCTCGGCGCAGACGCTTCCGTTGCCGCCGGTCCAAAGGGCCGGACAGCGGATGCCTCGACAGATGCCACCCTGCGCGCCGAGGTGCTGAGCTATTCGCGCTCGCGGGGCCTGTTTGCGGGGGTCTCGCTCGAGGGCTCCACGGTTCGCCCCGACAATGACGCCAACGAGCGTGTCTACGCAAAAAAGGTGACCGCCGAGGAGATTATTTTCAGGGGCGCGGTGGCCGTACCTCCGCCAGGACAAAAATTGATCGCCTACCTCAACCGCAAGTCTCCGAAGAACACCTCCGATCCCAATTCCTTGAAGGAATAGCCCATATCGAAAAGGAAGTCCCGAGGGCCCTGGCGACTGCCGGGGCCTTCTTTTTTTCTGAAGCCGAGGCGGAGCGCAGTCTGGACTTGACACGGAAATATTTCTGACCTACAGTCATTTATGAACAATGGTCAAAAAGACGCCATCAAAATCCCGGAAAGCGCGCCATCGGCTGGCGCGTCCCGCGCATGGCCGCCGCGAACGCCGCAGCGCGGAAACCCGCGAGCGGCTGTTTCGCTCCGCTCTCGATCTCTTTGCCAGAAAAGGGTTTACAGAGACGACGGTCGGGGACATCACTGAAGCCGCGGACGTCGGCAAGGGCACTTTTTTTAACTACTTTCCGAGCAAGGACCACATCCTCCTGGCTTTTGGGGAAATGCAACTCAGAAAGCTTCAGCTCGCGGTCGAGGAAGCCCGCCGCACGGGCGAGCCCATGCCCGAGTTCCTGCGGTCTCTCGGTGTGCGCATGACCGAGGAGCCTATCCGCAATCCCGGAGTTATCCGCACGCTGCTGCAGGCGTATCTGTCAACGACCGCCGTGCGTGAAGGGATGCTTGATCTGCAAAAGCGCGTGCAGGCGCTGCATACGGAGATTGTGCAGCTGGGGCAGGATCGCGGAGAAATTCGGAAAGACCTGCCGGCGGCCGAAATCGCGCACGTTTTCCGTCAGACCATTTTCGGAACGCTCCTATTCTGGTCGCTCTACGGCGACGCGACGCTGCATCCGCGCATGGAGTCGGCTTTCAACGTGCTTTGGTCCGGACTGGCCCCGCGGAATCGGGGCGCTGAGCCGGCGGAAGCCCCGCACGGGGAAGCAATGGCTCCTGGCGTTCCGCTTTTTACTTGTGGAGATTAATTTTATGAGTCGCAAGCGGATTTTCCTCGTAATCCTCGTCGCCGTCATTCTGGGCGGCACGACGGTTTACGCCACGTGGTTTCGGCGCGATAACGCGCTGGAAGGCTCGGGCACGGTAGAAGCACGCGACATCCGCGTCGGCTCGAAGGTAGGAGGGCGGATCGACAAGGTTCTGGTGCGCGAAGGCGATCGGGTCGAGCCTGGCCAGACTTTGATCGCGTTCGACGACCGGGAATTGCTGGCCTCGCTCGAGCAGTCCCGGGCGGCGGCCGAAAAGGCGCGGCGCGGGTATCGGCCGGAGGAAATCGCCGAAGCGCGTGCCGCCGCCGCCGGAGCCAAGGCCGACTATCTGCTGCGCTTGAACGGCTACCGCAAAGAGGATGTCGCCGCGGCGAAATCCGAAGTCGAACGCGCTACCGCCGACGAAGTCCGCGCGCGGCTGGATTTCCAGCGTTACGACGCGCTGGCCCAGAAGGATCTCGTCTCGAAACAGCAGCGCGACACGGCCGAGGCCAACTGGAAGATGGCGCTGGCGCAGCAGCAGAACTTCCAGCACAAGCTCGACGAGCTCGAGCGCGGCTACCGTCCGGAAGAAATCGCCTCCGCCGAAGCGCATTACCACGAAACACTGGCTACGCTCGAGAAATTCGAGCGCGGCAATCGGCCGGAGGACGTCGAGCTGGCCAAAGCGGCCTACGCTTACGACGAAGCGAGGTTCCGCGAACGCCAGGTCACGGCACCTTCGGCGGCGGTCGTCGAGGTTCTCGACGTCCGCCCGGGAGACATCATTGCGCCGAACACGCCAGTGGCGACGCTCCTCGAACGGGACCAGATCTATGTGCGCATCTACATTCCGGAGACGGAGCTGGGCCGCGTCGGGGTGGGGCAGAAGGCGGAGGTGCGCGTCGATTCTTTTCCGAAAACGGTGTTTGACGGCGTCGTCGAACAGATCAATCAGCAGGCGGAATTTCTGCCACGCAATGTCCAGACGCGCGAAGAGCGCGTTCATCAGGTTTTCGGAGTGAAAATCCGCATAAACGATCCCGCGGGTCACGTTCTGGCGGGAATGGCCGCGGACGTGAAACTGAAAGCGGGAAACTGATCCGTGGTTACCACCCCGCAGAATCCTTCCGGACCTGCCATCTCCGCCGAACATCTTGTGCGCCGTTTCGGACAGGTTACCGCCGTCAATGACGTGAGCTTCCGCGTGGAAAAAGGCGAAATTTTCGGATTTCTCGGCCCTAACGGCAGCGGCAAGACAACCGTGATCAAAATGCTTACCGGGCTTTTGCCGCTCAGCAGCGGCTCCGCTTATGTAGAGGGACTGGACGTCCGCGTGGATTCCGAACTTGTCCGCGAGCGTATCGGGTACATGTCACAAAATTACAGTCTCTATCATGACCTGACGGTCGCGGAGAACTTGCAGTTCTATGGCCGCATCTACAGCCTCGATGCGGCTCGCCTAAAGCGCCGCATCGAAGAAGTTGTCCAGCTCAACGGCCTCGCTCCCTATATGAACCGCTTGTCCGCACAGCTCTCGGGCGGCTGGAAACAACGGCTGGCCCTCGGCTGCGCCATGCTTCACGAGCCCAAGCTTCTCTTTCTCGACGAGCCTACGGCGGGAATCGATCCCGTAGCGCGACGTCAGCTCTGGGATCTCCTTTTTGAACTCTCCGGACACGGCATCACTTTCTTCGTCACCACCCACTACATGGACGAGGCCGAGCGCTGCAGCCACGTGGCCTATATTTATTACGGCAAGATCATCGCCGATGGCACGCCAAACACGCTTCGCGAATTGCCGGACGTCCAGCCGCAGGGAACGATACGCGTCGAAATTACGACTCCCGAAGTCACACGCGCGCTGCGCTTCGCAAGACAGGTCCCCGGCATCCGTAGCGCCACAATTTTTGGCCAGTCCATCCATGCTCTTATCGATGACCACCTCGATCTCCAAGTTCTAGAGGAACAGCTTCTGAAAAACGGCATTGCCGTCGCCGAAATTCGGCCGCTCGCCCCAAGCCTCGAGGACGTCTTCGTCGAACTCACCTATAAACATCAGGCTCTTTTGGAGGCCTCGCGTGCCTGACTTGTTCCGCGGTTTCGGCGCCGTTTTCTACAAGGAGGTTCTGCACGTCCGGCGGGACGCGGGAACCCTTTTTTTCTCCCTAACCATGCCCTTGCTGCAATTGTTTCTTCTGGGTTTCGGCATCGACACAAACATCCGTCAGATCAATACCGTCGTCTATAACGCCGACGGCCGGCGCGAAAGCCGGGAGTTGCTCGACCGCCTGAAAAACTCGGATACCTTCCATATCATCCGCTACGTCGAGAATGACCACGACCTGAACGATATGATCATCGCCGGCAAAACGCGCGTGGGCATCAAGATTCCCGTCGACTATTCGGATCGCCTGATCCACAACATGAGCGCGCAGGTGCTGGTCCTGATCGACGGCTCGGACTCTTCCGTGGCCGGCCAGGCCATTAACGTCACCAATGCCATCGGACTGGACGAATCTCTCCGCCGCGTCCTCGAGGATCGCGCCGCGTTCGCTGTCGATATGCGGCCCAAGCTCCTGTTCAATCCGGACTCCCGCTCCGCGAATTTCTTTCTTCCCGGCCTCACCGCAATCATGCTCCTGAACGTCACCACGTTCCTGACGGCCTTCTCGATCGTCCGCGAAAAAGAGCGTGGCACGCTCGAGCAGCTCTTCGTTACGCCCGTCCGTCCTTTCGGGCTGCTTCTCGGCAAGCTGTTGCCCTACCTGGGCATCGGCTTTTTCGAGCTCAGCCTGATTCTCTTCTTCATGCGCTTCGTCTTTCTTGTTCCCATCCACGGCAGCGTCCTGCTGCTTTTCATTCTTTCGATGCCTTATCTCTTCGCGGCCCTCTCGCTCGGAATCCTCATTTCCAGCAAAGCAAAATCGCAAGCCGAGGCCATGCAACTCGCGTTTCTACCCATTCTTCCGAGCGTTTTCTTTTCGGGGTACATCTTCCCGCGCGAAACCATGCCCGCGCTTTTCTATCCGATCAGCTACCTGATTCCTGCCACTTATTTCATCAACATCACTCGCGGCATCATCCTTCGCGGGGCCGGCATCAAGCATCTCTGGACCGACGGCCTGGCGCTTTTCATTATCGGTACACTGCTCCTGGTCATTGCTGCCCGGCGTTTCCGCAACAAAGTCATCATGGCCTAGCGCGAATATCGTCTTGCTCTGCTGAACCGTCGCGCACTACTATCGGCGTTCCGGTCCGGAGCCGAGGAAATCGTCCGTGGAGAACCGTTTCTCTGGTTGGGTGATCCTTCTTTTTGTGCTGATGGTCGCGGGCGTTTGCGCCCTGCGGAAGGGAACGCCTGATCCGTTGGCGTCAAGCGCGCCGCCGGAAGTTTTCTCCGCGGAGCGCGCTCTGGTTTTTCTGAACGCTCTGGCGACTTCTCCTCACCCTCTTGGTTCCCCCGAGCACGATCGCGTGCGCGATTATCTTGTTTCCGAGCTGACCGCTCTCGGACTCTCGCCCGAAGTAGAGCGCACGACGGGCGTCACCCCTCGCTACGAAGTGGCGGGTACGGTCGAGAATATTGTCGCGCGTTTGAAAGGCACGAGCGGCAAGACGGACGCCGTTGCTCTCCTCGCGCACTACGACTCCGTTCCGGCCGGCCCGGGCGCGGGTGATGACGGAGCAGGCGTGGCGGCTTTGCTTGAAACGCTTCGCGCGTTGCGAGCCGGACCTCCGCTCCCTAACGATATTCTTTTTGTGATTACGGACGGCGAAGAAGACGGGCTGCTCGGCGCCTCCGCGTTTGTCGCGGAAAATCCCGCCGCCCGGGATGTGCGCGTGGCCGTCAACTTCGAGGCTCGCGGCAATGCCGGAGAATCGCAAATGTTTGAAACCAGCGCCGGGAATGGCCGCCTGGTCGAGATGTTCCTCGAAGCCGCGCCCCATCCCTCCGGTTCTTCGCTCACCTACGAAATTTACAAGCACATGCCGAACGACACGGATATGACGGTGTTCAAGAGGTCGGGCGCAGCGGGCCTGAACTTTGCCTTCATTGGACACTGGGAGGCGTATCACACGCCGCTCGACAATCCCCAGCGGCTCGATCGCGGCAGCCTGCAGCAGCACGGCGAAAACGCGCTTTCGCTGGCTCGCAGATTCGGCAATGCGGACCTGACAGAGCTTCGGGACCGCGACTCGGTCTATTTTTCCATGCCTGGAAATCTCTTCGCGCATTATTCCAGCCGCTTTGTCTGGCCGCTCGCGATGGTCTCGGGCGTTCTGCTGTTCGGCGTAATCTTCTATGCCAACGGGGCCTGGCAGACGAGCCTCCTGGCCGTTTTTGGCAGCTTCTTCGCGCACATTCTCGTACTGCTCGTGCTCCTGCTGGTTGGCCTTGGTTTTGAGTTCGCGGTGCGCTGGCTTCACCTAAACGCTCTTCCTGAAGGCGGCCTCGATCAGAACACGTTTTACGTCCTTGGTCTTTTTGCCCTGCTGCTCGGGGTGGATGCGCTGCTTTACAAATTCTTCCGCAAGAGGATCGCTCCGCCGGCATTCTTTCTCGGCGGCGCGGCCTTGCTCTTTGTTCTGGTCCTGGTGACTTCCAAATGGCTCCCGGGCGGCACCTACATGTTCGCCTGGCCGCTGCTCGCAGGTCTCGTGGCAACGGCCATCGCCGCCTTTCGTCCCGGAGATTTGTCGATTCTTTCCGCTCTCCTTCTCGGCGTGTTGAGTCTTCCGGCGCTGCTGCTGTTCGTTCCGATTCTGAAAGGCTTTTACACTGCGCTCGGCTTCACGACGATTGGCGCTCCGCTCCTGAGCGTCACGTTTGGCTTGCTGTTCCTCTTGCTTTCGCCTTTTCTGGACACAGCGCTCGAATCCGCCGGCAAATTGCTTCCGGTTGTTGCGCTGGTTGCTTCCCTTGCCTTGTGCGTTGTGGCCGCGAAAACCACCCGTTACTCCCCTGAGCATCCGAAGCCCAGCCTGCTCTCCTACGCTTTGGACGCCAACACCGGCAAAGCTCTGTGGACCAGCTCGGTGACCCGCGTGGACTCCTGGACCGCAGAATATCTCGGCGCGTCTCCCACTCGCGGCAAACTCCCTGACTTTATTCCCGATTGGTATCCCATTGATTTTCTCCAGCACGAAGCGCCTTCCATCGCGCTTGTCCCTCCGCTGGCGGAGCTTCTTGAAGACTCCTCGGACGGCGCGACGCGCACGCTTCATCTCCGCATCAGCACGCCGCGTCACGCGCGCACACTGCACGTCGGGATCGCAGAAGCAGAAGTGCTTGGCGCGACTGTCAACGGGCATGATCTTGGGAAACCATCCGAAGCACGCTGGCGCAAGCCCGGCCACTGGAGCCTTGATTACGCCAATCCGCCGGCCGAGGGCATTGATTTGCTGCTTAGCGTCGAGGCGGCCGGGCCGGTCACTGTCGTCCTGGTGGACCGCTCGAGCGGCCTTCCGGCAATTCCCGGCGCGAATTTTCCTCCGCGGCCGGCCGATGCCATGCCCATTCATTCTGGCGACCAAACGATGGTGCGCCGCAGCTTTGTCTTTTAGCGATTTTGTCTTTTGACCGTCCGCGGAGTACCCTCGTGGTTTGTCCTTGTGTCTCTGGGAGCAGCTGTGTCCTGTCCGATTTGTGAAAAACGGAAAGCCGAAAGATTCTGTCCGGCGAAGGGCGAGAAAATCTGCGCCGTGTGCTGCGGCAGGGAGCGCGAGGTCTCAATCGACTGTCCGCCGGATTGCACCTACCTCCTGGCCGCGCACCGCTACGAAGACGAACACCAGCGTTCGCTGCCCGAGGACACGCCGCTGCTGGATGTTAAAGTCTCGCAAGACGTCATCTACGCTCACCAAAATGTGCTTTCCGGGATAGCCTTCACGGCCGCGAAATTTGCCGCCGCGCATCCAGCGACAACCGATCCCGATGTGCTCGCCGCGCTCGAGGCTCTTGCCGAGACCTACAGGACGCTCGGCTCCGGCATCTATTACGAAAAGCCCCCAGACGCGACTTTGCCCCGGGAGCTATACTCCGCGCTTGCCGCTTTCTTGAACGAAACCAAGCAGCACCCCGGGGAAGGCCCCGGCTCGGACGCCTTTAGAAGCGCGGCGCCCGTCAGGGATTCCGAAATTTTCTCCTTGCTCGTCTTTCTCTACCGCATGGGGTTGCTGCGCACGAACGGCCGGCGGCGAGCGCGCCGGTACGTGGAATTCCTCCGCAGCCAATTCCCCGCCGCGCCGGAACTCAAACGGGAAGAATCCCGCATCATTGTGCCGTAGCCGATCGGACGGCCGAGCAACGCCGCTCCCCGAGGTGGCGCGCGGCACGAACGAGTCCCGCCGAATCCATCGAGCGTCGATATTGTTCCCGCTTGTTCTCTGTCGCCGGCGGACCGGAATCTGATAGTGTTTTCTTCCGCGGCTCGATCAGGGAGGGCAGGAATGCCAGGCAAAAAGCTCAGACTCGGTGCATCGACTCTTTCCCGGGTCCTACCCTTCGGAAGAATGTGCACGTTTGAAGCCGCGCTGATAACGCTCGGCATCGCAGCCGCCTTCACCGGCCCTCTTCTTGCTCACGCCCAGGAGCGGGAATCAGCCGCAAAACTCGTGGCGCGTACGATGGCCAACCCTGAATTTCGCGCGAAGACTTTTCGCGGAGGAGAATGGCTCGGCACAGGAGATTCCTATCTCGATTTAGAGCCTTCCGCCGCGGGCGGAGGCACGGACATCGTTCGCTACCAGACGGCTACCGGCGCGCGGGACATTTTGGTTGCGGCCAGCCGGCTGACGCCTCCGGGCGAGAAAACCGCTCTCGCTATCGAAGACTACGCGTTCTCAGCGGACGGACGCCAGCTTCTCGTCTTCACAAATTCAGAAACCGTCTGGCGGCAGAATACGCGCGGAGATTATTGGGTGCTCGACTTGAAAAGCGGCGCTTTGCATAAGCTCGGCGGCGATGCGCCGGCGTCCAGCCTCATGTTTGCCAAATTTTCTCCGGACAATACCAAAGTCGGCTACGTGCGCGGCAACAATGTCTACGTGGAAGACATGGCCAATGGAAAAATCACGCAATTAACGCGGGATGGGTCGCCCACGGTCATCAACGGCACTTCCGATTGGGTGAACGAAGAAGAGTTTGATATTCGCGACGGCTTCCAGTGGAGCCCCGACAGCCACTCGATCGCTTTCTGGCAATTCAACACCGGCGGCGTAGGCATCTACACACTCGTCTACGACCTTGGCGCGCCGCGCGGCGAGATCGTCACGGGCATTCCCTATCCGGGCACGGGCGTGTATCCGAGGATACTCGAATATCCCTATCCGCTTCCCGGAACCCGGAATTCGGGGGTTCGCGTGGGCGTCGTGAGCGCTGCCGGCGGGCAAACCGTCTGGATAGAGACAGGCGGAGATCCGCACAATTTCTATATTCCGCGGATGGGCTGGGCGGATTCGGGCCATGTGTTGCTCGAACACATGAACCGCTTGCAGAACAAAAATGAATTTTTGCTGGCTGACGCCGCATCCGGCATCACGCGAACGGTGTTTGTGGACGAGGATCGCGCCTGGGTGGACGTGAATGACTCCATCTCGTGGATCCATCAGGGGCGCGAATTTCTTGCGCTGAGCGAGCGCGACGGCTGGAGGCATTTGTACCGCGTGGCGCGCGATTCCGGCAACGCGGAACTCGTTACGAGAGGCGAGTTCGATGTGGTGAGCCTCGGCCGGGTCAGCCCCGATGAAAAGTGGATTTACTTCATAGCGTCGCCGGACAATCCGACGCAGCGTTATCTCTATCGCGCGAAGCTGGATGGTTCGGCGGCGCCGGAGCGCATCACGCCGAATCAGCCCGCCACGCACTCCTACACAATTTCACCGAATGGCGAATGGGCGTTTCACAACTATTCTTCGTTCAATGTGCCGCCTACCTTTGAAGTGGTGCATCTGCCCGATCACCGCGTCCTGAGAAATACCGCCGACAATTCCGCGCTCGCCGAGCGCGTGAAACCGCTCTCGGGCGGCCCGGCGGAATTTCTGAAGGTGGATGCGGGAAACGGTTTGCTGGTCGACGCGTGGCTGATCAAGCCGCCGCATTTCGACCCGGCGAAAAAGTATTCGCTGATTGTCTATGTCTATTCCGAGCCTGCCGGGCAAACGACGGAAGACCGCTGGCAATCCATGTTTCTGCGCACGATGACCAGCGCCGGGTATGTCGTGGCGAGCTTCGACAACCAGGGCACGCCGGCTCCCCGCGGCCGCGAATGGCGCAAGGTTGTGTACGGAAACGTCGGCCCGCTTTCCTCCGAGCAGCAAGCCGCCGCGCTGCAATCGCTCGAGAAGACGCATCCCTACATTGATGCAAAGCGCGTGGGAGTGTGGGGCTGGAGCGGCGGCGGCACGGAAACGCTCAATCTCCTGTTTCGCTATCCCGAAGTCTACAGCGTCGGCGTCTCGGTCGCTTCTGTGCCCGACCAGCGTCTCTACGACAGCATTTATCAAGAGCGGTATATGGGGTTGCCAGAAGACAGTCCGAAAGCGTACGAGCAGAGCTCAGCGATCAATTTTGCCGGCGGCTTGCGCGGAGACTTGATGGTGATGCATGGCTCTGGCGACGACAACGTGCACTTCCAGGGTTTTGAATTGCTCGTTAATAAATTAATTTCGCTCGGCAAACCATTCGATATGCGCATGTATCCGGGCCGCACGCACGGGATATTCGAAGGCAGAGGCACGAACCTGGACGTCTACAGAAACATCCTCGGCTATTTTGAAGCTCATCTGCCGCCCGGCCCCGAGCCCGCTCGAACCAACTGAGACACGAACCACGAGCTCAGGGGACGAATCGCCCCAGACTCCCATTGCCTACCCCGCCGAGCACGAGCGCATGCCTCCCAGATCCGCCCCGACCACGGAAGCATCCCAGCCCAGCTTCATTTGCGCGCAGGGCATTGTGCGCCGGGTGTTGCGCTGGGGCCGTGAATCGAAGCCGTATTTCTCTTTCAGGCGCGCCACACGTTCGGCGATCGCTTTTCGGTACTTCTCGGGAGCGTAGGCTTCTCTCGAATACCACTCCTCGTATTGCTTCGTGAGGCGAGGAAACTTTTCGCGTATGAAGGGCAGGAACTGTTTCGCAGAAGAGGGCATCAGGAACAGCACGCCCGAGAAAAACCACTGTGCGCCCGCATGGTGGGCGGCTTCGGCTACCGCTTCGAGTTCGCCGTCGCGGTCCGTGATGCCGGGGATCAGCGGTGAGGCCGAGACTCCGACTCGGAGACCCGCTTCCCGCAGTTCCTTGACCGCCGCAATTCGCAAGTCTGGCCGCGGGGCGCGCGGCTCGAGCACTCGCGCGAGCCTTGCCCGAAGTGTCGTGATGGTGATGTTCAGAGAGAGTTCGGAGCGTTCCGAAATCTTTTTGAAGATATCGATGTCCCGCACAATCTGATTTGATTTGGTGATGACCGAAATGCTCAGGCCGTCGCGCTTTGCCAATTCTTCGAGGCAGGCGCGCGTCACTCCGTATTCGCGCTCAGCGGGCTGATAAGGATCGGTCGCGGTGCCGATGGCAATGTGTTCGGGCTTTTCGCCGCCCGAACTCTTTGACTCGTAGGAATACTTGTGCGCGACGTCGTACGCCAATAGCGGCGCCGCGTCTTTTTTTACAAAAATCTTGCGCTCGAATTCGCCCCCGTCCAGTTCCATGTATTCATGGGTATAGCGCGCGTAGCAGTAGAGGCAGCCAAATTCGCACCCGCGGTAGGGATTTATGGTCCAGTCAAAGGGCACGCGAGCCGAATCGCACTTGTTGAGAATGGATTTCACCGGGAGCAGGAAATACTCGGGGCGGTCGGCGGACTTGCGGCGGCTCTCGGCGGGCGGAGAGGATGCTGCGAGGCGGGCGATGCCCACCAGCGGTACGGCTGCGTCCTGGGTCCGGTCATCTGCCCGGCTTTCAGAGCCGCGCGGAGCCGCCTCTTCCGAGGTCGGCGGGGGGCAATCCGCCGTGGAGTAACCCGAGGTGCTGCCGCCTAAACCGGCAAACGCCTGGGAGGCTTCCACTTTGTCGTGTGTGCCATGGACATCGTGGACTCCGCCAGGCGAATCACCGGCTCTTGGTGTTGGGCTTGTCCTATAGGGGCTAACAGGAAAGAGAGTTGCCGTGGATTGTCTTGCGCGGCGGCGCCGGATACCAAAGGTCCGAGCCGATGAGGAATGAACTGGAGACATAGCCCACCTCGAAGCACGGCCAAGTATTTCGCTTTTTGTTCGCTATGTCAAGTGCTTTTCGCTTTTTATTCGCTTCCATTTGCTTTCAAATCCCGTTGGTTCACCTCACTCACACCGCCAGCTTGTCCGGATTGTGTGCTTCTGTGTCGCAGGGTATCCTGTTGGTTCGGGAGGAACGGCGTGCGACAGTCCCCACTAGCACGATTGGTTTTTGGTGCGTCCGCCGTCGTCTTCTCGTCCTCTTTCTGTTCGAGCCCGGGGCGAGCGGGGCAAGCTGTCCAGTCTCAGCAGCCGCCTTTGAAACCGCCGTCCACCCAGCCGCAGTCCCCGTCCTCTCAGGCAAAGAAGCCTGCCGTTGAGCCGCCCGCTCCTCAATCCACCCATTACCCCATCCTGCTCCTCGTTCAAGGACCTACAGCAGACGACGGAAAGACCTGGAGCGTGCGCATCGGCCTGAAGGGGCCGGAACGGTTCGATCGAACCGGCTATCCCCCGATCCCGCTCGAGCCTTCCGATGTCATCCGGGAAGGCACAACCGATGCATGGACTTACCATGCCAAGGACTTGGGGACCGGCGTTGCTGTCTCGGTCCACATCACAAGAGAGCCGTGTTCCGATCCCGCGGCAACCGCGAAACTTGCCTTCACAGCCACAGTGGACCACGCCCAAATCGGCTCGGCGCATGGCTGCGCCCGGGTCGCCACCGAACTCTTCCCCAAGATTAATAATCAGCCCACGGACGACGATGACGACCTAAAGAACAAGCCCGCCCCGCCGACCATCACACATTTCAAGCCGCCTATCGCCGTAGCCTACCTCAATGCCGGTGGAAGGCTCATCGTCAAGCGCGGAACAGTCGCCCGGGCAGTTCCCGGCAAAGGCGGTTACCAGCCGGCGCTTTCGCACGACGGGAAGCGGCTGCTCTATACCGCCGAGGAAAAGAGCGCGGAAAAGGGCGACGAGCACACGATTTCCGTTTACGACTGGGCGACAGGCAAATCAACGGAGTTGCTCAGGGGCTCCGTTCAGCAGCCGTTTTGGTCGCCGGATGATACGCGCATTGCCTTCTTGAAATTAGATGGCTCGAAATGGCAACTATGGACGATGCCGGTAGAGACCCCCGAAAAAGCGGCTCTTTTGTATCCGGGTGAGGCAATCAGCCTCGAAGGTTGGGTAGACGCCGAAACGATCCTTGCGGGCGATCTCGAAACCCTCTCCTGGATCAGGGAAGACGGTACCGTGAAGGAGACTCTTTCCGGCGCGGACTTGTACGGCAAGGATCAGTTCAGAAGGTCCAGCGCCAATACTGTGCGCGTTCATCCGCTGAACCCTGACCTGCTGCTTGTTTCCGCTGAATTGCCGACTCCATCCACGGCATCGAAAAATGCCCCGAGCGCCAAGGAGGCTGGTGCTCAGACGGGGCAAGTCTTTTTTCTCTATGAGATCCAATCGAAGCGCCGTGTGCAGCTCAGTCCGGCAAACCTGACGTGCTCTTTTGCGGAGTGGTCTCGCGACGGCCTCCAGGTTTTCTTCACTGGACGCGAGCCTTCTGGTACGGCGATGAGCATCTATAAGATGTTCTGGGACGGGACCGGTCAGACGAAAGTTCAAGACGGATTTAGCCTCGTCATCGGCCAGTAGAACGGTTGCTCCCAAGCGTCACTAGGGCAGAACAGGCTGCCTTCGTTGTCTCCGAAGCGATCCCCTCCACTGGTTCTCGAAGCGACGCTTCATCTCTAGGACTGATTTAGTCCGGTATTGGCCGATACGCTGCAGCCGCTTGCTTGCACCCTCCGGGTGCCTCAACGGAAGGCTATACTTGTTTAATGGCGACCCCTACTCCCGTGCAGCCACGGCAAGTCGGCATTCTTATCCTGGATGATGACGACAATAACCAGGGGGCCCTGCGGCAAATCCTTGATTCCGAAGGCTGGCGCGTCCGGTTGGTGCAGGACCCCCAGCAGCTCTTGACCGAGCTCAGGTCCGGCGAGTGGTCCCTTGTCATCGCCAACATCGCCTTGGCCGGCACCGACACCCCCATTTTCATCACCATGCGCGAACTGGCCGGCGTTTCCCATGATGAGGGAGGGCGCATCCGGGTCCTTTATCTGGTGCCGGAGATGACCGGCAGCCAGTACGTGGCGGCGCTGGAGCTGGCCCGCGTACCGTATGTCGTGCGTCCTTTCCATCTCCACGATTTTCTCGAGAAGGTCAGCGACCTGCTGGTGGAAGTGAAAGCCATCGAAGGACCGATTCGCCAGGTGCGCCACGAGTTCGGGGCGATTCGCAAAAAGAAGAAGCAGGCCGGGCGTTCGAACTCCATGTTTGCCTCGCGGGATTCTTATTCCTACAGCGACGAAGAGATCGCCGAGTACGAAAAACAGGAAAGCGAAGCTTCTAAGAGCGGCCGGAGCAAGCCTCGGACGAACCTTGGTGGCACCGACCGCTAGTCCCTGCCTCCTCTATTCTTTCCACTATTTCTTGCCCAATCCTCGTTACACCGTCTCTTGAAGATTTCCGGCGCCCCTCGCTTGACTTCCACGCCATCCTGGCGCGATGCTACCGCGTCCAAACTGTCGGGGAAGCCGTGGGTATGGGCCGACAACAACGAGGAACCGAATGCGATTGCCAGTCACGATGTATTCTCTGCTGTTTCGATTTGCTTTCCTGGCGGCTTCGGCCGGCTGCACGGTGTTTCCAGGCAGCGCGCAACAAACCAATTCCGCGGGGCAGCGCGTTTTCACCGCCGATGATTACAAGCGGGCTGAAAAGTTCATGGTTTACAACGTCCGTCCGCTCATCTCGCACGACGTGAGAGGCCTGTGGCTGCCGGACGATCGCTATTTGTTTCGGGACACGGGGCCGAACGGAAGCGAGTTCGTGGTGTTCGACGCCCGGCACGGCACGCGTCAACCTGCATTTGACCACGCCAAAATTGCGGCTGCTCTCTCCTCGGCAGCGGGAGCAACCTACAACGCGGCGCACCTGCCCTTCATGACCTTCGAGTTTTCTCCTGACGGCAAATCCCTCTCGTTCGAGGTGAAGGGCCAGCATTGGACGTGCGATTCAGAAGGCAGCAAGTGCACCGCCGAAGCAAAACCGGTTAAGGGCAGATCGGAACGCCATGCCGAAAACATTTCGCCCGACGGCAAAAGCGCGGCGTTTATTCGCGATTACAACCTGTGGCTGCGCGATGTCAGAACGGACAAGGAGACACAGCTGACAGCCGATGGCGTGAAGGACTTCGGCTACGCCACGGACAATGCCGGCTGGATTCACAGTGACCGGGCTATTCTGCTGTGGTCGCCTGATTCCAAAAAAATCGCGACCTTTCAGCAGGATCAGCGCGGGGTCGGCGAAATGTATCTTGTGGAAACGAAAGTGGGCCATCCGGTGCTGCAGGCGTGGAAGTATCCGCTGCCGGGCGACGACGTCGTAACCACCATTCAGCGCGTGGTGATCGATCTTGAGGCGCACAAAGTGATTCGTTTGCAGCTTCCTCCCGATCAGCACCGAACGACTCTTTGCGACGACGTGGCATGCCGAGGCAGCGACTGGGACGATGTCGAGTGGAGCGCCGACGGCAGGCACCTGGCCTTCGTTTCTACCTCGCGCGACCATAAACAGGAACGGTTGCGCGTGGCCGATGCCGCGACGGGCGCGGTGCGGGACGTGCTCGAAGAGACCGCGGCTACGCAATACGAATCCGGCTGGGGCCGGGTGAATTGGCGCTACCTGCCTGGCTCGAATGAGATTGTCTGGTTTTCCGAGCGCGACGATTGGGCCCACCTCTATCTTTACGACCTCGCGACGGGCAAACTGAAAAACCAGATCACTTCCGGCGATTGGGTGGTTACGCAGTTGCTGCGCGTCGATGAAAAAAATCGCGCACTCTATTTTCTGGGACTTGGGCGCGAGAAAGGCGAGAATCCTTATTTCGCCCACCTCTACCGCATCGGATTTGACGGCAAGAATCTAGCTCTGCTGACTCCCGAAGATGGGAATCACGAGGTCAGCTTTTCGTCCTCGGGACGGTATTTTTTCGATAGCTACTCCAAACCCGATGTTCCCGCGGTCGCGGTGGTGCGCGACGAGGGAGGCAGGCTGATCTCAACCGTGGCAAAGACGGACATTTCGCAGCTTTCGGCGGCCGGCTGGCAGCCGCCCGTGCCTATCAGCGTGAAAGCGCGCGACGGCGTTACCGACCTCTATGGCCTGATGTACAAACCCACGAAGCTCGATCCCGCAAAAAAATATCCGATCGTGGACTACATCTATCCGGGGCCGCAAGGCGGGAGTGTGGGAAGCTGGTCGTTTTCTCCATCGCGGCGGGATGCGCAGTCTCTGGCCGAGCTTGGCTTCGTCGTGGTGGAAATCGAAGGGATGGGCAATCCGCTGCGGTCGAAGAAGTTCCACGATTTTTATTACGGCAACATGGGAGACAACACCTTGCCCGACCAGATCGCCGGGATAAAGGAGCTGGCAGAGAAATATCCGTGGATCGATATCGGCCGCGTGGGCATCTTTGGGCATTCCGGCGGAGGTTTCGCCACGGCCGACGCCATGTTTCGCTATCCTGATTTCTTCAAAGTTGGCATCTCGGAATCCGGCAACCACGACAATCGCGAATACGAAGATGATTGGGGAGAACGGTATCAGGGGTTGCTGGTAAAAAATGCCGACGGGACCACCAACTACGATGATCAGGCCAATCAGCACCTCGCCAGGAATCTGAAGGGGCACCTGCTGCTGGCGCACGGCACGCTGGACGACAACGTTCCGCCGTATAACACATTGCTCGTGGTCGACGAGCTCATCAAGGCCAACAAGGATTTTGATTTGTTGCTTTTGCCTAACCAGCACCACGGGTACGGCAGCGCGACGCTCTATATGACGCGTCGCCGGTGGGACTATTTCGTGCGCTACCTGCTGGGTGAGGAGCCGCCGCACGAGTACGAGCTGCATCCGCCGACTCCCTAGATGCCTGGTGGAATGGCCGGTCGGAACCTCCAAACGAGGCGGATTCGCCGTGCGGCCCTCGGGCACGAAAAACCCCGGAAATCCAGGGAATGGTTGGAACCCTGCCGCCTGCCTCCGATGGCAGGAAATGAATCTCTGTAGCGCCTCGAATTCCTGCCATTGGACGTGCAAGAAATTCGGCACCGTACGTTCTAAGCCCGAGGCGCGCCCTCGAAGGGCGTCGCGAGGGAGGGCTTATGGGACGCTCGATGTTCGGTGCCATCTTCGGGAGTTTGTTTGGAATCAGCGCGCTGGGAGGTTTGGCGTTTCTTGCGGCCGCGCCGAACCCTCTGCCAGGAAAGCCAGAAGGCAATTGGCGGCTGCTGGATCCGGTCGCCTATGAAAACATCACTATTTTCCCGGTCGTAAGTTCTCTGACGCAGGACACTTCTCCGTTTTTGACATTGGATGAAGGACTCTCGAGCGGAGAGGTGGTTGTCAGCGAGCAGGGGGCGGCAGGTCTGGCCCGGACGCGGGACGGGCGGCCGGTGCCCGTGCCGCAGTACGCCGGCGCGAGCGTAAACCAGCTTGTCCTGATCAACCGCGGCAAACGGCCGCTTTTGCTGCTGGCGGGCGAGCTGGTGAGCGGGGGAAAACAGGACCGGATTATTGGCAAGGACAGGATTGTGCCAGTCGGTTCGGAACCGTTGCCGCTGGACGTCTTTTGCGTGGAGCATGGGCGTTGGACGGGGGCGAGCTCCGAATTTGGACAGGCCAAGACGATTGTGCACCCGAGCGTGCGAGAGCAAGCGGCGGTGGCGCAAAACCAGAATGAGGTATGGAATGCGGTGCGCTCCGGGACTCTGGCTGCGCCGAGAGCAGCCTCGGGCGGAGTTGCCGTTGGGCCGCCGCCTGCACCGCTGAGTGCGGACGTCATCCACGAGACGATTCAAACCGCAGCGCCTACGCAGTCGTACGCAAAAATCTATGAGCAGAGCAGGGCCGGGGCGTCCGTTGATAGCTTTGTGGAGGAATTGCGGCGGCGGTTTGACAAAGCCACCCTGGGGCTGAAGGGAGAGCGCGTCGTGGGTGTGGTCGTGGCGTATGGCGGGGATGTGGCCTGGAGCGACATTTTCGCGTCCGGGGAGTTGTTCGAGCAGTATTGGAGCAAACTGCTGCGAAGTTACGCGGTGGAGGCCCTGGCGCGGCCTGGTTACAGGGAGACGGCAGCGATTACGGATGCGCGGGAGTTTTTGCGGAATCCGAATGGACGCGAAGTGGTCGAGAGCGAGCCGGGAGTTTACCGCTGGAGGGAGATTACCGAGGGCAGGCTTTCTCTGATTGAGTTGGAATCGATTGCGCCGAAGGCGATGATTTTGCATCGGTTGTTCTTGCACCGGACTTCCTGAGGCGTTGATGGACCGAGTAGAAGCGGGGCACGGAAAGGAAAACGGACGCGACGTGCCGTGTCACTACAACTTGCGGACCTGGCTCGGATCGGTCTGGTGATCGAGGAGAGCAGAGACTGCTTCGGGCCAGGACGGATGCTTCAGATGGGGAGCGATTTCGGCCAGCGGAGTTAGGACGAAACGGCGCTGGAGCATTCGCGGGTGGGGGACTTGCAAGTCAGCAGTAGCGATCGTTTCTGAGCCATAGAGGAGAATGTCCAGGTCGATTTTGCGCGGACCTTTTCGGAACTCTTTTTTGCTGCCTAGTTGCGCTTCGATAGCTTGCAACGCCTCCAGCAGCGCGTGCGGGTCTAGTTCTGTTTCTGCTTCCGCTACACAATTGAGAAACCATGGTTGGTCCAGAAAATCCACCGGCTCGGTTTCATAGATCGAGGATAGATGTTTCACGCGGACTCCGGCCTGCGGGAGCGCGGCGATGGCCGCACGAAGATGGGCTGCCCGGTCCCCCACATTAGAACCCAGCGATAAATAGACGGTGGGCATGGATGAATTGTGCGCGGACGCGTCCGGAAACGCTAACTGCCTACGCAACGGAGAACTCTAGTTTGTCCCTTCTCTGGATTCAACCTGGCAGCTCAGGCGCGTGGCGTTAAGAATTGCTTTCAAAGGGCGTCTCTTGAGGGAGAGGCCTCGAGAGGGGTGTCGGAATGGAGGGCTATCTCGGGAACAAAAAACGGGTGGGGCGCGTATCTCTTGGCGGAAGCGGGCAGGCGACAAGTGCGGCATAGGGGTGGCTGGCGATGAATTTCTGGCAAGACGTGCGGTATGGGCTGCGGGTTTTGTTGAAGCATCCGGGGTTTACAGCGATTGCGGTCTTGACGTTGGCACTGGGGATTGGTGCCAATACGGCACTATTTTCTGTCGTGAATGGAGTGTTGCTAAATCCGCTGCCCTTTCCTAATCCGGACCGGCTTGTGGCCGTCTATTCGAAGACGCATCAGTTCCGCGAGAGTTCGATCAGCTATCCAAATTTTCTCGACTGGGTCAGAGACAACCACAGCTTCCTGAAGCTGGGCGCTTTCCGGTCCGAAGAGTACAACATGACGGGTGAAGGAGAGCCGGAACGGCTGCACGGCCACATGATCTCGGCGGATTTTTTTCCGGCTTTGGGTCTCAATCCCCTGCTGGGACGCAACCTTCTCCCCGAAGAGGACAAAGCTGGAGCGGCGCCGGTGGCGTTGATCGGCGACGGACTTTGGAAGCGCAAGTTCGGATTGTCGCGTGACGTTCTGGGAAAGAGCATCACGCTGAACGGGAAAGCGTACACGGTGGTCGGGGTAGCGCCAGAGCAGATCACTGGTCTGAGCCCTTCGGACGTGTATGTGCCGGTTGGACAGTGGACCGATCCCACATTTCTGAACCGTGGTATCAGCATGGGCATGAACGCAATTGGGCGACTGAAACCGGGAGTCTCATTCGAACAGGCGAGCGCGGATATGGACTCGGTTGGAACGAATCTTGCGGCGGCTTATCCGGAGACGAACAAGGACACGGGGATAACGCTGGTGCCGCTGAAAACAGACGTAGTTGGGAGCGTCGAAGGGATTTTGCTGGTTCTGCTCGGGGCGGTGAGCTTTGTATTGCTGATCGCGTGCGCGAATGTGGCTAATTTGCTGTTGGCGCGATCGACCGGGCGTTCGCGCGAGTTTGCGATCCGGTCTGCGCTGGGGGCGAGTCCTGGTCGAGTGATTCGCCAGCTTCTGACGGAGAGCATGATGCTGGGGATCGCCGGCGGAGCGATTGGGCTTTTTCTGGCGAAGTGGGGCACGCTAGCCATTCTAAGAGCGCTGCCGGAGACACTGCCGCGAACGGAAGAGATCGGGATCGATGGGCGCGTGCTGTTGTTCACGCTGGGGATTTCCGTGCTGACCGGGATCGTATTTGGACTTGTGCCGGCGCTGAAGACGATGCGGCCGGATATGCACGAGACGCTGAAAGAGGGAGGCCGCGGGGCGAGTGGAACGAGGCATCGGACGCAGAGCGTGTTTGTTGCGGCGGAGATGGCGATGGCGGTGGTGCTGCTGATCGGCGCGGGATTGATGATCCGCAGCCTGGCAGCGCTGTGGAACATTGATCCGGGATTCAATCCACGGAATGTTCTGGAGTTCAGCATCTCCTCGACTTCCGCTCCGGGCGTGACGGCGGAACAGCTTCGCGCCAAGTACCGGGAGACACTGCGCCAGGTGCAAAATGTGCCCGGAGTGAAAGACGTTGCCATGACGGGCGGCTCCTTGCCGATGACGGGCGATTCGGAGCTGCCTTTCTGGGTCGAAGGAAAACCGAAGCCGGCGACGGAACAAGAAATGCCGGTTGCGCTGTTCTACATTGTGACGCCGCAGTATCAGGAAGCGATGCAGATTCCCGTGGAGCGCGGGCGGGCGTTTACAGAACGGGACGATGAGCACGCCCCGATGGTCATGTTGGTGGACGCAGATTTCGCGCACACCTATTTTCCAGGGGAAGACCCCATCGGAAAACGCGTGAACCTGGCGTTTCTGGACATACAGGCGGAAATCGTAGGCGTCGTGGGCCATGTGGAACATTGGGGGTTGGGCTCGAAGCAACACCAGAACTTGCAAGCTCAGATCTATCTGCCGATGTGGCAGGTTCCGGACAGATTCTGGACATTGCTGGCACATGGCGGCGAATATGTTGCGCGAACGGCAGGGACGCCGATGGGAGTTGTAAAGTCCATTCGCGAAGCGGCCGAAGGAGTGGATGCCAGCGCGGTAGTGTATGAAGTGAGGCCGATGGAGGACGTCGTGGCTGGGTCGATCGCCACGCAGCGGCTGGCGGTGATGCTCTTGAGCGTGTTTTCGGCGCTGGCGCTGGTGCTTTCCGCGATCGGGATTTACGGCGTGATTTCCTATTTGGCGGGACAACGGACGCATGAGATCGGCGTGCGCATGGCTCTCGGCGCGTCAAGCAGGGACGTGCTGCGCATGGTGCTGGGAGAAGGAATGAGGATCACGCTGGTTGGCGTGGGGATTGGACTTCTGGCCGCGCTGGGCCTGACTCGGTTGATTACAAAAATTCTTTATGGCGTGGGGGCAACCGATCCCATCACGTTCGGAGGCGTGGCTATTCTGCTGACAGGAGTGGCACTGCTGGCGTGCTACATTCCGGCGCGGCGGGCGATGCGGGTGGATCCGATTGTGGCTTTGCGTTACGAGTAATTTACGCGAACCGATGGGATTTGCTTGATTCGCGTGGAGCGATTTGCGATTCAGGAGTGCGTGATTTCACGCAATTTTCCATTGGTGACGTCGTAGACAAAGCCTCGCACCGCAACTTCTTTGGGAACCCATGGGTGCGTTCGCAGCTTCTGCAACTGATGGCGGACGTTTTCGTCAATGTTCTCGAACGCGTAGAAGAACGCGGGTGAGATAGCCGCGGTTCCGGTGCGGTTCTGGATTCTGTTGCGCAAATCCTGTTCGCTGGTGTGCATCAGGCCGCAATCCGTGTGGTTGATGACCATGAACTCCCTGGTGTCCAGAAGGTAGTGAGAGATGACCAGGGAGCGCAGGGTATCTTCCGTGACGATGCCGCCGGCGTTTCGAATAATGTGGGCGTCCCCGGTTTTGAGACCAAGAGTGCGAATGGAAAGACGCGTGTCCATGCAGGTCAGGATGGCGAGATGGCGCTCGGGACGCGGCGTGAGTTTTCGCAGCTCGTGCGTGCGGGAATAGAGTTCGTTGGCCTGGAGAACTTCGTCGATTACGCTCATGGCCAAAGCAGTTTAGCAAACCGCGGCCGGCCGACACGAATTTAACCCACACCCTAGGAACAAAAACTCCGATGATTCGTTCAGAAGAGCCGCGGCTGCCGCTTGGGGAGCTCCTTGCCGAAATATTCGTAAGCGCGGGCAGTGGCTACGCGGCCGCGCTGCGTGCGGTCTATCAATCCAATCTGCATGAGATAGGGTTCGTAGATTTCCTCGATGGCGTCTTCTTCTTCGGAGAGGGCGGCGGCCAGCGTCCCGAGGCCTACAGGTCCGCCTCCGTATTTATCGAGAAGAGCCAGCATAAGGTTACGGTCGACTTCATCGAGGCCGCTTTCGTCCACGCCGAGCATGGCCAGGGCTTCCTGCGCTACGGCGCGGGTGATGCGGCCAGCAGCGCGGACTTCGGCGAAATCGCGGGAGCGGCGCAATAGACGGTTGGCGATGCGCGGTGTGCCACGGCAGCGGCGAGCGATTTCTTCGGCGCCGCCGTCGTCCATCAGGATATTCAGAATTTTGGCAGAACGGTGGATGATGATCAGCAGATCCTCGGGTTCGTAGAAATCGAGGCGGTGCACGATGCCGAAGCGGGAGCGCAGGGGCGCGGTGATCAGACCGGCTCGCGTCGTGGCGCCGATGAGCGTGAAATGCCCCAGCTGAAAGGGATGAATGCGCGCGCCGGGGCCCTGGCCGATGATCAAATCGACGCGAAAATCTTCCATGGCGGGGTAGAGAACCTCTTCGACAGCCGGCTGGAGACGATGAATTTCATCGAGAAAGAACACTTCCTTGCCCTCAAGAGAAGTAAGTATTGCTGTCAGGTCACCCTTGCGCTCGAGGAGAGGACCGGCGCTGGTTTTGATGGGAACCTGGAGTTCGTTGGCGATGATTTGAGCAAGAGTGGTTTTCCCAAGACCGGGAGGGCCATAGAGCAGGACGTGATCAAGGGCTTCACCGCGACTGCGGGCGGCTTCAATGGCGATGGAGATGTTTTCCTTGACGCGTTTTTGTCCGATGTATTCGTCGAGGCGTTTAGGGCGAACACTGGCTTCGATCTGGACGTCTTCGTCGTAGGGAGCGCCCGAGACGATTCTGTGTTGTTCGTTTCGGTCCATGGATCGTCTTGCGCTGGCGTCTGACATTGTTCAGGTTCCCTGGATAACTTAGACCGTTGACCAACCTAAAGATCGGCCACTTCAAATTCACGTTCAATCCCCGGCATGCGTAGCGCGGCCCTTGGGTGCGGCTAGAGACTGCAGCGAGGCGCGGAGCAATTTTTCGAAATTCGATGCGCCAGCTTCGCTTTTGGCCTCGCTTGCCGCAGATTCGGCGGCTCGCGGCTCATAGCCAAGATTGACTAGCGCGGAAATTACGTCGGCCTCAACGCCGGCAGCCGAGGCGGCGGCCGGTTTCTGCGCTTCCAGGACTACAGCTTCCAGCTTGTCCTTCAACTCGACGACCATGCGCTCGGCAGTCTTGCGGCCGACGCCGGGAATCTTTGTTAAGCGGCCCAAATCGCTGCCGCGAATGGCGGGGACAAGTTCCTCGACGCTCATGCCGGAGAGAATTTTCAGCGCGAGAGAGGGTCCAACGCCGGAAGCGGAAAGCAGCAGTTCGAAGAGATGCTTTTCCCGAGAGGAGACGAAGCCGTAGAGGGCGAGCGCGTCTTCTCGCACGTGAGTATGGATGAGAAGAGTGACCTCGGTATGGAGCTCGCCAAGAGCGGCGAAGGAGGAAAGCGGTACCTGGACAAGGTATCCTACGCCGCCGACATCGACGAGCACTTGATTCGGGCGTTTTTCGGCGAGGCGTCCACGAAGCTGGCCAATCATCGAAGGCCAGTATTGCCGCCTTTTGTTCGCCTGTCAACGCGGCAAAGGGTATGCGTATACGCACGCGAAAAAGGGACCACCCCGCCCTCGCGTGTGAGCGACGTAGCTTCTGAAATCGGGCCAACCTCGCCGATTTCGGGTCGAGTTTCAGTTACACTTCAATTCGGTGAACATCAATTGGCGATATTCATAGAGGCGAGGCCAGTCAACGCTTTGTTGACTCCGGCTACGGTTCTGCTCCTGCCAATCGCCCTGACGTTTTGCATTCGCTGGGCTGTGCGCCAAAACCAAGAAGGACGACAAAAGACAGTATGGGCTACTTATCGAAGCTTCGGTCGGTTCATTCTCGCCATTACAGTGACCGGTTGGTGGGTGATATGGGACATGCATGGGCGCTCTGGACTCGATTCGATAATTATCGCGAGGTGGCCGGGAGCGGTTAACACATCCGCTGCCGAGACTCTGCTCTTCTGGGTACCACCGATCCTGAGTCTAGGCATCTTTCTGCTTCTGTGTTACACGTTCGACCAGCACATCTTCAGACTGAAGTGGACAATTACTAATGCGTTCCGGCAAGCGTGGTGGAGATTGGTGAGCTTTGTTATTCCGTTGTTGCTTGTCGCCTCTGGCTTCGACACTATCCTCGATAGAAAAATCAGAGGAATTGCTTGGCTTCTCGCTGCCGGAGTGGTCTCGAAAGTTGGTACAGGGTTTCTGAGGCGAGCACAAGGGATGAAATTCAATAAGCTGAAATCAGGTGAACTTCGTAACAGAGCACTCAGCATGGCTAGTAGAATGGGAGTGACGCTCGATAGGAGGATGTCCGAGTTTTAGTTGATTGCAGTGACTCTCGATGATCGGCACTGTAAGCCTACCTACAACCAAGTTCAAGCAACTTCTACTGTCCGGACCTCCTTCTGCTGAATGCGCGACGGATTCAA
>Ga0210391_10000244_pt1 | contig 63156 bp, 51 predicted proteins | sample IncBWC12OmetaG_FD_160573 | JGI IMG/M metagenome (GOLD analysis project Ga0210391, IMG submission 160573) | Forest soil microbial communities from Barre Woods Harvard Forest LTER site, Petersham, Massachusetts, United States - Inc-BW-C-12-O ...
GCAGGCTGGCCAGCTGTTTCCATGTTCCATTGACATAACTTCCGGTGATGTCGGGAGTGAGTTTCCACCAGTCGGAGTCGTTGCCCCCTTGAGCTATCACCGTACCGTCGGTCATTTGAAAAGTTAAGATGGCGCCATCCGGTGGCTGATGCTTGAGCTGTTTCAGGGTTTGTGAGAATGAGGCAGAAGCGATGGCAAAAACAAGTGCGGCCAGCAGAAGAATTTTTCTTGGCAAAAAGCACCCCTGGTTTTGATGAATTGGAACGACGAAGAAACCTTACGCTCACGGCTAGTCGGATAGGTTACTACAGTTGCAGATCGGAAATCGCTTGAAGCGGAAAGTTTGACAAACTATTCACAAATTTTTCGCCGTTCGTCTCTAAGTGGAGAGACTTTACTCTCCAGCGTTCGCAACCGCTGAAGCGTCAGGCTCGGACGGCTTAGGCGGCCCTGATGGTCCACGCTTCCACGGAGTTCATCGGTCGGCAAAACTCCGTATCGTTCTCAGTTCTCAGTCCACAGTGTGCTTGGCGGTGTAGCCATCGCGGGCGACGACATCGATTTTCTGTTCTTTGCCTTTCTGGTCTTTCACTTTGATCGGGCCGCCGTCGGGCGCTACGATTTGCACCTTTAGCTTTCGGTAGGTGCCGTCGAGCTTCGTATTGGTGGGATGATACGAGAGCGAATATTGATTGCGTATGTCGCTGGAAATGTCCTGGAAATCTTCCGGGTACTCGCCCTGGAAGCGCGGAAAGTAGGCACGTCCACCGGTCATGGCGGCAAAGGTGCGCATTTCGTTATCGGCCTGCAGATAATCCAGTTCGCTGGCGTGAATGCCCATACCACGGTTTCCAGCACCGCCCATGATCCGGAGAATCTGCCCCACGCTGATGGGAAAGATGGTTACATCCTTGGTGTCCCTGATCTTTTTGGTGATCTTATCCAGCGTAAGTTTGCTGAAGCTGTCGAATCCGGTGGTGATAAGGATGATGTACTTCTTCCCTTCCACCCGGTCTAGGCGATCCAGCGTGTCATACAAAGCGTCAAACAAATTAGTCTCCGCGAATCCTGGAATTCGTAACTGATTCAAGGCGCCATAGACCGCCTTTTTGTCCTGGGTAAAATCCGCAAGGATGTGGGGTTGCATGTCGTAATAGGTAACTGCAATCCAGTCGTCTTTCCTGAGTGTATTGGCGAAGGCATAGGAAGCCTGTAGCGCCTCCAACATGAACGAATACCTGGTGGAGGCGAATTCCACAAGAAGCACGGCAGTGATGGGCGCCTGCGAGACGTTGAAGTTTGTGATCTGCTGAGGCTCGCCGTCTTCAAAAAGCCGGAAGTTATCTTTTTTCAGGCCGGGGACAAACTGGCCGTTCTTGGTGGTCACCAGGACATCGACATTCACCAGCGGAACGTTGAGTTTGATGGAGTAATCGGGCATTCCCTCGACTGGCTTGGCTGTGGGTGGAGGCGGCGGGGGTGGCACTTCGTCGGGATTCTTCTTCGGAATGGTGTAAGGGCCGATGCTGCCACTGGGTCCGCCGGCATCGGGCGGGACCTCCTGCTTGGGCTTGCCGTTGTCACCATTTTGCGGCTGAGTTTGAGACTGGTCGCCCTGCGACTGACCATAAGCGGGCGCAAAGGAGGCGCCAAAAACCAATATTACGGTAGCTGCCGCCGCCAGCATCATCTGCGTAAGATTCTGTAGCCACGGGCATCGATTTATGACCAACCACCCTCTAAACATAGGAAAACTCCGGACGTAAAGGCTCTTTGGGAGAGAAATTCCCTGTGCTAGTATAGACGCAGGGATACGCGATTGGGATGTTTTGCCCGGCTCCCGGTTTCTCCCCTCCTGGCAACAACTACAATCTAGCGGAGTCTAATCACATTGCGGGGCGCAAGCGGCCCTGTTAGGCGTAGTTCATGAAAAAATCAGTTGTCGGGACCTTCTTGCTTCTTGCCTCCCTGTCTTTTGCCTGCCTCGCGACTGCGCAAACCTCCACTTCGGTTCAGGCCGCAACCCAAGATCCACCAACCATCCCCGTGAGCCAGATTCACACCGGCATGCGCGGAGTGGCTTACACCGTGTTTGAAGGAGTGAAGCCGGAAGCCATGGAAGTGGAAGTGCTCGGCGTGCTGCACAACGTGAATGGGCCGAAGGGCAACATTATTCTGGTGAGGCTGCACGGGCAGAAGGTGGAGTATACGGGCGTGGTCGCGGGCATGAGCGGGAGCCCGGTTTATTTGGATGGAAAACTTGCGGGAGCGCTCTCCTTCCGCATCGGAGAATTTTCCAAAGAGCCGATCGCCGGCGTTACGCCGATTGCCGACATGTTGGAAATCAATGCGCTCGATCGTTCGCCGGCTGAGGAGACTTCGTCTGCCAAGCCTGCTCTCAACATGGCCGCGAGCAAGAGCGCCTCGCCGGGGGAAACTTCCGGCTGGCCGGCTTTAGGGAAAGACTCCACAGCAGATTTTTCGAATTACCTGAAGCCGATTGAAACCCCGCTGGTGTTCAACGGATTCTCCGAGCAAGCGATTCAGCTTTTCGCGGGCCAGTTGGGCGCAGCCGGAATTGTTCCAGTGATGGGCGCGGGATCGGTCAGCAACGACAAACAGCCCGAACCGCTGGTCGGCGGCTCGGCCGTCAGCGCGATTCTGGTGCGCGGCGACATGGATATTGAAGCGACCTGCACAGTCACTTATGTGGACTCGCAACGACTGCTCGCATGCGGACATCCCTTGCTGCAGTTCGGCTCCGTGGATCTGCCCATGAACAAGGCCGAGATTCTGGCCACGCTGCCTTCGCCGCTGAACGCCTTCAAGATTGTCAACACGACTGAGCCTGTGGGAACCTTCGTGCAGGATCGCCATACCGGCATCATGGGCGTCTTCAACCGGCAGCCGGAAATGATTCCGGTCACGTTGAGCATTCACAGCAGCACTGGCGTGAAACAGTTCCATTACGAAGTGCTGAACAATCCGCGGCTTACGCCGGTGGCATTGATGGTGACGGTGTTCAACGCGCTGCATGGAGTGAATGAGTTCGGCGAAGAGATCACTTACCGGTTGGCGGGAAGTATCGGGGTGAAGGGTTTTCCCGATGTGACGATGAAGAACATGTTCGCTCCGGGCGAGAGCGCGCAACCGGCGGCGATGCAAGCGGCAATGTCGCTCGGAGAACGTTTCGGGCGCATCTACGACAATCCCTATAACGCTCCGGCGATTGCGGGCGTGAACCTGGATTTCGACCTCGTCCGCGAACGCCGCTGGGCGCGGCTGGAGAGCGCGCGCACGGACGTTACCGAAGCTCGTCCCGGAGATGAGGTTATCCTCGAGACGGTGCTCGCTCCATATCGCGGCGAGCGCATCGTGCAGCAGATTCCGGTGAAAATTCCCACCTCTGCAAGCAAGGGAACGCTACGCATCCTGGTGAGCGATGGTGACACTCTCGACCGTATCGGTCACGGCAACCCGGCGTTCGGCCGTAAGCTCGATCTTGCCTCGACTATCGCGGTGCTCAACAAAGAGCACTCGAACAATCGCGTCTACGTTTCCCTGCTCGAAGCCGACCCCGAAGCCCGCGTCGCCGACAAGGTGATGCCGACGCTGCCCATCTCGATCATGAATGTGATGGATGGAATGCGTGGAAATCAGGAGATGGTCGTCAGCGGCGAATCGAGTGTGGATGAAACGGCGACGGCCCCGCTGGATTATGTCGTGTCTGGAGTACAGTTGCTGACGATCACGGTGAAGTAGTTCGCCACCTACTATTTGTCATTCTTCGCGAAGCGAAGAACCTATGCATTCTCTCGCTCTCGACAAAATACACAGGTCCTTCGCTGCGCTCAGGATGACAAAAGAATAGGCGCTTCTCTTCTATCGCAACAATGCGAATCCGGCTTTATCCATGTGGCGGAAACCGTCGGTTTGCAGAGCGGCGAGAATCATCAGCGTGCCGTTATAACCCACGTGGGCAAGAAAGCTAGAGGCCACCGACTTAGTTCTTGCCCGCACCGCGGTAAGAACGATTCCCACCAGGAAAATGATCAGGACCGCGCCCCACGCGTAGCCGTACTGAACAGCGTGAATAAGGCCGAAAGGCAGCGCGGTAAGAAGAATCCCCCAAACTGCTCCTAGCCGCCGTGCCACCACCGGATAAAGAAATCCGCGAAAGAACAGTTCTTCCATCAGTGGGCCAAGTGTGATGGCGAAGGCCACGGTGAGATAGGCGTCGGAAGGCCGGGCAAAGAATTGGTCGAAAGGCGTCTCCTTGGGCATGGGAAGAAAACGGCCGAGAACGTCGAGGCCCAGCATGAGGACTCCGAGGCCGACGAGACCAAATCCCGCCATGCCAGGCCAATTCCAGCGAATGGCGGGCCAGAAGCGCGCGCGATATTTCCCCTCGACCAGCAGGATCATATAAACCGCAACCGCGAGGTAGGTAAGCAACTCGGCGAGCAACGCGAGCGAGGGCTTCTGCGCGACATCCGCCCAGCTTGCGTGAGGGAAAGCAAAGCGGCGCGCCGCGAGCACAATCAAGAGCTGCAAAATAAAAAGCGTGGCGAGGGTGAGTGCCGCGATCTGCAGCACGTCCCATCCGCTCCAGACGGGGTTCTCGTTGGCTTTGGGAGCGCGCGTGATTGGAGAAAGCGCTGGCCGCAAGAATGGGTCGGCAACAAGATCGACGGACGCCTGAGTTTCGCTGTTTACCGGCGGTGGTTCGAAAAGCGGATTATCGGGTGAAGACAGAAAAATTCCTTCCGGCAAACCAAGTACGAGTTATCCCGAAGAATGCCTTATGCGAACTGTTTGCCGCAATCAGAATTCTACTCGAGGTTCTTGTTTCGCATCAGGGGCAGAGAAAGCAACACATATCCACAGGCGCCCTCGATAAATCTCTTGACAGCTGTCTAGCATCGTCTTTATCTTCTCCGGCAAGCTTGATGAGGCTGTCCCAACGAGGAGGCTCGGACGGGCAGAGTGGCAGTTCTCATCGGTTCCTTCCTCCGCATTAGCTGCGTCCGTGCGGACGCACTTATCTACTATTGCTAACTAGGCCCGTGGTGTGCCCAGCGTGAGCCGTGGCTTTTACGCAGGCCGCCACACACGCCGTGCGCCCCAACGGGCCAAAAGAAGAGAAGAAAGGACAAGCCATGGCTCCCCTGCGGAATGCTACAGTTCTTCTGGCAGCAGCACTCCTCCTGTCCCTGCCGCTGTTTGGGCAGACCGTCAGTTACACTCTCGCGCTTACCGACAACACCACCTGGTGCGCCACCGGGAACTGCCTGACCGCTCTTCCCGCAACTCCGGGTACCCTGACTGAGATTAAGGCGGGATACGACGGCACAACTTACGCCTTGGACGCTGCGCTTCCTACACGCTGTCGTCGGCTAAGGTCTGGACTGAGGTTCCCAGCGGCCTGCAGACTGCTGGTGGCTACCCGATCACTCACATCTCGGTGGGCAGCAAGTCAGAAATGCTGGCTCTCACGAGCGCGTCACTGCCAAATAACAACATCTACGTACTGAACTCCGCCGGGACGGCGTGGCAAGCCCTCTCCGTACCAGGCTGGCTCTCGACCGCTGAAATCGGCCCGGACGGAAGCATATGGGGCTTAAATGGTCAAGCGATATACTCTTGGGGCGGCTCGGAATGGGTCAGGGAGCCTGGCGGACTCTCAAACATCACAGTCGGCGCCGCAGGCAGCATTTACGGAGTAAACTCCCCCAACCTCTATGCCTGGAACGGCTCCAGTTGGACCCAGGTAACCCTCCCCTTCACCCCTTCCAGCGCTCCCGACGCCGTCGCGGCCGCGGGACCGCAGGGCGTTGCCCTGCTCGATACCAGCGGCGGCATCCATGTGTCCACGAATGCAGGTGCAACCTGGTCAACCATCCAAGGCACAGCTTCTTCCATCACCGGCGGGGGCGTCCACTTGTTTACCCGGAATGGCAGCGCGTCCTATCACGTCAACCTACTGGTGCCGGCGCTGACCGTGACGGCAACACAAAACTTCTACTGCTTCGGCCTCGACGGGGGACAGGAAGACTGTGGAAACGCCTCTCTGACCGCTACGGCCTTCGTTGGGGGAGCGGCATCCACGACAAATAGCATAACGGAGCCGGGGACCATTACCGCCTCGGCTACGGCGCAAGGCTATACCTGCGATCTATTCTATGATCCCGACGGCACCGGCTGCACCGCCTATGATGAGGGCGATTCAGTCTACCTCTGCGACGTTACTATTGGGCAAGGTGACGTGCCAGGGGATTGCTATAGCAGCGCGGGGCCCTTCGGGCTCGCGTTCAGCGCGGGCGCTTCGGAAACGCTCTACGCCCTTGCTACCAAGACTTGCTCTTGGAACAAGAGCTGTCCGGTCGGGCAGACGGCAACATGCGGCGTGGGGACGATATACGGACCCCCGCCCTGCGCCAACTTCGAAGAGTTGTACTTCGTCTGGTACAACTTTGGCGCCGGAAATGTCTGCGTACAATACGGCCCTGTGATTGCATCGAGCATTCCAGTAGGAGGTTGCGACTAGTGGCAATCGTCGGATTCATTTACTACAAACGAGGCTCAACTGTGAATTGCTCTGCGGTTGGCACAGCAGTACCGTCCAGCGAACCCGTAAATTGCCAGTAGAGGTGTTTCGCCGCGCTATTGGCGACCATCATGAAACTTGGCAAGCGCGACTATGAAATTAAGAAGAAAAAGCGCCTGCGCAGTCAACAAAATTGGAATTGACGTGATCTGACCCCAGACAGCTACCACTGAGTTCAGGTGGGACGAATTAAGGCTCCTAGTAGGAACAGTCCGCGCTAGGCACCAGAAAGAAAGGAAAAATACAAGAACGCCCACAGTCGTGAGCCAGAAATGCCACATTGCCAGTCGTTCGCTAACATGGATAACCCACAGAGAATAGGCTGCCGAGAATATGCAGAAGAACGTTGCAACGACTACGCACGCAGAACGGAGCGGAAACAAATAGCCAGCGCCATGCCACTGCAACGCAACATTCAGATTTGGAAGCAACGATGGAGCCAGTAGCCCAAGCACTAATAATATAAGCGCACCCACCGCGAACAAGTCTTGGGGCCGGAACATGCAAAACATTTTTGCACAACGAGGACAGCAAAACAAGCTTTGGTAGTGGTGCCGTTTGATTTCCACAGGTATTGTCTTCCAATTCAGACAAGGATATAAGCATAAGCGGGACGCGCCCGTGTTACCAGCACGAGCGCGGCCCTGACCAAAATCACCTGTATGAGAGGCGACATGGCTACCCCAGATGTTACCCAAAAGACCACTTGATCCGCACTTTGCCGTACCGGGTCCAATCCCGCTCCTCGATACGGCTCATGCACTCCAAGCCGGCTTTTGTTTTGGCACCGGCCTAATTACGCGCTCCGCTTCCCATTCCCCGAAAAGTATCCCGTCAGCGCCTGGCCCGTATACGACTTCTTCACCCGCGCCACCTGCTCGGGGGTGCCTTGGGCTACGATGCGACCGCCCTCTTCGCCGCCTTCGGGGCCGAGGTCGATGATCCAGTCGGCGTTGCGGATCACGTCTAAATTGTGCTCGATGATGATGATGGAATTGCCCAAGTCGGTCAACCGATGGAGTACGTCGAGTAGCTTTTTTACATCGTCGAAGTGCAGGCCGGTGGTGGGCTCGTCGAGAAGATAAAGAGTCTTGCCCGTCTGCCGCTTGCTTAGCTCGCGTGCCAGTTTGATGCGTTGCGCTTCGCCGCCGGAAAGCGTTACCGCAGATTGACCGAGATGAATGTATCCCAGGCCCACGTCGACCAGCGTCTGCAGCTTCTGTTTTACCTGCGGAATGTTTTCGAGAATAGGCAGCGCATCGGAGACCGGCATTTCCAGCAGGTCGGCGATGGAGTTTCCGTTGTATTTCACGGCCAGCGTTTCGCGGTTGTAGCGGCGGCCGCCGCAGACCTCGCAGAGCACGTAAACGTCGGGCAGAAAATTCATCTCGATGCGGCGCTGCCCTTCTCCTTGACAGGCTTCGCAGCGGCCACCGGTGACGTTGAAGGAAAAGCGTCCCGCCTTGTAGCCGCGCTCGCGCGCTTCGGGCAGCATGGCATAGATATCGCGGATCGCCGTGAAGACTCCGGTGTAGGTTGCGGGATTCGAGCGCGGAGTACGGCCGATCGGCGACTGGTCGATGCGGATAACTTTGTCGATGTTCTCCGCGCCCATGATTGCCTTGTGCTCGCCAGATTTCTCGCGAGAGCGGTAAAGTTGGCGCGCCAGGGCGCGATAAAGAATGTCGTTGACCAGCGTGGATTTGCCCGAGCCGGAGACTCCGGTCACGACTGTCATCACGCCCAGCGGAAAAGTTACATCGAGATTTTTGAGATTATTTTCCTTCGCACCGAGAATGCTCAATGCCGCGCCATTTTTCTGACGACGCTCGGGACGCATCTCGATGCGCACTTTGCCGGAGATGTAGGCGCCGGTGAGCGAGTTGGGCTCGCGCATGATTTCGGCAGGCGTGCCATGAGCCACCAGGCCGCCGCCGTGGCGCCCGGCGCCAGGACCGAGGTCGACCACATAATCGGCCCGGCGAATGGTTTCTTCGTCGTGCTCAACCACGAGGACGGTATTGCCGAGGTCACGAAGATTCTCCAGCGCCGTGAGCAGGCACCCGTTGTCGCGATGATGCAGGCCGATCGAAGGCTCGTCGAGCACGTAGAGCACTCCGCGAAGTCTTGAGCCGATCTGGGTTGCGAGACGAATTCGCTGGCCCTCGCCGCCGGAAAGCGTAGCCGCCGAGCGGTCGAGCGAAATGTAATTCAGTCCCACGGCATTGAGAAATTGCAGGCGCTCTTTCACTTCGTGCATCACGCGTCCGGCGATTTTTTCTTCGCGGCCGACCAGCTTGATGCTTTGCGCCACTTCGAGAGCCCGGGAAAGCGGCAACGCGGTGAATTCGCCGATCGACATGCCGTTCACTTTCACCGCAAGGCTCTCCGGTCGCAGGCGCTTGCCATGGCACGCGGGACATTCCGTCGCGGACATGTGATCCATCAGCCAATCGCGGTAGCCCTCCGAGGTAGACTCTTCGAGATTTTGTTTCAGGTATCCAAAGATTCCGCGGAAGCCGGTCTTGCCGCGTCCCGATTCGCCGTTCAAGAGCAGGTCTTGAATCTTCTCGGGAAATTTTTCGAATGGAATATTCAGATCGATGCCATGCGCGGCTGCGACAATCTGCAAGCTGTGGATGAGGCCTTGCGACGCTGAACCCGGCCCGAGGCCGCCATCGAGCAGCGGCTTCGACCAGTCGGTAATCACTTTCGCGGGGTCGAAATCATAGCGGCTGCCGAGGCCGTGGCACTCGGGACAGGCTCCATACATGCTGTTGAAGGAGAACGAGCGGGGCTCGAGTTGTGGCACGCTGATGCCGCAATCTGGGCAGGCTAGTTTCTCGGAATAGAGGTGCTCTTCGCCGCCGACTACCGACACCTGCACCAGGCCTCCGGCTAACTTCATCGCCAAGCCGACCGACATTTCCAGGCGATGCTCAATTCCCGGCTTTACCAGGAGGCGGTCGATCATCACTTCAATGGTGTGGTTCTTGCGCTTGTCGAGGTTGAGATCGTCATCGAGGTTGACGAGTTCGCCGTCGACGCGGGCGCGAGTGTAGCCGTGCTTCAGCAGCGTTTCCATTTCTTTCTTGAACTCGCCTTTGCGTCCGCGGACGATCGGCGCCAAGACCATAACGCGGTCTTCGGGAGTGAGCGCCATGACACGCTGGACGATCTGCTCCGCCGACTGGCGGCTGATGGGCTGCCCACATTTGGGACAGTGCGGCACTCCGATTGAGGCAAACAAGAGGCGAAGATAGTCGTAGATTTCGGTGATCGTCCCGACGGTCGAGCGCGGGCTGCGGCTGGTGGTCTTCTGCTCGATTGAGATGGAGGGGCTAAGTCCATCAATTGCATCGACATCCGGACGCTCCATCTGGTCGAGAAACTGGCGGGCGTAGGTGGAAAGCGTCTCCACATAGCGCCGCTGGCCCTCGGCATAAATGGTGTCAAAGGCCAGCGAAGACTTGCCGGAGCCGCTCAGCCCCGTGACGACGGTGAGGGAGTTGCGCGGAATCTCGACGTCAATATTTTTGAGATTGTGCTGGCGCGCCCCCCGCACCGAGATCTTGGTAATAGCCATTTAGTTATTGGACTGAAAAACCAGGCTGGATGGGCCTTCCGTAACGTCGACAGGTTCTCTAGGTTGTTCGACAGTAGGAATGCGCAGCTCTACTTCGTATTTTACTACGGCGCATCTGGGTCGTCACTAGCGGCGGGCATCAACGCGGGTAGATTGTAAAGAAGTTGCCTCTGCAAGTTGCCGACAACAAAGGTGCGGGTTGCGGCATCAGATAATTGCATCCTAATAAGGGGTGGTTTCCGTGATTCCGTTGTTCATGCCTCTGATTCTCTGCCTCACCGTTGTGGTATCCGTGGGGGCTGGTGTTCTCGCGGCTTATGTCGCGGTGATTGGCATTATTCATCTGTGTGGCCGCGCGGCCCAACCGCGAACCACGGGAGCACGTCCACGGCTGGTTCTGGTGCCCACGCAGAGCCACGCCAGCGGGGACTAGTTAGCACGCAAGAGTCTGGAATTCAGGCTTTACACTTGCTGAATCTACCTTCCTACTTCTTGGGTTGCTGCGGCCAGTTCACCACCAACGTCAGGCTGGGAGAGTTTTGCACCGGCGCCTGCATCATGAGAATTCGTTTTCCGTCGGCGGTGGCTTCGAAGTTGCCGGGCTGCGCGGGAAATAATGGTTGCGGCTTGCCCAACTCCACGCTGTCGCCATGAGCCGTCACTTCCACCGCTGCAATGCGCGCGTGGTCGTCCATGTAGAGAATCTCTTTGCCGTTATTGCTCCACACCGGTACCGCGCCGTCTCCCACTAGGAATTTGCCGCCCGGCTTGGGGAAGGCCACTACGTAGACTTGCGGGTGACCAGCTTCGAACGAGGTAAAACAAACCCATTTTCCATCCGGCGAAAATGCTGGATAGCGGGCGTTGAACTTCTCCTGCAGGAAGGGATAGGGTTTGCGGTCGCCGAACATCGGCATTACCCAGATATCGAAGTGGCCGTTGCCGATGGTTTCGTAGAGGATATACTTTCCATCCGCCGACCAACTGCTGGGGTACTTGTCTAAATCGTCCTTATAGAGCAACTCCTCCTGGCGCGCGCCGTTGGCAGGACGGGTGTAGAGGTCGATTTTGCCGTTGCGGGCCGAGTCGAAAACAATGGTGTTGCCATCGGGAGACCACACGGGATCGTCATCGCGCGATTGCGAGAAGCTGAACTGCGATTTCGTGCCGCGAGTCAAATCATAGATGTAAATTTCGAGATGCCCGCCGGCATCGGTGCGCGCCGCCGATACTTTCTTGCCGTCGGGCGAAATGTGCGCGTCCTGAAAAGTTCCCGTGTCGATTACGTCGCCCTTCTTGCCGGTGCGGTCGTACCATGCCAGGTCGAGGCTGGTCGCCTGCCCGCCGGCAAAAATCAGCTTGCCGTCATTCGAAAGCGAGAACGCCGCCGCACCGCGAGACTCACCACGGATTTGCTCGGCAATGGGGATAGGATTGCCGGACAACTTTAATTTCTTGTCGTCGAAGGCCTGGCTCATCAGATTTCCGCTGTGGACGAAAACCAGACGGCCCGAGGCATACTGAGCGCGATACTCCGATCGGACCAAGGGTGTATCCTGCTGCGAATCGAGGGAGCCCAGATGAATGTTTCCACCGCCCTCGCTATCGGGCGCGAATTGAAAAAAGATGAAGTGCTTGCCATCGGGCAAAAACGCCGGCCAACGCGGCGAGCCCGCGGTGACGGCTGCCTTCTCCTTACCGATCGCGGGTGTGGGTGTGCCTCCCGCTGCCGGAATGCGGAACATCGCTGAGACCGTATCGGGTGTATACAAAATTGTGCCGTCCGCGCCCCAGGTGCCGCCACGAGGATTAGCAGCGTCGGCCAAGGTTTGTACCGCTCCGCCGCTGGCGTCGATGATCCTCAATTTGCCATCGGCGAAAAATCCCAGGCTGTGGCTGTCGGGAGACCAGAAGGGAAAACTAGCTTCTTCCGTTCCGGCCAGGGGCTGGGCCGCAGTTGAATCCAAGGGGCGAACCCAGAGTTGAGGTGAGCCGCCGGGAGACGACGCCACAAAAGCCAGCTTGGTGCCGTCCGGCGACAGCGCTACGCTCATCGGATCAAAGTTGTGCTGATCGGGCGGAAGAATGCTTACGCGTAACGGCCGCGCGGAAACAGGTGAGCGCAAGACGAAGCCAATGGCAAATGCGATGGCAGCTGCGGCGGCCAGGCCCGCCACAACCCACGCGATTTTCTGCGAAACACGCCGCCTTGCCACTACCGGCGCGGGCACGCCCGCCTGCGAGCCGGCCTCGGCAATCCAGCGGAGTTGCAGTTTGACGTCATGCGCGCTCTGGATGCGGTCTTCGCGATCCTTCGCCATGCAGGAACTGATCAAGCGCTCGAGCGCGGGCGGAGTCATGGGCGCCATGCGCGAGAGCGGCGGTGGTTCGGAGGCGAGGATGGAAGCGATGACGCTGGCCTGCGTTTTTCCGGCAAATGCGCGTTTGCCGGTGGACATTTCGTAGAGCACGCAACCGAGAGCGAAAATGTCGGAGCGCGTGTCAGCCTCAGCGCCTTCGATCTGTTCGGGAGCCATGTACTGATAAGTGCCGACGATCGTGCCTTCCACGGTGAGCGGCTTGCCCGCGGTCATGGCGGTGAGGACGCTGGCGCTGGCGGTTCCGACCTGCGCCTGTTTCGCCAGGCCGAAATCCAGCACCTTCGCCCCGGATTTGGTCAGCATGATGTTGCCGGGCTTGAGATCGCGATGGATCACGCCTTGCTGGTGGGCTTTGTCCATGGCATCGGCAATCTCGGCACCGTAACGGAGCACCTCTTCGAGGCTGAGCGGGCCGCGCGTGAGCCGGTCAGCGAGGGTCTCGCCTTCGAGGCACTCCATCACAAGATAGTCGGCGCCATCTTGCGTTCCTACGTCGTACAGGCGGCAGATGTTGGGATGAGAAAGCTGCGAGACGGTGCGCGCCTCGCGCTCAAAGCGATCCTTCAGACTGGGATTCGAAACGAAATGTCCGGAGAGCACTTTGACTGCGACCTCGCGGTCGAGACGAGTGTCGCGGGCGCGATAAACTTCACCCATCCCGCCCGCGCCGAGTTGAGAGACGATTTCGTAAGGCCCTAGTTTGGTGCCAGAGGTCAGTGGCATGGAGTGGGAGCCATTATAGACTGAGGCAGCCTATTTGGACTGAACGTCGACCGGTTCCGCGATGTTCATCGAATGTTCCCCTTGACTGCCGACCCAAACACTTCGTCCATGCTTGGCGTAGGCGGCAATCACGCCGGGCTTTGACCAGTCGAGATCCCATCCGTTCTCGATTGCCACCAGAGTATAAGAGCCGGGGACTACCCCGTGAAGAGTGAAGGTGCCATCCAGATCGCTCTGGTCGCGGCGGAACAGATCATGATCTACTTCTGGATTTTTTGGCGCCAGAACCACCATGGCTCCGGCGAAACCCTTCCCGTCCTTTTTTGCCGTTCCTTCCACTTCCACGCTGCCGCTTACCAGAGTGAGCGAAACGGAAGGGGACGATCCCGCCGTCACGATAAGGGTGTGACCCGAAACATCCGCGCCTTCGGCTGACATGCGCGAGATGGAATAGCGCTTCGCGCCGCCCAATATAGCGACCTCGTAGCGGCCAGCGGCAACTTCTGGAAGTTCCGCTTCGCCTTTGGAATCGACAGGCCGCGCAACGGCAATCCCTCTCCCGCCTGAACGCAGCGCGACCGTAAGGTTTGGTGGAATCGTGGGCTCGCCGGGAACTTGTACCGAGCATTTGACCTGGCTCGCGGCTTCGCTCTTGGAGGTGTCGATCAGCTCTCCATCCTTGGTGAAATCCACGCCGTCCATCTGGAGCGCTGAGCCATGGGCGAATAGGCGAACGTTGTAGCGGCCAGCGGGGATTCCAGTAACCTCCATCAATCCGGGCGCAACGCGTTGAGTCCCGGTGGCCTGAACGGGGGTAAAGCCATCAAAGGCAGGTTGTTGAAGCTGAGGCACAAAGAACTCATTGGGGTTGCCGCCTCCGGGCACACGAAAGAGCAGGTGCAGAGACGGAACTGGATTCAAGTGGAAATCCGCTTCCACACGCTCGCCACCTTGAATCGAGATGGGGGCCGCGTCGTCTGCCGCTTCTACGTCCGAATAGTAAGTAACCGGATAGGCGACGTTTAATGATCGATCGACGGCTGGCGGATCGTCCGCTAGGTCTGCCCCCGACACCGAATTCGCTGAACGCGAACGCGCCGACCCGGACGATCGCGGTTCCGACGGAGGATGAACGGCATACCAAGGCTTGGCGTTCGCCGACACAAAGTAAGTGCCGGGCCTGAGAGGAGTAATCTCGTACGCTCCCAAATCATCCGTCTGCGCGGAGCGAAACTGGTGAATCTGGTCCACTCCCGTGCTGTGATCATCGTAATAAACCGTGACCGTTGCGTGGCGAACCGGCTCACCGAATTCGTCCAGAACTTTGCCGGCGATCACCGCATCGGGGGCAAGCCGCAGCACGAGGGTTTCGGTGTCGAGACCGACGCCAGTGACAATGGCGGTGGAAAACTGGTCGTGCTGATCGTAGCGGGCGGAGATAAATCCGCGCTTTCCGCCCTCAAGTGAATACTTTCCTGCGGGCACCTCACGGAATTCAAACTTGCCGTCTTCGGACGTAACCATGGACTCAAATTTTTGCTGATCCTTCGTCTCTCGTAGCGTTACTCGCACGCGCGCGAGTGGACGCACGTCCGCCTTGCTCACAACCGTTCCTGCGATTCTGTATCCGCTCGAAGCGGACCTTTGAGGCAGCTTCGCCGTCTGTGTCGCGGCCAGCAGCCAGGGTCCGAACAGACAGAGCACCACTATCCGCAGGAACCAATTGGGCGGGATTGGGGACGTCGGCCTGTTCACTGGCTGCGTGTTTGCCCTCATTGCTTATTGACTTCTCACTCGTTGTTAACGATCTGCAACTGAACGCTCGCCTTCTCGCCGGCAGAAACGCGGACAACCTGGCCTTTGGAGTCGTAGGCCTTCATCGCTTCCGCATCGCGATAAGGAAGTTCCGGTTGCCGATTCTTGAACGCCATCACATGATAGGTTCCGGGTGCGACCATCTGGTAATCGAACGTTCCATCCGACGATGCTGAGAGTTCCAAAAACTGCCCTGGGCTATCTGGCAGAGGGACACAGTAGATGTGGGCTGAGGACGACCATCGCCCCGCGCCCAAGCTTTCGGACATCGACGCCATCGGAGTGATTCCGGCCACTGAGCCTTCGATTTCTGCGTTGTCGTCGCGCAAGGTGATTTCAATCGGCACAGCCGCTCCCAGCCCAACAACGAACGCCTGGCGGAGTAAATCAATTCCTCCCATGGTCGCCGATGCCACATAGCCACGGCCTGCCCGCGCCCGCAACCAATATCGCCCGGGCGCAACGTCTTCGAGAACCATGGAATTATCGTTAGGCCCGTTGGGGGGACGAAGGGATCCGCCGTGCTGCTGAGTGAAATCATCATCCTCCGCGGGTTCGACGCTGACGTCTAGATCGAGTCGCTGCTGTGGCATTGCGAAGGTTCGTCCTCCGGTGGAAATCATCCCGGAAGAATTCCAATTCGTGGAAGTGAATTCTTCCTTGACGTTCACGACGATTGAACTGGTCGCGGTAAGCGCCAGGCTCGGGCCTTCGACCGGCACCCCCGCAACCGAGATATTCACTTGCCCAATCGACGAAGTCGGTGCGTAGCTTCTTGCTTCGACAAGATACTTCCCATTGGGCAGCGAGCCTTCGATTCTTTGTTTCACGGGGTTGTAACTAAGCGAATATCCCGGTCCTCGATGCCCTTGAGGCGATATAGTAATGCTAATTCCGCCCCTGCCCTCGGCGTTCACCACTGGAATTCTTATCGGATAGTAACGCTGGCCGACGAGCGCAATATCCGCATGGAATGTCTGCCCGGCCATGAGCTGAATTGTGCTGGCCTCGGCAAAATCGGCGGAACTCGGGTAATAGACTGGAGGAAAGCCGGTAGGCGGATCGCCAGGGGCAGTGACGGCCGGATCGTTGTCCATGAACTCGTGCGTGAGCAATTTGTAATCGCCGGGCCGCAGTTCGGCGAAGCGGAACTCGCCGCTCGAATTCGTCCGGTCCATAGCCCCCGGCCTCCAGTGGGCAACGCCGTCTTGCACCTGGCGCGTGAAGACCTGCACGTTGATGCCGATTGCTGCATCTCCCGTTGAAAGCGTGACACGGCCTTGAATCAACGCCTCAGGCACTAGAGAAATCGTGAGAGCGCCGCTCTGCGATACCTCGACCTCGTTCCTCCTGTTCAGCTCTTCGAGAAAGCCCGGCTTGCGAGCCATCAACGAGCGGAAGCCCGCGCTTCCTGCTGGCTGGGTAAACTCAAAGCGACCTTCACTATCGGTGACGGTCGCCAAGCGGTTGTCCCCGGAATAGACGAGAGCGCGACCAATGGGATCGTGAGTGGCGGCATTGATGACGGTGCCGCGAATTTTGTTCTGCGCACTGTCGGTTTCCGGGGTCTGTGTAAAAGCTAACCTTGAGACGACGAGGAGAATGAGGACCGAGAATAGAGAAAAAAACCGTGATTGCAGAGGAGAACGAGCGCACATCCGTCGGGATTCGTGGCGAGACAAAAGCTCGCGGGCATTTCGCAAGAACTTCACGACTGCGCTATGCTCCTGTGATGGCCGTCGTTTCTAGAACGAATCGTTTCTAGAACGAGCTATCGTGGCTTATTTGACTTCTTTTTTTCTGCACCGTCAATTAAGAAGGCCGGATGGCCGCATAGGATGTCCAACCAACCCTCGTGTTAGCATTTTAGTAGTCGTCTTCTTCCTGGCGGAACGAGCATGGGCCGCATTCGTACCATCACGATTCGTCTTCTCTGTGGGATCCTTCCGGCTGTACTGCTCTCCTTGTCCTCATTTGCCGCTGAGCAGTCTCCTTGGCTTGAAATTCACTCGACGCACTACACCGTCATTACCGATGCGGGCGAGAAAAAAGGCAAGGAGGTTGCACTGCGCTTCGAGCAGATGCGTGCGGTCTTCGCCACGCTGTTGATGAAAGATCGCTTGAACGAACCCGCGCCACTCACTATCCTCGCATTCAAGAATGACAAGGATTATTACCAGACTGCTCCGCTACAACAAGGGCAGCCGATCGGCGTTCCAGCATTTTTCGTGCCCGGCGAAGATCAGAATTTTGTCGTACTTAATTTGTTCGAAGAAGAGTCGTGGCGCGCTGTAGCTCACAACTTTGCCCACCTGCTGCTGAACTACAACTACCCGCCGGCTGAGGGATGGTTCGACGAGGGCCTTGCAGAATACTTCAGCTCGATCCGCGTGGACAACAGGCAGGTTGAGATCGGCAGCGACCCCGAACTAAATCCTGTCTTCACCACAGATCTACTGGAGAATCAACACGAGGCCCAAAGTCCGCCGAAATCGCTAACCGAACTGCTTGGCGCGCAAGTCTGGATCTCCCTTCCCGACTTGTTCACCATGAAGCATGACACCTCCACGTACAGCGAAGGCACGCATCATACGCTGTTCTACGCGCAGTCGTGGATGGTGATGCATTACCTGCTGCACGAGAAAAAACTGCCGGAGACAGGAACTTACTTCGATCTCGTTGAGAACCAGCACCTGCCGGTGGCAGAAGCGATTCAGAAAGCATACGGCACGAGCGTCGCTCAACTCGACCAAGCGATAAAAGATTACTTTCACTCGCTCACGCCGCTGTTCGTCGCCCTCGACGCCTCGAAGCAACCGGGAGCGCAGCGCAACGCTCCGCAGGTTTACCAATTTCCAGTGCCGGTCGGGCTGGACGACAATACGATGACCTCGAAACCGATGCGCGAAGCCGACGGCCACGCGTTCGTGAGCGGGGTGAAAGTGAGAATTCCCGAGCGGCGCGAAGCCAGCTTGCAGGAGTTGAAGACGTTGGCGACGACTCCCAGCCTTGCGGATTCCAAAGCATCCGAGAAAGAAAAAGAAAAAGAGAATAAGAAGAACTACGGCAATAAAAATAAAGACGACAACGATACCGCTCCACTCATCTCGGCCATCGGGAATGAGGTCGCGCATCGTGCGTTGGCCTGGGATCACATTCAGCACAGCGAGTTCGATGCTGCGGCCGAAGAACTGAGCGACGCTGCCGCGCTCGACCAGCGCGACCTCTGGATTCGTTATTACCTTTGCGTGCTCAAGTATCGCATCGCACAAACGAAGCATACTGACATCCAGGGCCTGCCGAACATGATGCAGGATCTGCGCGCCGTGCTCGACTGGCGGCCTGAATTCGCTGCAGCGTACGACTTGATGGCGATGGCGCGCATGGAAGGTGGCGGCTCGATGACGGCGATGCAGTCCGAGCGTGCCGCCATTCAACAGAGTCCACGTAATCAGGAATATCTCTACCATCTGGGAGAAATCTATGTCTCGGCCAAGAAGTGGGACGCCGCGAAGGCCCTGTTCTACCGGCTGAAGACGAGCGGGAATCCGCAGGTCGCGGCGGCGGCGCGCGGAGAACTCGATCGGCTCACGACCGAGCAGAAATACGGCATCTCGGCCGCATCGGCAACCGCATCGCAGAAACTCGCTCCGCAAAAATCTCCGTTCGACGTGCTCGAAGAAGACGCCGCCAAGCGCGCCGCAGCGCAACAGTCCGCGCAAAATAGCGGTCCAGCGGACCGGCGACCTTCCAAGTTTGTGCACGGCCGGCTGGTGAGTGTGGACTGCTCGCAATCTCCGGGCGCGGTACTTACCGTGACTTCAGGCACAACCGTTCTGAAGTTGCGTACTGCCGATTATAAGTCACTGCTGTTGCTGGGCGCCGATACGTTCTCATGCGCGTGGAATGATCGCACAGTGTTGGTGAACTACAAACCCGGCGGCGCGGCGGATGGAGATTTGGTGTCGCTGGAAATGCGCTAACCAGATTTTCTGATAGTCGGGGTCTTGTTCCAAACAGTCCTTTTCCCACATGGATCAGCGAACCAAATTGCGGTCAGTAGCCCAACGTGCCACCGCTGAATGTGTGAAGTAGAGTCTGGGACCATGCGCCACCCAGGGGGCGTCGTGAATGTTATGCAGTCAGGCTAGGCATTCTAGGCTAGCCCCCGAGCGAATCTTTCTTAACTTCTTGACCGGAACCTGTGAGCAACGAATACTGTATGAGACCGGGGCCTCTCGACCTGGAGAAAAAATGGGAACGACGGCAATCGAGTCGCGAGCAATTTTGTGTCTACGCAAAGAACAGATCCGAAATCAAACTAGTGAGGTCGCAATGACATTTCATCGCGTGACCGTTCGTAAGGCCCACACCTTATCCGTGATGCTGCTTCTTGCTTCACACGTCGCGGCTCAGGTCGGTCCGGTGCCTCGACGGCCGGAACCACCCACGATGGGGTCGCCCCCTGTCCCAAGGAGTTCCATCTCCGTGTCACCGGGCAATTGGTCGCAGCTGGCCAAATTTATTCCGGTCAACGGATGTTGCAATGGCTTAATCAGTAATCCGGCAGCCATCTCCGGAGATACCGTCGTGGTCGGCCAGGAGGCGCTAGGCGACGGAAGCAAAGTGGTGGCCCAGGTCTTCGCCAGAACGGCAAAGGGATGGCAGAATTCTCCCCCTATCGCGCAGCTTAGCGGGTCCGCTCCCACGGAACCTTCCATGGCGCCAGTGGCGATTGACGGCGACACGATTGTGGCGGTGGGTCCAATCGGCTTCCAAGGGATTCCCGGATATGCGTTCGTTTTCGTGAAACCGGCCAGTGGCTGGACCAATATGCAGCCCACCGCGATCTTGTCGCCTTCGGACGACAGCAATGGCACATTCGGCCAATCAGTTGCCATCAGCAGCGATACTGTCGTGATTACCGACGACGGAGCCAGTAAATCTACTCCGGGCGAAGCGTACGTGTTTGTGAAGCCGGCGGGGGGTTGGCACAACATGACGGAGACCGCGAAGCTGACAGCATCCGATGGCACGACAACAGATCTTTTCGGATGGTCGGTTGGAATGAGCGGCGACACCATCGCAGTCGGCGCGCCGCAATTCGGAAGCATTTCAGATCCTGGCCCGGGGAAAGCCTACGTGTTCGTCAAACCCTCCACCGGCTGGCAGAACATGACCCAAACCGCCGAGTTAACCGTATCCAACTCCACGGGCGGAGAGCAGATCGGTTTATCCATTTCTGTGAGCGGAAACACTGTGCTCACAGGTGCTCCGGCTTACCAGAAGTTTCTAGGGGCAGCTTTTGTGTTTCAGAAATCTAGCTCCGGATGGAAAAACATGACCCAGACGGCCATGCTCACTCCAGGCGACAGCGCGGCCTTGGAGACCGGTTGGTCGGTCGGAATCAGCGGAACGATTGCCGCCTTGGGATCGCCAGTTCGGGGACGATCGCCAAATGGATTTGAGGGTGGAGTGTACGTGTTCGAGGAGCCGGCCGGGGGATGGCAGAACGCATCGAGCACCGTCGTGCTCACCGGCGCCGACGCTCACTACAATCAGGGTTTGGGCGAATCTGTTTCAATCAGTGGCAAGATCCTGGTTGCAGGAACGCGAATCAAGTCTGCACTCGGCACTTCTTATGTTTTTGGATTGCCGTGATCGGACGGAAATCGCAAAACGGCGCAGTGAACAACTGAGAATCTGAATTTCGAGGGATGATGCTATGGCGAATTTGAAACTGAACGTCACGAAGCGGGGTTTGCGGCACGTGAAACCGTCCCTCTGGCTCTCCGAACCTCTCAGCAACAAGCTGAACGCTTACGCGCTGGCCGCCGGCGCCGCCGGAGTCGCTGTGCTCGCTTGCAATATGCCTGCCGAGGGCACGGTAATTTGCAAGACCACTTCCGCCGAACTCACCAAGACCACCAGCTTCCCGCTGTCTCCAGCGGGGCAAGTGGTCGCGCCGTTCAACATTGCGCAGTCGACCAATTCCACATTCAGAACGTTCACCACCACGGGGGTCGGCACCTGGATGTGGTGGAATCGCGGCTTCTTCACTCCGAATTCGGCGGGGGCAAATGTGCTGCTGTCCAACGGCATTCCCGCCGACGTCGCTTCCGGGGCTGAGATCGGCCCGGGCGGCCAGTTCGGAAAGGGCTCATCGTACGGCCTGTTGTTCACCTACGGCCGAGGACGTTACTCGGCGCACGGAGGCGGCACCAAGCTCAAACACAAAGGAAACCTCAGCCTCGTGCAGGATAGCTTTATTGGCTTTCAATTCTCCGAAGCCAACCAAGTGCACTACGGCTGGGCGCGCCTGCATGTTAGTTTTGTGGGAGGCCCCAACCGGAAACACACCATTATTCATGTGCTCGGCGTCGGCTACGAGCCCGCTCCTGGCACCGCGATCGCTGCGGGGGAATGTTCCGTAGAAGCTGCTTCCCAATCTTCGCGCGGCCCTTCGCTCGGCATGTTGGCGCTGGGCACAGCCGAGCCAGCGAAGCAGTAAGGTCGCACCAACAAAAAAACCCTCCCGGTTACAAGTCACTGCTGTTGCTGGGCGCCGATACATTCTCATGCGCGTGGAATGATCGCGCGGTGTCGGTGAACTACAAACCCGGGGGCGTAGCCGACGGAGACTTGGTGTCGCTGGAAGTGCGGTGAGGTTCGGGCCTCATGTGGATTTCTGCATGAAATAATCTTGCGTGCGCTCTCCGGAAACACCTTGGCGGGCACGACTTTCGTTTTATTCAGGGTATCCCCCCTCCCTAATCTTGGAATCATCGGGTTGGCAAGAAATTTCCCGCAAAATCCGGATGTCAAAGAACTTAGATATCAAAATCTGTGAAACAAAGGGCTTAGGGTGCGACGAGTTGCTGTGGCCGGGCCACCCGCCGTTGTGGAATTTTGTTAGTTCGGTGAATAACTTTTTTGTCAAGGATTCGCCAGCGTAAAAGTTCACCTGTTTTCAAATTCAAGATTTGTAGGCTCTTTAAGACCCCATTTTGTTAATGGGTGATTTCGCCCAACAATCTCAAATTTCGGGCCGCTTACCCAAACGGTGCCTGAAGAGTTCAGAAGTGCGCCGATCAATATAGCAGTTGCATCCTGCGGAACGTCCAAGACAATGTCATAATTTTTCCAACCGATTGTTCCTCTGATTGCTCTACTTTGCATATTGTCGAAATCGAGGATTTGGGTCCCTTTGTCGACGCGCATCCACAGGCCGGCCCAATTTTCGACTTCTTCTGATTTAGCAAACGCGCTGAAGCGCATTCTCTTTCCAGCATACTTTTCTGCTCGGAAGCTCTGTCCTATCGCGCCAAAACCTTGCGCGTTAAGTCCCTTGGACCTCAGATATAGACTTGCATGACCATCGTGTGCAGCTGCGTTGTCGATTCCGAATTCATATTGATCGGGCCTACTTCCGGTGATGTACCACCCTTCTATCTTCTGCAGCTTACTCACTGGAGGGTTAGCTGTCGCTCGTGTTTCGGTTTCATGCTTCTGTTCAGGGTGACGTAGTTTACGCATGCGAACCGTCAAACCGACGGTAACCACCGCCGTCAACATTGTGGCAATTACCCAGAATTTGTATCTTGTCCGCAGCTCTTTGATTGATGCGACCGCAGTACTGGTCTGGGAATTAAACAGGATTGTGGTGACCCGAGGTTCAAGGGCGTGTGCATTGGAGTTACTTGCTACTACAGAGGATAGCCGACCCTCCCCCCCGCCTAAGTGTGCGTTGGCCTCCACGCCCACAAATCGATACCCCTTGCCGGTGACTGTGAGCAAGAAACGGGGCTTGTCAGGATTTTCCCGCAGCGCCTGGCGGATTTTGCGTATGGCCGTGTTGATACCGTGTTCGGTATCTACAAAGACTTCACTAGCCCAGAGGCGCTGGGCAATTTCAGTTCTGGTAACGAGATGGCCATTTCTGGCGACCAATAGAATAAGCAATTCCATCGGCTTTCTTTCTAGCTTCAGACTCTGCCCCGCACGGTAGAGTTCAAAACGATCACAATCTAGCTTGAAGTCACCGAACTCGAATACCGTGGCAACCACCGGAAACACCTCGGATCATAAAGTATACCAGCCGAATATATAGAGAAGAAGCAAACCTATTTTTCTTCAATGGGTTAGCCCTTCACCTAACCTTTACCCGTATTTATCGTGTCTGTATTGCGTCGGAGTTTGGGCGAATGCTATCTCAGTAGCAATAGGTGATGTTGCCTTTTTGCTCTCGTCATGAGGGGGCTGGCTGTGATCCCTCAAGACGTTGTACCCATCGAAGCCAGGTTGATCGGACTTGGTTTTGACACCGAGCCGTGCAAAAGACGGCGCGATAAGTCCGCGCCGTTACACTTTTGCACCCTCCTGCGGCGACGGCGTTCGTAGGGTCGGGTTTAACTAAAGCGAACCGAAACCAGAAAGAGGTAAATCATGAAAACAGGAAAAGAAATACAATCCAAAAAGGTGGACAAGAACCCGGATGTAAAGGCTCATCTGGAGGCAATTAAGCGCGTTAATGTCGGCACCAGACCGATTAACCTATTTTACTTATCGGGTGCGGTCGTACAGGCTGCGGGAATTAATGAGGTAACCAGTGTTATCACGTACAGAGAGCTGGTCATCGGTCAGCCCATGTTTGAAACTCTTGCACCTTCACTCGACGTGAGTGGAGTCGAAGCCACCGGCGGCGGAGGGAAGAGCATCTTTAATGTTATGATGTTCGTACCTTACAAATTAAAAAACCTGGCGCAACCGGTCCACATAGTCGCCACGCCGCATGGAAGTGTTCCTTCGTTCCTCACTGTGGAACATACGCTAGTTGGCGACAGTGAAGCCGGCGATATTGAAATTACAGTTTACGCGTGGGATCACAACGGAAACCCCGCGCCCGACGTCCTTTTCGATTGGCGCTGTCGTTTGAACGGTGTCGTGATAGAACTACTTAATTGATGTTGAGGGATTGGTCACATGGAATTTCAAGGCAGACACAAATGAGCCGCCCATCGTTGCGAATTATTTGGTCTATACGGCCAACGTAACTCGCAATGCTTTAGACGGCATCATGGATTACCCGGCTGCTGGAACAAGTCCTGGCACGGGATGCTTCTACGCTGTGCGACAGGAACCAGGTGCGGCGGCGATTGCCGTCTGCCGTCGAAAGGCCATGATCACACGAAGGGCCTGCACAAGTAGGCCTAGCTAGGCAGGAAAGACAGGCGCCTTGGCGTAGGCCGGGGCTGTTTTACTTGCCCTCTCGGCGGGTGGCTCGTCCTTTGCGCCTTTTGGGCGGGCGAACCAGGCTCTTGATCTCGCTGGCATCACCAAAACAGTGGGCGAGTGGCCCCCACGCCATCCCGATCGAGGCTGTCGTGTAGAAATCGTGCCGTCCCTCCGGGCCTTGATTCCTCATTATTGAGACTACCCAGGACTTACGTCCTGGGCTACTATCAGCCGCCCTACGGGGCTGAAAACAGCAGGTTCCTCCACTCCGCCGTCGCTGGCGCTCCGACTCCGGTCGGAATGACAGATGGTCATGGCCTCCGCGAGCCTAATAAAAAACCCTCCCGCGGGGGCGGGAGGGTTGACGTTCACAATGTTCGCGGTTTACGCGCGGACGACGTTGCCTGCCTGAAAGCCCTTGGGGCCTTTGAGCAAATCGAACTCGACGGTCTCACCCTCATTGAGCGAGCGGTATCCGTTCTCCTGAATCGCGGAGAAATGTACGAAAACGTCTTCCCCCGTGGAGCGCTGGATAAAACCATATCCTTTCGCCCCGTTGAACCACTTCACTGTTCCCTTCTCTCTCACAGAAAACTCCTTTCACCTGGTCGCGAAGAATTAGTTCCCCGGGTTTCCCGTATCGTAGCCCCGGCGAACCGGGGCACCCCCTCAAGAAAACCGGTGGAACGCGGTTGCGTCTTTTGTGCGCCGAAAGAAACTTGCCCCAAAGCAAAAGACTCCTCGGTTCAGTGCCGCACAAAGAAAGTGCGGCGTGAACTTGCGGAGCCCCGACCAGCGGCCGTGATTTCTACCGACCCTACTCAAAACGTCAACCTGCCCTACGTGTTCATTTCCGGACATATCCGGTTATGAGCCCCCGATAATAAGCAGTAGTCAAACGTTTCGCAAGAAGAATTAGAGGATAACGCACTATTGTGACCTGCGGTCACACGTAATCGTTTACGCTGTATAAGAAATAAGCATATGCGTCCGTAAACTTTCGTTCCTTTCCGAAAGTCCTGGCATCCACTACGCTTGATAGGATTAAGCGAAAACCGTGCCGGATCAAGTCACACTTTCTAGCGTTCGCGGAGCGGAAGACCCGCCACTGCGCCCGCCACATCCGCGCCCTGCGCGCACGAACGCGGCGGTTTCCACAGTGAAATATCTGCTGCGCACAGATGTGCACACGTTCGCCTTCTCCTTTGCCGCGAACTCGATCCTCTCTTTTTTCCCTTTCGTGGTCCTGTTGATGACGCTGGTCCGGCGAGTTTTTCATTCGCGTATGATGAGCGACGTGGTGGTCGAACTGTTGCGCGATTATCTGCCTGCCGGTCAGGAATTCGTGATTCGCAATTTGAACGCCATGGTGGAGACGCGCCATCGCGTGCAAGTGGTTTCGCTGGTCATTCTTTTGGTGACTTCCTCTGGCGTGTTCATGCCGTTGGAGGTCGCGCTCAATCGTATATGGCGCTTTCCGAATAACCGCTCGTATCTTGGCAATCAGCTCATATCGCTGGGACTCGCGTTTGCCTGCGGCGTTCTGGCATTGCTTTCGATTGCCTTAACTGCAGGCAACGTTACTCTCATGGAATTCCTATTGCGCGGCCACGGCACAGGCTTTGTTCGTCTGGTGGGATTTGTGGTCATGAAGGCATTCGCCATCGCGGCCAGTATCGCCATCTTCTTCTTGATTTACTGGGTGCTTCCCAACGGCAAAGTTCCGGCGAGAGCTGTGTTGCCCATCACCATCATTATGGGTTTGCTTTCGGAAGCGCTGAAATACGGTTATATTCTGGCTCTGCCCTGGCTCAACTTCGCCGAGGTCTACGGACCCTTCGCGCTCTCGGTGAGCATGATGTTCTGGGCCTTCCTGACGGGAATGCTATTGCTGGCTGGGGCGAATCTGAGCGCGGAAGAGCAGCGGCGGTATGGTGTTCGCTAGATTTTTTAAGAACTGCGGTTCTCACTTTTCTACCGGAACGCTGCTGAAAGCGATTCCCCGTTTGCGATTGATCCGGCAGATCACGTTCTCCAGTATCTTCGGCAATAGGTTTACCCCCTGCATCGGCATGAGGGTGTTTTTTTCGACGTACTCCTCTGCTCCGGCCTCCATGAGTTTCTGCCGATTCTTTTCGGTGAGACTGCTTAAGACCACAACTGGAATGTTGGCGGTTGCGGGCTCGTGCTTCAAGTGATCCAGAACCTCTGGCCCACTCATCTTCGGCAAGATCATGTCCAGAAGAATCAGATCAGGCTTGTGCTCCCGGGCCAGGTCCAGAGCGGACTGACCATCCTCGGCACAGACCACGTCATAGCCGGCTTCGCGGAGTACACGCTCGTTTTCGCGCAGGATCGGCTTGCTATCGTCGACTAAGAGGATTTTCATGGTTGTGCAGGTTCCTATCTTGTCCCATCGGCAATTTCGTGACGCGGCATTAGCCATTTTGCTGGTGCAGGCGTTTTCACTATTCACTTCCTGCATTCTGAAGGGGGAACAGCGATTCTTCGCGCTGGAAATCCACAAGGCTGGACGGTGACATCCATCACAGCTTTGTGTCAGCAGCAAAGCTAGGATGGCCACGGTTTCCCAGATTCCTCCGAGCAGACATTGATTTCCAGGGGATGGCTAATGACCCGGCGTCTGCTCGACGTCTTTTCGCTTGTCGTATTAACGATGATGCTCGCTGCGCCTGCGTTTCTGCGCGCACAGAGCGCGGTTGAGGATCGCGTTGCCGGCCCAGGTTTGGTGACGCCGCGACTTGTCCTTCCCATCGAGCCGCCGACAGTTCCGTTGCGGTTTCCGTCCCCGCTGCCACCCAATTTACCGAGGCGCTACCCGGTTCCTCTTCCTCCCGGAACTGGTCTGAAGCAAATGGTTCAAGCCGCCGGCATCATCTTCTCCGGTCGTGTCACCTTCGTCGGACAGTCCGGCCCAAGTTCCGGGCAAGCTCCTGCCGCCACCATCACCTTCCAGGTTGAACAGGCCATGAGAGGAACTGTGACTGGCCAGAGCTTGACCATCCATGAGTGGGCCGGCCTTTGGAACAGCGGCGAGCGTTACCGCATCGGCGAACACGTTTTGTTGTTTCTCTATCCACCAAGCAAGTTTGGCCTCACAAGCCCAGTGTCGGGGCCAATCGGAAGATTCGCGGTGGACGTGCGTGGGAGAATACTTATCAGTGACTACCATGCCGGGGTCTTCACCAACGACCCCACCCTAAGCGGCAAAGGTGCGATCCCATACCTTGACTTCGCCCGCGCCGTGGGACGTGTCGGTGGAGAGGAATAACCCAGACGTGACCATGCGAGGAAAAACGGGACTGACCAACGGCCCACTTTTATGTGTGGCGATGGCCTTCGCCTTTGTCATCCTGCTGGCCGAAGTCACCTTCGCAGGCGGACCAGAATACATTGCTGGTTCCAGCTACTTCACCTCTGGGATGATGGGACAACCCGTCGTCTGGTCGCAGGGCCAGATCATCTATTACACCGACCAGGGGGATCTAAGCCCCATCCTTCCAAACGCGCTCGCCAATGCGTTTGTCGGCACCGCTTTCAACCAATGGACTTCCGTGCCCTCTACGGCGGTTTTTGCAGATATTGGAGGACAACTCGCCGAAGACGTGAATGGCGGCAACATTGCGGTCGACTCGAATGGAACTGTCACTGCCCCCTCCGACATCACTTCCTCTGCCACGCAAAAACCGCTAGCCATAGTCTATGACTATGATGGCACGGTGACCGACGCACTGCTTGGCGCTGGCGCTGGGAATCCTTCCCAATGCTTTTGGAACGCCGCTTACGGAGGCGCAGACAATTTTGGCACGGGGGCGAATTTTCTGCACGCGTTGGTCGTCATCAACGGCCAGTGTGCATTGCAGTCCTCGCAACTCACCGATGTGGAATACCGATTGGTGCGGGTGCTGGGAAACATACTGGGGCTGGGTTGGTCGCAATTGAATTTGAACGTGATGACTGGCAATCCGACCCCAACTGCCGCTGACTTCGCCGGCTTTCCCGTCATGCACTATATGGACCTTGTGAGTTGCGTCCCGATCACTATCTGCTATCCCAATCCCTACCAACTCGCACCGGATGATATGGCGGCCTTATCCCGGCTTTATCCGGCCGTGTCGGTCAACCCGAACACAGCGCGCATCTACGGCTCGGTCTATTTCGTTGACCACACCGGTGCCGCCGCTCAGCCGATGCAAGGCGTGAACGTCGTCGCACAATGGATTGATCCCGCTACCAACTTGCCCTCGCACGAGTACGAAGCCGCGTCTGTCTCCGGATTCCTCTTTACAGGCAATGCCGGCAATCCCATCACAGGCTTAAGCGATCCTCTGGGAAATCCCTATAGCGAGTTCGGATCCTCGGATCAAACGCTGGAGGGATTCTTCGATCTCGGCGGCCTACCGATCCCGAACAATGCAAGCTCTGCGCAGTATCAGCTCACTATGGAGGCAGTGGACCCAACGTGGTCTGCTGGAGTCTGCCCCTATGACTATTTTCAGGTCGCGCCTTCCGGAGCTATCCAGCCTATCGTGGTAACCGTGAGTACGGGTGGCGAGGTCGAACAAAACCTCGTCATGGCTGGGAGCGCGCAGCCTGTGCCCGAATGGGCTGCTACAGAAACCTGGGATGCTCCAGCTTTAGTTCCTTCTCCGGGCGATTGGGTCGGATCGCTCGACAGCTATGGTGACGTAGCCTATTTCTTGCTCCCGGCTCAGGCGAATCGGACCTTGTCGGTAGCCGTAACCGCGCTGGATGAAACCGGTGCCCCGAGCGAGTCGAAGACACAGCCGGTGATCGGCATGTGGGCTTTAGGAGATTCACAGGGCACAGCGCCACCAACTCTTACCCCTGCTCCATTCAATTCGACCACCTTCGGCATGAGTCGTCTCGACGCGCAGGTGCTCAGCTCGAATAGCTTCATCATCGGAATTGCCGACTTGCGTGGCGATGGCCGGCCCGATTACCACTACCACGCACATGTGCTCTATGGAGACTCGGTGACACCATCACGAGTCGCTGTGAATGGCGGAGCAATCACACTACAAGGCACCGGATTCTCCCCCGGGCTTGTCGTCACGGTTGGCAACACTGCAGTACCGCTGATCGCGACCAACTCCAGCCAAATACTTGTTGCAGCGCCTGCGCAAAGCGACGGGCCGCAAACAATTACTATTACCAACCCTGTCGGCGGCGCATTCTCAGTCATGACCGATGTGGTCACGTTCGGCGCAGCTGCGACAGACAAGCTCGTTTTGCTGCAGGGAGGTAATCCTCCAACGCCCGTAGGAGCACAGGCGGCTAATCCTGTGATCGTTCGGGTCGTCGCCTCCGACGGCAATACGCCAGTTAGCGGCGCAACGGTAGCGTGGGCGTCCACCAACAAAGCAGCGTTCTCGGCTTGCGGGGGCGCAACCAGCTGTTCAACGGTTACCGATGAAAGCGGAATCGCTTCCACCTGGATCACTCCCCAAGCTGCGGGCGTCGCGTCTCTAACAGCAACGCTAGCACCAGCCGCCTACGGTTCGGCGCAGGCGGTTGTGGCGACCCTGTTCGCTATTGCCCCATCGTCGGCCCTCGAACTAACTACGCCTTCCCTCTGGATCGCGCAGGGAGCGACTGTCAGCGTCCCGCTTACGGCGCAGGTGTTAAACGCCGGGTTGCCACAAGCCGGAGTCACCGTGGACTTCACGGTAAGGCAAGGCTCGGGATCGCTCAGCAGCGCAAGCGCCACCAGCAACAACGGCGGATATGCCACCGTCACTCTGAATCTAAGTAGCTTCACCGGCGCCGTGCTGGTCAGCGCATGCGTCGCATCCGGATCGCCCTGCCAAACTGTCTCGGGGAACGCGGTGTCCCCAGCGTTGATAAATCTGCAGGCTGTATCTGGAGCCAGCCAAATCGTCGCGGGCCAGGCGTTTCAGCCGGTGACCGTCCGCGTGACCGACTCTTCCACGCCACCCAATCCCGTCCTCGGAGCCAGCGTATTGTTCCAATCGACCGTACTCCGTCCCTCAGGAGATAACTTGTCTCTAACGGCGGGCGACCCCAGCCGCACGTTGGCGGGAATGCCCGTGATCTTGGGTGCAAGCCAAACCACCGTGTTGAGCGATGCCAACGGCTCGGCGAGTATTGTCCCCTCGGTAGGATCGTTCACGGGTACGCTCGAGGTTGAAATCCAAGTCTCAGCCGGAGCCACAGCCCTCCTTCAGGACGAACTTGAAACATTCCCTCAAGCTAGCACCACAGTAAGCGGTGGTACGGCTCCACCGCTTACCAGCGTGGCAGATCCTGTATTCGTCGCTCCTCGAGAGCATACCGTCTTGAATGTAGTCTCAAAGGAGGACCGCTGAAGAGTAGACTGCGTCGTGACTCGACTGTTATTCCGGTGTCGAACGTCGCGGCCGCTGTTTGGCCGAAATCGATTTGATGATGAGCTTGCGCCGTGCTCCCATGGGCATGGGTACTTTTGCGCGGTTGAGAGCGACGTCGATCAGCTCGCGGACTTGTGGATCGTCGAGAACCTTCTCGTCCGCCTTTCCCGCCTCGCACAAGCGAAGGTTTCGTACAACGTTGCCTTTCCCCTGCAGTCGCCTTGCCGGATCGGGCAAGCCAGCGCCTTGAAGAAAACAAAGGGTGACACGTCGCGGTGGGAGCACGATGGAGAAAATTGCCTCCGAGGGCCGTTCGGTAGGACTGAAGCCGATGACCAGCCAGTTATAGTTGTCGTAAACCATTTCGACCGCGCCCGGAACCAGCTTTCGCATCTTTGTAAGCGTGCGACGAGCAAAGGCAGCGACCTCCGGATCATATTTCTTGAGGAAAGATTCAAGTTGGCGCTCGGCCTCGGCTGGCGAAATGTTCGCCGTAGCTTCTCGTGGGCTCCGTTTTGCAGGTTTTGCTTTGCGCACCTGGTTACCTTTTTTTAGGACGGCCGACGCTCAGCTCCCGTCTTCTCGTGCGGTTCACTTCTGCGTTCCCTGATCTTTCGTCCACTGATCGACCCAGTCGTTCACTGTCTTGTACCACAGTTGAGAATTTTGCGGCTTGAGTACCCAATGTCCTTCGTCAGGGAAATAAAGCATCTTGGATGGCACGCCTTCCATCTGCAGCGTGGTGAATAGCTGGAAGCCTTCGCTCACGTCGAGCCGGTAATCTTTCTGGCCGTGGATTACGAGCGTGGGCGTCTTGAAATTCTTGGCATACTGGTGCGGCGACCACTTCTGGTACATGGCTCGATTATCGTAAGGCGTTCCCTGGAACTCCCAGTTGTCGAACCAGATCTCTTCGGTCGATCCCCAGACCGCCTCCGCATTGAACACACCGTCGTGCGACACGATGCACTTGAAGCGGTCGGTGTGCCCGAGGATCCAGTTGGCCATGTACCCGCCATAGCTTGCGCCCAGCGCGCATTCCCGGTCTTTGTCGATGAACGGGAAAGTCTTCTCCGCATAGTCGAGGCCTTTCATCAGATCTTCGTACGGAGCGCCGCCCCAGTCGCCGTTGATCGCGTCGATGAACTTCTGTCCGTAGCCGTTCGAGGCGTGGAAGTTGATCATGATGACCACGTATCCGTTCGCCGTGAAGAGTTCGGGATTCCAGCGGTAACTCCAGTCGTCTCCCCAGGCGCCATGCGGCCCGCCGTGAATGAGGAACTTGACGGGATATTTTTTGCTGGGATCAAAGTTCGGCGGCTTGACCAGGAAACCTTCGACTTTGTCACCGTGGGCCCCTTTGAACCAGAAGGATTCTAGTGGGGACATGGAGACTTCGGAGAGGACGGCGTCGTTTAGGTGGGTCAGGCTCTCGGGGGGATGAGCAAGCTGTTCGGTTACGCTTCTCTCGGAAGCCGCTTTATAGATCGCGGTTGGAAACGAGATGGACATTCGCGTGAAGACAATGATCTTTCCGTCCGAGGTCAAGGCTAGATCGTCGTTGTAACCATCCCGGATAACTATGGAGGCATTGTAGTGGCCCGTCTCCTTGGCGTCGCCGTCCACAGTGACTGTCTGATCAAAAGGTCGGTCAATCGCGAATGATCCCACTGGAGATTCGTCTTGCCATTCATGCGCGAAGTAGATTCGTTTCGAATCCGGCGACCAAACAAACGAGCCGACCCACGAATCGAGTTTCTCGGTGAGGTTTTTCTTCTCTCCCGTCTTGCGATCATACAGCATCAGCCGAAAGCGGTCGCTCTCGTATCCCGGACGCTGCTGGGCGCGGTAGGCGATGTAGCGGCCATCGGGCGAATAGAGTGGAGTCGAGTCGCTGGCGGGATTGTCGGCGGTAATGTTCTTGGCCGTGCCTCCGCTGACCGGGACGATCCACAGATCGTTATTGGTGGAAGCGGCTGGATTCTTATCGTGATTCGACGTGTAGCAAATCTCCTGCCCATCAGGCGAAAAAACGTAGTTGTCCTGCCCGCCGAGAGAAAACACGGGAGCATCGTAGTCGCCGGGGGTGACGTCGCGGGGGCGAATCGCAATTCTGGCGCCATAGGCTTTGGGCTGAACCAGCGGTGGAGCTTCACTCACGAAGATATGGCTGCGCTTGCCTTCTTTGTAAGCGTTCCAGTGGCGATAGAGCAGGTGAGTGAAAATTTGCGCCTTCACCTTCGATTGGTTCGCTTCGTCCAGCTTTTTAGCGTCGCAAGCAATTTCATCCGATTGCCCGTCGCATTCCGGATAGACGTCGGAAGTGAACAGAATGTTTTGTCCATCCGGCGACCAAAGTTCGCCGCCTGCCTCGGTTGCGATAGCGGTCAACTTCCAGACGTTGCTCACAGTTCCCGTGGCATCATCGAAGCGGGCCATCCAGACCTGGGAGCCGCCTTCCTTCGTCGAGAGAAAAGCAAACCGCTTCCCATCCGGCGCCCAGCGCGGACGGTCGGCCTCCTGATCGGCGATGATCTCGCGCTCCTGACCTCCAGTTGTAGGCACGATCCAGATGTGCGGCGTCTTGGTGTTGGCCGCCAGATCGACATCGACCACGCTGAAGATCACCCATTTGCCATCGGGCGAGACTTCGGGTTCACCCACGCGCTTCAGCTTCATCATGTCTTCGAAGGTAAAGGGATGTTTAGCCTGAGCAACTACGGGTAATGCGAATGCAATGAAGGCGAGAGAAGCAAGAAAGAAACGGCGCATGCGATGATCTCCTCGGCAAACGGATGAGTGTAGCAGGGTGAAGTGACAAGCTTCCAACGGACTTCGCTCAGGCCAGGCTCTCCACTTGGCTCGCCTCTAGAAACAACAAATTTGGCAGGGGTTATAAGTCCGCCGGCTGCCACGGATTTTCCAGGCGCACACCGCAACCTTCGAAGTCCTGCGTGTTGCGCGTGGCGAGGGTAGCTCGCCTATAACGGGCGATCGCGGCGATCTGCGCGTCAAACTCCGCGATGGGACGGCCTTGCGAGCGGCGTGCCGCAGCGATTTCCGCAAATGCGCGCGCCGCGTCTTCGTCGAACGGCAGGATGCGGCCTGGAAAGTCCTCTCGGAACATCGCTTCTGCCTCGGCCAGCAGTTTCTCGCGGCGCTTTCCCCTAGGCAGCAATTCGATCCCATAAAGAATCTCTGCAACAGTGATCGTCGTCAAGAAAAGTTCATCGGTGCTCCGGCCTTGAGACAACCAACGCATTACGGACGCGGAAGGCGAAACGTGCATTGCTTCAGATACGACGTTGGTATCCAGAATGATCATGCGGGATTACAAATTATCGGATGCCAGGGTCGCGGATAGGACCGCGCGGAGGAATTTTGAGATCGACGCCGCCCAGCGGGGCAAAGCGACGGCGAATGGCTTCTCCCAAACTCACCGGCTCAGCATCGTCCCGCGCCAGACCCAGTTCGAGCAACTCACGTGCCTCCTGCTCCATCGAACGGCCGTTGCGGGCAGCGCGAATGCGGAGCCGGCGCTTGGTGTTCTCCGGTAGTTTGCGGATGGTAATGCTGGCCATGTCATCAATGATATCATTGATGGCAATGATTGCAATAGGGCGTACCGGGACCGGGATCGACATCCGTTCCGAATGACGGAGCCACACTTCCTGCGGCACGGCCAAGGTCGATTTACGAAAGCCGAAGCTTTTTTTCTTACGGCAACCCCTCTGTTGAAATGGCATCCAAGTTTGCGGCAGAACTGCAGCGCCCTACCCCCGGCCTCACTGAGCGGAGAGGGGTCGGGGGAGGGCCGCCGCGGGTTCTGCACATTACTGTCCCCGTGCCATCGGCCGTTTCATTTATTCGCTAGAATAGGTGTATGAAATCGCCGTTGCGCTCCGCATTGTTTCTGGTCGCGCTAGCCGCTCTCTCGTTGCCGATAGTGGCTCAGGAAGGTCCGCTCGAAAGCACACCGCCCAAAGGCATTACTCCTGAGGAAATCATCGCGCAGTTTGCCGCACGCGAAAAACTCTTCAAAGAGGCGCGGGAACACTACACCTACCGGCAGGACATCAAAGTGCAGACGCGCGACGGCGACACCGTCACGGGGGAGTATCACGAAGTTTTCGACGTGCTCTACGACGATAAGGGACATCGCCTCGAAAACGTCGTGTTCGCACCGCAATCGTCGCTGGAGCAGGGCGGCCTGTCGCTCGATCAGGGCGACGTACAGGATTTTCGCAATCGTTTACCCTTCGTGCTGACTACGGAAGAAGTTCCGGAATACAACATTCTCTATGTTGGCCAGCAACAAGAAGATCAGTTGCACTGCTACGTTTTTGATATTGCTCCGAAGGCCATCGTCGGCAAGAAGCGCTACTTTCAGGGGCGCATCTGGGTGGACGATTCGGATCACCAGATTGTGAAGACCTACGGCCAAGCCGTGCCGGAAATCCGCGACACGAAAAAGAAGGGCAAAGAAGAACATCTTTATCCGAAGTTCACTACCTGGCGGCAGCAGATCGACAACCAGTATTGGTTCCCTACCTACACCCGCGCCGATGACACACTCCACTTCAACACCGGCGACATTCACATCCGCGAGATCGTGAAGTATGAGGACTACAAACGCTTCGGCGCGAATGTGAAGATTCTGTATCAGGGGAAAGAAGTTCCCAAGGCAGATCAGAAGCCGGAAGATAAGAAGCCGGATACGACGCCGCAGAAGTGAGGGTTCAAGGTTTCGGAGATTCTAAGGTTTCTCAGTTTCAGGCTTCACAAGAATTTCGCGTGTTAACTCGCTTTTCTTCGTAGAGACTCGATCAACCGATTCAGTAGCCCTAGCACTTGATATGTTGTTTCATCGAGCGCCGCATAGGCTTCCGATTTCAGGTAGTGGAGATCGCAGGCTATAGCCAATTGTGTATCCAGTTCGAGCAACGATCCTCGCGCCTGCCCTAGGAAATGCAGGAATTCACCGGAAGTTAACCGGCCTTGACCTTCGGCAATGTTCGAAGTGACAGAAACGGCGGCGCGTCTAGTCTGTGATGTGAGGCCGTAGAGTTCGCTTCGCGGAAACTGTTCCGTGGCTTGATAAATCTGGACGGTGAGGACTCTTGCCTTCTGCCAAACCAAAAGATTGCGATAAGAGCGAGCCACGTATCGAGTCTAGGGTTTTAATGTGTCAAAGTTTCAACGTTCCAAAGAATTAGTAGATCGAGAGTTCCACTTTGAAACCTTGAAACCTCAGTAGAACAAATACTTTCTCCACTTATCATCACTACGGCCCATCAGCCGCATGATGTGGCGGCTGGTGTGGAGGTTGAAGGCGCGCGGCTCACGCATCAGCTTCATGCCGGCTTCGAGCGGAAACTGATTTCCCTTGCGGCGGTTGCAGGCATGGCAGCAAGCGACCAGATTCTCCCAGGTGGAGGAACCTCCCCGGGAGCGCGGAATCACATGATCGAGTGTCAGCTCACTCGACGGCAGAACCGTGGCGCAATACTGACAGGTGTTGCGGTCGCGCAGCAGGATATTTTTTCGCGACAAAGCGCGGCTCTGGTGCGGGATGCGGCGATACTCCAGCAGCCGAATCACCGAGGGCACGCGCACGGCGATGCGCGCCGCATGCAGGAAGTGTCCATTCTCTTCTTCCGTCATGGCGACGCCCTTGAGCACGAGAACCAGGGCCCGGCGCGCGGCGCACACGTTGATGGGCTCATAAGACGCATTCAGCACCAGCACGGGAGCGTGCAAGGCATTGCCGTCGCTATCGCGGTGGATAGCCGCCGCCGCAAACAGGCCGGCGGCGTATCGGCCCGGCGGTCCTGCGTCGCTTTCGATTCTGGCAGACATAATCTAGATCCCTACTGCTTTAGCCAGTGGAGCCTGCTCTGCTTCGCTGCGTTCGTCCACCTCAATATCGTTGCCGGGTTTAATCTCCACATGCTGCGCCGAAACCTTCAAGGTGCGCGCAACCGTGGCGACCCAGACCTTCGTCGCGCCGGCACGGCGCAAGACTTTGGCGCATTCCGAAACCGTCGCACCCGTCGTGTAAACATCGTCCACGATTAGAACCTCGCGTCCCTTCACCGCTTCGGGTTGCGTAACTGCAAAGGCGCCTCGCAGATTCTCGCGGCGCTGATGGCTGGTGAGCCCAATCTGCGATGGAGTTTCGCGCTTTCTTTCGAACGCTCCCGTGCACAAATGCAGGCGCTCTCGCGATGGGCTGAGTTTCAAAGCGGCGCGCGCGATCAACTCCGCTTGGTTGAACCCGCGCTCACGAAACTTGGCGCGATGCAGAGGTACGGGAACGACCGCGACACCATCCGCCGAAAACAAAGGCTCGAGGGTTGCGATGGCTTCCGCTAACATGCGTCCCAACACTCCTGCCGCCGGACGCACTCCGCCATACTTCAACAGATGAATCAGCTCCCGCAGCCCGCTTTCATAACTCCCATAAGCCACCGCACGCGAGAAGGCCGGCTCGATCCGGCGGCACAGTCCGCAGCGAGGCTCACTCTCAAGACCATCGACCGCGTACGGAGAAAACAGGCGCTCGCCGCACCGCGCACAGACATCGCCCGCGATGCGATGCATGTGGTCTACACACTCCCCGCAAACCGGTAGACGGGAGATTTTAATTAGCGGCGCGCCGCAGATGCGGCAATCGGAAGGAAACAAAACTGCGAAGAGACTCTGGGCAATGTGACTCGCTAAAGTTCGCGCAATTAATGCGGGTCGAATGGAAACACCCTGCGGTGGGCTCGTTGTCGAAGCAATAGAAGTCCCCGCCACTGCAGCTTTGGCCTGGGCAGCCCGAATTCGGTCCCCACTACTGCTGAAGACGGCCTCCCTAATGCCCGTAAGAAATCTTCTCGGGCGGGCGACTCTGTTGCCTTGACACGAGTATAGCGGGCCTGGGGCTGGCTAGGCAACGTTACCGTATTGGCCCGGGCTGGCGACGGAAGCTTTCCGCTTGGAACCTGCTTCCGACAACCGCGGTTTCGCCTCCATAAACAACGAACGGTAATCCCGCCGGAAGCATTCCGCGCAACGCACCGGCTGCAAAAGAAAAATGGGCAGAAGGTAGCGTTCGGAAAACGTTCTGCGCCGCGAACGAAAGGCTGTCTCACAGCCGCAATCGTCGCAATGGAACTCAAGAAAACGCTGAAACCAGGGCTGCTCGGAAGAGTTGCTCATGCGGCACCTCAGAACGATCAACTGCGAAGGGGCGTGTCAGACTGATTACTCTAATATTAACATCACCCGCCCGAGGAGCCAAGATACAAGCGCTCAATGGAAAATCTGGCCGCCCAGAGCTTGCCCGAACTGGCGTCAGGAACCGCGACGCACTTGTAATTCAGCCGCCCAGCGTGCTAACGTGCGCCGTTCCCTCTGACACGAGTGGCGGCTTGGCTTGAGGAACGTTGTTTGTACTGATCCCAATTATTAGAGGATTTATCCATGAGTAATCCCGTCTCCTCCGAGTCAGGAACCGGCCCCAAGAAGCACATCCCATATGTCCCGGAACATATGGAGATGAAGGAGTTCACCCTGCGCGCGGTGCTGCTCGGCCTTCTTATGACGGTCGTTCTGGGAGCGGCGAATGCCTACCTTGGTTTGCGCGCCGGAATCACAATTGCGGCAACCTATCCCGCAGCGGTGATTGCCATGGCTGCGATGCGGGCATGGAAAGGATCTCTGCTCGAAGAAAACATCGCGCGGACGGCAGGTTCGATCGGGGAGTCCGTTGCCGCTGGCGCAATCTTTACTCTTCCGGCGTTTCTGCTGGCCAAGGCGTGGCCCTCTTTTCGCTTTGCAGATGCCTATTGGAAATCCACGGCGCTGATCATGGTGGGCAGCATTCTCGGAGTTCTTTTTATTTCTTTGGTGCGGCGAGGCATGGTGGAAGATCCCGAACTTCCATTTCCGGAGTCGCTTGCAGCCTCGGAGATTCACAAGGCCGGACAGCGAGGCGCGCAAGCCGCGAAGTATCTCTTCTGGAATATCGGCCTCGGCGGCGTGGTGTACATTCTCGGAAAATTCGGCCTGTTCGCGGCCGACACTGATTTTCATGTTGGCGTCGGCAGCCTCGGACATAGCCAGGTTCGTCTTGGCGCGGCCGGAAGTTCGCACGTCCTGCCTGCTGGCGGAACCAGCGTTTTTGCAGCACCCAGCGTGAGCCCGGCGTATCTCGGAGTGGGATACATCATTGGTTTGCGGCTGGCATCGATCCAGTTTGCGGGAAGCGTGCTGGCTTGGGGCCTGATGGTTCCTTTGATGGTGTTTTTTCTTGGGCCGCAGCTCAAGGCATATATTCCAGTCGACACGCCCGATAATTGGGCAAACATGGCTGATGCAGTTTGGCGATACATCGTGCGTCCGATCGCCGTCGGCGGAATGCTGGTGGGAGCGGCTTACACACTCTACAAAATGCGCGAGAGCCTCACTGCAGGACTGGGCAAAGCCTTTGCTGACTTGCGCCAGACCGCTGCTCAGCAAGCCAAGCTGGCACGCACGGAACGCTACATGAGTTCGAAGACGGTCTTCGGTCTGATTGCTGTGATGTTCGTGCTGATGTGCGTGCTCTACGTCCGGATATCAGGCCTGGTGTGGCCAGCCATTTTGGCGGCGGTTGTGATGATTCTGGTCGGATTTTTCTTTGCCACGGTTTCGGGAAACCTGGTGGGATTCATCGGCTCGTCGAATAATCCTATCTCCGGTTTAACGCTCTCGACATTGCTGATTGCGGCATTACTAATGGTTGCGCTGGGCGTTTCCGGAACTTCGGGAGTAGCCGCGGTTCTGGGTGTTGCGGCTGTGGTCTGCGTTTCGTCGGCAGTAGCGGGCGAACTATTACAGGATTTCAAAGTCGGCTACATCCTGGGAGGCACACCGCAGAAGATTCAGGCCGCTGAGTTGATCGCGGTGGTTGTAGCAAGCCTGGTCATGTATTTTCCGCTGATGTTGCTGCACGAAGGCAGCATCAAAGCAGGCGGCGTAGGATTTGGCGGCGCCGAGCTTCCGGCGCCGCAAGCCGGCCTCATGGCAACATTAGCCATGGGCATTGTGGCGCACGACATGCCGTGGCCGCTGGTGGTCGTGGGAATTTTCTTTGGCATAGCCATGATCATGATGCAAGTGAAGAGTCCCATGCTGGTGGCGGTGGGAATGTATTTGCCATTCGGAACTACGTTCGCAATTTTTGTCGGCGGAGTATTTCGTTCTGTCGGAGACTGGATTGCCAACCGCCGCGGCTTCAACGCCGCTCAGAAAGCGCGCGTGGAAAATGCTGGAGTCCTGATCGCCTCCGGATTAATTGCCGGAGAAGCCTTATTGGGGCTGGTTTGGGCGGGATTGCAATTCGTCCCTTCCTGGGGCGCGCCGAACCATCCACCGCAAATTTTCAGCGATCCGTCGTACCTGGTTGGAGGGATGATCGTGATGGCGGGACTGGCAGCTCTGATGATCTTTATTCCGGCTTCGGCTGCGGGCGATCCGAAAGAACCGGCGCCACCGACGGCGATGATGTAAATTCTGAAAGCTGAAAGCAAGAACCCAGAAGTCAGAATGTAGAGAGCAGAAGTCAAAAATGTCAGGTATCACTTCTGCAGGAGCAGTTCTCACAGCGGCATTCTTCTTCTCTATGTCCGTTTCCGACAATGTAACCGCGGTGCGCGAACGTATCAATGCCGCGGTCCGGCGGGCCAAACGTAGCCCCGAAGAAATTGCGCTGATGGCTGTCAGCAAAACTCACCCGCCGGAAACCATCCGCGAAGCTTATGAGGCCGGACTTGGGATATTCGGGGAAAATCGGGTTCAGGAATTTGCTGGTAAAGTCGATGCGCTTCTGGATTTACGCGATGCCGAATGGCACCTGATCGGGCACCTGCAAACCAATAAGGCCGCCAAAGCGGTGGATTTGTTTCGCGCCGTGGATTCTGTCGATTCGCTGAAATTGGCGGAGAAACTCGACGCGGCTGCCCGCAAGCTTGGAAAAAGATTGGCAGTGCTTATCGAAGTAAATGTTGGGGGGGAGGCTGCAAAAAGCGGTGTAGCGCAGGAGTCGGCTGCGCTTGAAGAATTGCTGATCGCCGCACCTCGGCTTGAGTCGTTGCAGTTTCGCGGACTGATGACTGTGCCTCCGTTTACCGACGACCCCGAAGGCGCACGGCCCTGTTTTCGCAAACTGCGCGAATTGCGCAATGCAATCGCTGCTCGCAGGCTACCCGGCATTTCCATGGACCAGCTTTCGATGGGCATGTCGCACGATTTCGAAATCGCGATTGAAGAGGGCTCAACCTGCGTGCGCGTAGGGACAGCGATTTTTGGCAGGCGAACAAAAACGTAGGCCACCATGCACGCGGAGGGGCACGAAAAAGCCATGAAGCTATTCGACCGGCTTTGCGTGACCATTCTGTTTGTTTTGGCGATTGTGGACAGCCTGCTCGTGCCGAGAACCTACACCGGCAGGATCTGGATTTTCGGAACAATACTGGCTTTGTTGTTCACTTGCATGTTGAATGTGTTACGTATTCGTAACGGCGGCGAAGTACGAGGTTTGATGCTATCTTGCATCGCAGCGAATGTAACCATGCTGGTGTTGGCAATCGCGTTGATGGCAAGCATCGGAAAGGTGCGAATGCTGCAGCACCCTCAAGTGCCGCTTGTGGCGGCCCTACTGCTGGGTGAAACAGTGTTCTCGCTAGGGAAAGCCGATTGATTTCTACTACGGAGTCCGGCGGCAGCGTGGCATTTTCAGTTAAGGTCCATCCCTATGCCAGAAAGAACGCAATCACTGGTGAATTGGGCGACGCACTGAAAGTTTCCCTCACCTCGCCGCCAATCGATGGCAAGGCGAACGAAGCTTGCATCAAATTTTTTCGCGAAACTTTTGAAGGTGCCGCGTTCTTCCGTTACCATTGCCTCCGGCCAGAGCAGCCGCAGGAAAGTGATCCGAGTATCAGGGCTCTCGGCTGAAGAAGTCAGGGAACGAATCGCTATAAAGGTGAGCAGAGCATAGCTTTTCGATAGTAAGGCACGCGCGGACGGGAAGCCCGCGGCCACACGATCTCCCAGGGAGCACTCTTGAGCTTTTCCGAACGCTTGCAGGAAATTCGCACCGGATTCGAACAACCATTCTGGGTTGCGAACATCAGCGAAATCTTCGAGCGCCTTTCTTACTATGGCGCTTTCGCGTCCCTGGCTTTGTATTTGCAGGAGCAGCTGAATTTCTCGGCTCAGCAGACCGGAACGCTGACCGGCATCTTCGGAGGCATGGTGTGGTTTCTCGCCATCTTCGGCGGAGCCACAGCCGACCGGCTCGGTTTTCGCCGTGCTCTTTCGATCGCTTATCTCATTCTTGCCGCCGCGTATTTCCTGATTGGTTCCATCGGCGCATCATGGCTGGCGCCAGTGCGCAATGCGGTTCCGCTCGGTTTGTTTGTCGGATTCATTCTCATCTTGCCCGCACTCGGCATTTCGCTTGTCAAGCCTTGCGTGGTCGGCACCACGGCCCGCGCCTCCAAGCCAAATGTCCGCTCGATTGGCTATTCCATTTACTACACCATGGTCAACATCGGCGGCGCTTTGGGTCCACTCTACGCGTCATGGGCCCATCGGCATTTGGGAGTGGAGAATGTGTATCGTGTTGCCGCTCTCAGCGTTTTCGCGATGTTCTTCGTCGTGCTATTTTTCTTTCGCGAACCTCGCCAGGTTGGAGATGCGCCTCCACCTTCGATCGCAACTGTTGCGCGCAATTTCTGTATCGTGCTCGGAAACTACCGCCTGGTTTTACCGGTGCTTGCCATCGCACTACTGCTTCGCATCGGCCTGTCGATATACCCGAGCTTTGACGTGCCTTGGTGGATCTGGCTCGGACTCCTGGCGCTGGTGCTCGCGGGCATCAGCCGGTTCATGTGGTTTCTGATTATTTTTACAGGTTACTGGGTGGTGTTTTGGCAGCAGTACATCAGCCTGCCTGGCTACATTCACGGTTTTATCAATTCGCAAGCGGATGTCGAGATCATTCTCGTCACCGATGGAATCACTGTAATTTGCCTCACGCTCGCCGTAAATTTTTTAACGCGAGGGATTCCGGCATTTCAAGCGGTCATCCTTGGCACGCTAATCACGTCCCTTGCCTGGATGATCCTTATCTTCCGGCCGACGATCTGGGGCGCAGTTCTCTCGCTGTTCGTGCTTGCTCTGGGCGAGATCACGCAGCAGCCCCGCTACTACGAATACATCGCGCTGCTTGCTCCTCCGGGTCAGCAGGGCACGTACATGGGGTTCGCTTTTTTGCCGATAGGGATTGGATCGCTCATCGGAGGTTGGTTTGGTGGAACGCTCATGCATCACTTCGGAGAGGTAACGCATCAGCCCACGCGCGTATGGTGGATGGTGACCGCAGTGGGGGTGGTCACGACGGCATTGCTGTGGCTATACGATCGATATTTTAGAGTAGCCACCGCTTCTGCAAAATAAAATGCGCTGACATGCCCCGGCGCTCGACAACCGAACCTCTCGCGACGAAATCTGGGAGTATGAGCACGAGCACACCAGTTGCCGTTGCCACGCATATTCGAAGCGCGCTGAAAGACGGTGGCTCCGCCGAGCATGCTACCGGCGTGCAGTGGTTTTTCAAAGACGAAATCAAATCGCATGGCTGGTATACGGCGGACTTGCGCCGTGCGGCAGTTCGTTCCCGGCGCGAAATCAGGAAGGCGCACGGGCTCTATTTTCTGATTGATGTTGCCGACGAGCTTTTTTCCGGCTCGGTGCTCGAAGAAAAAGTTGCCGCCGTCTTTTTGCTGGAGAAGCTTGACCCTGAGTTTGGCAACGACGAATTCAAGTTGTTCGAGTCATGGCTCGACCGCATTAGCAGTTGGGCGGATCACGACGCGCTAGTGCATTCCCTGATCGCTCCCATGATCGCGGCTAAACCGGCACGCACGAAATTCGTTTTCCGCTGGGCGAAGTCGAAGAACCGTTGGCATCGACGCGCCGCTTGTGTGGCGCTGATTCGCGGAACGCGTGCGCGGATGTTCTTTCCCGAGATCACAAAACTTTCCGATTCGCTTTTGGCAGATAAAGATGACATGGTTCAAAAGGGATTGGGCTGGTTGCTGCGGGAGACTGCAAAATTTAGTGCGAAGCGAACGGTTCCGTATTTGATGGAAATTCGCAAGCGAGCACCGCGCCTGGTCTTGCGTACGGCTTGCGAAACGCTGCCAGTGACCGTCAGAAAGCGAGTGCTGGCAGTCAAGGACCGGGCGCGATAGCCTGCTACAACTCTTTACGTTCTTCAATTCGCCCAAATCTGCCCCATTGTTTACAATAGAAGTTTGCTCATGGACCTGGCTGCCATTCAATCTGTGCTGCGCGAACGCAACATCGACGCGTGGCTGTTCTATGACCATCATCACCGCGATCCCATCGCCTATCGTGTGCTCGGCTTGCCGACAGGCCCGATGGTCACGCGGCGTTGGTTTTACCTGATCCCGGCGCAGGGCGAACCCGTCAAATTGGTGCACAAGATCGAAGCGGGCCATCTCGACTCCCTCCCCGGTGGTAAGCGGCAGTATTCCGGGTGGCAGGAGCTATTCGACAGCCTGAAGGCGATTCTCGCTTCGTACCGCGATATCGCGATGCAATATTCGCCCAACAACATCGTCTTCACAATTTCGCTGGTCGATGGCGGCACGATCGAATTGCTGCGTGGTCTGGGAAAAAACGTTGTCAGCTCGGCCGACCTGGTCGCGCAGTTCGAAGCCACCTGGAGCGAAGAACAGATCAAAACACACTTTGCTGCGCGTGACAGCGTGGATTCGATCGTTGCAGCCGCCTTCAAAGAAATCGGGCAACGGGCGCGCAATGGCGGGACCACCGAACACGAAATCCAGCAGTGGTTCATGGAAGCCTTTCATCGCGAGAATCTGCTGACCAGCGATCCTCCGATTGTTGCCGTGAATGCCAACGCCGGCAATCCGCACTACGAGCCGCGGGCCGATCATCCGGTCCCCATTCGCAAGGGCGATTTTCTTCTGCTGGACGTCTGGGGGAAAAAAAATTCTCCGGGCGCGGTGTACTACGACATCACCTGGGTTGGATTTGTTGGCGCAGCTCCATCCGACAAGATGCGCGAGGTTTTCGAGGTCGTACGCGACGCGCGCGATGCTGGCGTGAAGATCGTAATTGACGCGGTGAACGCGGGCCGGCGCATCGTGGGATGGGAAGTCGATCGTGCGACCCGCGGCCACATCAAGAAAAAAGGTTACGCCGATTATTTTATTCACCGCACCGGACATTCCATTGGCACAGACGTTCATGCCAATGGAGCCAATATGGATGATCTGGAAATCCACGACGAGCGCCAGATTCTTCCCAACTCCTGCTTTTCCATCGAGCCTGGAATTTATCTTCCCGAGTTCGGTGTGCGCAGCGAAGTAAACGTGCTGGTGCGCCCCAAGTCGGCGGAAGTCACCGGCAACATTCAGCGCGAGATCGTGATCATCTAATGGCAAATTCCACTACAGCGAAAACCAAGCCGGCGGCTGCGTCGGTGCAGCCGGCAAGCATAATGAGCATCATCGCACCCGCCGTCGGCTGGCTTGTTCCGGGTGCGGGACACATCATCCAAAAGCGTTGGATTCGCGGCGCCCTGCTGTTCGTCTCCATCGGAACTCTGTTCGTGCTTGGCTTGATGATGCAGGGGCACATCTACAAGGCCAACGGCGGCGACATTCTCGACATTCTTGGATTCATTGGCGACCTGGGCGCAGGCGGAATGTACATTACGACTCTCGCCATGAACTGGGGCCAGGGTGCGATTGCCTTCGCCATCGCCGATTACGGAACCAAGTTCATGATCGTCGCCGGACTGCTGAATTTTATTGCCGTAGCGGACGCCTATCACATCGCCATCGGGAAAAAACAATGACGATCCAGCTCACTCACTTCAGCGCGGCTTTTGTGTTCGCGCTATTCGCGTCGATTGTCTTCGGCATCACGCATCGCGAGACGACACGTGATATGGTTCGCTATGGCCTCTATTGCTTCGCCATGTTTCTGGGAGGGGTTCTGTTGGCGGGCTGGGCAATGTGGTTTATTCGGCGGTGAACGCTGGAGATTTACAGTGCTCCGATCATTTGACTTATTTCCCTTTTAAGTTGCTGCTCCACAAGCAGCTTTGAGCAGGATTTGATCGTCACTGATGTGTTGCGGCGATTTTTTCTACGTACTTTTATTCCTCCAGCTTTTCTTCCCAGTCCGGCGAAACTCCATTACCTGAGATGAAGACGATCACATCTATGCAGGTACATGTCCTGGAAGCACGCCGATTTCGGGCTGAATCCGGAATGTTATCGAGTCATCGCAGGCTTCAACTCGTCATCCTGCCCATACGAAAGCGTCAAACACCCGCTTCGACTCGAAGTTCAGACGCCGGTAGAGTTCAACCGCGCGACTATTCGCTTCGGTCACCGTAAGCGAGAGCATGGAAAATCCTCGCTTTCGCAGATTACTTACCGTCGCGGCAAGCAACGATTCCCCAATTCCATGGGAGCGATATTCCGGCAGAACACAAACTTGCGTAACATGCCCCACATCGCCGCGAACCCGGGAACACAGAATCAACCCAATCAGATTCTTCGCCTTGCGATCCACAGCGGCGAATGACGATTCGATATCGAATAGGCCGCATCCCGGAAAGCGGACAATGTTATTCAGAAAGCGCAGCGACCCAGTCAGCGTGTGATATTGATCGTTGATCTGTGCATCGACGTGGCCGCGATACGCCGCGGTGATCACGGCGGCCGCTGGCTGATAATCGGCTTCCGTCCAGCGCCGAATCTCCACATCAGGATGCTTCGCTGGAATCGACACCGGGCTGCCCAGCCCGAGAACCATAAATAGCCGCGGATGGCGCTGGAATCCTTGATCCAGAAACGGCCGCGCCACGCTGCCTGCCTCATGCGCCAACAGCTGCGCCTCGACGCGGTGAATTCCGGGAGACTGCTGCAACGTCTCGATCACGTGCGTGAGCAGTTTCAGCTCTACCTCGCGCGGGTTCGCAAGCCGCCCGCCGTTCGCCACAAAAAGATCACCAACCACTCCCTTGCTGCCTTCGTAGACAAAAAAGCTGTAGCCGAAAATGCGGCCGCGGTCGATGGCAGCATACCCTGGAAGAATTTTCGCATCAACGTAGCGCAAGATCATCTCTGCGGAGCCGCTGTAGTCCCAGGAAAGCAAACTTCCCCACACTCGCGATTCATCATCGAGCAGGGGACGCAGGTCCACCGAAGAAAAATGCCTAAGGTCGAGAATCTCCAAGGGCTCCTACAAAGTTGGCCGCAATACTGTGACCACGTTCGGGTGGTAGAACTCCGAGTTTAGTGCGTTGTGAGACCCGAGGCAAACCAGCAGAGCATGCTGCGTCCGACAGGCCCATGATAAAGAATTCTATTGCATAGGAACCGTAGCCGCTGCGCCAACCCAGTAATAGTCCATGCGTTGAGCAGCATAATGTCCGAGGTAAGAGACGTGGCGGCCCGGCAGCAGCCTCGCAATTTCCAACTGCGAATTCTCCGGCGCGACCAGTAAATGCTCTTCCTGCAAAATCCCTTCCCAGTCATAGTTGACGGTCAGCCGGTTGCGGTAAAAGGTAAGCCCGTATTCCAGCTCGCGCGGCACATGGAAAACCGCAAGCGGCAGCGAATGCGTTTCCATAGCAGCGATTTCCAGAGACAGAGGGCGAGCCGAAAGTTTCTGGTCAAGCGACATCGAGCCCAGTTTCAACACTGCTCCCACCGTAAGCACGAGTGGGATTAACGTGACAAACCGCAACATACGCAGGCCAGTCTCACGCACCAGAGTCAGCGCAATTCCGACGCACAGCACAAACGCTATAGCGAGCGCGACCAGCATCGGTTGCCCTCCGGGCAAACGATGCTGTGTGATCAAATAGGCGATCAACAAAGTTGGAATGATCGGAGCAGCCGCCAGCAATCCATGCAGCATAGCCAGCAATTTCGCGACAGACCCGTTCTGCTCAAGGCGCTGCCACAGATAATCGGTCAATAACAGCGCTCCTGCCGGAAGCGCGGGCAAAATATATCCAGGCAGTTTTGATTTCGAGATCGAGAAAAATGTCAACGGGACGATCAACCAGCAGCTTGCGAAAATGCTGAATTGATATTTGAAATCAGTTGCGCGAATCTCGGGCGATTTTCGTTTTTCCAACCATGATCGGACCGGTTGAACTAGAGCCGCAATTACGAAGACTGTCCACGGAATCAGTGCCAACGCGGCGACTGGCAGGTAATACCAGATCGGCTCGGTGTGGTGATAAAAATTCTTCGAGAACCGCGCGAGATTATGTTCGACGATGAATTCGTGAAAGAAAGTTGGATTGCGAATTTGGACCGCGAAATACCAGGGTAGAGCTGTGACGCAGAAAATAAAGATCCCCGGCAGCCAGAGAATCTTCAAGATGAGGCGCAAATCGCGAACAGCGATGGTCGCATATAGCACGATCACTAACAAAGCGAGAAAGGGCGCCACTGGCCCCTTTGCCAGCATTCCTAAACCCATGAAGCCGTAAAAGACGGCGAGATAAATTCGTTTCCCACGCTCCCGCCAGGCCCACCAGCCGAGCATTCCGATGGTGAACGCCGCCGCCAGCGCCATATCCATCGATGCGGCGCGAGCATAGCCAATGATTCCGGCACAAGAAGCAGAGATGAGTGCGCCGTCAAGTTCTAATCCGCGCCGAAAACGGCGCAAGAAAAAGTACATAGCGAGCACGAGGAATGTCGCGTCGAGCGCCGAAGGCAGCCTTGCAGCCCAGTCGCACACACCAAAAAGCTTGTATGCAGCCATGGCCTGCCAGTAATAAAGTGGCGGTTTTTCCAGCCATGGCTCTCCGCCCAGCACAGGGGTGATCCAATCATGGCGCTCCAGCATTTCGCGCGCTACCTGCGCGTAACGCGGCTCATCGGCACCAATCAAACCAAACTGCCCCAGACCATAAAAAAACAGGAATGCGCAGAAACCCGCAAGCAATAGCGAGTCGGCGCGGCTACGATTGGTCATCGGGTGAGAATTCGAGCAGTTGCAGACATCGGTGGTTGGATTGTTGATTTCTCGATTGTTGATTGCTGATCGAAAACCCTCATCACCAGTACCTTCACCAACCCCTTCAATCAACAATCAAGAATTCAGCAATTAACAATTGCCTCGTTACTGCACGGAAGGACCGCGACGCAATGACTCGAGAACCTCGCGCACAGCGTCGGCCAGGGGGCCGTCCACTGAGCAACCGCTCGCGCACTCGTGGCCGCCGCCACCGAATCCCTCCGCTATCTGCGCTACATCGAGCTTACCTTTGCTGCGCAGGCTCACTCGAAAACGTCCGCCGGGGAGCTCGCGGAAAAATGCAGCTACCTCAATCTCTCCAATGGAAAGCACGTAGTTCACAAGGCCTTCGCAGTCTTCTTCCTTCGCCCCCCAGCGCTCCATCTGTTCCAGGGTCACCCACGTCCAGCCAATATGGCCTTCGGTATTAAGGTTGCGCAGGGCTTCTCCGAGCAGCCTCATCTTGGCGACCGAGTGAGCGAAATAAATGCTGCGGGCGCAATGCGAAGGGTCGGCTCCGGCCAATACGAGTTCGCGTGCCAGAGCGAACGTATGCTCGTTGGTCCCTTGAAACATAAACGAACCAGTGTCGGTCATGAGCGCCGTGTAAAGGCAGGTCGCGATGTCAGGAGAAAACGGCGTTCCCGCTTCCCGCGCCAAACGGAACACCATTTCTCCAGTGGCTACGGCATGCGGATCAATCCAGTTCACGTCGGCGAATGGGCGCCCGCTGACGTGATGATCGATGCTGATCAGAAATCGATCTTCCAGCCCCTCCAACCGCGTGCGGTGAATACTGTCGCATTCCAAAATAATCGCTGCCTCGTAACTGCCGGAAATGCGATCGGCTTGCAGCACTTGATCGGCAAAGGGCAGCGCGCGATAGATTCGCGGCACACCGTCGTGCAGCACAACATCCGCCTGCTTTCCCATGGCACGCAGAATTTGGCAGCAGGCCAGCGCCGAGCCGATAGCGTCGCCATCGGGCCGCGCGTGCGAGGTAAGCACGAAACGGTCGCGCTGCTCAAACTGCCGGAGAACATCCTGCAAGATAGTGCTCATGCCTTTTTCTTCACTGGTTCGGCGCGTGGCTTCGTTCTTTTCTTTGCCCGCGCCAGCAATTCTTCTACCCGCGCTTTTTCTCGCTCCGAACGATCCAGCCGAAAGTACAATTCTGGCGCGCGCCTCAAACGCAACCGCTCCACCAATTCATGCCGTATATATTCTTTCGCAGCGAGCAACCCCTCGAGGCTTCGCTCCGCTTCCTGGTCGTCGCCATCAACATCGACCAGAACCTGCGCTGAGCGCCCGTCATCCGCGACAAGCACCGCCGTCACTCCCACCAGCCCGATGCGCGGATCCGCCAGTTCCCCCTCCACTAGCGTTTCGATCTCTTCACGCAAGGCCTCGCCCAACCGCCCGCGATGATATTTCAGCCCGCGCTTCTCCACAGCTATCACCTCAAAGTAAAACGCATGAGGATATCAGAAAATCGTCTGCCCGTGTTGGCCGGGAAGTGCTATTGTCGCGCACAAAGAACGGTGGGAGGTAAGTACAGAGGTAACAATGCGATAGAGATTACGGTTCTTGCGGTCCCAGTCAGTTTGACCTTGCTTGGAAAGAGGTTTACAGAAAATCCACGAACGAATCCGCAATCTCCGCTCCGTGATTATTGGCGATGCGCGTGGCCGCGCGCTCTACATTCTTCATCAATCCATCAAGATAATCGCGCGAATCGGAGATGCTCGCCACGCCAACGGTGGCGCGATTCCACACCGGGCTGGGATCGAGCTCGGCGACAGAGACGTTGAAACTGTTGCGCAGCCGGTCTTTCAGACTGCGGACCACCTGCCTTTTATCTTTTAGTGACTGCGCTGCTTCGATGTGAAGTTCGAGAGTGAGGAAGGCGACGGGCATTCAGAGGCGTTATGGAACTACACCGGCAATGACACCGAAGACGCCCTCCACTGGCTGCGATAGCCGCTCTTGAGTTCGACTCCGAGCACAACAACTTCCACATAGCAGACAACGCCGTGATCGACCTCACAGAAGTTCGCAAGTTCAGTTTTTTCACCGGGAGAAAAGTTAAGGAATGGGGATTTCTCCGACCGCTCACCCCACGTTAGCTTGAAAAACTTAGGGATTGCGGCCTCCTGTTCGTCAGAAGTGAAACGCACAGTTTGATCTCTCCACGGGTATGTCCAAACCACAGGTTGGCCATTAACTCTTACTTCGATGTCGTGAATTTGGATCGTGCTTCTGTCCCCCTTTACCAGAGACAAGGTGGCCCGTAGAGAATCCCGGCCATGGGGTACTGCTACTCGGTCGCAGGCAATTTTCAAGGAGAGGTTGACGATTTGATTCCCTGCAAGGATCCTCTGGAGCGCAAAATAACCACCAATCAGAATCGCAAGTGTTTCGACTATGCCCTTGACGATCTCAACCCAATCTTTAGCACAAGAGGGCATGAGAACCTCCGAAATCTTCGTCTAAGCAATCACTTCCGCGGCAATTCTCTCCGTCGCGAACGCCTCGATCACGTCGCCAACTTTGATGTCGCCGTAGTTGGAGATCGAGATGCCGCACTCCATGCCGTTGGTAACCTGGCTGGCGTCGTCCTTGAAGCGGCGCAGCGATCCGACTTTTCCCTTGAAGACCTGCACGTTGTCACGCAGCAGACGAACCTCGGAGTCGCGCTTGATCAAGCCGTCACTCACGCGGCAACCGGCCACGGTGCCAACTTTTGGAATGCGGAAAACATTGAGCACCTCGGCGCGGCCCTGATAAGTTTCCTTGATGGTGGGTTCGAGCAATCCACTCATCGCACGCTTGATCTCGTCCTGCAGTTCGTAAATAATCGAGTGGAGGCGGATATCGACTTTTTCCTGCTCGGCGATTTCCTGCGCCTTCCGCTCCGGCCGCACGTTGAAGCCAATGATGATCGCGTTCGACGCCGAGGCCAGTAACACGTCGGTTTCCGTAATCGCGCCCACACCCGAGCGCAAAAGTTTCAACCGCACCTTGTCGTTCGAGAGCTTGGTGAGCAGGTCGGTAATCACTTCCACCGAACCTTGTACATCGCCCTTGAGAATGACGTTCAGTTCCTTGGTGCCGGCGGCCTTGATCTGCTCGGCCAGTCCTTCGAGTGACACGCGGGAGCTCTTGGCGAGCGCGGCTTCGCGCGCTTTTTGCTCGCGATACTCCGAGATGCCGCGCGCTTTGTCGCGGTCGGCAACCACCACAAACTGGTCTCCGGCCTGAGGCAGCGCTTCCATGCCAATGATTTCTACCGGCGTCGATGGCGGAGCGGTCTGCAACTGCGCGCCGCGGTCATCAAACATGGCGCGGACTTTCCCGTACACGTTGCCCACCACGAAATTGTCGCCCGCGTTAAGCGTTCCGTTCTGCACCAGCACGGTAGCCACGGGACCGCGACCGCGATCCAACTTCGCTTCCAGCACTACGCCGGTCGCCGCGCGCTCCGGCGTCGCCTTCAACTCGCCCAGGTCGGCGACTAGGCAAATCATTTCCATCAGCAGATTCAGATTCGTTTTCTTTTTCGCCGAAACATCAACGAATACTGTCTTACCGCCCCACTCTTCGGGAACCAATCCTCGGTCAGCGAGCTGCTTTTTCACGCGGTCGGGCAAAGCATCAGGCTTATCAATTTTGTTTACGGCAACGATGATCGGAACTTCCGCGGCATGCGCATGATCGATAGCCTCGATCGTTTGCGGCATCACGCCATCGTCGGCGGCCACAACCAGCACCACAATATCCGTCGCCTTTGCGCCGCGCGACCGCATGCGGGTGAAAGCTTCGTGACCGGGCGTGTCGAGGAAAACAATTTCCCGCCCGAACGCCGGCGATTCCTTATCTGTGATTCGCACCTTGTAGGCACCGATATGCTGCGTGATGCCTCCCGCCTCGTCTTCCGCGACGTTCGTCAGACGAATGGAATCGAGCAACGTCGTCTTGCCGTGGTCCACGTGGCCCATAATCGTTACAACAGGCGGACGCACTCCGGTTTCAGGAGCGGCTTCTTCGCTGGCAGCAGCGGCATCGATGTCTTTCGCCGTCTGTTCTTCAAAGGTGATGACGTTCGTCTCGGCTCCAAAGAAGCGGGCCATTTCGCTGGCCAGTTCCGAGTCAAGCGTCTGGTTAATTGTGGCGAACACGCCTTTGGAGAGTAGCCGCGAAATTAAATCCTTGGCGCGGATCTCCAGCTTCTCCGCCAGATCTTTTACGCTGATGCCTTCCGCGATCGTGATGCTGCGCGTAATCGGCATGGGCTCATTCGACACCACCATGCGGGGTGGCGGCGTGTAGCCCTTCATCGGACCTTCCTTCACGCCGCGGGGAACGTAACGCTGACCCGGACGGCGCGCTGGCCCGCCCGGACGGCTGCCGGGCCGCGTGGTTCCTGGAGGCGGAAGTGCAGGACCTACACCCAGCGGACGCGCTCCTGCCGGCGCTTGTCGCGTGGGATGCATCGGCCGGCGCTCACCAGGACGCAACGCTGCTGGACGCGGTGGGCCCCCGCCCGCAACTGGCGGACGGCGCTGAAAAATCGGCTGGCCGGGAACTGGACGCCCAGGCACGGGACGCGGTGTACTGGCGATGGGAACTCCGGGCTGCACCGGCGGCGGAGCTGGCCGCAGAGGAGCCTTGTACACTGGGCGCGGTCCGGTTTGCGGAACGATCATGCGTGGGGCCGGAGGTGGTGGAGCGACAGGACGCGGCGCAATCGGAGTTGCCGAAGGCGCGCTCGCCGAAACTACCGGAGGAGGTGTGGCTGCGAATGGAGTCTGCGCAGCTGCAGGCGGCATCACCGGACGCGCCGGCACACCGGCTGGTGGCGTGATCGGCGAAGATGGAATTGGCATCGATGCCGCGGGAGGAGCAGTTACAGCAGTCTTATCCAGTGTAGGTACAACGACGGGCCGTGGCGGCACAGCGGGAGCAACCGGAGGCGCGGCTGCGGGCGCAACGGGAGATGCGGCTAGCGGACGGTTGACAGCAGCCTGAGGTGCTATAGACTTTTCTACGGGAGGTGCAACATGTGCACTCGGAGCTGGCGGGGCAATTGGACGCGGCGCCACAAGTGGCGCAGCAGCTTCCTTCTTCTGTGTGATCGCCTTCAGCACATCCCCGGGACGTGAAATGTGCGACAGATCAATCTTGGTTTTGATTTCTTCTTCGCCGCGACTGGTGCGTGAACTGCTCCTGCCGGCTTGGGACGAACTTTCCCCCGCGGAGCGGATGTAGACCCGCACTTTCTCCGCTTCGTGCTCTTCCAGAGAACTGGAGTGCGTCTTCTTCTCCGTCACTCCGACCAGCGCAAGTGTATCGAGGATAGCTTTGCTCTTGACTTCCAGCTCTCGGGCTAGATCGTTGATTCGAACCTTACTCATCCGGCCTTTCATTCTCCGCGTTTTAGTTAGGTCTTCATTGCGACCTCACGGAGTCAGTTTCTTCGGTCCCACGCTTTCGGACTTATCCCAGCGTGCCATCATTATTCTCGGGTTTCGGAGGCGGATTTCTCTTCCGAAGCCGATTGCTCGTCGGAAGCTTCCGTCTGCCCTTCGTTCTCATCTGCGCCGACAGCTTGCGGTTCGGCAGCCGCTTCGGAAGCGGGAGCGCTCACCTCGCTGCTTATTGCTTCTTCGCCAACCACCGCGATCTCCGCGGTAATATCTTCCGCATCCGCCTCAGCTGGCTCCGTCGCGGCAGCCTCGCCCTCAGCAGCGACTTCGCCCGCGGCCACAGCCTCAACCGCCGCGCCCTCAGCCGCCGAATCCTGCTCCAGGCTGGCAAAGTAATTATTCACCGCCAGGCTGATTTTTTCCACCGTCTTCGGTCCGATACCCTCGATCGCCTCAAGTTGCTCCGGCGTCATATCGGCCAGTGCTTCCACTGTAGTCACGCCTGCAGCGCTCAACTTCTCGACCAAGCCTTCGCCAAGGCCGGGAACACTCTCCAGCGGAGTCGCTGTCTGCGTGACCATTGCCGACATCTGCTGCTCCACTTCCTGCCGCTTTTCTTCTTCGCTCTTGATGTCGATCTTCCAACCCAGGAGCTTTGCGGCGAGACGGACGTTCTGCCCCTTCTTGCCGATAGCGAGAGAAAGCTGGCTGTCATCGACTACCACTTCGAGGTGCTTGCCACCGGAATCGACCACCGTTACTTTACTTACTTTCGCCGGCTGCAACGCTTTCTCGGCGAAGGTTACGGCGTCTTCGTGATACTCGATGATGTCAATTTTTTCTCCGTGCAGTTCGCGGATGATCGATTGCACCCGCATGCCCTTCATGCCCACGCACGCACCCACGGCATCCACGTCCTTGTCCTTGGACATGACCGCGATTTTGGTACGCTCGCCAGCTTCGCGCGCAATCGCGCGAATCACCACCGTCCCGTCGTAGATCTCCGGTACTTCGGTCTGGAACAAATGCTGCACCAGGTCCGGCACGGCGCGAGATACAACCACGCCCGGACCCTTCGAAGCTTTTTCCACTCGCGCAATTACCACGCGCACGCGCTCACCGATAGCAAATGACTCCAGCCGCGACTGCTCTTTGCGCGGCATGCGTGCTTCGGCTTTGCCGATGTCGAAGATCACATCCGGACCTTCCACCCGCTTCACCGTTGCATTCACCACTTCCCCTACGCGACCGATGTACTCGTTGTAAACCGTGTCGCGCTCCGCCTCGCGCACCTTCTGAAAGATCACCTGTTTTGCCAGTTGCGCTGCAATGCGTCCCAGGATTCCTTCCGTAACTTTCGGAATTCGCAATTCTCCGCCGACTTCCAAATTCGGATCGGCCTTGCGCGCATCTTCGAGAGTGATCTGCAACACCGGATCCTCCACCTGCTCCGGCGTCTCCACCACAGTCTTCACCGCATAGGCGTTGATCTTGCCCGTCTCTTTGTCCAGTACGGCGCGAAGATTCTCCTGCGTCTTGTAGTATTTGCGCGTCGCCATGACGATGGCATCTTCCACCGCGCTCACCACAATCTGCGGATCAATGCCCTTCTCGCGACTTAACGCGTCAATCGTGTTGTAGAGCTCACTTGCCATAGAAAAATTCCGTTATGAGGCCTGCCATCTGCACTTAGGTTTCAAGGTTTCAAGGTTTCAAGGTTTCGACGTTTCAAGGTTTCAAAACCGTATCGGTTGCGATCTTCAACCTCGAAACTATGGAACTTTGAAACCTGACTCTCAAATTTCCGGAACCAAATTCGCCTTCTCCACATTCGCGAATTCAATTCCGATCTTCTGTCCTTCTCCTACTCCTGCCGCGCCCATCTTCTTACGCGATTTCTTGCTCGCCACGCTCACGTCCAGCGTCAAACGTCCATCATGAAAACTTTCGAGCCGGCCCTCGAAGTGACGGTTGTTGTTCACCGGATTCCGCGTCATCACTTTCATCCGGCTGCCGACGAAGCGCTCAAACTCTGCCGGCCGCGTCAACTTCCGATCCAACCCCGGTGAAGAAACTTCCAGCGTGTAGCTGCCCGGCATTGCATCCTCTACGTCGAGGACGGTGCCAAACTCGCGGCTGAAGTCGACACAGTCCCCGTGCGTCACCCCGGCCAGCGGATCGCCACCCGCCGCCCCGGGTTTATCGAGAAACACACGCAGCATGCGGGCCGGGCCACTTCCGCGAAACTCTACGTCGACCACCTCGAGCCCGCTGGAAGCGGCTACCCGCTCCGCAATTTCACGTACTCGATCAAGATCAAGTGCCATGCATCCAACAACTTGCAGCTCGACCGGCCCCAGCGCATTTCTCCGCAAGTAAAAAGTGGGCTTGCGCCCACTGGTGTGCTTCGCCAAACGCCGGTACTACACAACAGTTCTCAGCTCTCTAATATACGCTGGGGAAAGGTAAAAGACAAACCGCCCCTCCATGAAGAAAATGGTGGAGTCGATCAGGCATGGCATTCAATTATGTTTCGCGCGTTTCTGTGCTCTTAGACGCAACCTACCCTCTGAATTTGCGTTAAGGAATATAATGGCTCATCAGAATTGGAGGTACTTCATGTATTCCCGTGGGTTCTCCTCCTTGTTCATCTGCTGGATCTTGTTTTCTGTTTCGGCTTTGGCACAGCGCGCCGGCACTAACCCGTCTGCACCTGGCGGTAGCATAAGTCCGAATACAAATTCTTCGGTCGCAAGATCCAATGCCAGTTTCGGACCGGGTGAGGTTTCGGCTCCCACGGCCGATCGGGAAGGCAAGGTCAAGTTCCATGTTCAATCCATCCTGATTCAAGTCCCCATCGTCGTCACCGACAAGACAGGGAATCATATTCATGGATTGACCAAGGATGACGTTCACGTCCTCGAGAACGGCAAGGAGCAAAAGATCTCCAACTTTGAAGAGATTACTGCCACGAACACAAAACTTCCCGCTGTCACTTCTAAACCGGGCGAATTTGCCAATCTCGCTTTGTCCGATCAGCAACCGCGCACGGTTACGGTGATCGCTCTCGATACCATTAACACTCCTTTTCTGGATCAGGCTAACGGTCGGCGTGAGTTGATCAAGTTTTTGGCCGACAATATAAACTCCGGCCAGGTAGTGGCTCTTATGATCATGGGCAGTAATGGCGTAAGGGTGGTCCAGGGCCTGACGGGCGATACCGAACAACTGGTCAAGATCTTAAAACAGGCGAGCGGGGAAATTCCTCCCACGCAGGGTATGGGTCAAGAGAATGGCCTCGGTGCCGATGCGCAGGCAGCCGCCGCAGAAGGACATATGCCTGACCTTTCTGTGGTACCTTCCAATGCAGCGGCTAATCCCCAGGCTGCCGTGAATGCCTTCCTTGCATACCCCGATGTACTCTTTGCGGGTTACGCTCAACAAGAAGCCATTAGAGACACGCTGAACTCGTTCCTGTCGATCGCCTGGTCTCTCTCGGGCGTGCCCGGACGCAAGTCTCTGATTTGGGCGACGGGCGGATTTCCCTTTGAAATCTCTACTCCAGCGCAACTTCCCGGTGGGAATCTTTCTCCGCTCTATGAGCGCACAATGCAGGCCCTGACGACCGCGCAAATCTCAGTTTATCCGGTCGACATTCGAGGCCTGGTGGCCAACTCTGCCAATGGCAGCGCAGTGGCCGTCGCGGGAAGAACTGGTGGCACAGTCGGACGTGGAACCGTGCAAAGAAACCGTGACTGGTATCTGCAAACCACGTTGCTTACTCTCGACGAATTCGCCGACATGACCGGCGGAAAAGCTTTTTACAACACGAACGATCTAGCCTCGAGTTTCAAGCGTGCCGCCGACGACGCCTCCTCCTATTACCTCGCCAGCTATTACCTCGACATCCACAACAGCAACGCAGGCTGGCGACAAATCAAGGTCAAGGTCAACAAGTCGGACACGCAAGTTCGCGCCCGGCAAGGTTTCTTCGTCACCAATGCCAGCATGAATCTCGACGAGACTCGCACAACCGATTTGACATACGCGCTGAGTTCTCCGATTGAAGGTACGGGCGTACCGGTAAGCATGAAGTGGCTCGGATCATCCGGAGAAGGCACAAACAAGAAGACTGAGTTCATGATTCACATGCCGGCGGACGGCATTTCGATTGAAGCCGCCAATGGGCAGAACCACCTCAATTTCGATTTCGCTGCAGCCGCTTATGTCGACAATGGCAAGGCCGGCAAACCGATCAAGACTTTTGGCAAGGAGGTCAATACATCCGTGCCCGATGCACAGATGGCATCTTTGCGCGCCGCCGGAATCGACATGAAGAATGCGCTGGAACTTGGTCCGGGAAATTACGTTGTCCGGGTGGTGATACGGGACAATGTGACCGGCAAGATCGGCAGCGTTACCGCGCCGCTTACCGTGAACTAGAAATGTGAAGCTACTCCGTGGTTCTCTCTACGGAGCGAGCGATAGTCGTGCAATTGGAACTTCGTTACGACCTGGCGATCCCTCGATTTGCCTGAATTTACACCTGTCTCTAGAATAAAGATTCACCGCAGCTGAGAGAATTTCCAAGAACCCTATGATTCATTTTCCCGTACCCGAAGCTCTTACCTTCGACGACGTTCTCCTTTTACCCGCGCGCTCCGACGTAATCCCGGCGACTGCAAGCACCCAAACTCATCTCACCCGCGACATCGTCCTGAATATTCCCATCGTCAGCGCCGCCATGGACACGGTTACCGAATCGCACATGGCCATTGCGCTCGCGCAACAAGGTGGGCTTGGCATTATTCATCGCAACCTCTCGATCGAGCAGCAGGCCAACGAAGTCGATAAAGTGAAGCGTTCGGAGAGCGGCATGATCGTTGATCCCGTGACGATGTCACCGACTGACAAGGTCAGCGACGCGCTCGAAGTCATGCGCAAGTACAAAATTTCCGGCGTTCCCATCACTGAGCACGGTAAGCTGGTCGGCATTCTTACCAACCGCGATCTTCGCTTCGAATCCCGCTTCGATATTCCCATCGATCGCGTGATGACCAAGAAAAATCTCATCACGGTTCCCGTGGGCACCACGCTCGAGGATGCCGAGGAGATTCTCCACGAGCACCGCGTCGAAAAATTACTCGTCGTAGACGACAAGTACAACCTTAAGGGACTGATTACCGTAAAAGATATTCAGAAGAAACTGAAATATCCCAACGCTGCTAAGGATCCTCAGGGCCGGCTGCGGGTCGGCGCCGCGATCGGCGCTACCGGAGATTTTCTGGAACGGGCGCAGGCGCTCGCGGAAATGAAAGTCGACGTCCTTGCCATCGACAGCGCCCACGGACATTCCACCAAAGTGCTCGATGCCGTGAAGCTGGTGAAATCCAAGTTACCTGAGATGCAGCTACTGGCAGGCAATGTCGCCACCTTCGACGGCGCATGCGAGTTGGCTCGTGCTGGGGCGGACGGCATCAAAGTCGGCATCGGTCCCGGCTCTATTTGTACGACGCGCGTCGTAACAGGCGCCGGAGTGCCACAGATCACAGCGATTGCCGAAGCATTCCGCGCCACTAAAGACGCCGGCATTCCCATCATCGCCGACGGCGGCATCAAATATTCCGGCGACATCACCAAGGCACTTGCAGCCGGTGCCAGTGCGGTTATGATCGGTTCACTCTTCGCCGGTACCGACGAGAGCCCAGGCGAGCTGATCCTTTATCAAGGCCGCTCTTTCAAGTCCTATCGCGGCATGGGCTCGCTCGGTGCCATGGCGCAAGGCTCGAGCGAACGCTATTTCCAGAATACCGAAGCCGATTCATCGGCTGCCGTGTCTTCCAATGATGGTGATTCCAACCGCCTTGGCAAACTTGTACCCGAGGGCATTGAAGGCCGCGTCCCCTATCGCGGTTCGGTTGCGATGATCGTGCATCAGATGGTCGGTGGATTGAAATCAGGCATGGGCTACTGCGGCTGCGCCACCATCACCGAACTCCTGCAAAAAACGCGTTTTGTGCGCATCAGCGGCGCCGGACTTCGCGAAAGCCATGTCCACGACGTCATGATCACCCGCGAGGCCCCGAATTATGCCATCGAATAGATCGGAGCGTTACTGCTCCTCTGGGGACAGCCGCACCCGTTTGTGCAATCGGCAGCGCGGCTCTTGCTCTTGAATTCTGATCGCCACGAAGTTCTGAAGGCTTGGATCGCCGCGATTCTTTGGCTGATTGTTATTGCCATCGAATCCACCGCTTATCTCTCTGCGCACAACACCAGCCGGATTCTTTATCCAATCTTGCACTTCCTCTTCGGCATGGATTGGATCCGCTTCGAGTACTGGCACTTCTACATTCGCAAGACGGGTCACGTCATTGGTTACGCGACACTCAGCTTCCTTCTTTTCCGCGCCTGGCGTGCCACGTTGCCCGTCATGTCCAGCGCGCGGTGGACGCTGCGCTGGGCAACAATCGCAATTCTGGGCACAGCTCTCGTCGCCAGCCTCGACGAATGGCATCAGAGCTTCATTCCGTCGCGAACGGGCGCGGTCAGCGATGTCGTTCTCGATACCTGCGCTGGCATTGCCGCTCAGATATTGGTTTTTCTATGGTGGAAGACATACGGGAAGGACACGAGTTCACTCGTGCCGGATGGAGCCTGAAGAAACACCGGCGTTAGCCGCTGAGGTATCCGGGCGCTGCATGCTAACCGCGAGCTAGATATCGTCGCGTGCAACGCGCTTATTTCGTGCACCCCTGCAACAGTCCCGCAGCGACCAGCGCCATCCCCGCCGAAAAATAAAACGGAACTGCCGCACCGTAATGCTTCCACAATTCGCCGGTGATCAAGCTCGCCGCTAAGGTAGCCGCGCTGGTCACGAAGAAATAAATCCCCAGCGCGCGACCGCGCGAGTTTTCCCCAACGCTCTCAACCACCAGCGCCTTCAGCACAGGCTGTGTAAGAGCATAATAAAACCCATATACCGCCATCGCAATCCAGATCGCTAATATCGACGGCGCGCGACCGAATACAAAGTAGACTGCGGCAAAAATCACATACCCGATGGAACCCACCAGCCGACGCGACACGCGATCACTAAACCACCCGGCAGGCCAGGACGCGAGCGTGTACGTGATGTTGAAAACCAGGCCCAGCAAAGGCGCAAGAGCCACACGAATCCCAGCATTCTGCGCTCTCAGAACCAGAAACATATCGCTCGAGTTGCCGAGAGAAAAAAGCGTCACAGCAACGAGGACGAAATAAAAGCTCGCTGGCAAAACGATTCGGCCTGACGCCGAGGCTAAATTCGGCATGAGGCCCTTCGATGCGGGAACAGCCGTCCCCGCCTGCCCTGAGCGAAGCCGAAGGGGCTGTCCGCCGGGCGCAGCCCGGCGCTTTTCGTGGATTCCCAGCAACGCAACCAATACGCATAACGCTCCCGGCACCGCCGCTGCCCAAAACACGCTGCGGATTCCAAAGCGCGAGAGCAAAATTAATGCGGTCAAAGGACCCGCGATAGCTCCCGCTGAATCCATTGACTGAATCAGTCCGTAAGCCGAGCCTAGCCGGTTCTTCGGCACTGATTCCGCAACCATCACGTCGCGCGGCGCTCCGCGCACCCCCTTGGCGAGACGATCCGCAAAACGAATCGCTAGAATCTGCGGCCAAGCCGTGACAACAGCCAGCAATGGCTTCACGGCGTTCGCGACGGCATATCCCGCAACCACAACCGGCTTGCGGCGTTCGATGCGGTCGGTAAGATATCCGGAAAAGAGCTTGGCAAACGAGGCCACACTCTCAGCGACACCCTCGATCAATCCCAACTGCGCCGGCCCCGCACCCAGCGACGCCAGAAACGCTGGCAACACCCAGTACGCCATTTCGGTGGCAGTGTCGTTCAGGAAGGAGGTGATGCCGAAGGCGTAGATGTTGCGTGCAGCGGAAGGCTCATGCTCCGAGGGCGAAGACATTCATACTTTTTACCACGGAGGTACGCCATCTCCATCTATCGGTGCGCGATTGGACATTGAATTCGAGAGCTAACGACCAACGACTAACGACCAGCGACGGTTTTAGTACATCGCGTCGTACTTCGTCACCACCCACTGCCCGTCTTTATTCTCGGTCGTGACGGTGAAGAGTTCCCGGTAGGTGCCCGGCTGGCCGGCTTGACTCAGACGCTTGCCGCGGTAGTGAAGGATGGTCAGCGGGGGTGCGCTTTCCCACTCCGCCAGCTCCCAGGAAATCAACGGATGCTTCGCTTCGGAATCGCAGATGAAGTGCGCATACTTCTTGCGATAATCGCGCTCCCACCCGGAAAGCAGTTCGTCGCAGTGTCCGTCGCGCAACTGGCGAAGGAACAGGTTGGTGCTGTGCTCAATCGTGCGGTCGCGTAGCGGATTCATTCGGATGCTGACCGGCAGCCCCGTCAATGGATCATGGTCTTCCGACCGCGCCAGCACCGGCCCCTGATTGCTCAGCCACCAGATGTAGCCGAGAAACACCAGCACTAGGAGCGCGCCGGCGCCGACCGCAATCCCGATCTGTGTGCGAGTGAACCCCATCCTCGGAGTAAGTTTATAAGGATGGCAACATACGGCAAGATTACCAGCGGGGAACCGCGGAAGGACATGTACGAGTGGGGTTGTGGCGCTGCCGGGAAGCAAATTCCTCCTTGGGCTTACGCCCTCGTCGGAATGACAAGACTTTGAATAGGCACCAACAAAAAGAGCACGGCTTTCGCCGTGCCCCCTCTGAACCTTCTCGATGCAAGCTATTTCTTGTCTTCGGACTCTTCCTTGACCGGCTCAACGCCGCCATCGTGCTGCGCCTGCGCTTCGGCATCTTCCAT
>Ga0210391_10000245_pt1 | contig 63008 bp, 52 predicted proteins | sample IncBWC12OmetaG_FD_160573 | JGI IMG/M metagenome (GOLD analysis project Ga0210391, IMG submission 160573) | Forest soil microbial communities from Barre Woods Harvard Forest LTER site, Petersham, Massachusetts, United States - Inc-BW-C-12-O ...
CTGATTAATCCAGACGGAAGCGTGGCAAAAGCATCGTTGGAAAACCGGCCAGGCCCGGACGTTGCGCAAAGCGTTCTCGACACTGTGCAGAAATGGAAGTTTCAGCCAGCGAGGCTACTGGGCGTGCCTATTGCAGATACGGTGCATCTCAGGGTTGTTGAATTCCAAGAGAAGTAGTGAGTCAGTTCCCTTGTCTTTGCGCGGCGGCACTGTCCACGGTGAAGTCTTGACTCACGACGTTGCGAGAGAAAGTCCCAAATCGGGAATTCATGTTTACTCTTGTAAAATATAAAACAGTGGAATAGAATGTGGGGAGCTCAGACTTACACAACAGGCCTACTCTGATGAAAGTTCTTTCGCGGCTTTGGTGGTCCACAGGAATTCGCTCAACTCTCCGCGCCAAGAAGCCTTACCCAGTCGAACCTGGCTATCTCTCACCTGTGCTCCCCTCGAACCGGGATGTGACGGTCTTTGACAATACCAAGACAGTGGACATAACCACTGCGAGAATGGAGCATCTGGACAGCCTCGGATTGCCTCTAGAAGGCCGCAAGGTTTTGGATGTCGGAGCCGGCGTGGGGCACTTAGCACAGTATTTCTTGAAACGGGGATGCGACGTGACCTCCACGGATGCCCGCCAGGCAAACATTGATCGCATGCGTGAGTTGTATCCGGGTCTGAAATCTGCCGTCTGCGATGTTCAAACCGAGGCGCTCTTCCCTTTGGGGGTGTTTGACGTGGTCTTTTGCTATGGCTTGCTGTATCACCTGGAGAGCCCCGTGGCTGCATTGCGCAACATGGCAGCCGTCTGCAAAGAGATGCTTCTATTGGAGACGCAAGTCTGTGATCACGTCCTACCGATCCTGCGTATGGCGCAGGAAGACACATCGGCCGACCAGGCACTTACCGGGCTGGGCGGAAGGCCAAGCCCGAGTTACGTGACCATGGTTCTTCGAAATGTGGGCTTCGAACACATCTACGCACCCAGGATCCCGCCCGCTCACCCAGAGTTTCTATTCCGTTGGAAGAGCACGGGGACAACTGGAAAACAAAAGCATCCCATTCGCTGCATCTTCGTGGCAAGCCGGGAAAAACTGCCTAGGGAAAGTCTCGTTTCCCTCATTTGAAGGTCAAATGCTTTTCACCGAACCCCGGAAAATCTGGCTGAATCCGCGCCATTCCTGATTCATGCCAGGCCTCGAAACCCTGTTCAACACCTGTCCTGCTCAGTTGCGGTTTGCTTGTCATCCATTCCGAAACCGACCTGCGCCAATACAGTGAAGTACAATTGACTTCGTGCCTCCAAAGTCCGGCCGCGAGGGCACGGTTTCAAACGCCGTAACGACGGCGTAGAATTTGTGCCAATTCCACGGAGAGCGAATAACCATGCGCCGGTACCATCACATCGGAATTCCCACCACCGAAGCGAAGCCTGGGGAGACCCACTTGAAACACTTGAGAGTCTTTGTCGTCGGCCACGAGAAAAGCGAATTCGGCGTGGAGTGGATGCGTTTCGAAGCGGACGCAGCGGTCCCTGATCTCGTCCGGCAAGTTCCGCACGTCGCGTTTGAAGTGGCTGATCTCGCCTCCGAGCTTGCTGGCCGCGAAATCCTGATTCCTCCAAACAGCCCATCCGATGGGGTCCGCGTCGCATTCATAGTCGAAAACGGCGCGCCCATCGAACTGCTCGAATTCACCGACCCCAACCACCCTGGCCGCCGCCAGCAGAGCAAAATGCAGATACAAACGCCCTCCATCCAAAGCACTTCTTAGAGAGAAGGCGAGCACTCGTGACACTGCTTGTCCATCACCATGTTCAGTTCCTATTCACCGCGCTCAGGAGCCTCTTCCACAAAAAATGCGATCGCCTGGAAGCTCGGATGGCAATCTACGCCTAAAGTCATCACGTTCGGCTCCTTCCTCCTGAGCCTGCGGTCGCCGAATAACCACAGTGTACTCGAGTCAAGCAGCCGACATTGTTATGCAATCATTGAGCGCTGGGCTGCTTTGACTCGCGCGTTACAACCTGTCGGCATTGACTGATAGATGTTTAAGCCATTGAGCGAATCGCGCTCGGTGTTCTTGTTGCATCGCCACAAACTTCACACCCATTCCTTCTTTGGGCTTACTCCTCTGCACGATGGCCCGCGCCCGCACCTCCCCTGTGGGAACGTCAAGCAACAACTGGATGAAAGTGCCGGGCGGAGGAGGATCACTGGTTCGGATGTACAACCCACCCAATCCAAGATTGACCACACGCGAGACGTCTCGTTTGTTAGCGGTCTGCCAGGCGAGAATCGTCCCTTTCGGAGAGGGAAGGCGAGAATAGCGACGATGGTCGTTCACGGTCGCCACGGAAACTCCCGTAGGAACGATACTCTCTTTCGATGGGGGGTTGAAGGCCTTCCTCGCAGCCTACGGATCGGCGTTTGGTGGCAGGTGGGTTGCCCCTCGGTGCTGGGCGTATAGGACTTGCACCGATCAGTTTTCGATTCACTTCTCCTAACGGCTGCCCGGGCATCGAGTTCGAGCTGGACTGCCTTCGTGAGGACGTAGATGGCGTTCCGGCTCACCAACCAGCTTCGCCTTATGATGCGAGCGGCTTGAGGGCAAACTTGTCAGGCGATAGGTCAGCTCGGTCATCGAGTTGCAGCTTACAGAGAATATTCGAAACGTGAAACTTGACGGTCCGCTCTGAAATAGCGAGCAGGCTGCCGATTTCTTTGTTTGTCAGGCGGCGCATCAGAAGTTGAAGCACTTGAGCTTCACGTCCCGTAAGAGAGTGACCAGGCAACAACTGCGCATCTATCAGCGCTTTGGCGTTTTTCACGAAAGCCAGCAAAACCGCCGACGGAACCCAGGGCTGACCTTTCAAGATCGCGTGGATCGCTTGCGGCAATTCCGCTCTCCACGTTTGGCGCAATTCCACGAACCCATCAATACCCCAATAAAAGAGACGTATTTCCTCCGCGTGGTCTCCGTCGCCCGGCGGCAAGAGCGCTAGACACTTACTACCAGGAGCAACGCTCCGAAGCCGTGCCGCAAGCGGGCCGAGGTTTGTCCGGAGCGAGCATGCGTCGAGAAGAAAAAGCTGGAGGGATCCGGGACGATGGAGCACTTCAGTTTTAGGAATATCCGCTGATAGCGCCGCGACGGTCAAGCCTTTCGTGTGGGCAAAAAGAGTTTCCACCGTGCTAGTAAGCACAGGATGCGAACTCACGACATTGACTGTGACCGTCATTTGCGGTTTCACCTGCAGGCGCACACCGCGTTCCTGAAAAGGCCGGAGGGCAGGAACATTGGGATCGGCGAGCGAGAATTCGCGATTAATATAGCGCGATGGAGAAATAAAGCAAGTCATTTTTTGTTAATTATATTCGTTTCTTGTTCCTCGAAACTTGGAAGCTCAAACGTTGCGCATCCTGTCCGGTCTCGAAGTTGGATTCGATTTCTTTCTGCTGTACCTCTTCCGTCTTCCTAAGGAGAGGAAAACCTGCCCGACAAACTTTCTGCTCTGTGGATCGGTTCCTTGACCTCACGGGTTCGACGCTTGTCTCTGCCCATCCGGGACCGCGCAAGTCGCCTGAAATCACAATCTCCGAGCCGTCGGGCAAACAAACGTCGCTCTCAAGTCTCAAGGACAAGGTCGTGGTGATCGAGTTTCTTTTCATGAATTCGGAGCACTGCCTGCGCGTCGCCAAGACATTGAATTCGCTGCAAGGGGAAATGGGCCAGCGCGGCCTTCAATCGGTTGGCGTAGTCTTCGGGCCCCACGCCGACGAGCAGCATATAGTCTATACGATGGATTACCTCAAGTTGACTTATCCGCTGGGGTTCACGACTTCCGCTAAGGTGGACAGCTTCCTCGGCCGCGCCGGGAACGAGATTCTCAGTATTCCGCAGGTGGTCGTGATTGACCGCGCCGGGACCATCCGTGCCTCGAGCGGACGCCAGCCTGGTGATGCAAAATTAGAAAACGAGACGTATCTGCGAAACTTGATCGATAGTTTGCTAAAGGAAGAGGCTCCGACTACCCCTACAAAGAGAAGAGTTGTCCCGGTTCCCAGTAGGTAGGAACCCGCCATTTCCGGATGCGCTGTAGATTCGAGCAGAACCCAGGCCCTTATAGCGCCTGCCCGATCTGGGCGACGAGGGATTTTATTTCGCTGGTTCCACGATTTGCACGTGATGATGCTCGAGCAGGTCTCCCGTTGCGTGATCCACCTGCGTGACGGCCAGCTGGAAATTCACCTGAGACTGGATCAGGTTCAGCTCGGCCTGGGCGAGTTGGGTTTGCGCGTCAAGAACGAAGAAGATTTGCTCTGCGCCCAATTCGTACTTTCGTTCGTCGGCGTGAAGCGTCTCTTTCGCAAGATCCACGGCTACTTTGGCGGCTTCCATCCCCAGTTTGGCGGCCTCGAGCGAGTGCACGGCAGTCGTAACGTCGAGTAAAATACTCTGATTCGTGTCTCTCTCTTGGTACTGGTCGTGTCGGCGGCTCACCACCGCGTCGGCCAGATTTGCTTCCGCGCCGTGATTCCTTATTGGCAGCGACAACGAAAGCGTCGCGCCGTAGGCCGGGAATGCAAAACGGAAAGACTGGCTCAGGCTGGTGCCTATTCCTGTATTTGCGACGCCGGGTTCGTATCCATTCAGCCCGTTCCCCGAATAGAAGCCGGAAAGCTCGAGGTCCGGCTTGAGGTTGTTGTGTGCAAGACGAATGCTCAATTCATCGATGGCGAGCTGCTGATGAACGGCTTCCAGCTCCGGGCGATTCGCAATGGCGCGCGCGAGAGCCGTGGGGATATCGATGTTGAGGAGTTCGCCGGCGGGCTCAGGGCGATCCGTCAAATTAAGATCAAGCACGCGAGTCGCCGGGTCCAGGTCCGCGGCGATGCTCTGGCGGAATTGATCCTCGGCCTGTTTGACGGCGTATTCCGCTTGAATCACTCCCACGCGCCGTGACGCAACCTGCGATTCGGAGCGATAGATGTCCAGCGGCGGCAAAGCCCCGAGACTCAACGCCTTCTTGTCATGGTCGTAACTTCTCTGGGCCTCATCCAGCGATTTTTGCTGCACCGCGAGAACTTCTCGGGCCAGTACGACATTCCAGTAACCGCCCACAATCTGTTGAATGATGTCGCTCACCTCTCCGAGAAAAGAAGCGCGAGCCTGTTTCAGGTTGCGCTGCGCGATCAGAATCGGAGCACGGTTGGGGAAGAGTCCTCGGTTTCGCAAGAGCGGCTGCGTCACGAGGAACTGCAGCGTTGTCGCGGTGGAAGGATTCAAGAAGTTGAACGAGCTGTTCGTCGAATTCTTCTCCGCGATGAAGGAGCCCTGAAAATTCGTGCCCGTTTGAAACGTTTGGGAGTAGCCGACCTGCGTCTCCTGACTCAATTCGTTGAGAATGGATGCACCTTGGAGTTGCGTCGACGTGGGCGACTTGGTGCGCTGATCGCTGAAACTCGAGGTCAGCAACGGATCAAACGGCGCCAGCACCCGCTGAAGATTGTTCTCCGCGGTCTCAATCTGGTAGTGATCCAGGTGTATGTCGGTGTTGTTAGAAAGAGCCAGGCGAATGCTATCGTCCAGGGAAAGCACGAGCTTTCCGTCAATGATGTGATCCTTCAATTCCTGCGGTGCAAGCAGCGGCGCCGCGGGTTTTTGCCTGCGGCTGATTCCGAGCACCGTTTCAAGAGGCGAGGCGTTCTGCGCCCCGGTCGAGACTCCGCTCACGGCAATCAGTGACAACAATGAAATCGCAACATAGAAAAGGCGCGCCACTCTCATGATCACCCCCCGACAGGATCATCTGATCGTAAACCGCTGCTATTCGTACCGAATGGCCTCGACAGGATCGAGCCGCGCAGCCTTCACCGCCGGATAGATCCCGAAAATCAATCCCACGGAAATGGAAACGACGAACGCCAGGAGGATCGAACTGATCGTAACCACGGTGGACCAACCGGCCAGCCAGGCGATCAGTTGCGACATGGCGAATCCGACGACCACGCCCAGGAGACCTCCCGCAAAGGAAATGAGTGTCGCCTCGATCACGAACTGGCGAATGATGTCCCAGCGCCTCGCGCCAATGGCCCGCCGTACTCCGATTTCGCGCGTGCGTTCGAGAATGGCGGCCAGCATGATGTTCATAATTCCGATTCCGCCCACCAAGAGGGAAATCGATGCGATGGCCACCATCACGGTGTTGAAGAGCTGCTCTGTTCTTTTCTGTTGCGCCAGCAGTTCGGCGGGCACGATGACACTGAAGTCCCCCGCATCGTGATGCGAGGAATTAAGAATGCCGCGCACCACTTCCGCATCCGTGACGCTGGTGTCCGTGGATGCCAGATGCAGGTACAGCCCGTCGACTTCGTCTTTCATCCAGCTTTGCGAATCTTCCAGACGGTACAGCACCGAATTCAACGGCGCGTACACCAGGTTGTTCAGATCCTCGGTGCGCACGCCGGATACGTCGGATTCGGGGGCGAGTTGTGGCCCCGCGATCCCGATCACGTGACACCACATTTCGTTGAGTTTTATGTACTCTCCGACGGCCGGGGACGCGCCAAACAAGCTGTCTTTCGCCGCCGCGCCCAGAACGCATACCGGTGCGGAAGCAGCATTGTCGGAAGCATCGAAGAAGCGTCCTTCCGTCACGTGCAGATGGCCGATCTCCAGATAGCTCGGCTCGACGCCGTAAACTACGGGAGTGTCCTGCTGAGGCTTCGGGAGGATTTTCGTCGGCGTGAAGCGCTTGCGCGGAGTTGCGTCCGCAATGCTTGGCACGTTCTGGCGAATAATCTGGTAGTCGCTGAGCGTGAGGCCCGGCGAAGTTTTCCGGATTTTCTGAAGCTCCTGCTCGTTCCGTGCTTCCTTGGCCTCCACGATCAGATTGCGCACGCCTAGCTGTTCGATGAACGCCATCACCTTCTGTTGCGCTCCCGCACCGATCGAGAGCATCGCCACCACCGCCGCTACGCCGAAAATCATTCCGAGCATCGTCAACAAGGATCGCAGCTTATGGCTGGCCAAGTTTTCCAAGCCAAATGCAAGATCGGGCAGCCATTGTTCCAGGGACCTCGGCTTGGCCATCGAACCACTTTTCATTTGCGCCCCGCACCTTTCAATTCGAACTTGCACCCAGGCTGGGAGTTGCGCCGCCGCTTTCTTTTGGTTTTCCGGAGCGCTTCTTGTCCGGATTTACAAGCGCGACAACCGTTCCGACGGAGACCCCTTCAAGGATTGCGCGTCCCTCGCTCAGTGCTCTGACCTTGACTTCATGCATCTCGAATCCGCGGCCGCGCTCGCAATACACAATCTTCTTCCCGTCATGGTCGAAGACCGCCTCCGCGGGAAGCGAGACGGCTCGCGTAAGGTGATCGCCAAGAATGCTTAATTGCGCCTCGAATCCTGGACGCAGGCGCGGATCTGCCCGGTCCAGTTGGATGGCCACGTCGAATTTATGTTTCGAGTTATCGTCCCAGAATTCGCTTGCGGTGGCTCCGCCAACCGTGCGTACTTTCCCGGTAAAGGACTCACCGGGAAGCGCGTCCACCCTGATGTCGACGGACTGGCCCGCCTTGAGATTCGTGCGGTCCGTTTCACCGACCTGGGCCGAAACCTCGAGGCGAGAGCTGTCAATCACCTCCGCGATCGAGCTGCCCGGGCTCGCCTGATCCCCTACGTGATAATCCGGCAACGTCATCCCGCCGAAAAACACTCCTCCGGTGGAATCCCGGTTTCCGTGGATGACCATCAGTCCATCAATGGGAGAAGTTATCCTCATATTCTTTATGTTCAGCTCCGCACGATCCATCGCCAGCCGCGCCTTGTTATGCTTTTCTTCGCTTATCGCGAGCGCCGCATCATTGGACGCTCCGTGCGAGCGGATGTCTTGTTCGAGTTGCGTCAGAGCGCGCTTGGCTTCGTCGAGCGCAAGAACGTTTTTCTGGCCGTCGATCTGGCTCAAAATTTCGTTTTTGCTGACCTCGAGTTCCGCTTTGCGCACCGCATATTTTGCTTTCAGGAGCGCTGTCCGGTCTTCCGCCGTCTGGACCGCGGCGTCTGCTTTGGCTTTGACGATCTCCTGGTCGGCTTGTTCGAGGTCGCTGCGGTTTTGCGCCAGATTGTATTCTTGCTGGCTGGGGTCAAACTCCAGCACCACGTCCCCCGTGTGCACTTGCGTACCAGCGGCGGCCAGCTGGATGATCTGCAATGTGCCGCCGGCGATTGGCGGCGCCGAGATGCCTCTCGATTGCTCCGTGTGCAATGCGCCCTTCGTGAACACCTTCAGTTGAAGGTCCACTTCTTTGACCGTGGTTGTCGGCACTTCCGCATCGCCGGCTATTGCCGTGCTCTGCCGGCAAGCAATGCCGTTCGCTCCTAGCGCCAGTGCGAGCAGAAATGCCGCCGCTGGCGTTCTTGGTTTGCTCAAGAGGAAGCTCCTACTTTGCAAGTGTTGGATCCTTCAGGGCCAGCCGTTCGCCTGGTGCCAACCCCTTGGCAATCAAGGCTTCATCGCCGCTCTGGCGCGATACCTCCACGGGCGTCTCTTCGAATCTCGATCCGCGACGCACATACGCAACGATTCTTCCCGCCTTCCGAAAAAGAGCGTTCGTCGGAGCTACAATTCCATCAGGCACGCGCGCCACCGCGATGCGAACCGTTGCGCCCATTCCAGGCGTGAGCCGCGCATCGCTCCCCGCCAGGCCCAGTTCCACCGCAAAATTCCGCGGTATCGGCCAACCCGCACCGAAATCCATGCTGGCCGTTGGACTGATCGTGTCAAGACGCCCGTCGAAGCTCCTGTCCGGGAGCGCATCGAGCCGGACCGTCGCGGACTGCCCCAGTTTCAACTGGCCTCTTTCCGCCTCTTCCACGCGCGCCGCGATCATCAGCGCGGAGCCATCGGGAAGCTCCGCGATCGCTGCGCCCGGCCACGCCCGGTCGCCGGGTTTGAAAGGTGTCGGGCTTCCTTGAGGCTGCCAGTGATTTTGCAGCGCAACAACGCCATCGAGCGGCGCTCGGAGAGTGAGGGATTCGAGTGCCCGTTCATCGAGCTCCACCTGGAATACAGCCTGGTCGTGCTTCTGCTGCTTGCTGGAGAGATCGGAAGCGGCCGCCGCGCGATCTGCTTTCAACTTGGCTTCGGTTTCCTTCTGTTTTTGTTCCGCATCCGCGAGTTTCAGTTTGGCCTGCTCGCCCTCAATGACCGAAAGGATCTCCTGTTTACTGGCGTCCATGCGCGCCTTCTCGGTGTCGTACTTCGCAGTCATGGCGTCGGTTACGTCCTGCTCTTCCTTCAATCGCGAAGCCGCGCGCGACTGCTGAATTTCCGCTTCCGCGGATTTGACGGCGGACTGATCTTCCGCCAGCTTTTGCTTCACTGTGGTCGCGTCAAATTCCACCAAGAAATCGCCCTTCTTTACTTTCGTTGCGTTGTCCACAAGCTTCAATATTTGCAGGTCTCCGGCCCCATAAGGAGCCGCAATCACCGCCGACCGGATGGCTTTGACTTCACCCTTAATTTCCAGGTAGTCCACGAACTCTTTGCGCTTCACATCCGCCATCGGAAAATTCACAGCCGAGTTTGCCAGCCGAAAAGCCCCGAACACGAGTCCGCCAACAACCAGAATGGCAGCGACGACGAGCAGTTTCTTTCTGGATTTCCCCTTCTGACTTCCGCCGTTCATGGCTTCTCCGGCGCTGCGGAATCCTGGCTCGCATCCCTGCGGATTACGTCACCCTCCGCCAGTCCAGACTCGACCACCGCACTCAGGTCGTTCCGGCGCCCCATTTTCACCGTGCGCTTCAGAAAACCACTGGGACTTTTCAGCCATACAAACGAATGTCCCGCTTCCGTCCCGATACTCTGATAGGGAACCACCAGCACATCGTTTTCCGAACCGAGATCGAGGTCCATGGCTGCCGAAAGGTCCGGCAATAGCCTGGGGTCGTTTCCCTCGACGAGAAACCGCGCCGCGAACGACCGCACCATTTCCGTAAACTGGCCGGTGTGGCCAAGAGGGGACACTTCATCGAGAACCGTCGGTAAAGCCATTCCCGGATAGGCATCCAAATGCATTTCCGCTTTCTGTCCTGGATGCACTCTCAACAGGTCGACTTGATTCAGTTCGACGCGCACTTCCATCTTTGACGGATCGACCACCTGAAGAAACGGCACACCCGGCCGCACCTGATCTCCTTGCTGCACCGTGCCCATCCGTCCGCCAAGCCATATCGTGTTATGGACCACCACCCCCGCCATGGGCGAATGCACCGTCATCTTTGCGGCGTTTGCCAACGCGTAGCGCATCGCTTCCTTGGCGCGATCCCTTTGAATCTCCAGAATCTTGATCGCCGCCACAGCTGCGGCGCGCTTCAACTCGTAGGTTTCCTTGAGTTGCTTGAATGTGGCTTGCCCTTCATCCACCGCTTCCTGATTCTTTTCGGCGTCAATGCGCGAGACAACCTCATTTCTTTGAATCTCAAGTTGTGCGCGCTTCAATTCATCCTCGGCCTGCTTCAGCGCGGTATCGTCCTTGGCGCGTGCGATTTCCTCATCCGACTGCTTCTGGGCCACCTGGCTCACCAGGTTGTCGTAGGTGCTCTTTTTTTCAAGATAGTCTTTCGTCTGCGCTTGGGGATCAAACTCGACCAGGAGGTCGCCGCTCTTCACGTGTGTACCGGCGGGGACCAGTTTCGTGACTACCATTGACCCGACCTGCGCCCCCTCAAGTCTCGGCGCCAAAACGATAAAAGAACGAGAAGCCTGCGTCGTTCCATTGAGCCGCAGCGTCTCGGAAAGGCTCTTCCGCTCGACTTTGACCAGGGAATCGGCCTTGTCCGCCAGGGGTCGTCCTTGCCGGAAGTGCAGAAAAAGAAAGGGGATAGCCACTAGAACCAATACGGAAGCAATACGAAGAAGAAGAGTCTTGGGCTTGCCGCGGTTTTGGGAAATTTGGCCCATAACCCCTTAAGACGCTGCATGCGTTTGAGTGTTATCCCGCCAAGCTAAGTGCTTGGAACTCGAATCCGCCGATTTGGTTGTTTCCGCGAACGGACATATCGGCAGCCCTCTCTAAGCAACCAAGTCTATCTCACAGTTACGAGGAACAGCACGCCTCAATTTGCATTGTGCTTACGTCATCGACCCGGAACTTGCTTCCGCCAGTGGTCAGAGGTTGTGTCAGGCGGAATACGATTTGGAACTGGTGGAAGAATGGATGGCTGGTTACCAGGCAGGCCGCTAAGCTCCTCCGCGCCCACTAAGGCGCTGCGAACTCACGGCTTTCGCGCGTCGTTTCCGTATTCCCATTCATAGGGCACGCCGGTGTCCCCGAGCATGAATCTGACGAGTTCGGCGAAGCCTGCTTCGGAACGAACGTCGTTTGAGAGAATCAAGACGCAACGTTCACTGGCCTCGATGCAGACCATGGTGTTGGCGGTCTGGCCGTCGTGGCCGCCTTTGTAAAAGCCGCGGCCCTCGGGGCCGTCGAAAACGGTGACGCCCAGCCCCGAGTACAGGTCCTTGCGCTGTTCAGCGGGCGGCAGGTCCGGAAGGAAGAGGGGGAACAGGCTGGCTGTGGATATATGCAATACCGGTTTCGTGATTTCGGCGCGTGAGGCAGGACTGAGGCCATCGCCGCGTACGAGGGCGGCGGTAAACTTCGACAGGTCGCCGATGGTAGTGTTCATTGAGCCGGATGCGCGCACCTTGCTCCGCTTGTCATGTGGCTGCGGCTGGCCTTGGTCGTTCCATCCATCGGCCACGTTAGTATCTTTGCCGTTAGCCCAAACCAGGCTTGTGCGGAACATTCCCAGGCGGTCAAAATTGGCCTTGGTCAGATCGCCTACATCGAGGCCCAAACCTTCCGCCTTGCGGCCGTGTTCGACGACGAATTGCAGCAGGATGAAGCCTTCGCCCGAATAGCTGAAGCGCGTGCCAGGTTCGAAATGGATGCGCAGCTTCTGGTCCGGTTCGATGAACCAGAAGTTGCTGAAGCCGGTGGAGTGGGTCAAACACATACGCGGAGTAATCTTTTCCCAGCGCGGGTCGTCAGCGAGGTCCTTGTATGGTCCATACTTGTCCGGAAAAACCGGATCGGGGCCATAGCTCGGCAAAGGACTGTCGAGATCGTACTTAATGGGAGTGTCGAGGTTCAGCTTGCCCGCATCGACCAGTTGCATCACCGTGTATGCAAACACCGTCTTGGTAAGCGACGCGCCGTACATGACCGTGTCTGTGGTGAGCGGATCGCCTTTGGCGTTGCGGATGCCATAGCTGTGGACATAGGCGACCTTTCCGTGATCAATAACCGCAACGGCCATGCCGTTCGCGTGGGTCCGGGACATGATCTTGGATACTTCGGCGTCCATCGCCGCGGCGTCGGGTACGGTTTGAGCGACAGCCCCGACGGGAAGGCAGAAGGCAGCAAAAAGCGGAGCGACGAGAGGGAGAAACTTTTTCAGCGTTCTCAAGGTGAAAGTCCTGTCAAAACCGGATGCTGACTGATGTACTTTGGGCGCAGGCCTAGGCTCCGGATTCTGATTAGAGTTACGCACACGGCTCCGGGAAAGTCCGTCCCTTTTGGCACACTCGGCCCTTGCGCTTCGCTATCACTTCGCTTCCATCTGGCTGTGAAGAGGACTTTCCACTCCAAGCTGTCGAACACGCTCGGCACATTCAAAAAAGGCCGGGCAACTTGCCCAGCCCTGACGATTTTCGAATGGCCAAGTTAAATCAGAAGTGGCAGGAGGCAACGCCCCGCTTTTGCAGATACTTCTGGTGATACTCTTCTGCGCGATAGAACGTCCCCGCTGGCGTGATTTCCGTTGCAATGAGCCTTTTTAGCTTGCCGCTGGCCTCCAGCGCTTCGCGGGATTTTTTCGCAGCGGCTTCCTGTTCGGGTGAATGAAAGAAAATGGCCGTGCGGTATTGCGAGCCGAAGTCCGGGCCCTGCCTGTTGACTTGCGTCGGGTCGTGCACTTTCCAGAAGACGTCGAGCAACTGTTCGTAGCTTACTTTGGACGGATCGAACGTTACTTGCACCACTTCCGCGTGGCCGGTTTCATCCGTGCAGACATCTTTGTAGGTGGGATTCGTCGTTTCGCCGCCGCTGTAGCCCACGGCCGTTTCGATCACGCCGGGCACCTGCTGAAATGCCGCTTCAATTCCCCAGAAGCACCCTGCTCCAAATGTTGCAATCTCTGACATGGACATCTCCTAAGCGAACTCGGCTTCGCTCGCTGTGCTGGTCCGGGTAAATGTCGGCCAGGCACAGCGATTGGATGCGCGCGCTACCTCCGAAGTTTCGGTGGATTCTTCAAAACAATCCTCGTGCCTCCCACTGGAAGGAGCCAGCTGCCGGACCGCTCGCTTCTCTTAACAGGCTTCTGTTTCAAGACTTCTGCTTTGGCGCCGCCAGGAAGGTCTTCAGTTTTGCCTGCGCCAACGCCTTGTATGGGCTATTTACCGAGGCCGACTGCGTGAAGGCATCTTTTGCTTCGGCATTCCTTTTCAAGTTCAGCAGCGCGAAGCCCAGCCGGTATTGATTTCGGCCATAGCTCCCTTCATCCGGCTTCAGCAGCGGCGAGGCGGCCTTGAGATTCTGCGCGGCTTGTTCGTTGTCCTTCTTCTCTATGTTAACCTGCCCCAAGCAGCTGAGGGCCAGACCCTTCTGCAGCGAAATCTGCTGCTGCCACTGTTCGTCGGTCACTCCTTCCGGCTTCTGGGCGGTGCCCAGCAGGTCCATTACCTTCTTGGCGTACGTTTCGGCCTTATCCAGCTGTTCGCCTTTCTCGCCGTACTCGTCAGATAGCAAGAGCAGCATTCCTATATTGTTTGGATCCTTCGCCAGGAGCCCATTCGCCACCTCGAGCATTTTGGGCACGTTTTGCGCCTGCTGATAGGAGGTCGCCGCCACGCCGAGGGCCTGATTTGCATATTGCGAATCGGGATAAAGTTGCGCGAAACGCGTCAAACTCGCGGCCCGCTTCGCGGGAATCGTTATGCGATAAAACCCAAGGAACATGGCTTGTTCGATGTAGGTGATGTTGTCTTTATTGTTGTCCAAGGTATCTTTTTGCTGCCGCTGCCAGCTGAGTGCTTCGACTCCATCCGGTGCCTGAGAAGCCTTGTATCGTTCGAGGATCCCGGGCACCTTCTCTCCGTAAGCCATGAGTTTATCGGTGTCGCCCTTTTCGCTGGCCGCTCGAACCATATTCACGGCGTTGGAAAAATTATCGGGATCGAGTGCAAACAATTTGTCGCCGTATTCGAAAGCCTTGTCGTAGTTTTTCTGCGCGAGGTAGTAATTCACATAGAGATCGCAGGCCACAATGGCCATGTCACCCTGTCCGAGGCCCGATGAAAATTTATCGATCAAGGCCAGCTTTTGCGCCTGATCGGCCGTGCCGTTGATTTCCGTCAGAGCATGGTCCGCGTCGGACCCGGCGGCGATCGGCACAAACTTGCCGATTGTTTGCCCGACGGCGGGAAAGGCTGCAAAAAGGAGCAGGGCGAGAATCCCCATAAACTCGGTCATTCGCTTCATGGACGCCTCCACGGGAAGGAAATTGCCTGCATCTTAGTGCCGCTTGGCCCGCCGCGCAAACAAATTCCTCCTCGAAACGGGCGCCGCCCTCCGACAGCGCTCCCCGCTCCCGTTTTTCGTTTAGAATGGGAGTGCCGCCGCATGTTAGGGAGAGGAATCCGTGGCAATTTTCTTGTCGCATCCCACTTTGTTATTGCGGAAGACCGCAGCCTTTCTGTTGACGGCATACTGTCTTCTCTTTGCCTATGCCCGCCGCACAAACGCGCAGTCAGGCGTGGCCTGCCACTCGATGGACATGCGTGTCGAGGTTGCGCCCGAGCAACTGCCGCCCCCAGAGAAACTCACCGGCATCGGCAACGCGCACATTCGTATCACTGCGACTCCCGAGGCGCAGGGGTGGTTTGACCAGGGGTTGAATTTATTGCACGACTTCTGGGATTACGAATCCATTCGGGCCTTCGAACAGGGCGTTCGTGTCGATCCCCAGTGTGCGATGTGCTATTGGGGTATTTACCAGGCGGCGAAAACAAACTACAGAGAGGACAACAAATACTTCCGGGACCAAGCGCTAACGAAGGCAGTCAGCTTGAAAGGCCGCGTCAGTAAATCGGAGCAGCTGTACATCGAGGCGGGCGTGGCCTCCGAAAAAGACGAGAAGAAAGATAAGAACCCGAAGGATTCGAAGGAGGTTCAAATCTACCGCAAGCTCGTCAAGCACGATCCGGCGGACCTGCAGGCGCGCATCTTTCTGGCATGGGCGCTGACGGATGGTTACGACGATAGCGGCCAGCCGAACGCCGGTACAAAGGAAGCCCTGGCGATCTTTCAAACGGTTCTGAAGGATGATCCTGACAATTCCGCGGCGAATCACTATTGGATTCACGCCGTGGAAGCGAGTCCTCACCCGGAGCAAGCTCTCCACAGCGCAGAAATTCTCGGCCGTTTAGCTCCGACCTCCGGCCACATGGTCCACATGCCGGGCCACATCTTCTATCGCACCGGCGACTACTCCCACGCGAAAGAATCCTTTGCCGCGTCCATGAAAGCCGATGAGGAGTACATGCAGGAGCAACACATTCAGGTCGACGACGACTGGAACTACGTACACAACCTGATGTATGCCATCGCGAACCTCATGGAAGTGGGTGAGTTAAGCGAAGCCACCGCACTGTCCGCTAAACTAAGGGACGCGCGGGGTGAGCTTCCCAATACGCTCTACCCGTGGTCGCCGCGCGATGCCATCTCCAGGGTCAATCCACGCCTGCCGGTCGCCCTTCGCTCGGCCGATTGGAGCGCCGCTCTCGCGCTTCTCGAGTCCAGCGATCCTCCAGCGACACTGCCGAATCTGCAGTTTCTCGAACGCCAGCTAACGCAATATGCTCTCGGCATGCAAGCTCTTGACGCGCACGATTTGTCAGCCGCGGATGCGGCGTCGGCCCAGTTCGATGCCGAACTCAAGCGCTTGTCCGATCGCCTAAAAGATGAAGAGAAAGCCAAATCCAAATCCAAAGAAAAACACAAAGAAAAGAAGACGGCCGTCGCCTCTCCTCCAAAGATCCGGCTGATGCCGGATGCGTATGCAAAGCCGCTGGTGAAAAACCTGTCCATCATGTCTCTGGAATTGCGCGCGGGAATTCTTATGGCCAGGAAGCAGAGCGCGGAAGCGAGAAAACTATACGTACAGGCCGCCCAGGAGGAAAAGGCGCTTGGCTATCACGAACCTCCAGCTTTCGTGCGGCCCGTCGCTGAAACCGAGGCAGCCGCTTTCATGTCCGTTTCCGATTGGCCCGCCGCAAAGACTGCCTACCAAGCGGCCCTGGTCGAGCGCCCGCACTCCGGCTTTCCGCTCTACGGCATCGCGGAAGCGAGCGAGAAAGCTGGTGACGCCCGCGCAGCCACTGCCGAGTACTCGGAGTTTCTGACCGCATGGAAATCCGCCGATGCCGATCTTCCGCAGCTGACCCATGCACGCGACTATGTCGCTTCTCACGGCACAGCCGCAGCCGGCAAATAGAGGCGTGCCGTCCTTGAGATTTATTCGGTCCGTCGTTTGGACCAAAACTCCGCGGAAGTCACCACCGGCACGATTTCAAACTCGACTAAATCCTCCCAACGGCTAACCCAATCTGCCAGCATGTCGCCATGCTCTGCTTCCATTATCTGGAAACAGCGCCCGCCCGCCGAATCCACCCAGCTCACGTGATAGGCAACACCGGCCGGCAGCATGCGTCCATCGCGTGCGAAGCGCTCGCCGATCGCTTGGGCATCGCCATTCTTGAACCGCTCAATCACCATGAAAAGCATGCACAGAAGTCTAGCCGATCGTGGACTCCGCGGAAACCGATCGCCTGGGCCGGCCTCGGCGTTTCGAGTGATTTGACGCAACAAACGTTTCGCGAGAGGATGGGGAGTTTGGACGAGGGGAAAATTTGGATCTGGGGCTAAAGGGCCGCGTAGCTATCGTCGCGGCCGCCAGCAAGGGACTTGGCCGTGCCGTGGCCGAAGAACTCGCGCACGAGGGAGCTAGCGTCGCCATCTGCGCTCGTACCGCTTCCGAGCTCGAAGAAGCCGCCGGCCATATCCAAAAAATCACCGGCTGCGGCGTCTTCCACCAAAGCGTCGATGTCGCAAATCCCGACGCGGTCACTCATTTCGTTAGCGCCGTCGAAGAGCGCTTCGGCCGTCTGGACATTTGCATTACGAATTCCGGTGGGCCGCCGTCAAGATTGTTTGCGGATACGAAAGCGGAAGACTGGAGGGCCGCCGTCGAGCTGCTTTTGATGAGCGCGGTTTTTTTTGCTAAGGAAGCGCTGCCGCGCATGCAAAAGAACAAGTGGGGGCGATTCATCACGATCACGTCTTCGGCCGTCAAGCAACCCGTTGACGGCCTTCTGCTTTCTAATTCTATTCGTGCCGCCGTCACGGGTCTGGCGCGCACGCTTGCGAATGAGTACGCCGCCCACGGCATCACCGTGAACAACGTTTGCCCCGGTTACACCCGCACCGCGCGTCTTGACAATCTCGCCGCATCTATTTCCGCGCGTACTGGCGCTCAACCCGAATCCGTCTTCGCTGATTGGACCCGCCAGATTCCCGCAGGTCGCATCGGGACGCCTCAAGAATTCGCTGCCGTCGTGGCGTTTATCGCTTCAGAGCGCGCCAGCTACGTGAACGGCACCTCCATCGCTGTCGATGGCGGTATGATCAGGAGCCTTTTTTAAAGAAATGACCCTTTCCCTTCGCCGCTTTCAGCTTTCCATTCTGCCAGAACATTTTGCCATTGTCGGACTCTCTCCGGGCGCGGACATTCCTCTGTGGGCCACGCAAGGCCCTTTTTTCTCGATCACGCGCACCAGCGAAGAACTCTCGATCATGGTCGAGGAAAACCGCGTTCCCGCCGAGTATCAATCCCAGGGCGGCTGGCGCGTCATCAAGGTGCACGGCCCGTTTATGTTGTCCGAGGTTGGCGTGCTCGCCGCTCTTGTCGGACCTCTGGCCGCCGCAAGAATCAGCGTGCTGACCATCGCGACCTTCGATACCGATTACCTGCTTGTGGCTTCGGAGAGTCTGACGGCAGCCGTCTCCGCCCTCGAGCGGGCAGGACACACTTTCCAGAGGAGCCCATCCCCATGAACGTCTCGCGGGTTCAAAAGGCATGTTCGCGCCGCCTAACCATATCCTTCGCAGCCTCAACATTGCTCGCCCTTCTTTTCGCCGCGCTGCAATTAGGCGCGGACGAGCCTTATGCCAGAAGCCGCGACTACGACCTAGAACATTCGCGAATCGGCCTGCGCTTCGATCTCGAGCAGAAAAAAGTCATTGGCGACGTCACGCACACGCTGACCGTCCTTCGCGATTCCACTTCGAAAATCGTTTTTGACTCCGCCGGCTTGACCATTCAAAGTGTCACCGTCAACAAATCTTCCGCCAAATTTGAGACCAAAAACGACAAGCTGATTGTCCCGCTCGCGACTGCTGCTCGTGCCGGGCAGAAATTCGACGTCACCATCCACTACGAAGGCAAACCCGCGAAGGGCCTCTACTTCATCCTGCCCGACAAGGAGTATCCCGACCGGCCGAAGCAGGTCTGGACGCAGGGCGAATCCGAGGACACGCGCTACTACCTTCCCACATACGACTACCCGAATGACCGCCTTACCACCGAAACCATTCTGACAGTGCCCGCTTCGTGGGTCACCGTCGCCAACGGCAAACTCATCAGTGTCACCGATGCCGCCAACGGCATGAAGGTTTGGACGTGGAAAGAGTCCCAGCCCAGCTCGACGTATCTGATCACCGTGGTCGCCGGAGAATTGGACGAAGTAAAGGATTCCTGGCGAGGTATGCCCGTCACTTACTACGCGCCCAAGGGCCGCGGTGATCGCCTCTCGATCAACTATGGGCGCACTCCCCAGATGATCGAACTCTTCAGCAAAAAGCTTGGCGTCGACTATCCCTGGGAAAAGTACGCGCAATCTATGGTCGATGATTTCGTCGCCGGCGGCATGGAAAACTCCAGCGCCACCACCAATACCAGCAGTTCGCTCCAGCACGCCAAGCTAGCACCCGAGTTCATCACTGGCCAGGACGATCTCATCTCCCATGAGCTCGCCCATCAGTGGTTCGGCGATCTCGTTACTTGCAAGGATTGGGGAGACATTTGGCTGAACGAAGGCTTCGCTACTTTCATGGAAACAGTTTGGAGCGAATCTCATTTCGGCAAGGACCAAGCCGACTACGAAAGATGGCTGAACGCGCGCGGTTGGTTTGAACAACCCAGTCTCTATAGCAAGCCGATCGTCCGCCACGACTTCAGCGATTCCGGCGAATTCGATGGCAATGCCTATACCAAAGGCGGCTGGGTTCTTTACATGCTTCGCCACCAACTTGGCGAAGACGCTTTCTATCGCGGCCTGAAGCACTATCTGGAAGTGAATCGCGGCAAGAATGTCGTCACCGCCGATCTCGCAAAGGCAATGGAAGAAGCCACACATAGCAACGTCGACCAGTTTTTCGACCAGTGGCTCTATGGAGCAGGCGCTCCCAAATTCGATCTCAGCTACAAGTACGACGACGCGAAGCACGAAGTCGCGCTCACTGTAAAGCAAACGCAAAAACTAGAAGGCCACGTCGGACTCTTCCATATTCCTACGGAAGTCGAAATCACCGCCGCTTCCGGACCGAGACTTTTCCCTATAACGATATCAAGCGAGAAGGATACGGAGGTCTTCACCTTTCAGGCCGATTCGGCCCCGCTCATGGTCCTCTTCGATAAAGGCGGACACATCCTCAAATCTGCCGATTTTCACAAAGAGAAAAAGGAGTGGCTCTATCAGCTGAAGAACGCCAGCGAACTCGCCGACCGCGCCGATGCCGTCACAGCTCTGGGCAAGCTCAAGGGCGAAGAGGATGTCGTCGCCGCCCTCCGAGATACTCTCCAGAACGACAAAGCGTGGGGTATTCGCGCCAACGCCGCCGACGCTCTCGGGCGACTTGGCGACTCCACTGCCTCCAGGCAACTTCTTGAATCGCTCGACACTGCAAAGGAACCTTGGGTTCGCAATCGTATCGTCTCCGCTCTCGGTGATTTCAAGGACGATCTGGCCATCGTCAGCAGGCTGAAGTCCATCGCGGGCGAGGACAGCTCCTATCGTGCCCGCGGCGCTGCTCTCCAGGCGCTCGGTCGCCTCAAAGCTCCCGGAGCGCTGGCGACTCTCGATGCCGCGGTCGCCGCCGACTCTCCTGACGGATTCCTGCGCAACGCGGCCCTTCGTTCCATGGGCCCTCTCGGTGACGACAAAGCCGTACCCGTGCTCCTAGAATGGTCCGCCCCCGGCAGGCCCATCGATTCGCGCAATGCTGCTATCGCCAGTCTCGCGCGCCTCCAAAAAGACAATAAAGAGATCACCAGCCAGATCGCTTCCTATCTGAGCGAGCCGCACTTTCCCATTCGCATGGCGAGCATCCTGGCGCTCGGCGCCCGCGGCGACGCAAGGGCCGTTCCCGCCCTCGAAGCCTTGCTTAAGAGCGACGACCTCAGCATCGAAATGGTCCCGATGATCAAGGAACAGATCGCAAGTTTGAAAGCCCCCGCCGGCGAACGGCGCCGCTCCCATGGGGAAACTCCGGGCGGAGAGGAAGAATCTGCACCCTCCGGAGCAATCCACGATCAAAGCGAAGGCGCCGTGGCCAAACGCCTGGAGCACCTCGAACAGCTCGTGCAAGAAATGAGCGACCGCCTTAAAACGATCGAAACGCGACTTCCACCGCCAAAACAATAAACTTCTTCGACAAACGAATGGAGCAGCTAACATGTTCGTTGCCCCGTTCCGCTGCCCCGAGGAGCCGGGCGTGTCCTGCCTTTCGGCCGCAAACCTGGGCCGGGCCTTCGGGCGGGGCCGGTTCCCCAGCGAATGCGAAAGAAGTTGCGCTGGGGCGATCGTGCAGTGGGAGGATGGCGGCGGGTTGTGTTAGTGTGATTTTTCCGGATTCGCGAGAGCGGGCAGAGGAGAAAGATGGCAAAACCGAAAGTACTGGCGACGCGGCCGCTGTTTCCCGCAGCGCAAGAGATTTTGAATGCTGGATGCGAGGCAGAGTATTGGACCAGGCCGGAGCGGATATCCAAAGAAGAGTTATTCGAGAAAATTAAGGATAAAGAAGGGCTGGTGTGCCTGCTCACGGAGAAAGTCAACCAGGAATTGCTCAGCGCTGCACCGAAATTGCGCATCGCGGCGAATGTGGCCGTGGGATTCGACAACATTGACGTGGCGGCTTGCACCAAGCGCGGCGTGGTGGCGACGAACACTCCTGGTGTGCTTGACGAGACGACCGCGGATTTTGCCTGGACTTTGATGATGGCAGTAGGGCGGCGCCTAATCGAAGCGGACACGCTGGCGCGGTCCGGGAATTGGAAAGGTTGGGACTTGGATCAGCTCGTGGGGACAGATGTGTGGGGAAAGACGCTGGGGATTGTGGGATTCGGGAGGATTGGACGAGCAATGGCGCGGCGGGCGCTCGGCTTCCAAATGAAAGTGCTTTACGCCGACGCTGTGCGCGCGCCCGAAGCGGTGGAGAAGGAATTGAAGGCGGAATATCGGGGGATGGCGAGTTTGCTGTCGGAGGCGGATTTTGTAAGCGTGCATGTGCCCCTCTTGCCCGAGACAAGCGGGTTATTTGACGCGCCGCGATTTTTAAAGATGAAGCCGACCGCCTTTTTGATCAATACGTCGCGCGGACCGGTGGTGGATGAAGCAGCTCTCGTGCATGCGCTTGAGAGCGGCAAGATTGCTGGGGCCGCGCTGGATGTATTTGAAAATGAGCCGTTCATTCATCCGGGACTGAAGAGGCCAAACGTGGTGCTGGCCCCGCACATCGCGTCGGCGTCGATTGAAACACGTACAAAGATGGCGTGCATGGCGGCGGAGAACGTGGTGGCCATGTTCAAGGGCCAGCGGCCGATGAATATGTTGAATCCGGAAGTTTTGAAAGCGAAGTAAAAGAGTGCCGGCGACTCTCCTATGGCGGAACTGAAGCAACTTGCCCGCCGGATCTTCCAGGAAACCATTTCGGCGATTGATATTCCCGAGGCCATGGGGAAGAAACTGCGTCGCGAGGGAGCGGTGCTGTGTTTCGATACTGCGGAAGTGAATCTGCGCGCTTTTACGAGCTTGCGCGTGGTTGCGATCGGGAAAGCGGCCCATGCGATGGTCGAAGGGCTGGCGAGTGTGTTAGGTCCGGAATTTCGGTGCAAGGGGATTGTTTCGGCGCCCACACCCCCCTTGTTTGCCGTGGAGGGGATGAACTACTTCGTCGGCGGACACCCGGTGCCGGACGAGCAGAGTTGGAAGGCGGCGGAAGCGATTCTGGGGTTATTGAAGGGTTGCGACGAAAAAACGATTGTGTTCTTTCTGTTGTCAGGAGGCGGCTCGGCGCTGGTGGAATTGCCACTCCAACCAGACCTGGCGCTTCGAGAAGTTCAGCAACTCTACAGGGCACTTGTGACTTGCGGCGCGCCGATCCATGCGATCAACTCCGTTCGCAAGCATATATCGGCCGTGAAAGGCGGGCGCCTGACCCTGGCGGCAGGGCGGGCGACCAAAGTGACGCTTGCTATAAGCGACGTACCGTCCGGATATGAATCGGATATCTCTTCAGGGCCCACGCTTCCGGATCTTTCGTCAATCGCGCATGTCGAGAGAATCATTCAGGAATTTGGAGTCGAAGAGAAACTTCCTGCCAGACTGAGGCAGTGGGTGAGCGAGAGTCGAATGCCAGAAACGCCAAAGGGAGAGGAAGTAGAATTCCTGAACTCCTACTTTTCCATACTGCTTGGTTTGGATGAGCTATTTCATCCCGCGCATCACGCGGCCGAAGCGAAGGGTTTTCTGGCCTGTTGCGACAACACCACCGATGATTGGCCGGTAGAGAAAGCGGCGGAATATTTATTGGCGCAGCTCGAAGCGGCGCGCCGGGTGAATCCAGGGCAACGCGTAGCCGTAATTGCGGATGGCGAGGTCAGCTCGCCGGTCCGGGGAAAAGGGATCGGCGGGAGGAATGCGGCATTTGTTTTGGCTTGCGTGAAGAAAATTGCCGGGAAGAAGATCGCCGTGCTTAGCGCCGGGACGGACGGAGTGGACGGGAATAGTCCGGCGGCGGGAGCGGTCGCGGATGGCGAGACTTTCGAGCGGGGACAGGCGATCGGGCTGAATGCGCGATATATGTTTCGGGAGAGCGATTCCTACAGTTATTTTGCGCGGCTGGGGGATGCGATTGTCACTGGACCCACGGGCAATAATTTGCGGGATTTGAGGATATTGCTGGCGGAAACGGAAGAGAAGAAGATCTAACGTTTAGACGCTGAGAGGCGCTGAACGAAAACGGCGTAACAAGACCCGCCCCAGCTTGCGGATCAGACCTACCTAATTTCCTTCCATCACAGAAAGCCTTTTCCTCGCTCCGTCTATGTTGAACGGCCTTCGCTCAAGACGCCATGTTTCGCGGATCTCCCGGCGCTCTCCACTGGAAATTCAAAGCCGATGGCCGCATCACTTCCTCGCCGGCTGTCTCCGGAGGTCTCGTCTATTTCCTAAGTTTCGACAGCAACTTCTACGCTGTCGATGCCGCAACCGGCCGGCTAAAATGGAAGTTCAAGACCGCTCATTTATTCCCTTGAGCGCCAAATCCCTGTGCAGCCCCCACCCGCATCGGATGAATTTCAAACTTATTCAATCCGGCCAGCACCGTCGGATCATTCTCAAGAACCTGCCGCACTTCCGCCTCATCCACTGCCTCAAACACCGCCATGCCAAACGCCCCTCCCGGCGCCATCACCGGCCCGTAAAGCAGGATCTTCCCGGCGTCGAACCTTTCCCGCGTATACCGGGAATGCTCCTGCATCAGCCCTCTCTCTTCCGGGGTCATATCCATGGGAAACGTTGCTCGGGGAGGGATCAATTTCACAAAAAAATGTTGTTTGCCCATAGTCCAGGCATACTATCACGCTCGCAAAGAGCTCTCAGCGTTCTCCGATCAGATATCGGCACCCGTTCGGCCCCATCTTCGCTGAATGAACGGCCTTCGCCTGAACATCGCAGCGACCTCCCTTGCGATACGTCTTTGCCCGGCCATTCATGGTTAGGGTCATCTCGCCGCTTAAAATGATGTGTGCGGTTTCCGTGTCATGCGTATGCTCTGGATAGAACGCGTTCGACCCGTCCTGCCAAATGTAGGTGTGGCCAAATCCTTCTCGCCCTAACTGTTTTGCCAGCTCTTTTTCGTCCATAACGGCATTCTACCTGGCATCTCGCGCCGCGCACACGGCACTGCGAAAGGCCCCATCTTTACTTTCCCCTCGTTCTTTGCCTCATTATTTCCTCCAAACACGGCTACGCCCCTTCCGCATTGATGGGGGCAGATGCGGAAAGGGCGTGCCGTCTTCAGGAGAGAAGATCGTTGTTTTGGTGGCGCGGGTTCGGTCAACGCCTGCCAGCGCCAGGTTCTGGTAATCAGTCGACCGACGGCGGTGCACCGATCGGTGCGTGTCCTCCGGGGCCACCAGGGCCTCGCCCGCCGGACTGGATCGAGTAGCCGGTTGGAACCGCAAACAAGCTGGCCGAAGGCTCTGTCCTCTGAACGTTGGTCACCGTGTACGTCGTGGTTCCGAATCGTGGATCGGTCCGGGTGCTTTTTAAGACGATCTGAAGATCCGACGAATACCACCGCTCGGAGACGATTTGGAGGGCCTTTTCATTTCCGATCTGCCCCGCAGGAATAATATGTGTCATCCGCGTGCCTTCCGCCATCACGCCATTGATCACCTGCGTGCCCAGCGATTCCTTCTTAAGCAAACCAGCGGCCTCTTCCTTCTGCATCCGATCCTGCTCTCTCCCATGGGGGTTCGAGGCCGAATCAGCATTCGCGCTGTTTCCCGTGTGCGCGCGAATGGCCGACTTGTGCGCCACCTTTTGCTCATCGTCCAGCATGATGTGCACGCCCGCGACCGGGTCAGAAATCATCACCATCTTCTTGGGCGTTCCCGACGCCGTCAGCGGACCGAATCCAGTAAAAGTCGCTTCATGCCGCGACCTTCCCTGGCTGTCGCGATACATGGAGACCTGTGAGGTGCGGTGGATCACTGACCCGTCCTGCAACGTCTCCGTCGTTTCCGACGTAGCCGTGGCAGAAAACGGCGCGCCTTTCACGACTTTGGCGCCACGCATTCCTTCAAAGCCCATCAACTCCATCGGGCCTCCGAAGGGTGGGCCATCCGGGCCGCGCCTCTGCGCTTGGAGCGCCGCAGCGCTCAACACAAGCACCCCGCCCAGAACCAAACACATTTTCATCTTCGAGTTCATCATTGCTTCTCCTCTTCTCTCCCGTACCGCGATGGCTTACTCATCGCGGGAATCTCGTTTTAGTTCTGTTCCTCATCCAGCCGCACGGCTTGCGGCAGGCCATCATTTCCAACCAGCAGATCCACCTGGATCCACTCGCCGGCACGCTCTTCATTCACCGGCAAACCCAGCGCGCCAAGCGAACTGCGCTGCATGCGCACGTGCAAGATGGCCGCTTCTTCCGTCTCGTCGAGCGTTGTGCCCGGCAACGGGGTAAAGTCTCCGGAATCATCCGCCGTCGAAAGACCACCGGACGAATTGCTCGATGCCTGGCTCTGCCCGGCGGGTCCGCTTCCTGTCATCACGTCCTGCCCGCCCAATTTCTGATTCGCGACTTCCCGATGGCGCGCCTGCTGCCAATTCCACGAACTTACCGCGCCCACAAGAACTGCTGCAGCAGCCAACACCCATGCCGCTACGACCGCGCCCCGCCGAACCACCATCGTGCGATGCCGCGTGCGAAACTCCTGCCGCAGCCGCATCTCCACTCGCGCAGGCGCGCGCGCTTCCAGCGTCTCTTCACCCAGCAGACGCAACTCTTCTCTTGCAGCTTCCCAAGACTCCTGCAACGCCGCACAGTGCGGGCAATGGCTCAGATGGGCCAGCGCAGCCGCTCTCTCGAGCGAGTCCGCGGCGCCATCACGGTCCAGGTCCAGCACAATCCCTTCTATTTGTTCACAGTTCATTGCATTTTTCCCAAACGATTCCGCAATTCCTTCACCGCGCCGCCTTCATGCGCCGGGGCACATCGCGCAACATCTCCAATTTCGCCAGCAGCAGAGCGCGACCGCGGTGCAGCCGCGAACGTATCGTTCCAATCGGGCAGCCCGTCATCTGTGCCGCTTCTTCGTAACTCATCTCTTCCAGTTCGCACATCACCACGGCTTCGCGAAATTCGGTCGGTAAATCCAGCACCGCCGCTCGGACCTGGTGCATCCGCTCACGCTTTTCCACCCACATCGCCGGCGTAAAACTGTCCTGTAAAACGATTCCCGCTCCCGTGCCGTCTTCGTTCTTTTCTTCGAGCGGAACTTCTCTGGGAGTCCGCTCTAGGTGCTTCATCACGCGGTTGCGGGCGATTCCGAAGAGCAGCGCACCCACCGATCCCCGCTCCGGGTCGTACTTTTTCGGCGCGCGGATTAAGGTCATGAACACGTCCTGCACTATCTCTTCCGCCCCCCAGGCGCTTCCGGTCATCCGCAATGCAAACCTGTACAAACCGCCCTGATGCCGCCGGTAGAGGAGCGCAAAGGCCTCCTCGTCACCTTTCGCGGCACGCCGCAAAAGCAGGTCGTCTCTATCTAAAGCTGCGATCCTCGTCTCCCCTGCTGCGGCGCCTTGGCCAGTTCGAGGTGCGTGTTCCGCCTTCTCCCTTATTTCCCGGTCGGGGCGCAAAAAGTTCCCATGGCGGCTGAGCGCCGTGTCCGGCCCGCTGGTAAGTTTCGGTTTCACTGTGATTTAGACGTGAGGGGAGCCCGCTGCGTGTCGGCCAAGCATACCTCCGGAGAGGATTCGGCCTCAATCAGAAATTATGTGGAATAGGGCTGGTTCTCCCTCCAGACGTATCGTTGTATCGCGACGGACAACCGGCGAATCTGACCGCAGGCGTGAACTACGAGCAGCCAGGGCTAATTGATAATGAATTTCACAGGCATCACGACGGACCGTGCTTCGGGATTGTAATAGTCATACAGGAGCGATGGCGTGGTGTTGGCGTTCATCCTGAATCTCGGCCGGAAGGAAAAAGTGAACTCCGTTCCTCCAGCCTTTGGCCACACATAGAACACGATGCGATCAGGAAGGACGTCGTAGCGCCCACTCCCATAACCTTCGCTTTCTAACGCCGCATCCAGCGAGGCGCGGTCGACATCCACGCCTGGAGGCAAACCAATTTCGGCGAGCATCATGCCATAGCCCATAAATCCAATCCTTTCCGCCTTGACTGTACACCGCACCGCATCGCCCACCTTTGCTTTGGTGTTGTCAAAACGAACGTCGAGCCGCAAGGCCCGCGTTTCGCCAAGCTTCACATTGCTGTCTCTTGTCCCTGCGGAAGAATCCCACGGCACATACTCGGAGGAAACAACCTGGGTCATCAGAGGAGAAGTATCCTGCGGTCTCCGGATTTCAATTTTGTTTCGACCATTTTGTATCGTCCCCGGCATTTCCACGAGAACGGGACCTGTCACTTCCGAGGGCGCCGGGATGCGCACGGAGCTTATCTGCTGCCCGTTCAACCACACAGTTGCTGTGGATGACCCACCTGGAATTTCTCCCTTGGGCATCGCGGAAATAATTGCGTCAATCACATTCACCGTAGCTGCAGTGGATGACCAGGCGCCGTAACGATCCTTGCCTTGTAAAAGAAAGAGCAAGCCGCGGCGCGACTGCTTTGCGGTTTGCCCGTCCACATCAGCCGAGGCGGGCAACATCGAGAGTGCCTCCACGGCCAAAGCGGTTGTTTCCAACCGGCCTGCTCGCCCCCATCCGTAGAATGGAGTGGGATTTAACTCCACATTCCAATAGGTCGCCGAGCCTTCTTCGTGTGCGATGCTCAAGAGTTGCTGACGCGCCTTCTCCTGAAAGTCGCTGCGGCCGGTGGCAATCGCGGCGAGGGCATAATTTGCCACGAGATAGGATTCTTTCCACTCGTTCAACCGGTTTTCCAAAAATTGCAACGCCTTTTCGACGCTCGCAGTCTCCGTCTTACTTCCAGTTGACCCGTCGGAGAGATTGGTCGTCGCAAGCACTCTGGCGAGATAAGCCGTAAGCGTCGCGTCCGGCTTCGGTTTATTGTCCCGCCACGAGATGGACTGCCAGCTCCCGTCAGGTTGCTGCTGTTTGATGATGAAATCGCGCGCGCCTTCAATCAATTTCTGGTCCACTTCGATGTAGGCCTTCGAGTCAATCAGGGTACGTAGGACATGGCCGGTGACTGCCAAATCGGAGCCGGCTTTTCCCCAGTAGCTGAATCCACCGTCAGATTCGCGATAGGAGAGCAGTCTTTCGTAGCCTTCGCGAACGTATTCTCGTGCATGGCGCGCCACGACGGCGTTGGGATTCCCCGGTTTCGCGGGGTCATCTTGTCCGGCTTTCTGCAAGATGCGCAGCGCGCGGAGACTTGCGAGCGTAGTCGAAGCAACTTGCTCCGCGCATCCGGCGGGCCGACTCACGATTCCCTGAACGCTTTCGATGACGTGGGCCATCAGATTTGGATATAGCTTTAGCAGCGCTTCGCTCGAACCGCGAATCGCGTTTTCCGATGTATCAAAATTCACTGTCGACTGGTTGCCTGCGATCAGATCGACAATCGATTTTGAGATCTCTTCCCCATCTGGATGAACGGCGAGCACGCGCTCGATGGCATCGCCCATTTCTTTATTGGAAGCGACGACGCGCTGCTTGCCGGCTTTGGTCGAGCCCTCCGCCCGGAGGGCGAAAATGGCATCGGCACTGCCTCCGGCTGGAATAGTGATCTTCTGCGCCTGCGGCGACAAAAGGGAAAACCAGGTTTCTGGTTTCATTTCGACGTTTACGGACTGCGGTTGTTTCAGGTAATTGCGCAGCACGACAGGCAGCGAAATCACGTCACCCTGCGTCAGGGCCTTCGGGGGATCGTGTTCCACAAAAAATGGCTGAAACGCTGAAATATCTTTTCGCGCCGTGCCGACGTGTCCATCCAGGGTTGAAGCGATAACAGACATCGTCCAAGTCGTTATGTTGTCGGCCAGTTTGAATTGAAGCTGCGCGTGGCCTTGGGCATCGGTCACCGTTTCCGGACTCCAGAACAAAGTTTCGGGAAAATATTGGCGGACACGCGGGGTGAACAGCGGGGATTCCAGGCCCGCCTTGTTTTTGGCCACTGTTGCAGATGGCTTCTGCGCGGTGACTTCGACGGTCTCGCAAGTCTGGCAGGCGACGCTGGCTGTACTGGTCTGTATGAAAGCGGGGCTGGCCACGACTTGCACGACCTGGCGGCTGTCGGCAATGGTCAACGTCACATCCAGGCTGGTTACTTCGGTAGCGCGCACCGGCACTCGCGCCACGACGGCCTCCGAGAAACCCGCCTGCGTGAAATGCACTTCAAACATTCCCGCTAGCATGTTCCGTAAAACGTAGATTCCGTCAGGGCCCGAAGTCGTTTCGTAAGATGGCTTGCCCTCGGGCCCCAGGGCCTGGACTTTGACGCCGCCAATCGCGGCGCCTGAAGGATCGGTGACTTGCCCCTTAATTCCGCCCGTTCCGCTAGTGAGTGAAGTCCGGTCCGTCGCCGGCTCAGGCATAAGTTCGTGGCTGCTCTGTTCGGCCAGAACGCCGGTGAAATCGGCCACAGAGAAAGGCGTCCACTCTTCTCTAATCGGGCCGTGACTCATCACGTGAACGTAGGAGACGTGCTGGGTGACCGGCGTTGCCTGCGTGACTCGTCGCGGCCGGTCGGGATAGACGGAATACGTTTTGATGTGCACACTGTTCGCGTAAAAGGCGCCTTCATTGAATGTAAAGTAGTACGGACGACCCCAGGGGTCCTTCAAATCTTCAGGTGATAGTTTGGCGGCTTCCAATACAGGCACGAGTTGCTCCGTCGTCGCCGGGAAAACACCTGTCTTCAGAAACTGCTGAGCCAGTGCGGCATCGATGGCCGAGCTCTCCCGCTGAAAATACTGGATCCGGGAATGACAAACCGATACGTCGTCTACTGAGGGCTTCTCTTGGGTCGAAAAAAGGCGATCAGGCCCCGCGCTGGTCACTTGAATCGCAAAGAAATTCCCTTCAATGTTAAAGTAAAACCGGTAGGCGGTTCCCCATGGATCGCGCAAAGCATCCAGATCCACTTTCTCTTTCAAAAGCTCCTTTTGGAGGGTTTCGTAGTCGCGGATGTACTTCCCGGTCCGCGTAAAATAGTCCTGCGTGACCCGGTCGATCGTGTGCGCGATTTTACCAAAGTAGGGTCTCCAGACGGTGGCGACCGGAAAATCATCCTGCGTGTCGGGCTTCTGATCGGGCCCGGCGCTGCGAATCTCCAGAACGTCAAACTGCCCTTGGACGGAAAAAGCGGCTTCGTAGGGTGTGCCCCAAGGGTCACGCAGCGCGTCGAAGTCGACCCCCTTCCCTCGAAGCGTGGCTTTCAACTCATGGATATCGTGCGGATACTCTTCGGAGTTGCGGTAGGCGTCATCCAGAAGAGGGACAAGATAATTCGGGCGCTGGACAACCGCTACGACGAAATCGTCAGCGGTATTCCTCAACTTGTCCGGTCCAGCGCTCTTCAGTTCGACAACATCCTGATTTCTCGCGGCCGAAAAGGCCGCCTCGTACGGCATGTCCCAAGGGTCGTGCAGCGCGTCAAACTCGATGCCATTCGCTTTCAGCGTGCTTTTCAATTCATCGAGACTGTACGGATATTTGCCCGTTTTCTTGTAGGAAGACTCAAGAGCTGCTTTCGCATCATTCAGGCTTTTGTCGATGATCTTCGAAAAATAGGTCGCCGGATTGGGGAAATAATTCTCGCCCCCCGCTATCTCGATTTTGTCTTCGCGGCCATAAGAGTCGTTATAGGCGATTTTGCTTTCCGTTAACAAAATTTCGGCCAGAAGATCCAATCCATCCGGATAAGGCCGGCGGCTGTCCCAGTGCAAGAGGTCATTCGCAGAGATACCCGCAATGATGCGCGGATCGACGTGATACCACCACTGGTAATCGAGAAATCCGAATTCGCGGCCACCGAAATCCTCGTCGGTGCGCACACGCTCCGAGACGGCTTTGTCAAAGACCACAGTCCCCAGGGCGCCTTGGACGGCGCTCCCCTGTGCCGTGGTCAAATTGAAATCGGCAACGGCGTGGTCGCCTGGCTTATAGCTGCTGTGCGTCATGCGAAGCGCCAAACCCAGATCTTGTTTGGCGGGATACAGAACCTTCACAAAGCCTTGCGGATGGTCGCTCGAGAGCGTGCTCATGCTATAGGCGAGAATTCGCAATTCTCCGTGGAATCGCGGATCGTAAGCAAAGTCCGCTTTTCCCCGTCCGCCAGCTAAGCCAACGACCTTGGACTGCAGCGCTTCCGATTCGCCCGCCACTTCGATGACGATTCTGTCGTCGTCCAAATTGGATTCGACTTGCAGATGGATGTCATCCCCTTCGCGGTACAAGGTTTTCTCCACCCGCAGCCGCAGGTATTTCGTGGAGTAATCGAAATTTATGTAGTCTGACTCGGTCCCGGACTCGCCCTTGCTGTCGCGCGCCCTGAATCGCAGGTATGCCGATTCTCCCTTGATGCCAGGAACTGGCAGGCGGCATTCCCCCGGAATGGCGAGGTCGCTCACCTTTACAAGGCCATAGGCGTTTGTCTTAAGCACTCTCAAGGACACGCCTTCCAAAGGATGTTTTTCATCTTCGTTAAAACCGACGTCCTCCCGTGGTTTCAGCGCCGCAATCGCTATTTCCACAGACGCGGGCGTTCCATCCGCATAGGAAGCAGTGATGTAGATTTCTGCGAGTGGACCACCCATAGGAGAAAAGACTTGACTCATGTACATGTGAATGGGCTGATGTGTAATGCGCACATCAAAGCGCCGCTGCTCGGTGCGCTGCGTCGAGGCATCCGTTACGTAGGCGGCGAATTTCAAGTCCTGATATTTCTCGTAGCTGTCAGTGGCGAAATCCTTGAAATCGTCCTGCAACGAGACTTCCGCGTTGAACGTGCCGTCGTCATTGAGTTCTCCGGCAGCCAAATCCTGCTCTTCTGTTTCATATTTTTGCGAACTGTAGTTCCACTCCCGGTTGTTTACACGGGCGATGCGAACGTGGCCTTGCTTCACTGGTTCGCCGAACAAGTAGCGGGCAGCCACCTTTACTTTCGCGTTTCTACCGCTCGTGTAATAAGCGGCATCCGGCGCTGCCTCAACGCTGAAATCGGGAAGGTCGTAGCGGCTGATCTTTACCTTCCGTTCCGCCTCAGCATTCGAGTACCAATCTCCGGTTCCGAGGGACGCGGAGATGGCGAACTCTCCCAGACGAAGATTGCTCGGAATTTGCCAATCGGCGCTGGCAATCCCAAACTTGGAGGTCTTGACCTTGGCCCTGAACGCATTGAGATTCTCCGGGTCGGTGATCGCGAGCTCGACATCGCCATCGGAAAGCGCACGGTTATCCGGGCCAAAGGCTTGCACGCGCATGTGCACCGTTTGCCCGGGCTGGTAGATGGGCTTATCTGTCATCAGTGAGAATCGTGGTTCGTCAGGGTATTTGACGTCAATCGTCTCCTGTTCGAGCAAAACTCCGCGGCGAACAGAAACTGTGATTTCGCCTTCGTCGTACTTGTGTCCTGAAGGCAAATCGAACGAGAAGACGGCATAACCTTCGGCATCGGATTTTGTCTTGTGAAGGACAGGCTTGGGTTCTTCGTCAGCGGAAACGGACAGATGAAGTTTCAGGCTGGCCACGACTTCGATACCTGCGTAAGGATGAGCGGTGTAAGGATTTTCAATCCTCACCCTCACCGGATACTTCGTGCCGGGACGAACCTGCCCTAGGGAGGAAGTACGAATCTGGTAGGGATTGGTCATGATTCTGCCAAGTTGAACGATGCCCTCGAACGGCGAGAACGCGGAGTCCCCGGCCGGTACTACCGTGTACTTCAGGCGGTAGGTGGCAAGCTCCGAGGGGCTTTTTGTCGGAAGGCCTGACTCGCCAACGGCGAGGTTATTCAAGAGGTTTCCGGGATCGATGGAAATCTCTGAGTTGCCGGAGGATAGTACTTTGTCCTCACTGTCCAGGAGCTCAAGCTTGACGCTTCCTTTGAAGGGCTTGCCGGAGGAATTGGAAAGAGGGAGAACGAATTGCACCCGGGGTTCAAAATCGAATCTCATTTTCGATTGGACCACGCTAATCGACGAAGGATTGTCTTGTGCCTTTGCTGACGGCAGAAAGAGTAACGAGACAATGAAAAGACACCACTGCAGCCGGCTGAGAGTAGGTTTCATCTGTCCCCCGGTTACTGTCTACATTGTCCCACCATGGCTGTGTCGCCTGATTTTGTCGTGGAGCCGTCGTTTTCAATCAGTTCACGAGGTGTTTCAATCAGGAGAGTCTCCTATGGCGAATCCCCAATCATTGGCCCCTGCCTCCGAGACTCGCCCAGGAATCCGTCTCTGGCCACTCCCTCCGCTACGACCTAAACGCGCCGCCTCCGGCGTCGCAGGTCTTCGTTACGGGAGTGGCCGGCGCAAGAAAACCGGCGGGGAAACCCCGGCCCGAAGCTATTCCACTTAATATATAAGGATAGATTCAGCCAGGAGCCCGTGGGGAGCAGCTTTTCGTGACCCGGAGAGTGATTCCTGAGAACTAGGAGCTTTTTTGAGGCTTGAACATTCGCGCTGCGACGCGCGCTACGAAGCGGCGGGAGACCAGCCTCTGCCCGAGGGTGCCCAAATAATTCCCGAGCCCGGAGACGACATAACTTTTGCCTGCTGCTAGCGCCCGCAAACCCGTTCGTGCCACTTTTTCCGCGGTCTCGCGATTTGCTCTGGTAGCAGCAATATGCGTTTGTCCGGCAACGTCTGCGAATTCTGATTCCGTCGAGCCGGGGCACAGCGCGCAGACTCGTATGCCGTAGGGCTTCATCTCTTCCGCCAACCCTTCGGCGAAAAGCAGATCGAAGGCTTTGGTGGCGGCATAGGTGGAAATGTACGGCACGCTCTGGAATGACGCTGTCGATGCCAGAATCAGGACGTCGCCGTGTCTTCGAGCCACCATTTCCGGCAGATAGAGCCGCGTCAAATGAACCACAGCGGAGCAATTCACCTGCACCATGTCAGTGAGCCTGCGCATCTCGACTGTGGGAAATTCGCCGTACGCACCAAAGCCCGCATTGTTGACCAGCAGCTCGACCTCAATTCCTTGTTCCTTCGTAAATTGAAATATTTTCTCGGGCGTTTCAGGTTCCGTCAGATCCCCCACGAAGATTCTTGTTTGGATGTTGTGATCGGACGTCAGTTTCTCGGACAGTTCTTCCAGGCGCTCTCGCCGGCGTGCCGTTAGAACAAGATTCGTCCCGCCGCGAGCCAGTTCTCCGGCCAGCGCTGTGCCAATTCCCGCGCTGGCACCTGTCACCAACGCCCACTTTCCGGACCACGGTGTCATCCTATGCCTCGTATGAAGAGACGTTGAGCGTACCACGGAGTCGATCGTGAGGCGTTTTTCTCAAAGAGAGCGCAGCGAGACTTGCGGAAACAACGATTAACCTGCCGCTCGCGAAGTCTCTGACAATCCGGCGTCTTCAGCGGCGACCCGGCCGAGGACAGACCAGTCCTTTTCCTGATGACCGCGCGCCATCGCGGTAATAAAGCGATCGCGCACTACGCTCGCAACAGGCATCGGCACGTTCGCCGCCTCTGCGGCCTGGAGCACGAGGCGAACGTCCTTCAATCCGAGCGGCAGTGCGAAGCCCGCAGGCTCATGCCTGCCCTCGACGATCAACTCGCCGTAGATTTTGTAGACCGGCGCGTTAAAGAGGGTAGCGGTTAAGAACTCCATAAGCGCGCCCGCATCCACGCCGGACTTTCGGGCAAACGCGAGCGCTTCCGAGAGCGATTCGAGCACCGTTGCGATCAGAAAATTGCCCGATAGCTTTACGACATTGGCCATCGAGGGGCGCTCGCCAACTACAAACAACTTCGGCCCCATGGCTTCAAAAAGCGGCTTGCATTTTTGAACGAGCGCTTCGGCGCCGCCAACGACGACGGCCAGGCGCGCTGCTTCGGCGGCTTCCGGCCGGCCGAAAACCGGCGCCGCCAAATATCCTTGACCGGCTCTGGCGTGTTCGGTGGCCAGTTTGTCGCTCAAGGCGACGCTTATGGTGCTGAGCGAGACATGCACGGCGCCGCTTGCCAGAGACGTCAAAATTCCGTTTTCGCCAAACACAAGACTCTCCAGCGCCGTGTCATCGGCAACCATCGTGAATACGACTTCGCCGCGGCACGCTTCGGCCACAGATCCCGCGACGATCGCGCCGTCCGCCCGCAACGCCTCCGCCCGCGATTGCGTCCGGTTATACACCGTCACGCGTTGGCCGGAACGAAGCAAACTCTTGGCAATCCCTGCGCCCATTTTCCCAAGACCAATCAGGCCAACCTGCATGACGGACGCCTCCCCAGTTTGATTTTTAAGCGCGATTTATTCCACGACGGTACTTACAGTTCGGTCGTTCCGTTTGATTCGGCAGGGTCCTTCGCGGGTGCATTCTTTGTGGTCCGCCAGACAACCTTGCGCACTCGTTCGCCCTCTCGCTTGATCCGGTCCATGAGGCGTCTGGCCCAGACGAATTCCGCCGCCAATAAGCCTAATCCGAGAAAGATCACCAGCCACCCCGGCCCGGGCGTGATCAGCATCACGACGCCGATCAGCAATAGGGTGAAGCCGCCAATGATTCTCGATAAGCGGCGGACTTGCTCAACGGTGCGAAGGATCATGAGGCTTTCTGGATGGATCCTCTAGAGGAAAGGGAGGAGTGGTCACCAGTTTCTTCCATCTTAATTTTGAACTTTCATTCGGCCGTACGCAAGAGCGCGGCGATTCGCGTGTGCCCAACTGTTCGGGAAGAAACCTGGTGAAGCGATGACGACTAACGGGCCTTTCGAAGCCCCTTGCGGCGACGCAAATATAAACGCAACAGAAGTCCAAGTGCCAGGAGCAAAGCAATCAAAATAAATCCCAGAACGATCAGGATCCGCAACTGACTATACATCACGAAAACGCCGCGTTTGCTGTAAAAACCGTTGAAGTGGCTCAGCAGATCAGGCAGTAAAAGAAGGTCTTGCTTTGTCAACTGCAGGGCGCGCTCCCTCGGGTGGTAATGAGATCCAAGAAGGTTCGTCTCGCCGTCGGCGCTGAGTTCGATGTGCCCGCCGAGCACGAAACTGACCGGACGATTCCTGAGGAAATCGGCAACCCGCCTGGCGCTTGCCAGATCTGCGGCCGCGTCGTCGATAATCAGGCGTCCCGGCAGGAAAAAGTCGCCTGAGAAGAATAGTCCGGTCTTCTGATCATAATAGGAGACGTGAGCCGGGTTATGTCCGGGGGTGGGGATCACGTCGATGGTTCGATTGCCGAGATCCACCTGCGCAAGACCGTTCGGCCAATCTGAAAAACCGAAATAATTCCGCACATGCCCCAGATCGGCCGGAACGACCTGGACATTCGAGAGGTGCTCGAATTGTGAGTCGCCAAGCCGGTGATCCAAATGAGTATGAGTGTGGACGACGATCAGCGGGATTTTCGACAGCCCCGCTTCCGGTAACAGCGCCAAGACCGTCTGTGCCACCGGCATCTGTTTCGGGTCCGCGACGTCACCCGTATCAATCAGCAGAGCTCTGGTGGATCCAACCAAAAGATAAAGGAAGGGCGCTTCTAGCGTAATGCATGGATTCTCTCTGAGGATAAATGTCTGCGTGTTGTAGGGATGCACTTGTAGAGGCGGTTGAGGATTGGCGGCGCAGTCAGAGGCGCCCTCGTTCCAGTGAACGTCCATCGATCCCGGCACGAGTTGTGACCGGGCGGACGCCGAAGTGAGCAGCGAACCTAAGGCCAGAAGGGCGTAGGGAGGAAATCTACAGGTATTGAATTTCATCGTCGGCAATTCGTGTCGCGTCCCGAGACCCGGGTCCTTCAGATCTTAGACGATTTTGCCGCGCTCCGTTTGCCTAGATCGAGAACGAATGAATCGTTTCAGAAGCTGGGATGCTTGGCAAGTCTCCACGACCACATCAGAAACGAAGTCGATGTAAGGTCGATGGCCGGTTCGGTCGTCGTGAAGGACTGCATATTGTCCTGATACACGGCTTTTTCTGAAGCGTCGAACGCGCCCGCGTTTCCGTTGAATTTTTTGAACGTGTCCACTCCGTTTGCCGGGCACAGGATCATGCCGTCGACGACGCCCGACGTGGCGGAATCCGATGGACCTTCTGTAGCAGCGCCCCAGAGTACAGGAATACCTCCACTGGTTCCGTCCAGGGCGCCCGCTAGATTGGCCACCTGATGCTGGATGCAGTTAGGAAACGTGGTGCCGTCGCCGACGATAAAGGAGGATCCCCAGGAATTCGTGCCCAATATGTTTGCGAGCCATCGCTCGGAATAAGTGTCATAGCCCTTGGACTGCGTCAGGTAATACGCCTCGCTGGCCATCACCGCCAGGCCCGCGCCGTGCGAAGTCGTATCGCCGGAGCTCCATTCGTAGCCGAAGCCCCAAGGATCCGTCGCGGCTTGGTCGATCGCGTCAGACACTTGCTGCAAGAACTGTTTTCGGATGCCCGATTGCGAAACGGCCAGACCGCCAGGATTTCCGGCCATTTCCAGGGCGCGATACAGTTCGAAGTGCGCGAGGCCGCTTACGTCGTAGAGGTTTAGCGTGTCTGCAAATCCCGGCTCGTAGATCGTGGTGATGTAATTGTTGGCGAATTGCGCGGCTTCTTTCAGATAGTCCATCGGATTTGTGTGCGGCAATCCGGCAGGAAGGTTTTTGGCCCCACCAGCGGATTCGAGGGCGAAGTACAGTTCGGTTGCGCCAAGCTCCATGTCGTCTTCCCAGACGTTTTCGGGATAACCGTCAAACGGAGCGATAGTCAGCAGGCAATTCGTGCAGGAGCCCGAATCGACCGTTGGCGCGGGATCCGGAAACGAAGTATTTGCGAGTGCGAAAATATCTTCCGCATTCTTGAGGCACTTATTGGCAAGAGTCGGGTTTGTCGTGTGATTCAGCTGGTAGCACAATGCGAAGTCCGCAGCCAAACGGCCGGCAAGATTTGGACTGATGGGCGAACCTGCTGGCCCTGCCACGTAGACCGGACGATTGCAGATATAGAACGTCGTGAGCGGATCGCAAGGTTGCGGATCTCCGGGTTGTTCGAAATTGTCGGCCGCTTGCGGAAGTGTCCAGATATCGTACTCAGTGATGAGGCAATAGGGGCTTGAAAATGTTCCGCCGCAGTTGGGGTTGGCTGAACTGGGGTCGCCTTCACCGTAGTAGTTCCAGTCTTGCGTGTTGTCGACCTGGTAGTAAAGCGTTTGCGTCTTGTCGTCCCACATTTTCAGCAACCAGTTGACGCCAAAATTGGCTTCGCTCGTGAAGTCGGAGGACGCCGGCGCCCCCGGATGGCTATTGCCTACGAAAGAGACGGAGCCCGGGGGCGCGGAAGGATTCACCTGCGCGTACGCCCCCATCTGGTTCGGAAAATCGCGAATCCCGATCTGCATGAGCGCCGCGGTATAACTGGTGGTTTGGACGTATTTCTCATAGTCGCCGGCGTCCCACCAACCTCCGGACGCATCGATGTTCGGAAGCTTCTGGGACACGAGCGGCGGAGCGGGCGGAACGTTGTTGATGAAGTCGTTGGCATCGAGCGGAGGCGTCTGGTAAACGTGCGCGTTTTCGTCTTTCAGGTGGCCCGGAGCCGTGCGCAGCGCGTTACGAACAAAATTTGCGCCGTCGCGTTGCGTTTCGTAAAAAAACAAGGTGTTTAGGAGCAAGCCGGAATAGAGCGCCTCGGGGCAATCCACGGCAAACTGCGGCGAAACGGCATTTGCGGGCCCGGACACGGAAATGCTGTAAAGGTCGCCTCCGGCAACCGCAAAGTCGACAGCGTAGACGTTGTACGTTTCCGTCTTGCTGTGGCTCCAGGTGCCAAGCAGGGTCCCGACGTGGGAAGAATAGGCAGGAGCGCCCTTCGAGTTGAGCACCTTGAAGGTCGCGCCGATTTCGGCGACCTTGGACATCAGGTACGCACGAAAAGGCGTCTCGCCGCTCTCATAGCCAACTTGATTGACGCGCACGTAGGCGGATTGCGCCCGTGCCAGCGCCGGGAACACAACCAGAGCAAGCAGTGCGCCGGCGATCCTAACGAGTGGAATACGGAACAAGAAGCGGGGGTTGGAAGAGAACATGGCTTCCTCCTGGCCGCGGGGACGGCCTGTATTAAATGGGTTTAATACAGGCGAAATACTGCTCCTTTGGGTTTGGCGTGTCAAGCGAAGATTCGGAAATCCGAGCGAATCCGCCGGAGGGAGGCGCCGGGCAGGTTGGGAATCCGCGGGCCGCGGTAACCCGTAAGGAGCCGGGGGAAGGAGTAATGGGTCCGCACAGCCGGCCCCAGAAAAATTGCGCTTTACGCTGAAACTTTGGTAAAGTGCCGCGTCGGCTACCCAATCACTCCCCTGCCTCGGAGGGCCTAATGAGCACTCTCGAATTGCGGCCGCTATCCATTGGTGAGCTTCTCGACCGAACCTTTAGCCTTTACCGTCGTAACTTCCTGCTCTTTATCGGCATCTCCGCGATTCCTCAACTTTTGGTTCTGGCCTTTCAGCTTCTAGAAACATCTTTCATGCCCACGAGATTTCCGGTTCGGCCGCCGGGGTCCACGGAATTTCAAGCCGGGGCTTTCGATCTTTCCGGGGGCAGTTTGCTCGGAATCCTTGGGATTGGAATCGTGGCCTTCTTCATCTACGTCGTTGCGTATCTGTTTTCTCAAGGCGGTACAGTATTCGCCGTTTCCGAGCTTTATCTCGGGAGGACGACCACGATCGGGCAATCGCTCGGCCGGGTTCGTGGAGAGTTATGGTCTCTGTTCGGCGTAGTTTTTCTGAACGGCCTCGCGACCGGTGTCGCATTCCTTTTCCTGATCATCCCGGGAATTTATGTGGCGTGCCGGCTGTGCGTGTGCGTTCCTGCGGCACTTCTTGAAAACCTCGGTCCGCGTGACTCGCTCGAGCGCAGCTATGGCCTCACGCAAGAAAATGCCGGCCGCGCTTTTCTGATCTTTTTCCTCTATGTTGTGATTCTCTACGCAGCGCTATTCCTATTTGATGTACCGTTCGCGATCGGCATACAGTTCGCGACGCACGATCCATCGATGATTCGTATCCTGACCGCGCTGATGCAAGTCGGGAACTTCGTCGCCGCGGTTTTGATTACGCCGGTGTTGACGATCGCCATGTCGATCTTCTACTTTGACTTGCGCGTCCGGAAGGAAGCATTCGATTTGCAGATGATGATGAATCCACTGGCGGGAGGAGTGCCCGCGCCACGGAACGCCACAAGCCTCTTGTCGTAAATGTTGTCGAAAAGCGCCGTCGTTCGTGTGTCCCAGGGCCGAGCATGCCGATAAGATTTAAGTGTTCCTTGTGTGCGCTCCTTTTTCTGTTTTTACCTATTGCTGGGCGCGCCGCGGCGGCAGCCCCGCAAAATTCCAATGCGTCCGTGACGGCCGGCAGCAATGTGTATTCGGATGCACCGTCGTTTGCGGCCGAGCTTTGGCGAATCGGAACGGCCATTGAAAAGGAAAGGGCCTATCCCCCCGGGCTCGCCGCCGTCCGCAAAGACCTGCCTTCCAATTGGGAACTTGACGCGAGCGAACACCACTACTCCCTTTCCGCGGAACCTTTGAGCAGCCTTCTGCGCGATGCGGAAGCGGGAAAAAAAGCCAAAACTATCGCCGCCAAAGCCGAAGAAGCGGCGCAATGGGCCTTCGATCTCGCCAATCAGGTGAAAGCCTATGCAGTGGCGCAAAACGGCGGGGACTCAAATGGCAAGGCCGCCTTGGATCGTATTCTTAGTCGTCGAGAATTCGGTGGCGTGAAGGGCCCTTCCGCGTGGGATCTCTTTCGCCAGCGGGTCATCCGGGAGATTCTCACTCTTCTGGGAAGTCTCTTCGAACAGATCGGCCGCTATCCCATGGGCGCAAAGGTCCTGTTCTGGCTAGTCATTTTGGCCGTAGTGGTCTGGCTTGCGCTTGTGCTCTTCCGTTATTGGACCAGGCGCGCGGCCCTAGAAGAATTGCAGGCGCCGGAGGCGGTCGCCTACATCCGCACCTGGCAGGAATGGATTCAGGCGGCGCGCGAAGGGGCCGCGCGCGGAGATTTTCGAGAGGCGGTTCATTCCGCCTACTGGGCGGGCATCAGCTACCTCGAAGACTGCGAGGTGGTGCGGAAAGATCGCACCCGCACGCCGCGCGAGTACATGCGCCTGGTTTCCCTTGACACGCAACTCGCGGCCTCGGGCCGGAAAACGCGGGAGGCGCTCTCGTCTCTAACAATAATTCTTGAGCAGGTCTGGTACGGCAGGCGGCCGGCCAGCAATCAGGATTTTGCGAACGCTTTGCAAAGCGTTAAGGCGCTCGGATGCCAGCTCCAATAACGGCAGCGGATCGAAAGATTTTGCTTATCGCGGTCGCCGTGCTCGTGGTGCTTACTGCGGGGCTCGCGTTTGTGGGCGGCGATCCCAAGGAATTGGGCACACCGGTTCCCTCGACCTATTCCGCCAATCCCGGCGGTGCGCGAGCCGCGTACTTGCTTCTCGAAGATTTGCATTACAAAGTGATGCGGTGGGAGCGGTCTCCTACAGAGATTCCCTCTGAGAATGGACTCGCCGTCCTGATTCTCGCCGATCCACTGGAAACACCGACGAAGGAGGAACAGAAAGCTCTTCAGCATTTCGTCGAAGAAGGCGGACAGGTGATTTTTACGGGAGGGCGCGTTAAGGCGTTTTTTCCCAAAGCGCAGGTTGACGAGGAATTCCCCACCGGCGAATGGAAAACATTCTCGGCGGATGTCCCCAGCAACTACACAGCGGGCGCTCCGAAAATCGTCCTTCAAACAGGCGCTACCTGGAGGGAACCGGGCGCCAATCAGCTGCCGCTATACGGAGAAACTCAATCCCCCGTCGTTGTAAGCTGGCGGTTCGGAGCGGGCAGGATTCTGTGGTGGGCGTCGGCGACGCCGCTGACGAATTCAGGCATATCGCAGGAAGGGAACCTGAACCTGTTCCTGGATGCCATGAACTTTCCGGTGCGGGCCAAACAATTTACCGTTCACATCTACTGGGATGAATATTTTCATGGGGAGCGGACATCGCTGTGGAGCTACGTGCGGAAGACTCCGGTGACGTGGGGACTGTTACAAATTTCGGTCCTCGGCCTACTTGTTTTATTTACATTTAGCCGGCGGAGCGGGCCAACCGTCTTGCCACCCGTCATCTCGAGGCTCGCCCCATTGGAATTTGTGGATACGCTCGGAGGATTGTATGAGCGCGCGGGAGCCGAACCGGCGGTGGTGGGCTTTGTCTATCAGCGATTCCGTGCCACTCTTTCGAGGCAGCTGCGCATTTCTCTAAGCGCGGGCGACACGGAACTGGCAGACGCGGTCGAGAGCCGTCTGGGCTGGAAAGAGAGCGGCTTGAAAACGACTCTGGCGCGAGCCCTGGTGGCCAGCCGAGCCCGGAAGGTGGCGCCGGAGGAGGCGCTGGGTTTGGTCCAGGAACTGGAACGATACGAAGAGCAGCTTGGCTTGAAGAAGAAAATCGCAAAGGAGAAGTCCTGAACGTGGAAAACATCACACGCCTCGCCGAGCATGTTCGAACGGAAATGTCGAAGGTCATCGTTGGCCAACAGGAAACCATCAGCCAGCTGCTGCTGGTGCTGATTTGTGGCGGCCACGCGCTTATAGAAGGAGTCCCCGGGCTTGCCAAGACGCTCGCGGTGAAAACGCTGGCGCGCATTTGCGGCCTCGGCTTCCAGCGCGTGCAGTGCACCGCCGACCTGATGCCTGCCGACGTGATGGGCACCAACATCTTCAATCTGGCGACCAGCTCGTTTACCCTGCACCGCGGGCCCGTTTTTACAGATTTGTTGCTCGTCGACGAAATAAACCGAACTTCACCGCGCACGCAGGCGGCGCTTCTCGAGTCGATGGAGGAACGCCAGGTAACCATCGACGGGACGCGTTACCCGCTCGGCGATAATTTCACGGTTTTTGCGACGCAAAACCCCATCGAGTTCGAGGGCACGTACCCCCTTCCCGAAGCGCAGCTGGACCGGTTCCTTCTCAAGATTCGCCTCGATTATCCTTCTGCCGCGGAAGAAGCGGACATTCTCGGCAGGTACGAGCAGGGCTTCGATCCCCGGCACTTGGACCGCGTTCCGATTGTCCCCGTTGAGCCGGCTTTGCTGGCAGCCGCGCGCCAAGATCTGAGCGCCGTGCGTATCGAGCCGACTTTGCGTCCTTATATCGTTACGCTGGTGCGCCGCACGCGCGATTGGCCGGCGTTATCGCTTGGTGCAAGTCCGCGCGCCGCGATCGGTCTTCTGTTTGTTGCGCGCGCCTTAGCCGGTATCGAAGGCCGCGACTTCCTCATTCCCGACGACATCAAAACTGCCGCCCTCCCGGTTCTGCGACATCGCGTCCTTCTGAAACCAGAGGCGGAACTCGAAGGATTGAATTCCGACCGCGTCATCGCCGAACTCCTTTCTACCGTCGAGGTTCCCAAGTGATTTATGCCGAACCGCTGGGCCCGACCTCCGTGATGGCGCGCGCCCGGAAGCAGGGAAGACTGCCCTTTGCCTTCGGCGCCAGATTCTTCGTGGCGCTGCTTCTCGGATTCGTGGCACTGGGTCCTGCGTGGTGGTTCAGGCAAGCAATTGCAGTCATGTTTTTGTGGGACGGTCTAGTCGTCGCCGCGTGGCTTTGGGATTTGTCGCGTCTTCCTCGCCCAGAGCAATTGGAAGTTCGCCGATCTTGGGAAAAAAGGCCGTGCCTCGGAGTGCCAGGCAGCGTCGCAGTGGAAATTCAAAATGGCGGAAACACCTCCATCCGTGTGCGCATCGTCGACGAAACGCCTGCGCAATTGCGCAGCGCGCCGCCCGACCTGTCACTGATCGCAAAAGCGCGCACCTCCGCCGAAGCCCGCTATCCCGTGATGCCGGCTGAACGCGGCGATACAAAGCTGGGCCGCATTTTTCTTCGCTATCAGTCGCCACTGGGATTCGCGGAACGGTGGGCTGTAGCCGAAACGCAGCAAACGATTCGCATACTGCCAAATCTCGAACAGGCCAAGCGCCAATCGCTCTACTTGATCCGCAGCCGTCAAGCGGACCTCGAAAAGCGGCGGCGGCGCCAGCGCGGTATGGGCCGCGAGTTTGACAGCTTGCGGGAATACCGCGAAGGCGATGAGCTTCGCGACATCTCCTGGACGGCCACCGCCAGGCGCCGTCACTTGATCACGCGTGTCTTCCAGATGGAACGCAGCCAAAACGTGTGGCTGGTGCTCGATGCTGGCCGGCTGCTTCGCGCGCAGGTGCGCGAACCCGGCGACGCCCCGCGATTTTCAAAGCTGGATTATGCGGTGAACGCGGCGCTTTCGCTGGCTCAAGTGGCTCTTTATTGCGGCGACCGCGTGGGGTTGCTGGCTTATGGGCGCAAGGTCCAACAAAATTTGTACGCCGGGCGCGGTGCCCACCATGTGCGCGCGATTGTCGAATCCCTCGCGCAGGTCAAAGCGGAAGCCTTCGAATCGGATCACGGTCGCGCCGTACGAGCCCTGTTGAACGCACAGAAGCGGCGAAGCCTGGTCGTGTGGATCACGGATTTTGCCGAGACGGCGACGATTCCAGAAGTCATCGAGTATGCGATGCAATTGACCCCCCGGCACCTTGTGGTCTTTGCGGCGATGGGACAGCCGGACCTCAAGGCGCTCGCCGATACGATTCCCCGGTCGAGTGTGGACCTCTACCGCCACGGCGCTGCTCTGGAAATCTCGCAAAGACGCGATATTTTGATGCGCGGCTTGCGGCAGCGCGGCGTGCTGGCCCTCGAACTCATGCCGGGCATGCTGGCTAGTTCGCTCGTGACGCAATATTTGGATATTAAAGAACGCAGCCTGATCTAGATTTTCTCAGGTCGTTTCCGGTTGCGGCAAACCAACGCGGGTCAGATAAGTAACAAGAGCGGTGAGCAAGACGCCCGAAAGAAGAAATTTAAGAGGGATGGCAAGTCCTGAGGGAGACACAAATCCTTCGATGATTCCGGCGACGATCAGCATGGGCACGATGCCTATCATCAGGCGCGCTGCACGTCCGCCAGCCAGCGCCAGAGATTCGCGCCTTGGCAGCAAGCCGGGAAAGAGCATGCCGCGCGCAATTTCCAGGCCGGCGCCGCCCGAGATGAAGATCGCCGGCAGCTCGAGTGCGCCGTGTCCCGCAACGAAACTCCATAGCTGGAGCGCCATCCCCGCTTGCCAAGTAGCCGCGCCGATCACGCCAATGAGCATGCCATTGGTCACCATCATGTTGATCGTCCCAAGTCCTGCGGTGATTCCCATCGCAAACGCCGTGAAGCACACCGCGAGGTTGTTGGTCATAATGCCCGAGGCGGCGAGCGGCTTGATAGTCACGATGGATTTCGTCCACATCTCGCGTTTCTCGATCGTCGCCATCATCTCCGGTCCAAGCATGCGATGCGCGAAGGCCGGATCATGAATTGTCACGGCCCAGGTTGCGATCCCCGTTACCGTGAAAATGAGAAAAGCGAGAAACGTCTGGGGGAAAGTTTCGCGAAAAACCTGCGGAAAGGTTTGCGTGTAGAAACGTACGAGCCCGCTGATTTTTTGCTTGTGGCCCATGTAAATAAGATTGTGCGCGCGTCCAAGAAGTTGATTGAGGTAAAACGACAGCTGTTTGCTGGTCACGTCCTCGCGGACGGTGGCGAGGTCGGAGGCTGTCTGGCGGTACAATAGGCCGAGTTCCTGCAATTCACGATGATCGAGGGCGGAGATTCCGCCCTTGTTTGACCGGTCGACAAGCTGTTCGAGCCTGGCCCAGTATGTTTTTCGTTTTTCCAGCCAGCGCGTGGAGATCATGACGGACCCATCACAAGATCGTATGCCAGGCGATTTCCGGGACAAGCTTACCATCGAAACACCGGAGCAAACCGTCCTGGAATTCGAAGTTGCCGGAGTGGGTAGCCGGTTTCTGGCTCTGGCTTACGATACTTTGCTTCAAATCCTGCTCGGTGTCGGCTTGTTTGTAGTCTTGCTCGTCGCGGGGGTGGCCCTCCCCGGTGGTGCAAAGAGTGGAATCTGGTTCGTGGCCGTTATCGTGCTCGCTTACTTTGTGCTTTATTTTGGGTACTTCGCCTTGTTTGAAGTTCTGTGGAACGGCCAGACGCCTGGCAAGAAAAAAGAAGGCCTTCGGGTCATCAAGGATGATGGGCGGCCGATTACGCCGGCAGAAGCCGTAGGACGGAATCTGATGCGCATTATTGACCAGTTGCCCGCGCTTTATGCCATCGGCATCTGCAGTATGCTGCTAAGCCGCCAAAACAAACGCCTCGGCGATTTCGTTACCGGGACGATTGTTGTCCACGAGAAATCTCTAATCGACGCCAAACCAGTGTGGGAACCCGCTCCCACGGTAGAAACCGGGCCCGCGACCGCTTACGGATCGGAGCGCCTTACCCCCGAGGAATTTGCGCTCATCGAAACATTCTTGAACCGGCGAAGTTCGCTGCCGGCGGATGTGCGCTTTGCCATGGCTGATCGGATCGCCCTGCAAATCCGGCCGAAACTTTCCGTGCCGCCAGGGGAATTGCTCTACGCGGAAAAACTCCTCGAAGCGATTGTTCAGGAGCGTCGCTCGAGCGCCGGCTACTCCTGATGAGCTCTTTCGGGCTGCTCCGTGGCGGTCGTTTGGGTCCAAGTTCTCTGCCAGGAGGACGCTCCGAAGAACAAGCTTACCTCGGGCGGTGCACACTCTATCGATATCTTCGAATGACAAGGTTGTGGCGATCGGAACGGTATAGCCCCAGAACGTAAAGAATGACAACGCCTTTTGTGGAATAGATGACTTGACGGATGCGCAGAAGAGCATCGCGTTTGGGTACACCCAGAAGTTCCGCCGTTCTCGGGTCCGCTGTCGTGGCATCAACCTCTTCGTCCGAATAGGCCAGCTCCACGTCATAGTCGCGTTCCAGAGTGGAGAACAAGGACTCTTTGTGCAGTTGAGCCGATTGCAAGCCCGAAAACTGCCCCGCGGAGAGGTAACAAGTCTCAAGCGCAAAAGGCTGACCGGCGCCGTGTCTCAGACGCTCAAGTTTAAGGACGCGGCTTCTCGGTGCCAGCGCCAGCCGTGCGGTGGCTTCCTCCTCATTGTCAATGACTCTCGCGAAAAGTATCTTCGAACCCGCCGTTAAACTGCGGCTTCCCATTTGTTCGGTGTAACTCATCAACTTATTGAAGTGAATCTTGGGGGTGGCAATAAACGTCCCTACTCCGCGGCGCCGTTCCACAACCCCTTCGGTCTCAAGAGAGGCGAGGGCATGCCGGGCGGTCATCAGGCTTACATTATGAATTTTTGCCAGTTCTCGTTCCGAAGCCACCAGATCGCCGGGCCGGAGTTCGCCGGCCTCTATCACTTTCCGAATGGCTCCTTGAATGCGCCGGTAAGCCGGTATTCCATTTGTTCTTTTCGCTAGCATCTCAATTCCCTCGACTTGATCCTAAGCTGCGCGGCGGGTGTAGCAAGCCCCCTAACAAGAGACGAACGACGGGGCGAAAAGTCAGCTGTTACCGGGGACCTTGATCATTTCCAGAAGCCCCGCGCCGCCAGCGGCAACCATGCCCAGCTAGAACGCTTCCCCGGTCCCCTCAGGAAAGGAGGGCGCCCCTTCCGGCGGGAAAGTGATATAGAGCGGAAAGCCTTTGGTGCTATAAGGCACCGAGATAGGATTGTTATAAAATATTAGTTTCTTCTTGACAAGCGTAAACTTCCGCTATATAGCTACACGGCATCGGGTCCTTCTGCAGCTGTGGGGATGGCGGTCTGCTTCAAAATTAGAAAAGGATGTTGCCCGGCCGGGTGCAGCAACTTCCTTTGGGGGAGCAATTGTTATGAAGAAATTGCGATTGGTTTGTTGGGTGTTTTTCAGCGCGGCGCTCATTCTCATTTCTAATGGAGCGCCAGGGGTCCTGGCTCAGGATGTCACCGCTTCGATAACCGGAACGGTTACCGATTCGAGCGGGGCGGCGATTGTCGGCGCCAATGTCACCGTCAAGTCCGTGGAACGCGGAGTTACGTATACGGCCGTGACGAACGGGGACGGACTATATCGTCTCTCGCAGCTGCCGGTTGGCAGCTATGAACTCAAAGTGGAAAAGCCAGGGTTTGCTTCGGACGCATACCCCGCATTTGTCCTCACGTTGAATCAAGTGGCTCGCATCGATGTGGCCATGAAAGTCGGACAGGTTACCCAGACGGTTGAGGTAACCGGCGCGGCACCGGTACTGAAGACCGAGTCGACTCAGGTCGATACCATTATCGATGCGAACACCAACGATAACCTGCCGCTGGCCTCGCGCAATTACGTCCAATTGACCCTGCTCGCGCCTGGGTCCGTATCGACCGATCCGAGCAGCTTCAACAATGGCAACAACACTGGCGGCTATGGCGGCCGTCCGTTGATCAACGGCAACCGCGAGCAAGCCAACTATTTCTTGCTCGATGGCATGGATAACAATCAGGTTTCAGATAACCTGTTGGGTTACACTCCGGCCCCCGATGCCATCGAGGAATTCAATCTCATTACAAATAATGCCCCGGCGGAATTCGGCAGCTTCATGGGCGGCGTCGTCAGCGCAACGATCAAGTCCGGTACCAACAACTTCCACGGAGACGCCTGGGAATTCTTTCGCAACGACGTGCTGAACGCGAATAGCTGGTCGAATAATTTCAATGACCTTCCAAAGGCCAAACTGCGCTGGAATATGTTTGGCGGCACCCTGGGCGGCCCGATCCTCAAGAACAAACTGTTCTTCTTTGTTGACTACCAAGGACAGCGCTTCGACACTCCGACTTCGTCCGCTACGGCAACCGTTTTTACAGCGGCCGAGCGTGGAGGCGACTTCAGCGCGCTCTGCCCCGCGGGGTTCAGCGCCAGCGGAATTTGCACTTCAACGTCCGGTGGAAACATCCAGTTGTATAACCCGTGCGTATCTTTCAGCCAGCCCTGCACGGCTTCGTCCCCCGCGGCCACCGTGCGGCAGCCGTTCCCGAACAACCAGATTCCTACAGCCATGATCAGCCCTGTGGCGCAGGCACTGTTCGCCTCTCCACTCTATTTGTCGCCCATCAATTCCAGCCTGCAGAATAACGCCTCGTATATTACGAATTCGCAGCAAAACGTAGATCAGGGCGATATCAAGGTGGATTACAAGGTGTCCAGCAAGGACAGCATTTCGGGCCGCTTTACCCGCGCCTTCCAGGACAATCCCTCAGCGAATGCATATGAGCTGATTGGAAACGGCTTTTCGACCACACCGATCTATAACACCGTTGGCGACTGGACTCGAGCCATCAGCAACAATCTCGTCAATGATGCACGCTTTGGTTGGAGCCACATCACCCTGAATAACGGCACCGACTGGGCTCCCGGTGTCGGACAATTCGGCAATTCGATTGGCATTGGGAATGGCAACCCTGCGGGCCTCGATGGGTTGCTGGCCCTCAACTTTACCGACAATGGCAACCTCAACTTGGGGAACGCGGAGACCGGCGAAAGCTTCAATGACCAGGTTTGGCAGGCCGAAGATGCACTCAGTTGGACGCACGGCCGCCACAACTTCAAGTTCGGCGGCGAATTCAACCATGAAATAATCAAGACCTTCTACCCGGGAAACAACGGGGAACTTGGCCTCATGGACTTTGATGGCCGTTTCACCAGCAACACCCTCGGCAGTGCAGCAACTGGCGCTGGATACGGTGCAGCGGACTTCTTCCTCGGCCTCCCGTACACCATTGGCCGCGGTGTTAGCACCGGCAAAACCTGGACACAGTCCGATAATATTATTGGGATCTACGCTGAAGACACCTGGAGGGTCACAGAGCGCCTAACCTTGAATCTCGGTCTGCGCTACCAGGCGTTTACTCCTTGGGTGGAAGCGAACAACCAGCAGTCTAATTACAATTTCGCCACAGGCGCGGTGGAACTCGCCGGTCAGGACGGCGCCAGCCGGGCTCTCTACAACGGCGTCTATGGAGGGAAGGACTTTGAGCCGCGCGTTGGGTTCGCATGGACCCCGGCCAGGCTGGGCAACCACACGGTGATACGCGGCGCTTTCACCATCTCCTCTTATCTCGAGGGCACAGGTACAAACCTGCGGCTGCCTCAGAACCCGCCTTTTACACCGGCCCAGATCAATACCGTCTTCAACAACTCGGCATTACCTGGTTCCAATACGACCGACGGCATCCCGGCGACTCCTCCGACGAGCAGCTGCACGAACTATTCCTGCTTCGCTGGCGCTATTCTTGACCTCTGGGATCCTAACGTTCAGCCGGCGATTGACGACCAGTGGAACCTGGCCGTCCAGCACCAATTCTGGGGGAATACGACCTTCCAGATCGGTTATGTCGGTCAACGGGCTGTGCATTTGATGGTGCCGTTCTCTTATACACAGAGAGTACTGCTTCCCAATTCCTCTTGCTCGACTCCGCCATGTACCGATCCCAGCCCGTTCTTTGCCCAGAACCCGACGTTCTACAACACCATTGCCACGCAAACCGGCGGGACTCAGTCGAACGGCACCATGATGTACAACTCGCTCCAAGCCGTGCTTCAAAAGCAGATGAGCAAGGGCTTGCAATATCAGGTGTCCTACACCTACTCCAAGTGCATGTCCGATAGCACCGGCTACTACGGAGCGTGGAATAATGCCCTTAGCGCATCCGCATACTGGCAGAACATCTATGATCCGAAGTCGGAGTGGGCGCCGTGCTATTACGATGCCACTCATGTTCTTTCCGCCTACGCCGTTTATGAGCTGCCATTCGGCCGCGGTAAGCAATTCGCCAGTGGCGTAAACAAGGTGGTCAATACCGCTATCTCGGGTTGGGCGGTTAGCCCAATCGTCACGTTCCGCACGGGCTTTCCCATGCCAGTTTACGGAGCAGCTGATGAGTCCGGGACGTTTTCTCGCGGTTCGCGTGCCGACTGCAGCGGGCTCCCGGCGATTACCGGAGAAACTCCCATCAGTCAGAGCGCGTTCCCAGGAGTTGGTGGCTACCAGTGGTTCACCAACAACGGCAGTTTCACGAATCCTGCGGTGGGGACATTTGGAGACTGCGCCCCACAACTTGGTGGGCTGCGAGGGCCGCATTACACCGACGTTGACTTGAGTCTGCATAAGGATTTCCTGCTCACGGAACGGTTCAGGCTGCAGTTCCGAACCGAGTTCATCAATGCGTTTAACCACGTACAGCTCAACGCACCCAACATGAGCCTTGGCTCCAACATAGGACAGGTAACCAGCGCCCAGCCCCCGAGAAATATCCAGCTGGCGCTGAAGCTCTACTACTAAACGTAACCTGCGTATAATGAGGCAGGCGATCACCCCCGCCTGCCTCATTTTCTTTTCGCCGTGACATTCCGAGGGGTACGTTGCAGAGCAGAAACGTCTTTTGCCAAATGTCTAGACTCTCAGGTGCGACCGCGATCTCTGTCCTCTCCATCGGCCTTTCGTGCGCTCAACCAGTCGTCTTGGCGCAATCGAAAGCCGTCGCGGCGCCGGCCGCAGGGTCTGCATTATCCCCGGACAAAGCCATCGACTTAGCGGAACAAGGGCATTGTCAGGGCACTATTTCCACGCTCAAACGTGCCATGGCCGGTCAAATCCCGCTGGAAACCCGGAAAAGGGCCGGCATCGTCGGACTGCGCTGCTCTTTGACTTTGGACGATCGTGACTCCGCTGGCGACTTTATCCGCCTACTCAACAAACAGTTCGCGCGGGACCCCGACGTACTCTTTGTCCTGGTCCACGCCTATTCTGATTTATCGACGCGCACGGCCCAGGATCTCGGCCGCACGGCCCCCGAATCTACTCCTGCTCATAAACTGAACGCCGAAGCCCTCGAAATGCAGGGGAAGTGGGAGCCGGCCGAACTCGAGTACGAAGGGATCCTCCAAAAAGAGCCTGACGCTCCCGGTGTTCATTATCTGCTCGGCAGGTTGTTACTCTCACGGCCTGATGCCGGAGCCGATGCCGCGGCACGCGCCAAGCAGGAATTCTTGAAGGAAGTCCAGATTGACCCAAAGAATGCCGGCGCCCAGTACATCCTCGGAGAGCTGGCCCGGCAAGAGGAGAACTGGGACGAAGCCATTTCACGGTTTTCTACGGCCGCTAATCTCGATTCGAATTTTGCGGAAGCCTATTTGGGTTGGGGATTTTGCCTCGTCAGCAGGAAGCGCTACGAAGAGGCCATTCCACCGTTGCAGGTCGCCGTTCGCCTTCAGCAGGGGAATCCCGCCGCGCATTACAATCTGGCCGTGGCCCTGAGCCGCAGCGGAAAAAAGGAAGAAGCCGAGAAGGAGTTTGCCATTCAGCGCGAGTTGACGCAGAAATCTCCGCCAAACGAAGGGAAGAAAGAATAGTAACCGGGGGCGGATCTTTTTGCCAAAGATTCCAAAGATGGGAAGTGCGGTCGCATTCAGGCGGCGCGATTTGCTCAAGGGGCTTGGCGCGTCTCTATTGGCCGGCGCCCTTCCGCGACCGGGTCGCGCGCTTTCCGCGGCCGAATTTCCGTTCGAGAAAGTACCCGCTTCAGCCAGCGGCATCACCTGGAGACATGTGAACGGCAAATCCCCTGAAAAATACCTGCCTGAATCGACAGGGGCTGGCTGTGCTTTCCTGGACTACGACAACGACGGCTGGATGGACATCTATCTCGTCAACAGCGGCAAATGCGACTTCTACGCGCCCGATCCTCCGCTCCGCAATGCGCTGTATAGGAACAACCGCGATGGCACGTTTACGGACGTCACGGAAAAAGCGGGGGTGGCCGGCGGTGGATTTGGTCAAGGCGTGGCTGTCGGCGACTACGACCGCGACGGATTTCCCGATCTCTACGTCACCCAGTACGGCCGCAGCATTTTGTTTCATAACAATGGAGACGGCACCTTCTCCGATGTAACGGAAAAAGCCGGCGTGGCGGCTCCCGGCTGGGCTTCCAGCGCCGTCTGGTTCGATTACGATAACGATGGCCTTCTGGATTTGTTCGTCTGCCAGTTCGCCGAATTCAGCAAGGAGCTGAACAAACCGTGCGGTGTCCACGAAGACGGTCGGCGCCATTATTGCATTCCAAAAATCTATAAGCCCATGCCCAGTTGGCTCTTCCGCAACAACGGAGACGGCACCTTCACTGACGTCTCTAAAGCCTCCGGCATTTCCTCTCATCCCGGAAAAGCCTGGGGCGTTGTTGCTTCCGATATCAACAACGATGGCTGGATGGACCTCTTTGTTGCCAACGATACCGTCGCCAATTTTCTGTTTGTAAACAACGGAAAAGGAAAATTTGCCGAGACGGGAACCGAAGCCGGAGTGGCTTACAGCTCCAATGGCCTCCCTCGTTCGGGGATGGGCGTGGACGCGGCGGACTTCGACGGCGACGGTTGGCAAGATCTCTTCGTGGCGAATCTCGACCGCGAGGATTTTGCCATCTACCGGAACAATCATGACGGCACCTTCGATGACCTGGCTATTCCTATGGGGATTGCGAAAGTCACGCGAGCCTTGAGTGGCTGGGGCCTCAAGTTTTTTGACTACGACAACGATGGAGACTTGGATCTGTTTCTCGCAAATGGCAATCCGGACGACCTCATCACTTCCCTGCACGGTGAGAGTACCTATGAAGAGCCGCTCAGGTTGTTTCATAACACCGGGAAAACGTTTGAGGACGTCAGCGCGCAAAGCGGTCCTCTTTTTGCTTTGCCGATGTCCTCGCGCGGGCTGGCGCTCGGAGATTTCGATAACGACGGCGCCGTAGACGTCTTGATCTCCATTAATAATGGCGCGCCGCTTCTCCTTCGGAACGGGGCGGGCCGGCGGAATCATTGGCTCGGGATAAACCTGACCGGCAAACAGTGCAATCCGGATGCGATCGGTGCCGCGCTCACCTACCAGGCCGGAGACTTGAAGCGCCGGCGCGTGAAGGTCGGCGGAGGCAGCTTTCTTTCCTCTCACGATCCCCGCGTCGTTTTGGGATTAGGAAAGCACGAGAAAATTGATTGGCTGGAAGTAAAGTGGCCGCTCCCGGGTGGCGAGACGCAGCGCTTCAAGGGCCTTCCCGTTGACCGCTACATTACGCTCGTTGAAGGCGAGGACAAATGGAAATAATCCGACAGGCTCCAAATTTTCCTGTGCTGTCCCATTCCTATACGAAAAGCCAAAATCGTGAGGTTGCCAAATCCATGAAACGGGTATCGATTCTGCTGGCACTTACGCTCTTTTGCGCGGGATACGCGTTGGCGCAGGAGCCCAATAATCCTCCGCCGACGTTTACCAAAGACGTTGCACCGATTCTGCAGAAGCATTGCCAGACCTGTCATCGTCCCGGCGAGGCGGCACCCTTTTCCATGCTCACCTACGAGCAAACGAAGCCGTGGGCGCCCACGATCAAAATGGTGGTGACGCAAAAGATCATGCCGCCGTGGTATGCCGATCCTCAGTACGGCCATTTTGCAAACGAACGGTCGTTGTCCGCGGCCGAAATTCGAACCCTGGTGACCTGGGTGAACGCAGGCGCGCAGAAAGGAGCCGCGGAAGACATGCCGCCTCCCATAAAAGATTTTGTCGAGGGCTGGGGCATCCCCGCGCCAGACGTCGTATTTCAGCTGCCTAAGCCTTTCCCTGTGCCGGCTGCGGGAGTGATCGACTACCAGTACGTAATCGTGCCCACCGGTTTTACGGAAGACAAATGGGTAGAGATGCTCGAGGTTCGGCCAACGGACCGCGCGGTCGTTCACCACATCATCGCTTACCTCCGCGAGCCCGGATCGAACTATTTCAAGGACCAAAAAAAAGGTGTTTTTTTTGTAGCTCCGCCTGCAAAGGTTGACGAAAAGACGGACACCAGTGCGCTGCCCAGCGATTTTCTTGTCGGCTATGCTCCGGGCCAGCCCGCCGAAATTCTCCATCCAGGCGAGGGCAAGCTCATCAAAGCCGGCTCCGATATCGTTTTTGAAGTTCACTACACCCCGAACGGAACACCCACCACCGACCAGACCAGGCTCGGTTTGGTTTTCGCCAAAACTCCCCCGAAAGACCGGGTCCTGACTCTCTCGGCTTCGAACGGAACCTTCAAGATTCCGCCCGGCGCTCCGGATTACAAGGTCGACGCTACCTTTGAAGTGCGCAAGGATGTCACGCTGGTGGCTCTGCATCCCCATATGCACTCGCGAGGGAAAGCATTCGAATACAGATTGGTATTCCCGGACGGCAGGAAAGAGACCATCTTGAGCGTGCCGGCTTTCAACTGGCATTGGCAGCTGTGGTACAACCTCGCCGAACCCATTGTTCTCCCGCAAGGAACGAAAATCGAATGCACCGCGCATTTCGATAATTCGCCCAACAATCCCGAGAATCCAGACCCGACCAAGAGTGTCATTTGGGGACAGCAGAGTTGGGATGAAATGATGGTGGGATTCTTCAACTTGAAATTTGACGCGGCGATGCCGGCACAAGAGATAAAACCACAGGAAGGCGCGGTGCACGTCCATTAATATGTGCACGACCTCGCGAAACTCGCTTACTCATTTGTTGGGGCGCGCCCTGCTGCTCGCGCTTGCGGCATGTTCTGTGAATGGCATTCTCGCAGCGCAAACTCCATCCCCAAGCTTCCGGGCGATCGCCCTGGCAGAGCATGGGGGCATTCATAAGCCCTTCGTGGACGCCGCCAAGCCTTGGCTGGCGAAATTGGCGGGCGAGAACAATTTCACCGTCGACTACATCGAGAACACGGAAAAAATTGACGACGCATTTCTTGCAAAATACAATTTATTCATTCAGTTGAATTACCCGCCTTATATGTGGACAGACACGGCCAAAGCCGCCTTCATCAAATATATAGAACAAGGCAATGGCGGCTGGATCGGATTTCATCACGCCACCCTATTGGGAGAATTCGACGGCTACCAGATCTGGCCCTGGTTTCAACAGTTCATGGGAGGAATCCGCTTTAAGAATTACATCGCTACGTTTGTGACTGGAACGGTCACGGCCGAGGACAAGAATCATCCCGCGATGAAAGACATCGCCTCCCCCTTCGTAATCGAAAAGGAAGAATGGTACACCTACGATACCTCGCCCCGCCCCAACGTGCATGTATTGGCTAGCGTGGACGAGAAGACCTACACGCCTTCCACCGACCTGAAGATGGGCGACCATCCGGTGATCTGGACCAACGAACACTACAAAGCCAGGAACATCTATATTTTCATGGGCCATCATCCGGAGTTGTTTGACAATCCGTCATTCACGAGAATTCTCGAGAACTCCATCTTCTGGGCCGCCGGTCAGCAGGGGGGACGCAGAAAATGAAGCAAGCCGCAGTTTCTGGACGCATTCGCCACGGAATATCTCGGCTCAGACGTTTTCGATCGCTTTTGGCCGTCGCGCTGCTGCTCCTCTTCTCGAACAAGACGTCCGTCGCGCAAGAACCCGCTTTCAAGGTGCTCGCTTTCTATTCGACGGATGTTGAGCCCGATCATGTCCATACGGCCAACGATGCCCTCGCTTTTTATCGAGCGCTGGCGGCGAAAAACAACTTCACTTTTGACTCCACAACCGATTGGACCAAGCTCAATGAAAGTGATTTAAAGCCGTACCGGTTGATCCTGTGGCTGAACAATTTCCCGCAAACCCCCGAGCAGAGAGCGGCGTTCGAGAAGTACATGGAGCACGGCGGCGGCTGGCTAGGCTTCCACGTCGCCGGTTACAACGATGAAACGACAAAATGGCCGTGGTTTGTCGATTTCATGGGCGGAGCCGTCTTTTACTCCAATAACTGGCCGCCGCTCCCCGCGAAGTTGTACGTGGACGACCGCGCGCATCCTGTGACGCGGCAGCTTCCCGCAACCTACGATGCACCAGCCAACGAATGGTATCTCTGGAAACCCAGTCCTCGCCTCAACAAGAGCGTCCATGTTCTCGTCACACTCGATCCCTCCAATTACCCCATCGGCGTCAAGGACATTCTCACAGGCGGCGATCTTCCCGTAGTCTGGACCAACACGAAATACCGAATGATTTACATGAACATGGGACATGGGGCAAACGGCGAGAAGATTTACTCCGACCCGACACAAAACATGCTTTTCGCAAACGCAATACTCTGGCTGGGGAACCAGAAATAGCTTTTCCGCAGCAGAAAGACTGGAGGACCATACGTTGAAGGTGCTACGGGTGCTATCGCTCATTCTCTTTGTGGCATTCACCAGCCGCTCCGCGGCGCAGACTGCCGGGACGCCAGTCAAGCATCTCCTGATCATCGGCGAGGAAAAAGGCTACCGGCACGAAGCCGTCTCCCACGCCATGGCGACCATCGAGCGCTTGGGCCGCGAAGCTGGCTTGTGGACGACCACGATCCGCACGGACACGGAAGCGCTGACAAAGAAAAAACTCGAGTTCAACGCCAAAAATCTGAACGATTTTGACGCCGTTCTTTTCTACACGGGCGGCGACCTCGAAATGAACGACGAACAAAAAACGGCTCTACTTTCCTTTGTCCATGACGATGGAAAGGGATTTATCGGCGTCCACAGCGCCACGATCACCTTTACGAACTGGCCCGAGTACGGCGAAATGATTGGCGGATATTTCGACGAGCATCCCTGGTTCACTTTTGACGCGCCGATCGTCGTCGAAGATCCCAGCTTCCCCGGCATGCAGCAATGGCCCAGGTCCTTCGTTCTAAAGGACGAGATTTACCAAATCAAGGATTTTTCGCGAGACAAAGTGCGCGTCCTGATGCGGCTCGATGCCAGCAAGCTGGACCTGCATAATCCGCGCGTGCACCGCAAGGATCTCGATTTTGCCGTAGCCTGGGCCAAGATGTACGGCAAGGGGCGAGTCTATTACTCAACGCTGGGCCACGTCGAAGAGAATTGGGACGATCCTAGAATGCAGAAAATGTACGTCGAGGCCATCAAATGGGCCATGGGCCTCGTCGACGCGGATGTCACTCCGCGTCCGCTTGCCAATTCATCCGGCAATCCTCATAAGGACAGCGCCGGAAAGGATCCCTTATCCAGCCGTCCGGGAATGCCCCAATGAAACTTGTCTTGGCGCGGTATCAAAATGTTTTTCGCGAATGCGTACATAGAGGTTTAAATCAAATGTGGCGAATGATTTGTTTATTGTTTTTCACCTTCACGGCCTTCGCGCAGTCTCATCCAATTTTGCCGTTGGGCTCATCTGCCCCGGACTTCTCTCTGCCCGGTGTCGACGGAAAAATCCACAGCATCGGCGACTACGCATCCAATCCGGTCCTGGTCGTCGTATTCACCTGCAATCACTGCCCGATCGCCCAAATGTACGAGCAGCGCATCCAGCAACTGGAAGCGGATTATCGTGACCGCGGCGTCGCTGTCGTCGCCATTCAACCTAACAACCCCAAAGCCATCCGCATCGACGAACTGGACTCTTCTGACATCAGTGACAGCCTTGAGGAAATGAAAATTCGCTTTGCCTACAAGCATCTTCACTATCCCTATCTCTATGACGGCGAAACACAATCGGTCGCGCGTGCCTACGGTCCGCAGGCCACGCCGCACGTCTTCATTTTCGATAAGGATAGAAAGCTCCGTTACGAAGGGCGAATGGACAACAGCTATCGCCAGGAACTGGTGAACACGCAGGACGCCCGGAATGCGATCGACGCATTGCTGGCCAACCGCGATGTGCAAGTGAAAAAGACGGGTGTCTTCGGCTGTTCCACCAAGTGGCAGGAAAAGGAAGCGTCGCGCATCGAAGCTCTTCGAAAGATCGAGGAACAGCCAGTGAAACTGGAAATGGCGACGGCGGCGGACCTGAAGACCCTCCGCAGGAATCCCGCAAAACACATGCTGCTCGTGAGCTTCTGGGCGACCTGGTGTGGCTCGTGCATCGCTGAGTTCTCCGATCTAGAGGACACCTTCCAGATGTACAAGGTTCGCGATCTGGATTTGGTCACCGTGTCCGCCAACATGCCCGACGAAAAGGCCGGTGTGCTGAGAATGCTTGAAAAGAAGCGGGCCACGAGCCGGAATCTTTTGTTTGCCTCGGATGATACGGTCGCGTTGCAGGCGGCGTTTGATCCGGCGTGGGAGTCCGCTGTTCCCTATACCATTCTGCTCGATGCGGAGGGCAAGGTTCTCTATAAGAACTTGGGCAGCGTGGACATTCTTGAGCTAAGGCGGACGATTCTGGCGAACCTCCCTTCCGACTATATTGGCTTCAACCAATACTGGCAGACGGGTCCGGGCCAGAAGGAAGCGGCAACGAGTGGCGGACGATGAGATCGTGACCGAGCCTCCTGAACCGGGCCATCCTCTTCTTGAGAAACGATTCTTCTCCCGGCGATCTGGAAATTCAGAAAGAACGGAATGGGTAAGGTGCACCTGTGGACATTTCATTTCGCGTTGAGCGCGCTTTCGGAGGGTTGATGAAAAAGTGTTTCGCATTGCTCCTGGCAGCCAGTCCTTGTTTCTGCGTGCTCGTACCCACGCCCTGTTCTGGCGACGAAATCCCGAAAACTGCCTGGAGAAGACCTCTCGGTCAGCCTCTCAGGGATCCGGGCGTCAGGAAAAACAACTCCGACATCGACGACGGTTACTGGCAAGGCGCTCCGGTTGGCGGGTTTGGTTCTGGAACGTTTTCGCGAACCTACCGAGGCGATTTTGCTCGGTGGCACATCAAGAGCGGGGTTCACAAATACGCTCCGGTTTATGCGAACCAGTTTGCTATGTTCCAGCAGGTGGCGGGCGAGCCCGCGGGAACCGCACAAGTGCTAGTTAATGATCGTCCCAAGAACGGCGAACTTTCCAGTTGGCAGTGGGACTATCCCGTCGGTGCAGGCGAATATGCGGCGCTGTTTCCCAAGTCCTGGTATGACTACAAGTGGGACAAATTTCCCGCGCACGTCGTGCTGGAACAGTTCTCTCCAATTCTCCCTGACAACTACAAGGAATCGAGTTATCCGGTGGCGGTGTACCTCTGGCACGCCGATAACCCTACAAATAAGGTTGTCACCGTCTCTGTTCTTCTTTCCTGGACCAACATGGAGGGATGGTTTCGAACCTACACCCGCGATTTTCAGGGTGCTCTGAACCAGGGGAACCAAAATCATTTTCGCAAAGAATCCGTGGCCGCGGCCGAAACCATGAAGGGCGTTGTCTTTGACCGGAGCCGAGCCGATGGTGCGCAAAACGAATGGGACGGGGAATTTTCCATCGCAGCGATCGAGTCACCCGGCGTGGAAGTTACGTACCAGACGGAGTTCCTCGCCGATGGCGACGGCAAAGCCGTCTGGGTGCCCTTCTCGAAGGACGGAAGACTGGCAAACAGTGCTGTATCGTGGGTGAGTGCCAGCGAAAAGCTGGGTGGCGCAGTGGCGGTCAGATTCACTTTGCAGCCCGGCGAGAAAAGAATCGTGCCCATGGTGATCGCGTGGGATTTTCCTGTGGTGCAGTTTGGACAGGGCCGCAAATGGAATCGAAGGTACACGGATTTCTACGGCACTGGCGGCACCAACTCCTGGGCCATCGCTCGCGACGGGTTGCTCCATGCCGCCGAATGGAGCGAAGCCATCGACGCCTGGCAAGCGCCTTATAGCAATGACGACAGCAAGCCGGCTTGGTACCGCGCCATGCTCTTCAATGAGCTTTACGTGCTGACGGACGGTGGGACGTTTTGGGGTCGCCCTGTGAATTCTGACCCCCAAGCGCCGCCAACGTTCGCTCTCCTCGAATGCTTCGACTACGCCTATTACGGAACCCTGGATGTCCGATTCTACGCCTCCATGCCGCTTCTGAAATTTTGGCCGACGATTGACAAGCAAGTGTTGCGCGAATTTGCTCAGACCGTTCCGCGCGAATACCCCGAACTGGGCCTCTGGGTTTGGAAAACGCAGCAAACGGGAACCCCGGTTTTGCACAAACGGAAGAAGATCGGGGCGGTACCGCATGACTTAGGAGTCCCGGAAGGAGATCCTTTCGTTTCCGTGAACGAACCCGGATGGCAAGACACCAATGACTGGAAGGATCTCAATTCGAAATTCGTTCTTATGGTCTATCGCGACTACGTTTTGACTGGGAAAAAAGATACCGCCTTCCTGCGTGAGATGTGGCCGGCGATGCAAGCAGCCATGAGCTACCTGAGGCAATTTGACCACGGCGGGGGGATACCGGAAAACAGCGGTTACCCTGATCAGACATATGATTCATGGGTTGTACGGGGTGTCAGTGCATACTGCGGTGGCCTGTGGCTCGCTGCGTTGCGCGCTTCGGAAGAAGCTGGACGGGCTCTTGGTGAGCAACGAGCGGCCGACGAATACGGTAGTCTCTTCCAGAAGGCGCAGAAGACTTACATCGACAAACTGTGGAATGGCGAATACTTCCGGTATGACATGGAGAGCGAATATCGGGATAGCATCCAAGCGGATCAACTTGCAGGCCAATGGTACGCGAAGTTGACCGGATTGGGCGATCTCGTTCCGAGAGAGATGCAAGTATCCGCACTAAAAAAGATTTTTGCAAACAACGTGATGAAATTCGGTAAAGGTGAAATGGGTGCGGCGAACGGAATGGCCGCCGATGGCAGCATGATTCGGGACAACGAACAAGCACAGGAAGTATGGGTAGGCACGAGCTTTGGATTGGCTGCGCTGCTCCTGAGTGAAGGCTTAAGGGACGAGGCTTACCATACCGCCTGGGGCATCTATCACGTAGTTTATGAAACGAAGGGCTACTGGTTCCGCACGCCAGAAGCCTGGGATGACAGCGGAAATTTCCGAGCTTCCATGTATATGCGTCCAGCTGCCGTTTGGGCTTTGGAGATGATCGGTCCGGCTTCGCATTGAACATGCGCTACACGCAGCAACGACGGCCTCGACACAGATTGACCGGGAGCCATCCCCTACTTGCCCTTGCCAGTCCGTCTGGAATGTCTCTTACCGCTCGCCGTTCTCGTTCCTTCACTGAGATGAGTCATAGCCTGCCGCAGAAGCAGTTCGCTTTGGTCTGGTAACCGCGGCCATCTGCTTTGAGCCATGCGATGACGTCGGAATCAAGACGCATCGTAACGGACTTCTTCGTTGGCCGATAAAACTTGCCAATTTGGGCTCCGCTCCAATCGACAACCGCCGGTGGGTCCGAGAAATCAATGTCCTCGTCTCTTTTTGCGGCGATAGCTCGGATGTCTCGTTTCTGCTCCTTTGTGAGCTTCCTCATAGGCTCTCCTTTCGTACGATTCGGCAGCGCGAGCCGAGATGACGCGAATGACTTCTTCGTCGTGTTCCTCATAAAAGGCATGAACGATCAATAGAATCGAACCCTGTCCTATGGCTCCGACTGTTATCCAACGTTCCTCGTTTTCGAAAGTGACGTCACGCTGCGTAATTGCGTAGGGGTCGCCGAAAACGAGAACGGCTGCTTCGAAGCGAACATCGTGCTTGTGAAGGTTTTGCCGGTTTTCTGTTCGTCCCATTCAAATCGCATGTCTTTCCAAGGCAGGGAAAGGACACAGGTCCTTGCGCATCGTTGTCAATACATTTGTATGTACATAAGTTATTTGCGAGAAGGCACGATTTGAATTGAGCGACCCGACACATGGGTGACAGTTTGTACCGGACACATAGGTTACACTTTTCCCTTTTTTGAAAGGGAGGGGTGGAGATGCCTTGGAAGGAGTGTTCGGTTATGGATGAACGAATTCGTTTTG